>Ga0307515_10002030_pt1 | contig 44722 bp, 37 predicted proteins | sample 17_EM_MG_FD_194513 | JGI IMG/M metagenome (GOLD analysis project Ga0307515, IMG submission 194513) | Populus trichocarpa ectomycorrhiza microbial communities from riparian zone in the Pacific Northwest, United States - 17_EM | ecosystem: Host-associated > Plants > Roots > Unclassified | place... | reverse complement strand
CCCGAATAGCCTTTATTATTTATTTGCGTGTTATATAAGCTAGACTAATAAGTCTATCTAAAGCTACATCATTTCAGGGTCAAACGTAGACGAAGGCGAAGACTGAGTAAGACTGAGTGGTACTTCTGCGCTCTCAAAAAACGTGGCCGCTCACCTTGCAAGAATAAGAACTTAAGAGAATAAGACAAGTATCAAGGAGGTGGTCTCTCTCCACGAACTTACAACTCACCCAGCGGGCAAGTATTGGTGCTGGTCATAGGCGGAGAAAATTAGCAATGGAGGCCTTTATCAAGTAATTTTGACGAAGCTTATCTCTGTGGCTACTCATATAGTGGAGGACATCACTCCTTCAAGCTGCTGAAGCGCATCAATTAGATATCTAGATATTGTGCAACGATCAACCTCAAGGTCTGGAGAAGCGGAACCGGCTTCTTTTTCCGTATGGATTTTCTCTTCATGGGCCGCTGCTGTCCAGTGATACGCGTTGCTGTTTACACGCTTGTCCCCGCTGCGCGGCACGCCTGAAGACTCGCAGTGCAATTGCAGCATTCATTTTCCAAGGTATATTCATCGTAGAAAGTGAAGAGCTTCTTGACTGCATTTGGTAGAGACGGTAGTGTGTGAAGGCTGAATGCGAATGCGGTGACGCCAATGAAAGATGGTGATATACCCTGGGGCAGTCTTAAAATGCTCGTGGAGCAGGGAGTCGCTGACAAAAGCAATTGTTGTGCCAGTTGTTAGGAATTCTTCACATAAAGGTACACATATTTCGGATAATGTGTCGTCCTTTAAGCAGCTCCTTGAACAGGAGCAAATGATGCGAAAATTAGGCAGAGATGAAGTAGCCGCAGCAATACTGTTCGGATTATTACGTGCCTTCCATAAAACAGTATTTGTCCTTTCCTATGGTCCAGGATGACCCAAGGATTTTAGCAGGCACCAGTCTAATGTGAAGAGAATGGATCGATGGGATCTGGGCTTGGATGGCCAAAGAGACGTATAGACACTTCGGAACTGTTTTTCTAAGCTCCTAGGAGCAAGACACCGAAGGAGCCTTTCCGACTCGAGCGTACTGCATCCCATTGACACTGTTGTTTATTTGTACTAAGTATTATGCTGGTATAACGATAGATTGATGGTAATAGGCTGCCGTTTCCCGGATATATGCTGTACGTCTCTCATGGCTATACTTATTTGTAAGTGTTTTATAGAGCTCTGCACCTCTGAAGAGTTTAGCTGTCAGAAACTAGTTAGGAATTAACGTCTGAATGGTAAGTTGCACGTAGTAGATTTGAGAAAAGAGAAAGTGACCAAAAGTTGCGCACGCTGCATATCTATACCCGAATGGACCATATGAACCATGAAGATATTACAATTGAATAAACATAACTTATGAACTCGAAAAAGCGGTCCGACAGTCACAATAATTATTAGCAGCAAACACCATCGACGCCTCATCAAACTCCACTCTGATACTCACATGTATGGCCTATTATGTCAGCCGCAACCCGAAACCCTCTCTTAAACTTCTGGTGGTAATAGAACCAACGTTACCGCCCCTCTAGCCTCAGCCGATCCAGCGTCCTGCCCTCATCCCTTCGCGCAAGCAAGAACCACGCGCTCGAGACCCAGCACAGCGCAATCCCGACCCAGCTGTGCACAGGCATCTTGAAGTGGCTCAGCATGACAAGCTGGAATGCGCCACGGGGGATAGCCAAAAAGGTAGCCGTCAGCGGGCTCGTGGCCTTGGTGAGTAGCAGGGCTGATGTGAAGACAGCCCAGCTGCCGATGCCGCCGCACCACGTCAGGAGCCAGAAGAACGGCACATCGAGGAAGTAGCAGTTGTGGAAGATGTTGCCAACCTCGCCGGACGCGAGCAGGATCGGAGTCAAGATTAGGATAGATAGGAGCGAGGTGTAGTGCAGAGTTCGCCAGTAGGCACGCGTCTCTTCGCGGTTGCCGGCCGACTCATCGTTAGATGTAGATGGGTAACCAGTCAGGACATCGCCCTGTGGGACAAGGCCGGAGACCAAGGTGCGGTAGGTTCGGAGGAGGAGTATGGGGTATAGTGCTACGAAAATAGAGGAGAAAACGCCAGCGACAATGCTCTCCCAGGTGACACGGACACCTGGGCGAATGCTTGCAAGGAGAAGATTGAGGGTTGCGACAAGCGATGATGAAAGTGTAGAAACGGAGTGGTTTTCCCTCTGGAGATAGGACGATATGATCAGAGCCAACGGAACGACGCCAATCCTCGCAAGTTGATACATAGGTAGTACAGCATATCTATGATCCTCAGTTTTAGCAAGATCCAACCCAGTTCAAGAATCCTAGAGACAGCCTTACGCGAATGAGAGATTGCTCAGCACAACTTTTCCGACATAAACTAATGCCAAGGGCAGAACTTGTCGAGCAACTTTGCTGTCGAATTCGAATATGCCTCCCCCCGCAATTCCACCAGTGCCGTTAGAGAGCCATTTCCCAAACTGCAGTATAGGTATTCGATTCTTGCCAGCTGCTCTGAATCCCCCAGGTGGGCTGGCTGGTAGGGACGGTGCGACCGCCGCTCCGAATCCAAGTCTGCGAAGAGGACGGGCAATGCCTCGCGTCAGACTAGCGGAGCCAAGAAGAAGTATGTGAGTGATTATAAGTTGTATGTATGTTGCGGCTAGTGGGTACAGAAATCTGTCATCGGTCAACGCTGGAATCGAAGAGGGAAGGCGGTGCTCAGTACGCACTTATACACTCCAGCTAAAAGCCCACGGTTAGCAGCGGCCTTAAACTGACTGAGAAGAGCGTGAAAGCCATACTCTGTAATATAAACCTGTTCATCAAGAGCAGACCAAACCCGCACCCACCCACCCAGAATACCAATAAGCCCACGTACATTTGCCAGCCCATCCAGGTCCCAAAGAAGAAGTTTCCAAGTCCTCCACTCCTAAAAACCCTCTTCCATGTGCTCCCTCCACCCCCAATATCCGAGGACACCAGTGGCCGTATTGAAGATGCCGGCTCAAAGTCATCATCCTCATCTTCCGATTGTGCTGCGCTTCGGGATCGAGGATAGGGGGAAGGAGTCCGCGAGATGTCGATTAATGGAACGCCGGGTTGTAGTTCCGAAAAACTGTTTTTCGAGCTATGGCTGGCTCTCGAGGTAGGACCCTCCATGTCTGCGGCGCGGTGTTCAACGTCGTCCAGATCGTCGAGCGGGCTCTCGCGGCGATGGAGGTTCACAGATGGACCAGGTCTTAGGCTACGAGCTAACGTAAGCTATTGAAAAGCTGATTTAAAAGGATTGCCAGACTTTGTGAAAGGGCGCATGGGGTTCATTGGGGTTGATAAAACATCATGGTGGAATCAGAAAATATTTCTGAGATATTGCGGACGGAGATTTGGACGGTTACGCGGCTGATGTGGCTTGGCGCGGGCAGAGTATACTGTATGCAAGTGCCTAACACAAACACAAATGTACAAACTCATATTAATCACAAAATGAGACAAATCAATTCAAGCAATTAAGAAACAAAATGCAATATTCATTGCAGCCGTCTAACGCAGCCTTTCCTATACCGAAAAAAAAACAATTTTAACACCAAAAATATTATACAACTAAGGCTGGGAGTGCATCCACCTGCACAATGACATAGCTAACCGCAGTAATGCTCGCCGTCGTTCCCATACCATCCCGCCCATGAAACCATGATTATAACATTAACGACAGAGATCAAAATATCAGGGTATACATTAAACCAGACTTCCGCATCTAGATAGCACTCTACACACCAGAGTCAAGGACCTTAATGTTGTTGGCTGTGGCATAGTCGTCCCAGGTAGAGCATGTGTTCTGAAGGGCACACGAATCGGTGACGGTACCAGGGATCTTCGACTTCTGCTCCACGATTTGCAGAGCGAAACCCATGGACGTATGCCAACCGATGTGGCAATGCATCAACCAGACACCCGGATTGTCCGTCAGGAAAGCAAGCACAAGGTAACCGGCTGCGGGAAGGAGTGCTGTATCACGGCGAGCAGGATTCTGCAGATTCAACGCAACGGTAGCATCGTAGGAACCAGCACCCTCAGCGAGGATATTGAAATCGTGACCGTGAAGATGGATGGGATGCGGGACAGGAATGCCACTTTCGATAATGATGTAGACCCATTGTTTAGCTTCAGGTATATCAAGTATGAGGTTACCACTGTACGTTGGGGCAGTACCATTCTCAATGAGATGGAACAAAGTTGGATCACCATATTGAGACTCGAATGTAGTTCCCGACAGATACCACTTGAAGAGGTTGGCGCTGTTTGGGGCAACAGTAACATCATAAGTGAACTCAGTGTCATCGTTGGCAGCATTGAGAGCAACAATAGGAACCAGGCTCTCAACGGGCTCATCGACACATTCACCAGTGTAGTTGTATCCAGTAGTTGTTGGGGTAGCTCCTGGACTACCAACGTAGCGAACAATACCCTTGATATCAAGAGCCTGGATGGTAGCAGCACAGGCATTCTGGTTATCAGAACGCATCCAGTAGTCTCCAATTGGCTGATCAGCTTTGACAATGACATTGTAACGTTGACCTGAACTCGTTAATAACGATTCATTTACTTTCATTAAATGATGCTTACCAATGTTAATGTTAAGAATCTTAGTCTCATAAGGAGTGATCGGGACAAAATCATTAGAAATGACAGTCATACTATGTCCATCGATGTAGAACTTGTAAGTAGATTGGATAGCGGTGTTAACAATACGCAACAGATATGATTGGCCAGATATGAACTGAGTGTCAAGCACGAAGCGAGAACCAGTCGAGCTGGTACCATTGCCCCATGTATTTTGACCGTTAATAAGACCGTTGTCCATAGTACGAGGGCCACCGGTGGCGGCATCTTGCGCAGCATCGTACATAGAGTCAACCGTAGCATGAGACCAATCCTGAAGTACGATCATACCAGCGTCAACATCATACGATTGACTGGTAGGACCGTGAATGATCATGGGTCCCTGAACACCCTCCCAAGCTTGAATGGCGAAATGGGAATGGTACCAGGAAGTTCCGTAGTTGGTGGCAACCCACGTATAGGTCATAGACTCTCCAGGCGCTATAGGGCACTGAGTGATTGACGGGACACCATCATATTCATTGGTAAGATTCTGGCGAACACCGTGGAAATGGATGCTGGTACCGTTATTTGTAAGCTTGTTGTTGACAGTCACAACAATAGTATCACCCCAGTTAGCTTCGATGGCCGGACCAGGCATTTGGCCGTTGACAAGAAGTGCCACCCTCTCAATACCATCAGGCGAGATCGTAGTATTCGTAATATCGAAGGTATAGGTAACAGTTTTGCAAGTCTTGGGGACATGTTCATAGTAATCGGTATTGATATCAAAACCACAGAAATTGTTGGGATCAACTCCAGGTTGGCCTTCACAAGGAATGCACAGGGCAGTAGATGTTGGCTTAGTTGTGCAAGAAAATACGCCTGTCGAGTTGGACGATGTAGTTGTGGTGCTCACAGAAGTAGAATTCGCACTGGATGTAATTGTTGACGAGGCGGATGTGGTCAAATTCGCACTAGATGTGATTGAGACGGAAGATGTACTTTCAGCACTTGAGCTAGCAGTGGAAGAGGTCGACGTAATGGTAGCAGACACGCTGGCAGATGAGCTGACCGAGGTGCTAGTTAGAGATACTGAAGAACTCGAAACGCTGGCAGATGAGCTAACCGAGATGCTAGTTAGAGATACTGAGGAACTCGAAACACTGACAGAGCCGCTAGCAGAGCTGGAAACCTCGGTCGTGCTGGAGACGGTACTCGAGGCTGTCGTGCAATTTGCGATGAGCCTTGCGCCGTGCACATTAGATACGGAGACAGCCTTTCCAACTGACTTCTTCAAGTAGCAGGGACCCTGTGGAGTACCTGCGACCCAAGAGACATCAACGCATCCAGGAGTCGTCGCGCAGCGAGCCGCGCAAGCTTCAACGTTCGGAACGTAGAAGCCTCCACCGGGGAGATCACCACCAGCGTGATCAGTAGAGCACTCAATGAGAAATGCTGCACCACACGAACTAGTATAGACGGTGTTGTTGATTGAAGGACAAGTGGTTGATGTTGGGGTTGGTTGCGCATATGATGTGACTGTGCCAGTCGTGACTGGGTAAACCCTGATAGCACCCCAAACATTACCGGCGGACACTGGTGCACCGACTTTCGATTTCAAATAACACGGGCCTTGGGGACTTCCTGGCACCCAGGAAACATCAACACATCCAGTTCTCGCTTCGCAGGCGGCAATACATCCAGTTAAACCAGAGGTATAGACTGGATTACCGGACATATCTCCATCAACATGATCGAGAAAACACTGGACTTGGTAGGCATCTCCGCTTGTCGCCGTGAAAATTGTTCCGTTTGAAGATGGACATGAGAGAGCAGTTGCGGTAGCCGTTGGCGAGGCAGTAGAGCTGGATACGCCACGCTTTTGTTTGCTATTGCACCATCCGTGATCTTCCTGACAACCTGAACCGCAGTGCTCTTTCGTAGAACCGCAGACGCCGCTGGAGCTGCAGCAGTCGCCATACATCGAACCCCAGCACGACACTCCGTTGCCGCACTTTCCATCTTTGCTTGTGTCTTTTCCGGCAATTGCTGGCAGAGCGCCAGCAAGGCACAATGCGAGAGACCAGTTGACGACCCTCATAATTAAGTTTCCCCTGATTTGCTTAGGGGCAGGAATAAATGACGAAAAGAGAATTAGATAGATCGGTATCTATAAATGAGGAACAATAATATAAAAAGTCGAACGAACGATGCTGAACGAATGAAGCTTCGTCGAACGAAAAGGAAAGCTATCCAAACCCGTCCAACTTGCACACTGATGGAGGACTAGCAGATGTGGGAGCAGTTACGAGGTATATAAAGATCTCGGGCTCTAGCCCAGGAGCCGCTTGCTCGTGTGCTCTTGGCTTGATAGGGTTTAGGGCCCCCAATGCCAGGCCTTCATCACATTGGGATGACATGTTGGAAGCTCGTGGCCCGAGGCGCTGCTTGGTCCTGAGCGGGTGGAGAATACAGCAGATGCAGTAGGCAGAACGGCCAGACTTGCATGAGGCGTTTTCTTTTGGGTGTGCTGCCTTGAGGAGCAGAGCCAGGATTCGTCGATTCGACCAGTGGCATGGTTCCTGGGTGGAGGCGAAGCTCGGGTACGAATCTGGAAATTGGAAGGGATGAGGGTTGGAGTTGAGGTCAAGACGGCGATGTGCGCCATGCGCGTATCCAACGCTTGGCGTGCATCTAGCCTGTGCGCTTGGCTTTTGCTGAGGGGTGTGCTGAGGCTAAGGTTTCCGCCGGGTCCCCGCCGGCATACTAATAAAGATTTATGAAAAGAGGCGTCTTAGGCGCGTATCAGCCCTGAACAAATGACCGTTCTATTCCTTTAGAAGCTAACGCAGGAACTAGTTTGTTGTCAAGCCTCAACTTTGTCTTGACAATACTTTTCGTCGCCAAAGAATGTACACTCTGAGGGCAGATTTATGAGCGACAAGCTGCATGTAGTCAACTGGACGGCCATATAGCCATATCGTTTGTTTTCAGACTTTGCAAGACTGGCAGACTTGCTCAGATAATAGCGGCGAACTCCATCGGTCAATCAATAGCGTCACTACGCATTTGGCGTCATCGCTCGAAATTTGACAGTTCTGATAGGCAATGAGGCTGAGACTCATCTTTCGCGATGTAATAACGATCTGCTCTAACATGCAGATGATCAGTTGCTGATTCAGTCAATGCCTCGTGGGCTGACTATAGGGGTAAGAAGTCGCAGTAAGGCGGGCTGGCGTGAACGAAGGATTGGGCGCCGTGGCGGTGATGCTGTATGGGGGTCGTGCTTTGACCGCTGAGATGAGCAAGCGTGGGTCCGCGATTTAGAGCCCGTCAGCCTGCTATCTTGATGACCATCAGGCCCACCGCTGTGCCGAACTGGCCGCAGAAGGTTTTTTTTATATCAAATTCTCCCGAGTTCCGAGTCTCTTTGTTACGTACTTTGTTTTCTTAGGAAACATCGGTGGTCATCATTTGATTCACGCGGGTTCATATCTTTCACTTCTAGGAACGCCCAGCGGCCGCGAGAATGCCTCTGGCACCCATCCCGCGTCTTTTTATAGATATCGTCTTCTGCCTTCATAAGCTTGGCGGGACACGGAATCCGAGCAGAGCCCACGCTGGTGTTCTTGGCCAAGCTACCCGTCTTGTATATACATCACCCAAGTCTTGAGAAACCGGATTGAGCAGAACAGTGTTCTTGGACACTTAGCATTTTTTTCTTGGAGGATAGATTTACGAGGTGATGAACAAAACAGCAGTTGTGCGGTGGAAACGTGCCCAGCCCGCCCTAATGCCATAGCGCTTGCCATATCCGTATCTTCATCCCTTTAGCCTCGACTTTGCAATGAATTGCAAAAGGTCTTCAAGTGAACAGCCAAGCGCTCCTCTACTCACGACTCTGTTTGTGCTTGGCCCAGTTCACTCCGACCCACGTCGAAGGTTATCAGCTGAGCGCGAAAACGCAATGCGGCCACCCAGGCAACGCAGCCACCCACCTGCATAAATGTATAGAGATATGGCTTGCACCTTTCGAGCTCTGCACCTATCACTTAGTCCGTTTCTCTCGAGCACTGTGCCCGCCAACTATGTGCAGTTCGTTCCTATTGCAGGGTTTCTCTGCCATCGTGCATCTCGGTAGAACTGGCACCCTTGCGGCCTGGCTGAGAGCCACGCCCCTGCTCCCCTCCCACCTGGCGGAAATTTACAGTTTTTGTGTTCAACGGTCTATCAACTGTGCATGACAACGGAAGCCATTTTCATCCACAATAGATAACCAAGTCTCACACTGCCAACGCCATAACGTCTTCTGCTCCGCCAACTGTATCACCCAGTATATGGCTGCGAGCCGCGAAGTGTGAGCTACGGGATGTGAGCTGCGGGATGTGAGCTGGGCATATACCCTTGTTTCTTGGTCGCATGGAAACTCTCACCGCCGTAGATACCTTTCAGCGCACCCTCGTCGGCCGGGATAGACGTAATTCTCTTGACACAAGATTCTTTTCGTAGACAGCCTTGCTCTGTGTGGTCTAGGTGACTTCTCCACAAGGGGTGAGTTTTTGATCTGGTTGAGTTTAATTATCGATTTATTGATTTTCTCCAACGCGGCCAAATCGCGCGAGTGCGAGCTCATCCCGATATTCGGAGGACTTTTTCGACTTAGGTGGGCCTGGCGGGGAGAACCCTTGGTGCGCTCGCCTATTCGATCCGCAAAGGGGGGGCCAATCAGCCGCTGTGGCTCGATCTGGTTGCGCGCACTTGTTGTGCACTTTGTGAACTGACACGACGTCAAGAGAAGCATAAAAATGTGGTTGTGACGCTCTGCCATCCAACTATGTGGTTCTTAATGAAATCCCGTTTTCGTGCGACCGTGGATAAACTGAGATAAACTAGGTCCATGCAGGCATACCATTATCAAAATCCGACACCATCTACTACTACTACTACTATCACTAACATATCCACAAAACGAAGGGTTTTCCGGCAGCTTCACCATTGCATGCTCGACTGTCCACATGCTGATGTGGTTGGTGTCGAATACCAGAGGACGGCGCCCCAATAGAAGCTGAGCTTGGGCCATATCCAATCTCATTTCCCAGGACCATTTCAACAAAATTTCCGCGCCCCAACCCTTTCCCGTTAAGCCTAGATTCAGGGGCAAGAGAAGCTCAAAACGCGAGCGACCCGACCGCATCGAGGCCTCGAAGTCAAGCTTTGAGCAAGACGGATAATCTGCCACAACGCCAATCAGGGGCACTAATCATTCAATTCAGGGGTTGCGATCTACTGGAAATTACTGCGAGTTTGGTAGAAGATGTGCTAGCCGTATTTACTGCTGGAACCTGTCCATTTCAAGCCTCGACTCTCCACAACTTTCCTCTTTTGACGTCTATTCCAGGGAGAGGTAAATACCCGAAAACTAATCATCAGATCATCTCCACCCATCTCTCCTGCGTTTACCTCGTGGATGTGATAAGGTGACTGAGCCCGCCACGTTTTCGACACTGCAGCAGTTATACACCAATCCACGTAAGCTCAAGCGCCTTTACGATAGCCCTGAGCTCTGCGGAAATTGGGCCTCACAACCGATCAAAACCGGTGTCATTTAATGCTTCCAGTGTAAGCCATCAAACTTCCACAATATAACGTTAACGTAGATTCTGTGCCAGGTTCCGACACTCCAATTCTCCTATTATGTCTCTGTCGCCCCGATCACGATGAGTATGCTATTCATTTCTAAATCCATTTCCCGACTTTCAGTTTTTATCTTTGCCATGCCATTCTTGGGCAGGCAAGGAAATTGCTTATTATGCGATCTGTCAGAGCTCCAGTGTCCCCCCTGTGTGCATACGCAATACAGCAATTTCGCTAATCATCCAGCGTAGATACTATGCGCTTGCCAAAAGAGATGTGCACCAGCAAGAAAGGTAAAGCCTTTAATTTTTTAAACCTTAATTACAAGAGTTAAACTCGAAATCCCCTAGTGCGTACAAAGCGAAATTGCTGTGTGCGTTGCGCGCGTACCCAAGGAGGGACACTTGTCAGTACAGCTCTGTGCACGACCAGCTTCCACCCCCCTTTGGCGAGATTTCGAATTCGCTACGCGCATCCAATCTCGCCTGATTGCCACCAACTGTACATAGTAATTGTAGCGAAGCCGTATGCTTGGCTGCAAGAACTTCAGCTGTTCGCGATCGGCCTTCCTCCGCAGTGTCGTGATCTTTGTCAAATATCGTAAGGTTTCCACCCGTACGATACTGCCAAATTTCATCGGCAATTGCAGGGACAGCGTTGTATTCGCGTTTTGGCGGAGGCATAGGCAAAAGAGGAAGCGTATGTCGAGGAAGCGTACGTCAGGCAAGTTCTGAGTTGCTTGAATTTTGATTCCCCTGGCCAACCTGGGCGATTCCCCTGGCCAACCTGGGCGATTCCCCAGGGCAACCAAAAAGGTCCTTGCGTGTAGCCATAGCCGTTCGCTACAATTACTATGTACAGTTGGTGGCAATCAGGCGAGATTGGATGCGCGTAGCGAATTTGAAATCTCGCCAAAGGGGGGTGGAAGCTGGTCGTGCACAGACCTGTACTTTTGCAAGCAGGTCGTTGTCCAAAGTTTTTGCACCTTCCTAATTAAGATATTTAGCCTACCACCCGGTAGAATATTCGCATTTAAAGTTTTAAATAAGAGGCGATTAACTAATAAGCTAGTCGGTTTTAAGGTTGCGAGATCTGCGCGACCGCAGGTTCCTGCCACTGACTCTATGACGTCCTCTAGTTTAGCAGTAACATCTCGTGGCTGGCCTTCTTTCTACTTTCTTAGTAATTGTTTATATAGACCCTAAATGCGAGTTCTAGGCCTTTAGTAATAAATTCTTAATATTCTACCGGTAAGCTAAACTTCCTAATTAGGAAGGTGCAAAAACTTTAGACAGCGGCCTACATAGACGAATGGCAGGTACAGTAGACCCCAAGTGAACTGCTATGATCATTTCACCGGTATTCATGAGCTTCTGTTATCCCTCAACCCGCTGACGTCTATCGAGTAGAGTGGTCCGTGTGGAATACCAGAACGAGAAGTACGCGTATTGCCTATATTAATTTAATCTATACAATATCATCAACCATGCATTCTAATCGTACTTCCAATGATATAGACCATAAATCGGGTCGCTAAAAACCCACCACCAGAGCCGTGGCCGCTGCTCGATTTTACACCTCTTTAAGTTGCCGATTTTGACGACCATTGTGCACTAAATCTACCCCGATCTTGATCGACAGTATTTGGCCGTATTGTCTGCCATATACCGTTCTACAGAGAGGACGATTGCCAGCCACCTTATATTAATTGACTCAACTCTAAGAAATAGTCTATATAGATTGTTTTATATATGTCAATCTGAAGACCAAAAGATAAAAAGAATGATGACTCTGTCTCATTGCAAGAGGCCCTAGGGCCTCACTATATACACTAGATAGGTGGCAAATACTAACGTCGACACTGACGTCGATTTGAAACTGTTACCTCATAGCCTCTTGATCGACATTGGGTAATATGTAATAGAAAGGTAATAGAAATAGTATGAAGTCATAAGGTGGTAGGCAACTAGAGCAGGAACAGGGTGATCATCAAACTCCGACCTGGATCGACAATATAATATGTAGTGGATCACCAGTCTCATATTCCTAAGCACGGCGATTTAATCCTATTAATCTAATTAGCTAAATACTTATCGATAACAGATAGACGCAACTCAGTGGGTTAAGGGATAGTCCTTGCAGTCTACAGCAAGTCTACAGCACGAGGCCTTTGAATAGAGTAAATGCATCTCATGCGGCTGGCTTTTGAACCCTGGCATTAAACAGGGCGAAATTCGTTCATGTGATTGGACACAAAGATCTAAGTGGTCTTTTCAAGTAATCAGGGTTCCCGTTGTTTGGGGATTTGTTGCACAGCCGGAGCTTTTCGTGTACGCTAGCCCCCAGACAGGGTTCACAGCGTGATAAACCGTTTCAAAAGCATCTGCATGCGAGTTGGTGGCACACGTTAATTGTATTCGTATATGCTGTTGGGGAGGTGTCCCCGCATCACAAAAACCGTGCCGCCGAGACGGTGCCGAATGCTTCGCAGGGCAAATCAATCAACGAGGTTTCATATTGAATTGAATTGATTGCCAAGACTCAATCAATTCAACCAACTGAGAGTTCGCTGGCTTGGCAACTCAACCAATCTAAAGGCAGTAGGTCACCCTAAGGACGCTTGATATACCGATCCGATTGTATATTGGCAGGCCAGGGTAAAAGGGACTCTATATCCATGGCTCGCTCGCATGATTCTTAATTTAATAACTGTCGAACTGAATCGGACTTACTTATTACCGTTTTACTACTGTCTCAGTCACCTACCTTGACTCGGTCATCAACTCAGTCATCGACTCGGTCAACGACGTAGTATACTACCCCTTCTTCCTTGTATATATATAGAGGCTCTAGAGCCACATTCAATAGACAGAGTTCTTATCCCTAACCGTCCGTTTAACAATAACTCTTCTACTAATATCGTTAGACCCTAAACGCATATTTAGCCTTACGGGTTTACTTCTTACTGCTAATCGCACATAACTATAATCTAATATAATTAGAGCTTTAATGGCAGTAGGGTTATAGATAAGGAAGGCGTAGTTAATATAGTAGATGGGCAGCTAAAGCGCCACAGAAGGAAGGAAAGGTATAAGTGTGGCAGGAAGGTGAGTTAACACCATACCAAGACTCGCGATAATTGCTGACTTCATACTAGTTAAATTCAGTTGAAATAGTTGCGAAGATCTTAATATTAAGTCAACTAATTCATGCCATATGTACCAGTTAGACTATATAAGAGATATCATTAAATAGCTCTGATTTCGGCTTTGGTCCCTTTTCATTAATTCAATCACAATTCTGTATAGAAGCGTTATGCTATTGATATAGCCCTACACTGTAAGCTTTTTACATACCGTATGTCTTCTAGTGTCCAGAGTTTTATTAATTATCTTAGATTCATTACCTCATATCGTAGGTGTAGGTACACAAAACACGCAGTCTGACCCGAAAGAAGGTTTTGGATCCGCGGACATCGCGTCCTGGCATGTTGTCCAAGCCCCCAATTTCTGGCCTGCGGCTCGAATTCTCTCCCGGACTGCCAGACAACGGAGTAAATATCCCCTTCCAGCCGTGGCAACTGCAGGCTTCGTCCTTGAGTGACATTAAAATACTGTATGAGTACTTCTATATTATAGCGTCAGTTAAGCAAACTATGGGTACAATGGTATGTATGCATGTTTTTACGAGAAAAGCCGTGGAGGCCTTTGGCATAGAGGTTCAACGGTATATTTCTATGGATTTGTATCATTCTACGAGACTCCTGTGCCCTTCGACTGCAAGCGACATCCCCTCATATCCTTCATGAGACTACCCAAGTCACTCGTGCCTTCTTGTTTCGGGGTCTTTAATGTCTACCATCTTCCGGCAATGAAGGATCCGAACTTTTTGCCAGGTGTGGCTGGGCAGAACATTTCTACTATGGCGTATTGCTTAATCCAGTCCGTGCAGACAATACTCAAGTATGGATAATAAAACTATTCAATTCGCCATTATTTGAGCCCACCATCTTAAACTCCCTATCTTACTATCCAACTATTTTCAAACCGGCGGACCTATGTGCTCAACATTACAATAGCAAGGGATACTGGATTCACCTTTACGCTATGGGCACATGGGGTGCTACGAAAGCTAATTTAAGGTGTTAGACAGATGTGTAGTTTTCAACTATTAATTAGGCTTTTTAAGAGCTTTTTTAAAGCACCTTTTTAGAGCCTCAATAGTAGTATATACGTTCTTTTATATGTAAATATATAAGTATATAATATACAAAAAGCCAAAATAATATACTATTTACTATCTACTCCTTATCTTAAGGCCTCCTTTATATTACCTCTAATACCATCGACATAAGTCGGGTTTGCTTACCACCATCTTACTACTGTCTTTAATGCCTACCACTCTATGTCTCATCACCCTGCTTATGTCTTACCACTCTGTTTCTATTGCCTACCACCCTCCTTTTCTGCCTGCGCCTACCTTATATATATAGAGCTTCTAGAGCTAGCCTGAATTGACAGAGTTCTTACCCTAAATTGCATGGTCAGCAAATACCTCCAACACTTCCAACACCTCCAACAAAAAGAGAGGTAGGTTTTTATTCTTACGTACATCCAAGTACTTTTAGTCTAATTAGGGGTAAAGGGTTAACTTTGCTTGTTAAAAAAGCGGGAAAAAAGAGCTATTGTAGCACTGAATTGGAGTTAAGGTGTCGATCTGAAACGGATATCCTTGCCACTACCTTGCCACCTTGACTCGGTCACCGACCCCTTGACTCGGTCACCGACTCAGTTACCCTTCTCATGTATATATATAGAGGCCCTAGAACCACATTCAATAGACGGACCTCTCATTCTTGACCTGCGCACGGACCCTCAGTCGACATAAGGTAGCTAATCTTGTGCCCGTAGGGTTTACCCACAAGCGTGATTATCTGGGGATTAACCTGGGCCACGAGCAGATTATCGTGGCACCCTTCGATATAGTCCGCAGCCATAATGTTCCAAGTAACTGGATGAGAAGTTAATTGATATATTGGCTATATTTAATGCACCTCGTGTATCAAGACAGGCGAAGAGACCACACGCGGCTGTCATATACAGTTCCTTCATTACATATTTTGGAAATTGTTCCGATATGCATAGCTTTAATATCCTACAAAGCCTATTTTTGACTCTCGGTTCACACTTTAGCTAAAAATATATAATAGAAGATGTGTAACTAATGTTCGGTTGAGATAGACCCGCCCATGATGCCCAACATAAAATACAATCGACAAAAGCTCTATGCCTTCCGAGCTCTATTGAAACATGCTCATGTTGGAGTTATTACAAACATTGACACATAATGGAACTGCGCAAGCAAGTTAGAAGAATACGACTCCTCTCCGTACACTAGTCGAGAATTTGGGTCGAGAGAGTGGTCTAAATATTTTCAGTATACATCTATTCCCTACTATGTTTCTTACTCGGTAGATTCGTTTAGCCTAATTTCAATGTCCTCTTGACTCTCATTTCCCGTATCGGCAATCTCGAACGGGGAGAGATTAGGATGGGATCACAAGCAGAGAATCCAATATTCCCTATGTGCCAAAGCACAGGACCTCACTATTTAGGTTACCTGGGGCACAGAAGTCCGTCACTGAAGAAGACTACAGTTGAAGCCGATCCCTGAGTCATAGATATGGCTAATGAATGGCATATGGCATGTAATTCTACCGAGAAGGAAGTGCAGGAAACATCCTGTATAATATTCCTCCTCCTATCTTCGGATCCGGGATGTACCAATACGGATAAATCTTTAATTACTGATAATATTCCTCTGATATGTGAGGGAGTATGGATTTCTTTTTGTATATCTGGATCGGCTATAGAGTCTATCTTGGTAATTGGTTTAGACAGGCGTCTAAATTGGGAAGGTGTTAATTAGAGGTCCGTGCGCAGGTCAAGAATGAGAAGTCTATCTATTGAAGGTGGCCCTAGGGCCTCTATATATACACGAGGGTGACTGAGTCGGTGACCGAGTCAAGGGGTCGGTGACTGAGTCAAGGGGTCAGTGACCGAGTCAAGGTGGCAAAATCCGATTCAGGTCGACAGAGGGGCAATGGAAGGCACCACAAGAAGTATGACAATCGGGACAGGAGTTTGAAAATAAAGCCCTAGAGCCATGACTACGGCAGTGGCATGCAAAGCCGAAATCGCGAAAAGCCAACCTCCAACTCACAGGAAATATCCTCCTGACCCATTCCTAACCCCAGTATGTCTATAAGCACCCCAAACTTCTACTAACCCTCAAGCCAGAAACGCCAAGATCCCACAGAGAAGTTTTTTTCAGTGTATCCAACTCGCTAATGCGAAAACATCGGCAGCCGCTTCGCCGCAAACCACGCCCAATACAGCACCTGATCATCCTGGCTCGGGAACCCGGACCAGTTCTGCGCAATAGCCCCAAGGACGAGATCGCTGTAGAGGGCGCTGAAGAAGCCGAACGCGGCCAGCAGCGCCGTGAAGAAGCCGCCGAAAGTTTGGATGTACGCGGCCTTCAGCGCCTTACGCCCGCCCGCGCTCACCTCTATGTGCCGCCTGTACCAGTACGTGCCCGTGGTCAGCGCGAGCACGGCGATGGCGACCAGGAAGCCGTAGGTCAGCGAGCGCACGTCTGAGTTGTGCCGGAAGTCAACGATGATGAGCCCAAAGAGCCCGACCATGCCGGCGATGGTGCCTAGGAAGTAGAGGATCAGCCACCAGAGGGGCGCGTAGTTGAGCTGCTTTAGCTTGGCGGGGGCTTGCAGGGGGTTTTGGTCGTCTGGGTGGAAGAAGGAGAGTTGGGTTGTGTTGGTGTGCCCGTACATGCCTGGGCCCTGCTGTTGCGGGTTGGGGGAGCCAACGGGGTGATAGCCGGTTTGTTGGAGGTAGGGTGTTGTGTTTGCTAGGAGAGCGGCATTGTCCGAATCTGGGGTATGGGCTTTAGGTGTGATGAGAGCGCGGTGAACTGCAATACAGCCCTGAGTTACGGATGTTATGAGTTTCCAGGTACCGATCAGGACGAAGTGCCAGCTTAGCCGGCATCGGTGGATGGAGATCGTCGCTACCGGGATGCAGGTTAAAAGACTGATGGCTGACAGCGCAATATCAAACTTGCTGTGATCCGTTCTATGAAAAGGCCACATGGGAGTCCTGCCTACCCCTATCCAGGCTATTGTCCAGTATGTGAAAAGGTGAGAGATCATGCCGATGGCTCCGTAAGGCAAAGCGTAGCATTGTATCTCGCCGATAGGACCACCGGTAACATTCTTGGTGGGGAACATGTTGTTGAAGTGCTCGGACATATCCGGCAACGGATTTGCGGAAGCCGATTTTGCATTAAATACCAGCAACGCAATAAATACCCCCTTCCACGATGTCAAAAAAAGGTTCGAGCATGGCCGTAACCCTGCTATCCTACCTCCCGCAGCACACATTTTCATTTATGATGCTCTTTCAAGGATGATCAGAACTTCTTGCTACGCCAAAGTAGACGTTAGTTCGAATTTGATGAGGGCGACATATCAACGGAAAAGCTGGGTGCATACAGTGTTATTATTTTAGAAGTGACTCGAGGAAGTACTACAAGAAAGCTCGTTCAGTTTTCAGTAAGCTTAGTGAATTTAAAGATACAAAGAATGTGTTGCACGGTGCGGGGCAGGCTTCTATCCAATTATGGCAGCTCTCTGTAGGGGCTGACTATGTCAAAGTAGGTATTAATGGGAATAGAGGATCCTCGCGCTGGAAAGAAAGAGTCGAGGAGTAAAAGAAGGACAGAATATGTGGGGAAGGAAAACTCAGGTGAGGGAGGGGTTCTGACGGTACATATTGAGATTGAGGGACGAGGCTGAGGCTGAATATTGTACAATCGCAGGGAAGGCCGCAGCACGCAGTGAAGCGGAAAATAGAAGCCTATAAAAGGTCACGATAACCGACTGATAAGCCTTTGGCGTGACCTACTAACCGCGTGGAATCCAGTTCGTCTTAGGTTTGCCCCGATTAGGCTATAAAAAAGCCATGTTTGCAGCCTTGTGGCCATGTAAGCCACCTGGGTTACGGGAACCGGCTTGTAAAGTTGCTGAAGTCCAATTGAACCCGGCATTTGATGCGGACTCTAGGAGGTGTGGCTGACCTATGCAGTATCGTGCTGGACGACACTTGCATTACCCCTGGCAAAACCCCTGGCAAATGTGGTGGTGGCTAAGCCTCGGCTGTGGAATCTAGAATCTCAGCTCCTGCATGCTATTGATTCTCATGAGAATCATGAGAAACTGCTGCACTTGCGCGACCGAAGCAATTTAACCAGCACTTCTTCATCGTGCGTTGCTCTAGATTTCGATGCGGTGAAATACGTATGAGAGGCTAGGAGGGCATACGACGATTTTTTGGTGTTTTCGGTGTTTTTTGTGTTTCTCATCCAAGACTTCGGAATAATTAAGCAAAATAGGGAGGTCTAAAGATACCAACCATGAAGCCCTGTCGATTTGTAACCTCGTGCGCCCTGTGAGCCAACACCACATACATATTCGGTTTGATTTTAGGGGTCTTCTCTTTCTCTTACTGTACTTCTGCAATGGCTTCTCGAGATTGGTATCGTAGTTTTGCGGACAAGAAATATTTAATTTCAACCTCTCGAACCTTCCTTTCGCACGATTTCATACAGACAGCTTTTGAAGATGCAGCAATGTATTGGGCAAAGGCGATGTCCCCATCGAGCCTGCGGTTGATGCTGGACAACTCTTGCACACTTGGTCTTTATATCCAAGACAAACGGGAAGATTCTGAAAGTGTGCCAGCGTTTACGCAAATCGGTATAGCTCGCATTATCACCGACTATGTGACATTCGCATACCTTACAGATGTTTACATTCAAGCGGATTGTAGAGATCTTGGGCTGGGCAAATGGTTGATCGCATGCTGTAAGGAAATGGTGGAAGATATGCCAGAACTGAGACGAGTTCTCTTATTGACTGGCTCGGAGCAAGCGAAACGGTTCTACAAGGAGCAATTGGGCATGAATGTTGTCGAGCAATGCGCCGACGGGCTGGTGGTCATGAGCGGACGCAAGGCGGACCTGCAAGCGGTTGGGCGCAAAGAAAAGACGTCTGATCCGGTTTAAGCCGACATTAGCTAGAGTGTGCTGATTTGGGCCACTCGCCGACACACGGGGGGTTCAAGGAATTATGGTCTTTCGGGTTTAGCGCGGATCACGTATATCTTAATCAAAGCCAAGGTCTTCGCCGACGGTACCACCATGATATTATATTTTAATATAAAGCTACTGTCTTTCTCACCACTACAGATGCCCGACTCACTATTATCAATACGCCCTACTGAGCGGGTCTCTCGCTCAGCCTTTCGTTCAACCTCTCTTCGGCCTTTTCCACCTCTCTAGACCACGTCTTGGCCACCCTTTGGAAGCCATCCTATCCACCAATTGCCGATTCCCAGAAGACTCCCCTGACGTGCGTGGTATATTCTTGCCGTGAGATGGTTTTGAAAGAGTCCTCTCCACCTACCATTTCAGACGATATGGGCCGAAGAGATGTGCTGGAAATGCCTGTGACTTTAAAGCGGAAACACTCGTCTTCTCTCCCTCTTACGCCTCCTCTGTCGATGGATGATCGAGATGCCGTCCGAACCCTCGATCGAGCTGTACATGTCCTGTCTACCGAGGCGACTGCGCTTTCCCATGTGACAATGTTATATCAGACTGATTCTATGGCCAGAGACGGCCTTCTGCGAGCAGTCGATTGTATAACCAAGGTCAATGAGATAGGCGGGAGGTTTATTATATGTGGGGTAGGTAAGAGTGGCTTGGTTGGGATGAAGATAGTCGCCACAATGAAGAGTTTGGGGTTAGGTAGCTCTTTCCTGCACGCCTCTGAGGCAATGCATGGAGATCTCGGGGATGTGAGCGAGGTATGCAAAGGCCGCTGGTCCCCCGATCTATAGATCCATTATTGATTTTTCTTAGCATGACGCTCTCATGTTCATTACTTACTCCGGTCGGACCCCTGAGCTACTTCATCTCCTGCCGCACATTCCGGAAAGTGTTCCTATATTGGCCCTTACCTCTCATACAGTTGCTTCGGACTGCCTTCTCCTTGCAGAACGACCCGATGCTATCCTTTTACCTGCGCCGATCCACCAACCTGAAGAGGAGTCTTTCGGTGTATGCGCGCCTACCACATCTACAACTGTAGCGATGGCTGTTGGTGACATGCTAGCCATTACTGCAGCGGGTAGTGTGCATCAGGAACGGGTAAGGCAGGTATTCCGGAAAAATCACCCAGGGGGTGCAATAGGTGCAAGAAAGGATGATCAGGAATGTGAGGCGGAGAAAGAGAAGAAGCTTTTCAGGAAGAGGCACAAGAGCATCGTCGTACCGTAAGCTTGAGGAATCAGGCTAGACGGAGATTCTTCGAATTCCACGAACTCTACGACGTTCTTGAAGTTATGACTGCACACTAGATGGTGAAAATTTACGGTATTTGTATGGGGCAGATTTCCATCGCCGCCTAGGGTAACCAAAGCAGTTTTGCACCGCGCATCTTGCTGCAGGTCAGCGGAATCGCTAGAGTGGTATCATGCTGCCCTGACGATTAAAGAAGAGCATAAATCGTTCTCGTGAGCACATAGGTGCGACGTGGTGGGTTCTTTGCCTTCGAATTGTTGAGTAAGAAGGAATCTTATGCAAAGGCTGAATGACAAGACCACTTCAAGGTTTTCCCTCTATCATGCTCTAGATGAGGGGGCCTCCGCTCATTTAACTACTGTGGCATCAGGAAAGTCACAAGTTTTATCCCGGGTTGCTGGTTTTGTACTTTGCCCTGTTCATTGTACGGTATCGTTATGCTCACCTTCAAAATAGGACCGATCTGCCAGGAACAATATTTACCACTTTCACATCACTACTTCTAGCCCTAGTGATATGTCATTTCCATTTTCCCGACCCCTTGAAGTTGGATTCAAGTATTCCTTTAACGGTTTTAGAGACCTTTGGGTTAAAATGACAAGTTGCTATGCGCAATTGATGCTTCAATTCTGAACGCTTCGAAACGCAATGATCGTCTGTCACCGATTGCGGATTTAGGATAGCAAATATGGGAATGCAGTCACACCCATACACCCACACCTCGTACTTTCCAAACCATGGCTGGTCAGAAATTTTGTCTCTTTCCAACGTGTTCTCTTTTTTTCCTAGCCTTCACGATCTCTAGCAGACAGCGGTGTCAATTTGTATCGCCTTTCAAAGCACTTTATCCGCAGATTCGTTTGGAAAATTCTTGACCATGTCTTCATACGGGTGGCCATGCATTCATACAGGTGACCATGCATTCATGCGATTATTTCCAGCCGGCCTAGATCGGCTTGTAAAACTTACGTTTCTCCAAAATTCGATGCATGCGACAATTGCTTGGTAATCGCTTTCTCAACTTCCTAAATTTGTCATATACGCCTCCGATATTCCAATATGTGGTAGTAGTGATCAAATCAAATTCAAATCCAAACGGGACTGTTCTTTACGATCATATCTTCATCGCCAATATTCCTGAGCAGGAAGTACCAATCACGCTGCTCTATAATCACTATGAGTCACTCATAAATGCTGCTGTTCTGATTGAGAAGATACACAAAGTGCGCAAAAATAAGTGGACATAGCTGGTTCGGACGTTGATCCAGGTGTCATGGGTCATGCGGCAAGGCTTGTGCAGGCCATCGACAGGCAACAAAGCATGGAATCCGAAATGCTCTGAGAAATTCATTCTGTTTCCGGGGCTACCAGATTCAGATGCAAATTCATCGGCCGCTTCCAATGCTACATCGGATTCGGCCCAGCAATCTCAGCAATCTCAGCAACCAAATTCTTATGACCAGGGACCCGCCCTAGACGAAGCCGTTTACCAAAGCATCGAACGGGACCACCCGACAAACTATGGCCCGCCGACCGATCCAGCGCTTCAGCGCACATCAACGCGCCCGTTTATCCAGACCCGCAAGCCCCATGCACTCCCGCAAACCTATACTACCAGCCAAACACACGGTCTAGTCAACCCCAACCCCCTCCCAGCTCACAAGACAGCCCAACCTGCTTCCAACAACGCCCCCTAGCCCACAAGCCAGCTTGGTCTTCTTCCCACAAGGCGGCTCGACCTTCTTCCCGCAACACAACCCCCCCCCCCCCCCGGGGATCCGAGGCTACTAGGCCTTGCACTGGCCCATCCTAGACCCGAACGACGGTCCGGGGCCAAACCTGCTTCTTTGCTAGCCTCTTGCACAGCCACCCATAGCTGGCATTACGCTGCGGCCTGGGGCTTTTGGCGCGCCGAAAAATCTGTAGCTGATGCGGCCGCGGCCGCGGCCGCGCCCTTCTGCTCCTCGGCCGGACGGTCAGGAATATGGTATACTGGATCCGGACTCGTTTGCGCGGAGGTATCATTAGAGGATTGTACGGGTGGAGGTGTTGGAGCTGGAGAGGGAGAGGGAGGGGCTGGGTAGAGAGATTTTTAAGTAGGGTTTTATTCGTCACGTTGTCTATTCTCCAAATGGACTGTGCTGTTTGTGTGATATCCCTTCGACTAGCTGATGTGTGAGAGTGCTGACTAAACCAGGTAGAGTGCGTTGCTGTTTTATTTGGCGCTGGTTCAGGTCTGAAATCCCTGAATCAGCTGAGGAAATGGGCTGGGTGAGCAAGTCGCCATTGATCATGAGGGGTGTAAGGCCCATGACGATTGACGGCTTCTGGAGGAGCTTAGCTGGGAGAGTTGATTTTGTATGGGACTTGAGTGAATCCCTTAGTGTGCTCTGGCAGGCGCTTGCCAACGGACGTGGAATTTGTGTGGCAGTGTATATCTAGGGTAGGCTCATGCAAACCATTCTTGAGTGGGGCTCTCCAGCAAACGCGTAAGGAGAAGCATAAACTGTGTATCTGGTTGAGGTATGGCCATGGCCCAGCAGCGTAAAACAATGAAAAACCCCGGCCAAGACAAAAATGGGGAGAGGGATGGAACGCGTAACGATGGTGTGAAAGAGCCCTAAAGCCATCCAGCCATGCTGGAAAGGATAATGTAAAAGGAGTATTATCTAATGGACAACCGGGGAAATTGAAATTCTCAAGAGCTCCTATGAAGATATTTGCGCACCTTACTCACCATATACGCGATGAGTCTTCCTTTGTTAAACTTCACTCAGACTTCATCACATTTTCCGATCTTAGCAACTACACAGGCGCCTCTCTAAATAGCCGCCATTTTGGTGATGCAAACTATTACGATTTATCTTAAAAGAAGTCTGATTTGGGTTGGTGGGAAGGGACTCGGATTTTCCGAAGACTTCCCGCCGCACAGTTCAGTTCGTTGGAGCTATTTGCCATCACAACCTTCAATTCTTCTCTTCCAGGAACTTTGTTCTAAAGTATTTCCTAATATCGCCTTTGCGTAGGCCCTGGGAGTCCCAAAACGCGTTGTGGTCTTATGAGGTTGACTCCGAACCGTGATCTGAGGTGGTCGGATTGGAGATGAATCTAAGCATGAATTCGCCCGATCACTTGGAGCCTGGAGGCTTTCGGGGCTCGACGGTAGTCCAGGACCTGGGGCTAATTGTCTTCATATCCTTGCAGGGATTTCGGAAGCTTTTGTAAGCTACACAACTAGTCCTTTGTAGCTTGGTTGTATGTCCTCTAGCGCTTGCTAAGATCACGAGTGGTACTTCCCTATTCAGTGTCCAGGAAGGATTGACCTACGCAACCCAGGAGCCCTCAATCGTATTAGGAAACAACTTCTAAGAGCATTTGTTCATCTCTCTATGAGGGGGATACTCATATTCATCTTGCTCCACAGATATTGATTCAACTTATTCTAACAACGTATACCGTTGTTAAAAAACATCTCTTGGTATTGCTTTGGCTGTTCTGTTATTCCAATATCTGCTCAACCTTCCTCGCTGAATACAAATCCCTCTGGACCGTCATACAAAGTCATCTGGGTGCAGTACCGCTGCGTAATGAGTGGGCTGGACAAACACAACCAACGCATTCTTATCCGGCCGACAGACCCTCGAAACCGTGTTTCCAAATTCCTGAGACCGCGTTGGGGTCTACCCAATAACTGCTCTACTGGCTATAGTACCTGGCAGGGCGAGAAGATGCGGGCACCAACATACGACAACGCCGAGAACGGAATGGTCATTATAGCTGCGGGAGACGGTTCTCCAACAAAGCTCGGTCCCGAGACGGATTGGAATGATAGGCGCTATCCGGTGTACCAATTATCTCAATCCGAAGAAACGCTTGAAAATTCCCCAAGTCCTGAAGAAATACGTAATCCCCTCTTGTAAGTTCGAGCTCTTCATAAGTTTGGTCGAAGGGCTCTTGTAATGAAATGCTATATCAAGACTTGACTTGAAGTTACTTATAATCTAACATCACCAAACGCTCTAGCCATGTAGGCGGCACGGTGGAGAAGACATAGCTCAAGCCTGGAGATGTGGGCCTTGAGAGTGAACTGGGGGCAATAGCTAAGGATTCCGATTGTCAATCTGAGATCAAATCGGATGATTCCAATCCACTCTAGTCCACAAATAGTGATTCGGAGATGCCCCACCAGCCCTCATCCTCATGTAGTGGAACTGAGCCATAGTCGCCCGACCAGGTTGCTTTGCATCGACCATCTCATTCTGTGTTAAAGGTGCTAATGCTTCGATTCAATAGAGTTCCAGATAGCAACCTAAAGACGTCCCTTCCGGTTTGCAGATCGGAGGGAATTCCATACAGTACTTCTAGATGTCACATATAGTTCAATTGACTTAATTTTAGTCTTCAAACTTTTCTGTGCTGCCTATGATATGCCCTTGAAAATGCTGCAATATGGTATATAACGCCTTCCCATGCAAAACCCTTTAAAGATGCTGCTCAACTATAAGGCCCCATTAACTAATCGGAGTCATACTCGACCAACGGCAGAGGTGGTTTCACTGAGGGAGTCGAAGGAGGCTTATCTTCAAGGCCCGTAGCCTTAACAGTACCTCCCTCCTCCGCCTTCGTCTCATCTGTACGCTTCCTCTTCAGACCAGCAATGACTCTCCCGACTGTCCCCTTTGAACCATCACGCGTGGCTTCTGTTAAAAATGGATCCATCGCGGCGCGCGTATTCCCCCTAATCTCCTGCTGCAGCGCCTCCTTTCTCCTCTCCGCTTCTCTCTGGGCTCTCGTCTTCTTCTCCCCATTATTCCCACTCTTTCCTTCTGTCTTGCCCACCTCGGACTCAAGCGCAAACAGCGGCTTCCGAGCCGCTCTCTCGACCTTCTGGTCCCCAATCCCCACACTCCCAAACTCGACCAAGCCAGCGCGGACGCGGTCCCCCTCAACCTCATCCACAATATCAAATCCCAACCCGAACCGCTCCTTCATCCCCTCTTTGTGCGCCTCCTCCTTCTCCAACACCTTCCGCCGGACCCGAAACCCCTGTCTCAACCGCCTATTAACCGCATACGGATCCGCCCACGCGCGCTCCCGCTCCTCCAACAGCTCCTCCACCCTCTCCCTATTCCTTTTCTCCTCCCCCTTCTCCGCGACCTTCCCCTCCAACGCGGCAAACGCGTCCCGCCTCCTCCTCTCCCTCTCCTCCGGCCCCAACACCGCCGCCTCGCCCTCTCCCCGCTCCTCAACCCCGTAATCCCGCCGCCGCCCCCCGCTCTCGACCACGTACTCCGCCTTCCCCGGATCCGTCCGTATCTCGATCCACCCGCCGCACGCCCCGTGCTGGATGCGAAACGCCCACACCGGCGTGCTGTGGTACATCCCGACCTTCTTCTTCTCCGCGTTGAACCGCACGCCCTGCCCGATCAGTGCTTCCGGGCTGCAGGCCGTGCACCAGACGGCGAAGGGCAGCTCGAAGCGCACTTTGAGGATCCCCTGCCGTAGTTTGCTGGCGCGCGCGCCGAGGGGGTGGGATTTGTTGAACGTGGGGGGGGTGTCCGAGGGAGGGTAGTAGCGGCCCATGTTGAAGCCTTGCATTTTGGGGGTTGGGGCGCCGGGGGGCGCTGGTGGTTTTGTAGGGTGGTAGTTTATAGGTGGATTGTAGGTAGGGTGTGGTGAGTGGTTTCGGTGTTGAAGGCGGAGGGCGAGGCGGTGGAGAGGCTTGGGTGCGGTCGGCACGTGACTGCCTATGGAAGCCTCCGGATTTGAGTGATAAGGATCGATGGAGAACTAAGATATAGTAAGTGCGACGGTGTAAAATGGTGATGGGGTTCTCAATTCAATAGTTGATTTCGTATTGCTGAGTTTTGCTATTTGGGACTGTCTGTGGCTCGTGCACGGAACCGGCCAGTGCATGCTTTCCTCGTGAAAAAAACACCAAAATACTCTAAGTTCGTTACATTTACTGATTAGGGTTTCGTTTCGTTTCGCAAAGTTCTCGTTCGACCTATTTCGTTTAAGTTTAGCTGCTTTCTGATTGTTAAGAGCCATTTTCGAGACTTCGAAACTTGTGTATCTCGATGTCCCAGTTTCGGGTACCCAAACGCAAAAGACTGCCAAGATTGCCACGGCGCATCTCCGCAAGTGGATCAGGGCAGTACTCACCACGAAAAGGTGCAGATCCATCGTCCCAGCGTGTCTTGATGGCCGAAAACACGCTGCCCATCGTATGGCTTCCCTCCCACACAAAATTCCTTCTGGTTATACCGATTTTGGTAGTAGGAACTTAACGATATCATTAGAAGTATAGATCGTAATACAGAGTATATCGTTGTAATTAAATATCGTACTAAAGAGTTTTTACTGTATATCTTCCGAGCACTTCCACCACCTCGACGAAGAAAGCCTTCAAGATTAGATAATCACGAGCCTCTAAGTCCCCTCTTAAACACTTTAGCGTCACTTCAGCGTACTCGACGCCCATAAAATGAGGCAGCTTCCCTGATGCCGTGGCTATGAGTTCGTTCTTGAAAGCATCAGCAGATACTCCTTCTCTCCAGAACTTCCAAACCGACCTCCACATTCCTATCTCGAGCAACATTACGCCAAAACTGTAGTAATCGAATAGCTTCCTGTATGTCTCGTTCGGACTTCCTTGGCTTAGCGGATGGCGGTAGAGATTGAACCGCGCACTTTGCTCTAGCTTCTCTGAGGACTCATCTGGCTTGTCCGGCCTGGAATACTCAAAGCCAACAAGATATGGACGTGACCACACGATGCGCTGGTTCTGCGACATGAAAAGCACGTTGTGGCTCCGAATGCTCTTGTGCAGCCACTCGGCAGTATGCAATATCGCAATGGAGAGGCTGAGGGAGTAAGCCAATTGATATCGATCTTCGAGCGTCGGCAATCTCCCTAAGGCTGGTTCGTCAATCATGGATCTCAATGAGTATGGATTCCCATCTGAAGGCTGTGGAAGCAGGAACACGAATCCATATCGACTTTCGCCAGGACTGTCGAAGTACCCTTCACAGTGAAGTATCAACAATTCCTGTGGCTTCTTGTCCGTATTCAATAGCCGAGCTAGATTGTCTACGCGGCCTCTGAGTTCGATACCCTTTCGGCCCTGCCAGCTTGGATCGTACTTCTTCCATTCGAATACCGCGGGTTTGCCGTCCAGGGTACCAAAGCTGCGGAACCCTGCGGAGATGGAGTCGGGCTGCAGGACTTTATACCGAGCGGTTGCTACCAGCACATTGGGAGTTGGCGGTTGATTCTTCATTCTATCGACTCGGCTTTGCAGGTCCTCTTGTAAAGACTTTTCTGCTCTCCGCAGGCTCAATGTTCCAGAAACGACTGCGGACGTGGATTCGGCCTGGGAAGAGCCTCGACAGCGTCGGACGACTCTTGCTGAGAGCTCATTGAGATGATTATCTGTGCAGCTTCGATGTTCGGGCTTCTTGGTGGCAGAAGTCTGTACAGGCCTGCAAGGAGCGACTCAATTTCGTTCAATGTCTTCTTGCTTGACTCTATCTCATTTGCAACCCACTTTAGTCTGTCGACACCCGTTGGCGTCTGACCTGTGGCTGCATAGTCTCGGAGAGCCTTCATCCCGTCGATGAGGTTGCGTACTGAATCTAACGCGGGCTCTACCGTCCGACTGTGCTCTTTTAACAGCCGTAGCTTTTCGACAGAGACTTTGTTCGTCACTGCAAAATTGTACCAGTCCCGTTGCCATTGCTCGAAAAGACCTTGCTGGAGGACCAGCTTCGCTCTCAGCACGGCGAGGTCTTGGTCGAGTCCGCTCAAGCCTCCCCAAGCTTCATATCCTCGTCTGCATGCGTGTAACAAGTCGACCGTTCCACCGAAAGCTCCTAGGCCAAGGCTAACAGCGCCCATTTGGAAGCCGACGTTTACAAGTTTGTCGTTCATGGCTAACTACAACCTGCTGGAGGATCGGAGGATATCAACATTAGATATGTGATACTCTGGGAGCAATATCTCTTCGTGTAAAGACCATTGAACGAATCGGCGAGAGTTGTCGCTGATTTGCTTGATGGCGGGCTGAAAAGCAACCAGCGGTGTGGCGCGAAGAGCATCCCTGGGCTTCTCACGGGACCTGCAGGTAACCGGATAACGTGTTCAGGTTCCTATTCATTGCCTTTTATCGGCAGACACGAATGCCCCCTCCTCTATAGTCACCAATCTCGAAATCTCGTACATGCTCCGGCGGTTGAACAATTGTCTAGGTTCACCGGTTAATTTATCCTACGATGTCGTCCTTCTTCGCTCGCCCTCTTACAATAAACGAGCCTGTGGTGCCAGAAATCCAGAGCCAAGTGAAGTCACGGTGTCCAGATTTCCTTGCGTTCCTGGCTATCTATTTCGAGGATGAGACCAGCAATCGGATCGGATTGCACCCAGCGCTTACAAATAGCTCCCCTAAATTCGCAGATGTGAGCATGGGCGGAGCGTCTTTCGACGTCAGAAAAGTCCAGTCATCGTCATTCCCACACGGCTTAAATGATGAGCTCTTTAAAGACCGAGAATTTGTAGTAGTCAAGCACCCGAGAGTGGACTCTAATGACCTGCACGATGCGGATGTTCTTTCAGAGCTGGCTACGGAGCTGCAGATTCTCCGCCATCCACCCCTCCGCCAACATGCTAACATTATCGACTTCCTCGGAGTCATGTACCACGATGCTGGTGATGCTTTTACACCAAATGTCCTGCCTGCGCTCGTCTTGGAGTATGCGGAGCTTGGAAGCGTCAAAGACTATCAATGGAACGGATATGGCTCATCTTACGCGGACAAGCTTGACATTCTTATTGATACCGCGAAAGGCCTCGAAGCACTTCATTCTTGCGGGATCATCCATGGGGATATCAAAACATCAAATCTTTTGGTTTGCAAGCATTCTGAGCGAAAGTTCATCGTCAAACTCATCGACTTCGGCTTCTCACTTTCCGAGAATGATGAGCGTTTTGTTGGCTTCACAAAGAAGCTAGAGGCACCAGAAGCCAGCACTGTCATTGATCGGCGCTATCTATGTCAATTGGACATATACTCATATGGACTTCTTTTGCATACTGTGTTCAAAGATGGTGTGTCGTTCTTCGAGTCAATACCAGAAGAAGACCGCGAGGAGAACGTCAACAAGCTGAAGAACTCGAGCATACTAGCGGCAACCACGCAGCTCAATCTTCTGCGTTATCTGCAGGACGAGAAATGCGCGGCATTTCTCCTCTGCAAAATACTCGCATACTCACTTCAAAAGTACCCTAGCCACCAATTCAAAGACATGTCCAGAATCCTTACGCTCCTAGAGTTTGCTAAGCCGTTTGAGCTTTCCGTTCCGACCGATCGGGGGGAGCATCACCCTCTGACTATTGATGAGCACCGCAAATTAAAAGAATTGCAATTGGAAATTCTACGCAACCTCATCGAGTCATATTGTGCCTCATTTTCCGATGAAAAGATGCCTTTGATGCCGATACTTCGGTCGGAATACGAGCAACGAGCCCAGAGGGAGGCGGAGCTTTTCTACAAGTCGCATGGTGACTGGGATTCGATGCAGTCGTTCCTTGCAGTAACTATCGGGTTGACAAGAGATACCCTTGGACTTGTACCCGAGGTCAATACTCTGGCTGACTCCGAATCCATTCTTGCACTGGAACAGTATGTCGCCCGTTATTCAGAGATCGACTTGGTCTTATGCTAACTATTTTGGTATTTGCAGTTTGGGGACTAGATCCGCATCACATCTTTATTTCTCATCTAACGATATGCCAGACGTACGTCCAACATCCATTTTTACATGAGTGTAGCTAATTCGAGATCGGTCAAGCTTCCTAGCGTATACGGAGTCGTCCGGAAGTCTCCGACAGGTGTACAGCAGAGGATTGCGTCTGATTTGCAGAGCATATCATCCTCAAACACCGATATCTCGCGTAAATCTGCAGCTATGTTAAACCTCGCGTGGGCTTACGTCGACGAAGTCGGCGTGGGATACGACATCCAAAAGGCTGGCGAGTTGGTACGCCAAAGTGCTATACTGGGGAATGCCCGTGCCCAAGAACTTCTTCTCGACGTGTTTCATACTCCACAGCAAACATCTGTGGATCCTTCTATCTGGCAAGGGTGGCTCGTTAACATAGCTGAGCAGGGGATCGCCCGACCACTGTGCGCGGTGAAGTCGGCTTCGCGAGAGAATGAATCAAATACACAGCAGATAAGGCGGAGGAAAGAAACGTTCGCCGACTTCACTTCCAGCCTCATCTATGACCAGAATACCGTTGATGGAGAGGCCTCGGATGGCTGCTATTCAAAGAATTGGCGGAAACTATTCCTCAGGTTCGCCATCATCAATGACCAGCTTGAATTAGTCCAGATGCTCTTAGATCATGAGCCGAGCATTATTGATCAGATTGTGTGCGATCAAGAGACACCACTTCTTCTTTCCTGTCGACATGGTAACGCCCGTGTAACGAAGTGCCTACTGGAAAAGGGAGCTATGACGGATTGCGGGGTACCAAACGGAGTCCAGCCGCTTCACTGGCTTGTCACATTCACCGAAGAGGAACAAAGAGACGTAGCCAGGATGCTGAAAATTCGAGGAGCTAATATCGATGCCTGGGCCAATGTCATCAAGGACAAGCGAGATATGCCCAGTGCTTTCTCAGACCTACCTGTTGGTGGTACTGCTTTGCATTGGTCTATCATTGCCAAAGATATCTCTGCATTGCACACTCTTATGGACCTCGGTGCAGATCCTCTATATCGGTTTGGCGAAGGCAAATCGGCTTTCGAATTCGCATGCAGTCTCCGCAACTCCGCAGCCGTGGAGTTTTTCTTGCAATATGAACGCGTAAAGCTTGCAGTACCAGTGTTCCGGCCTTTGGGAGAAGGTGTACCTGTGCTTGTCCAGCCATTGTTCTTTGTCGTTGGAAATGAGTCGCGGTGGGCGCGCTTGGTACGACATGGACTGCAGTTCGAGGAAGAACAGAGAAAGGTCATTGATCTGCTTGTGACGCACGGTGCGCCAACAGATTCTGTGCTAGAAGTCCAAGACCAAAAGATGACGGCTACGTTCGCAGTAGCATGGCATGATTGCAATGCGGATGTTTTACGCTCTGGACTCCGATACGGATTTCAGGATCACCTCGAGAACAAATGGGGATCTGCATCCTCTGGCGGCACCCCCCTATTCCTCGCCATCACTCATCGCAATCGCGAAATGTTCTTGCTGTTGCTAGAGCATGGCGCAAATGTCGAAGCGCTTGATATGTATGGTCTCGACCCTGTACTGAGAGCCTGCAAAGAAACCGACGATCTTTTCTACATTCAGAAGCTAGTTGAAGTAGGTGCTCGACTGAAGAAGACAGGTAGAAGCAACTGGTCCGCTTTCTACATTGCAGTCCACAATGGTAATCTCAAGACTGCACAGTACCTCTACGATCAGGGCTTCGATAAGGACGAGATGTTGACCGAGTCTGAGAGTGAGTTGAAGGATCCCAATGATCGACTCTACAGAAGCATCCTCGGAACGCTACTGTTCTCGCATACCCGGAATGCCGAAAGACGCATTCAGTTCTTACTGACCCTTCCGGATCGCGACGGCGACGGCTTCATCGTCTTTCGACATGGGGAAGATAAATTCTCCGCTCTACATGTGGCTGTGCCTATGATCGGCGAGGATCCTGAAGAGGCTGAAACTACGCGATTGATCGTGTTCACACTGCTCCAGAAGTACAAAGAGAAGCATCACATTAACAGTACCGATGGCCCTCATCACAGCACTGTGCTGGGTATGGCGACTGAGATCGGCAATTACAAGGTCGTGAAAGCTTTGCTTGAGGCTGGAGCGGATCCGAACATTCCGGATGAGTACGGACGTTTGCCGCTCGATCTATTGTACTGGCGATACTGCTATCCTGATACAACCGAAGCACTTAAATCCGTCAATATCGAGGACAAACCTCTAGTGAAACGCACGCTCGGCTTTGTAAATCGCAACACATCGGAGATACTCTCACTTCTGACAAGCTATGATGCGAAACCGAGCGTGTTTCGGTTCCCTACTTGGTTCGAGGATGATTCTGGATATCGGAGCTCCGAATGGGTTATGGAAAGGCTTCAAGAGAATAGATCAAAACCTCAGACTGGACCTAGCACAGGACCGGTATGGGGCAGTCTTCCAATTACGATACCTGAGCGCCCTATGCAGTTCAAACGAACGCAATGAGTGCTTACGACGCGGAAACCCCACAATGAACCTCAAAGCGACAAAAATGCATCACGAGAGCGACAATATCGGAAGCAGTGACATCGCCTTCCAGTACTCAAACGAACACATCCTGACCCTTAGCCAGCTCACTTCTGTGAGGCTATTGCGGCTATGTTGTATCTCACCACATAACGAGTGAAAAAATTTCCTCACAACCACCACGACACAACGCGTGTGCAGCGCAGCCGTATAGACTTCTCTGCGTTAGCTCTAAGGGGCCAACTGACACGGTACAGATGGAACATCAATTATACACGACACGCGAGACGCCGTGAGATGCCAAGTTCTCGCACCACCCCCCCGATAAGTGATAGATATCCTATGGAAAATCTGCCCCGGGCGCACCCCGCTTTGGGACGAGGGTGCGATTCTGGACTTGAAACTACGAGCCGGGTGTGCCGAATTTAGTGTCAACCAATCTTTCAGAGCGACCAAGTAGAACGTTGCTGAAGAACACTAATTAGTCTTCGACGCACCCAGCTAAGTCCTGAGACCCCGCTGCTGCTAATCAGAAAAACGGGCTATCCTCCATGTAAATCTTCCCTTTCAGCCGCCGAAGCAGACTCCGTAGCTTCGCCTTTGATCCCTAACCACGCTATCTAGCTCGTGCCAATGGCTTGTTCTTAAATCTCGAGATCTTCATCGAGGCCTAGAACAAAGAGCTTGCATGATGCTCATCCCCAAACCTCGCGCCATTACTCAGCCCTCGTTAGGAGAACTGAAAACTTCACGCGTCTGAGAGTTCACGCTCGCCACGTAAAGGTTATGGTCAGCAATCAATCGACAAATTCCCAAATTCTTTGCGCAACAGGTGTAACAGGAAGAAATTCAGCTGGTCTTTCGGAATCAGGCCACTTGACAGTAGATTAGTCACGAGACCGCCTGAGACACCCGCAAGTTGATAGGCTGCCTGCTCTACACTCCACAGATTCATCAATTTAAAGGGAAACCACTGCATCTTCCGCCCTTCCGATCCAGGCTCTCCTCTCTACATGCCCGACTTTGAGGAGATCCCCTCCCACGTAAGCGACTCCCATCTTTTAAAGCAATGGCGAACCCCCGCTTGATCGAAGGAAGCAACCCAAATTACACTAAAGGGGAAAAATTGGGCAAAGGAGGCTCCAGCGATGTCTTCTTAGTGAAACGGAAGTTTACCAGCAAAGTTAGTAGAAAGAGTGTTGGCTTTCACTTCACAAGCACTAATTATGGAGCAGCTGTTAGCTTGCAAGGAAGTGAACTTGCTGAAGAAACCGCGTAATTCCTACGGCGATCCTTCCGTCACCTTGTCTATTTAGGATGTGCAAAAGATGAGGAAAATGGTCGTGAAAGATTCAAGCAATGTGGGAATCGAGAGGCCATGAAAATATTTTGTCGTTCACTGCGGACGTTTCGCTCGACACTAGTTCCGGAATCGTCCGAATCTATCTGGGATACTATCCTGGAGGAGCTCTGGATGATCTTATTTCGCCACATAGCCTCAGGTGAGTTCTTCGACATTAATAATCTGGAGAGTCCGGCAAATGACGACCTGCCCCAAGGAAGCCAATCTTTACTTTGACAATCCTTAACTGGACCGTAGAAAATAAGGCGAACGCAAGTTGAGGACTCAAACCCGCCTGACATCTATGCATTCGGTGTTACTCTTTGGCATCTGCACGCAGAAACTGAAGCTGATCATATCTGACTATCTTGAGTCGATTCCTGCTCATTATCTACGAGAGCTCCAAAACCTAATCACCCGATGTGTCAGCCAACGCCCACACTTACGACCTTCGACCGCAGAGGCAGCCGAAACACTTCTGCCACTTGTCACACTCTATCATAAAGATTTCCAGTCTATGGCACCTGCCGAACTGGTGGGAAGTGGAGGCCGGACTGCTTCCATGTATACAGCTAATCCAAAGGCGACGTACTTGGTAGGAGGTGGAAACGAACCTAGGAGTACAGCTAGCATTATATCAGGCCAGGCGGAGGCGATACTAGAGACACTACTAGCGCATTAGGAGCGCTCCTAGCGTGTTGCTGCGCTTATTGTGTTGCTTGTTATAGAGGTGAATAGTCTTTCTTGGATGTGCCGAGTCGAGCTCGGCGCGATGACCCGTAGTTCTTTACACACATTTCACACCAATTGGCTGCATTTTCGGCTCCTCGGCTGCTTACCCGCTGTTGTTCCACACCGTCGATGTTCTATTTCGGCCGTTCTGATGCAATTGCCTTCTGAAAGTTTCAATGACCCAAAATCCGGCTTGGGGTTGGGTGGCTCGGCGCGGTCAAAGATGTCGAGTTTGTTCTGAGAATATTATACGAACGAATAGACTGGATTCGTTTGAATTGGCCACACAAAGGCGCGCGGACAGTCGAGTGGATTCGTGTCATGCCGTCAGTTCCGGGGGCGCTGCCGGGCTTGAGGTTAGGAGGTTTTCGGCGCGAAATAAAAATTTCTCGGGGGCCGAACGAATGCATTGATGGCAAACGTCGCGGTGCGAGCGCGGTCAGCGCGCGAAGTAGGTGAGTTCGCTGCGCCTCACGTGCGCCTCACGTATATATATATTCATACATACATACCCAACGAATCCTCCCTTTCCCCTTAAGGATTCGTCTGTATAAAGAATCAAGCCCTTTTCTACCATATATTCAAGCTCCCTACCGTTTGCCCTCACAGTGGCCGAGTTTAGGGGTCAGAGCCTAGTTGTTTAATTTATATATTAAAAAACTATAAGTATTAATATTTTATATTAGGGCCGTCGAAATCGGATTCTGCACCTGTACGAGGTGACTTGGCCTACGAACCTACCGGTCTTCGGATTCAGCAGAGCCAACGCAGAGATGTCGCACAGCGTGCGGGTGGGAGTTAGTGGTCGTTGAGACGTTGCGGGTAGTGAGAAGTTTTTACATGGGATAGTAAGATCTCGAAAGCTACCACTAACGGTACCCCCTCCTACTATGCTCCTATTCTGAGCCCACCTATGTAACCCTCATAGATACGAGTCGGGTTTAATGTCCCCTGACCCTCTAATTAAAGACATCGACGAACCCTCACGATCGACGAGCGAACGAGCAAACACGCCCCTTCCTAACCCTTAGGGCGATACGCGCCCACGGAGAATAATAGGTCTCGTCTCGTTAATCGCACTATACTGCCTGGTAGCCTGGATAACGACCGCACGGTTTTTATCTCCTCTCTACAGACTGGCCCCCCTAGAGAGGGCTTGGCAATTGGGGCCTAGGCGGAAAAGATACCCAGAGTATACACATCCCACTCGCCTTTCAGTATTGTGGTGCCGGTCACGGATGAATCTCCCTTGCACCTTCAATGAGCTCTAGGGAAGGTTAGGGTATCCCTTCCCCTGGTAAAATGGGTCCTACAGTTATCGATAAGAGCTAGCCAATAGAATCAATAGGATCAAGGCTCCGTGATCATACGCGTACTTTTGATTCTGGTGTTCGCGCACGGTCCAACTCTCGTAGAACCCTACCAGGGGAAAGGATATATAATGGCAAAAAGTCTACAAGAGATAGCGTGCAAGGGGGGACGGTCAAGACATAGGAGACCACTAGTATATGGCAATTAATTAATCAACAGCAAGTCCTAGCTAAGGCGTAGTGAACCTAGCTATGGATAAGCTAAGAGAAGGATGTAGTGGTACCAACGGAGATCTAAGATCCAGCAGAGGTCTAGACGCAGCTGCTGGGCCCTAGGGGCCGCCAGCTGCGTGCAGAGGCGGTTAAACGGGGTCTTTTTACCCTACTAAGGTGGCTTATAGGGTTTTTCCCCCAATATGCCAGGGTTTTCTTCCTGTACAATATTAATTTTCCCCTAGGTGCGGAGTAGTCTGCGTGGGCCGAGATAGGGTCTGTATCAGACATTAATCAAAGAGTCAATAGTAATCATAATATTTTGTATTATAAAACTTGTCACATGGGGACTCAGGTGTATGGTAGTGTGAGAAGACGAGGCTATCACGTGATCGCAGGAAGCTCCTTTGGATGCCTGCCCCCCCAACTAATAAAACTAAAAGTGTTAATATGTTATATAGTTATAAACATAAATTTATATTATTTCATAAAGATATTAAAGAAATCTTTTAATCTTTATTAGGGTAGAAAACCGTGCACAAGGTGTGGCCGAGACGTCTTCCCGAACAGCACCCGAGGAATGCTATAGTACAAAGTATAAAACTAAATAAACAGGAGTGAGCTACCTGGTCTTGAGATGCGCTCATCCGAACTAGTCAATAACTGATCCTAATCATCCCTTCATCTCTAATATATTACAGCACGAGTGTCCGGTCGGCCAGATCCCAGCTCAGGGCCAGCCCCTTGGTACCCTTGATATCCTTGACGCCCCTCATATGCCTGCTGCCCTTGGTATGCTTGTTGTCCCTGCTGTGCTCGGTAGGTCTGGAACGCAGTTCCACTGTCTGGGCTTGACCCTCTGCTCGCCTGCTGAATGCCGGTGCGCGCCACGTCGCCCGAAAACTTAGGAACCGTAAGACCAACGATGGTGAACATGATGACGACGACAAACTCCTCGATGACGGCCATCAGAATTCTTGCCCAGATCTGGGGGTTCATCATGCTGAACGTCTTGCTATTGCTGAATTGGCTCAGGATACTGTACAGGATGCGCACGGCCAGGAAGGGCAGCGAGAGTACGATGGCGACGAACATCCGGCGTTCGCCACCGGGGATCTTGTTGAAGTCGCGCGCCGTGATCATGGTGAGGAGGAAGAGCCCGACGTAGATGAAGACGAACATGATGATACCGACTCGAATTTCGGTTTTGCCAGATTTCTGATCGGACGGGTTGGTGGAAGTCTCATCACTGCCGCCGGAAATACAGAGAATGAGTGCGATGGTGGCGGGAAGGTAGATGATTTGGATAACGCGGCTGCGGCGAGCGACTGCAGTAGCAGGTTTGGTGAAGCGGTAGGCTCTAGTAGAATGTAAGCGGCGGTGAGTAGGGGCTGGGAGTGAGTGGATGTGGTGCTTACAATTTCCCTAAGATACCAAATGACATGAGTGGCATCTGATAATCCGAATTAGAGGGAATGCGTGTTGACGTTTCGTCAATTCTGTTAGATCGGGTCCAGTTAGCATTTTCAATAATTTAAAATCCTCATCCGTTTCTAGGAAAAGGAATTGCTTACAGCCGTTTCAATAATCCCAAGGCCGTTAGTAGCAGTGGAGATATGCCCACAGACTGCAAGATGGCCGACCATTTCGCATCGGTTTTGTTGTCCGGATGGTGTATTGCAGCAATCTCAAAGCAGGATCCGACAATTCGGACTAAACACAGGATTCCGAGAAATCTCCAGCCGACCTGTTTATTGAAGCCGTGTCGGAAGATGATGAAGATTGCGCAGATGAGTACAGGAATGTAGACGGCAAGCTGGGCTATCGCAAGGGCTTCTTTGGAGTCAACCATGGTGAAAACTTGCCAAATAGAGGTTGATTTGGCTTGGATAGAAATATAAAAGGAAGATGCTGAATAATATGAAGACGGGTGTAGATGTAGTTGTAGATGAGATGGTTGTTGGATGTTGAATGATTACATTGCTGGCACGAGGTGTATCTATTATATAGATTCGAAGAGGCTGAGTAGAACGGAAAGACCGACATGATCTTCTAGGGCAAGTTGGAATATAGAAACGGAACTACTCCATACTATCCCGGTTAGGTGAGTGCTTGCGATCATCCAGGGCAGAGCTTGTCTATGCACAAGGAGCATGGCAATTCCCGGGCTTGTAGCTTTACGAGTCCCATTGCAAGCGATAGTAGAGTAGTGCTTCACTCTGATCAAGCCACCGACACAAAGCCTATGCCAGCCGGGCGTTACGCGCGCTGCTGGTAAGACTTTCAGCCCTATATATTGTGGCTAACGGCCTCCATTTTGGGTAATACTAGAGTAGCAGTCCCGCTCTGGTGGGGCTGCCGACACCGGCAAATAGGCTTTGGCGTGATCAGTCATGCAGGCCGCAAGGCAGAGGTCGGTGAGGTGGCGGACATAGAAGGGAGAGGGGGAGTCTGTTGCGTAGTCAGCGGGCTAGTTGGCGAGCTGCTTGCCCGATTCGGCATGCGAGGTGTTCGGCTGTGGGAATTTACGTATCTGAGTGTTCATCTCTGCAACCACTTCAACAGCTGTATTTGAAGGCTTAGACATATCCTTGGAAACACTGCAGGAAATTTTTACAACGCCGTCATATCCAACAAGTCGACTAGTCTACCTGACTGCAAGACATGAGCCGAACGCGGAGACTCCAAAAATCATAGCTCTATCCGTTAATAACTGAAGTCCGGAAGGTATCATTTCATCTACGAGGTTTTCCAGCTGGAGCTTCGGCTGGAGCAGAAGCAGTTCAGGCATTTGCACGAACTTGTGGAAAGGAGCCATAAAGAATGTTGATGCGGCGCTGAGACTCAGGTCGTGATTTCGGCTTCTCCCGTTAAACCCCAATAGGGGATAGTCTGTCGCTTCAGCATTCAATTCTCAATCGCCTCTTCCTCGATACATGCAGATATTTTTTACTCTAGTTATTGTACGTATCGTGTTCAAGAGCTGAGAAATGTGCGAATTGGATACTCTATGATAAGCATCGACTTGGGACTGAGAGAATTCCTGCTTGTCTAAAATGAATGCTTCTCTTAGCACAGGATGCAAGTGTTCTAGCCCATGGCTACCTTCGAATATACTCCGCTGCAAGATATTGGAGACTATGAATCCGTTCAAAGCGGAAGGAGCATTCGGGAAAGTGAAAAGATTGTCGATGGATCCTGGGAGATCAGATTGATTCGGCTGTTACCTAGCAAATCTCGAGCTGCACCTATCGAGTGCGAACTACTCTACTGGACGTTCAAATCGGTCAAGGGGGACTATGAAGCATTATCCTATGTGTGGGTGGACTTTAATGGGATCGAGGGTATGCATCAGCTGTCCTCTCACATCACATTGAACGGCCACGCCTTCCGTATAACGCCGAACCTGCATGCAGCTCTGCGCCGCCTAAGAGACTTATCTCATGACCGCACACTATGGATTGATCAAATTTGTATAAATCAAGCAGACATTCAGGAACGAAACCGCCAGGTCGACCGAATGACACTGATATACGGCTACGCCAAGCGGACCGTCATCTGGCTAGGCGAGGAAGCATGCGAAAGCTTCCGTGCCATGCTTTTGTTAAGAGGTCTCGCGCGAGTAGCAAAGGAAAAAGACTATGAGGCAATGCTCGCCGCAGCCACCCGAGAATTCTCAGATATCTCCAGATGGAAGGCGCTGGGCCTACTCTTCAAGCGAGCTTGGTGGCACCGCACTTGGGTCGTCCAAGAATGCGCCGTTACAAAGGATCTAGTTGTTATCTGTGGATACCGAGATATCTCGTGGAAGGACCTCATGAGCGCTGTAATGGTTATCGGACTGTTAAGAGAGAAGAATCTAATGCCATTGTGTGTTTACAGAGTCGACAACTCTTCCGTGAGTGCACTACACAAGAGTAGGCTACTGGTAGCAGCACGAGGAGATTCTACTATGAAATCGGCATCCGAGCGCTCACACTTTGATAGTCTTTTAGATGTTCTAACTCGCTATAGATCAAGACAAGCAAGCAATGCAAGAGACAAAGTCTACGCTCTGCTGCGTCTCGCCCAAGATTTCCGAGACATAGTCTCTGCAACCTCTATGAACCTCATCCCCATCGACTATGCAAAATCTGTAGAAGAAGTCTATCATGACGTGGCCAGGTTCCTCCTCACTTCAACCCAACGTCTCGACTTCCTCTCCCACTGTCGCCTAAAGCGAAATCTAGCAAGCCTACCATCTTGGATCCCAGACTGGTCCGACACAGCCCAAACCCCTCATCCCCTCATAGGACCCTACTCCACCACCGGCACGTCCAGCGCAATCGCTCACATCACTGCGCACCGCCTCACCGCCCAAGCCCTCCTCTTCGACCGCGTCCAAACCACCAGCGACGTCTGCACCGCCACCGACTTCTCCCACCCTTCCCTTTCGCCCACATTCCGCCGCTGGAAAGCCCTCGCGCTAGATCACCATCCCAGACCGCACGCGCAGACGAGGGCCTCCAGCACCAACACCAACAGGAGTACGAGCACGAGCACGAGCAAGAACAAGAGCAAGAGCACGAGCAAGAGCGAGAGCAAGCCTTCCTCCGCACCCTCCTCGCCGACCGCGTCCGCAACGCCCGCCTCGACCGCACAACCCTCTTGTCCACCATCGCCGCCTACCGCATCTGGGCCGCGCGCGCCCCCCCGACCGACAGCGGGCTGGCGTCGGGGCTGCGGGTCCACGACGTGCTGGAGACGCTCGACTTCAGCCACGCGCTGCAGCGTGCGTGTCTCGGGCGGCGGTTCTTCGTCTCGGGGCAAGGCGCGCTGGGGCTGGGGCCTGCGGAGACGGAGGCAGGGGATGTGCTGGTGGCGGTGAGGGGTGTGCGGGTGCCGGTTGTTGTGAGGATGGGGGAGAGGCTGGGAGAGGAGGGCGTGTTGGTTGGAGAGTGGTGGGTTGCTTGCCTGTTTGATTCTTGTGGATGTTTCGCTGATTGATTGTGTAGCTATGTGCATGGTTGTATGGACGGAGAATTGGATAGTGAGTTGGGTGCTGAGAGTGGGAAGTATCAGACTGTTGTCTTCAGTTGATGGGGGCTGGCATCCATTTGTAATGTGTGGATCAGATGGGTTTACGAGACCTAAAGAGCTTACGCACGTAGATGTGGACTACTAAGTGCCGCGATATTTCACAACTAATCTCAAGCGTCAATTGTCGGGGGGTAGAATGATAGTACCGACGTAAATGCATGTGCTTTTGTCTCTATATTCGCAGCACTACTTGACCCATTCCATCCTACCCCGCTGTCCGAGGATCAACCTTCCGTACCCTAACCCATAATGCTAAATACGCCTCCAGATTCTGCCACCGGAGGATGTAATGAAACAGTTTTACCAACTGGCTTAAGCGGCTGATGCTGCCGGGTCTGTGAGCAACTTGGTGATTTTGCCGATAGCGATGGTTTGACCCTAGGCGTATTTAGTACCACATTGTCTATTTTATGATGCGAAGACGGATAGTGACAAACCTGATCTCTTAATGTGAACCGCCCAAGTTGAGGATAATCCTCGAATCGCTCCACGCAAATCGAGCCTGCGCCTCCTGTGACTTCGAGCCTTGCAATAATACTCATACCCTTTGTCGCGAAACCTGGCGGCTTCTTGCTCTTACGGCCTGTGCCTTTCTCGAGCTTGTGAAGTAGTGCCGAAAATGTGACTTCTTCCGTAGCGGAGTGGACGTGCAGCACGCAGTTGAAGCCGGCGCTCAAGATGGATTTGAGCTCGAGTAAGACGATCTGTGCTTCGAATGCCAACACGCAATGCACTGGTCGTTTGGGCGAGCAGAGCACGAAGCCGGGCATGATATCTTCTTCTTCAACGCCTCGAATACGAATACGGACTTGGTCACCACATGTCGCTGCTTGAATTTCATCTTCAGTCTCGCCGTATAGAGCAGCGATGCCAATGGTTTCTCGATTGGGCATCATTACGTAGCTTGCACCCTTCTTAATTACTCCAGACTCGATCTTGCCTTCTATCATGGTACCCATGTCTCGGTATTTCGCGGCGATAGGCATCATGAATGGGGCGTTGACTTTCCGTTCTAGCGTCTGCATACTATCAAGATATTCTAGGAGTGAGGGGCCATCGAACCAGGGCGCAATGCTTTTTGGTACTCGATCCTTGATGCCGACTGTTGTCTGGGCGGATATAGGCATGAAGGTGAGATCTGTTGGGGTTAATAATAAAAATATTTTTTTGGAATAATTGATGCTCACCAGTCTTGGGGTTGTATCCCACGCCTTTCAAGAACATCGCTAGTTTTGATGTGCACTCTTTGTATCGTTCTTCGCTCCATTCTACTGTAGGATCATCCATCTTGTTCACGACGACGACTAGTTTGTTGACTCCCTGTGTTTTTGCAAGCATGGCGTGCTCTCGGGTTTGGCCGCCTTTCTCAAATCCTGTCTCGTACTCTCCCTTTCTCGCAGAAATGACAAGCACGCCAACGTCGGCTTGCGAGGCTCCGCCAATCATGTTGGGAACGAAAGTTTTATGCCCTAAGGGCGTTAGAATATCAATTCTTGACGAGGATGAGTATTAACATACCTGGTGCATCGAGGATAGTGTATCGGCGTTTCTCTGTCTCGAAGAACCCTTTCCCTACTTCTACCGTCTTGCCCTTAGACCGCTCTTCCTTCGTCAAATCGAGAGCCCATGACAGATACCATGTCGGTCGACCTGCGTCCTTTGCCTCACGCTTGTATTTGTCCATTGTCCGCTCGTCAACCATGCCCGTGGCATAGAGTATGCTTCCACCTAGGGTTGACTTCCCAGCATCGACGTGACCCAAGAAGATAACGTTGACATGCTCCTTTCCATACATCTCGGCTAGAGTTTCCTCATCAATAGTTGCAGCCTGTTCTTTGGCAACCGCATCTGCTTCTCGAGCGGCTGCTTTTGATTCCGCACGCGACGGGCTGCTTCTCCCAGATGAAGGAGATGTTCTCCCTGACGACGCTGCGGCACCGGTAGGCTTTCCTGTCTTTTCAATCGCCTTTGCCGCAGTAACCTTCGCGCTCGCCGCGGGTGCTTCTTTGTCGACATTTTCCTTCGCTGCCGATGCGGGACCAGACGGTGTGGATGCTGCGCCAACGCTGAGGACTTTTGTCTTTCCGGCGCTTTCGATTTTGGGAGTTGTATCCCCGCCAATTGACAGAACTTTTGCCTTCGGTGCAGTGTCTCCCCCAATGCTCAGAACCTTGGCCTTTGGCGCCGCATTCCTGTTACTAGCATCTGCGGCTGGCGCGGGCGCAGGTGAGGATGCCGGAGCGGGTGATGGTGCGCTGGGTGTTTGTGACGAACTGTTATCGCCGGCGGTGGGTCGTTTGGCAATAACAGGGACCTGCCTCTGCTGGTTTTGTTGCTGGAATGCTCCCGGTTGCTGATTGTAGGCGCCAAACTGCTGCCCATAACCTTGTTGTCCGCCCTGAGCATATTGGGGATACTGTCCATAGCCTTGCTGACCGTATTGCTGGTATCCGCCATATGCTTGTTGCTGGTTATAGTATTGGCCATATTGGTTATATCCGCCGTACTGTTGAAATTGTCCGCTTGGCTGAAAGGATTGTGCGCCCGGCTGAGTTGAAAAGTTAGTGTGAATTCAAGGATTTGTGCTTGATATGGGAGGGGCTTACCTGGAAGGAGGTGGCGCCTGGCCTGAAGGTATTTGCTTGAAGGTTGTTGAGATTCAAGTTCTGTTGGGTTTGCTGCGAGAGCTTTTCCTCCTCGTCTTCCCAGGAATTGAGATCGGACATTTTGAGAGATGAGCGAGTGGGGTAGCGAAAGCGTCGATGGAGAGCCTGAGGGGAAGCCTTCGAGGCCGGGGAAATAGTGGGATGGAAAGCGGTAGTAGTGGTGTTGGTTGATTCCGTCCAGGCGACAGAGGTCGAGATTATCTCTTTCTCCCCCAGTAGGTAGTGACGTGGGGCAGGACGAAGGATGGCTGTGTTGTGCATAAATCTCTGACTCAGCGGAAGAGTCAGTGCCACACCGTGCACGGTGCCACCTGCACGAGGTGGCACCTAATTTCTATGCGACCAAACTTACCAAACATTTACCACATGCTCACACCACACCGACAACAGAAACATAAGAAGGGACGCGTCGAAGCCGCTTGAAATTCA
>Ga0307515_10002029_pt1 | contig 44742 bp, 62 predicted proteins | sample 17_EM_MG_FD_194513 | JGI IMG/M metagenome (GOLD analysis project Ga0307515, IMG submission 194513) | Populus trichocarpa ectomycorrhiza microbial communities from riparian zone in the Pacific Northwest, United States - 17_EM | ecosystem: Host-associated > Plants > Roots > Unclassified | place... | reverse complement strand
AAATCGACCAAAAGAGGTGCAGTTCAACGGCGCCGATAACGATAGTTGTATTCGGGGTCGCTGTAGGTGCGGTGTCGACGGTGAGAGGAACAATGACGCCCATGGCGATGGTGGCGGTGGCTAGAGGAATGGTGGCGATGATAGGTGCGGGGGCTTGGTGGCCTGTCCTGAAAAAAGATATATGACCCCCCGGCCAAACCCAGGATATATTGGGTGTTGGCGGGTGTGTCATACCTGTAACCAGAGGTGTAGCCAGACGTCGAATATCCCACTTGCTGCGGTTGGTGGGAGTACATAGGCAGAGACTCTGGAGCGTGGTGAGGCTGTTGCACATATGACACCGGCTGGGCCGAGTGTCTGGTGTTGGCGGGGATGGACATGGGAGCAGTTGTGACCATCGACATAAACTGTGGGATCTGTTGCTGGGCGACTATTGGCGAATGAAAGACGTTGATTGCTTACCGTCAATCATGGCTTACCGACCGGAGAGTTTGTGCATGAGCAACGTGCCTTGGGTATGCTGCTGCCTGAATGATGGGTTGGGAGCCCGCTGGTTGAGCACGGAGCGGGTCAATGACCATTGGAGGTGGATAGTAAGACATGAAGAGATGGGGGAAAGATACGGTTCAGCCATGCGGGTCCTTTTTGGAACGTACCTCTGGCCCCAAGTGTGGAGCAGCAGTTCGGAAAAATGACAAGTTGGAGACACCCAGAGGTAGGTTCCCAGCCACGTCCCTTCATCGCATCATTGAGCTGTCAACGGGATCGCTTGGACCGTTTGTACAAGGGTGTGGTCGTGCGAGATTCCAAATTCCATAAACTCCAGAGAACCGTGGATCGGTCGGGATCGTCAGCATTCCCCGGCTCCGTTTGCCGTAGTTCAGGGCCTCGCCAGCCAAGCTCGGTTACGTAACTATGTATGGCTGGCGCCACTGGCCCTGCCGCCCGCAACCAGATGCGATGAAGTGCACGTTGGATAGACTGTGATCAATCGGTCGACTCGGAATCAGAAAAAAAGAAAAGCCTGACCTGTGGAGCGTTCAATCGTTTTCTGGGCGTTCCGGGAACCCTGGGTTCTGGGTAAGCAGAAACGTGGTCGCAGATCGTGCTCAATACAAAAAGGCGATACCAGTCCCAGCCTGGCCTGATTTTTGGGTTGAACGTTGCAAATCGATAAGCGCTGCGAAGCACGGCCAAACATCGGTGCAGCTGATTGTCCACAGGGTCAAGTACGAGAGTGATCCCCTAGACGGAGAGACGAGGTTCCGGTGCGCAATACACCGCATCAGCACGGAGTCCGGCACTCCGGAGATGGATGGTTCGCGGGGATGGCTTTCTCTCCACCATCCTTGATGACGTCGGGGCAACATCATAGAAGTGCGGAGATACTCGCGCAACCTCCGCGATTGAAGGAACGACATCGAGAGATCGTTACAGGCGGGTGTGACTGATTCTTTTCAGTCCACGCTGCGCACATTGGAGTGCGTCGGTACGTAGACGAATGCGTCAAACGGAAGAGTGGGTGCATGACTGTCGGGTTGAGTTCCGAGAGGAGAGGTTGGGTCATCATCATGACGCATGACGACGAGGTCATGTGATTGAGATAAGAAATGTCACCTGGTGTTGCGCTGGTTACAATTCCCTCGACCTCCTCCATCTTTTTTGTTATATCTCGCCAGTAGACCTGTACCGAGGTAAGACCTTTCTTTTCTTTTTTTTTGCCAGAGTACGGAACTCGAATTTGCGGTAACCGGAAGAATAAGAATCGATCACCTGAAGCCCCCCTGCCCTTGTTCGCCTCCACTCCATCCTCAAACCACCACCGCCAGCGATGACAAACTCTGCCACCCAACAGACGACTTCCCTCTCCCGTGAGTGTCTTTTTGCTTTATCTTCAACTCCTCTCTCTCGACTCTTCTCAAACGTCTTCATCAGCCTCCCGTGGGTCTCCTAACAGAAATTCGCTTCTCATGACCCGTTCACCAGCATCAATCCCGTCCTCACCAACTTCAGTGTCAGTCCTCTTCTTTCCATCTTTTTTTCGCCAAGTCCTGACTGTTTCCAACCTGTAGCCACTCCAGCACATCCGCCATCTTCGAACGAGACATCGAGCCGATCTCTATCTCGGCCCCTTCAACTCACCCAGATCCACACCGAACCGCCCGAGGTCATAACAGCGAAGCCCTTGACCAGTCTGTCCCCTCCGTTCTAGACGCTGCCGTTGAGGCTCTCTCCGGCACCAATACGGCGGCCACATCAGGTGTCCCCTCGAGCCCTAACCCTGATGACGGCGAAATCGCGGTGATCGCGCCCCATCCCGCCTTCCCTTGCCAGTCCTCCTCGACTTCTCCGAGATCCACGAGTAGATCCCCCAGCCCTGGCGGCCCCAGGTCCAACCGCGCGTCCATGTTGCTCAACCTACCCAACCTCTTACCTCAATCCACGAGTCCAAACCTCACCGCCGTCTCTCTCCCGCCAGCAACTGGCCCCACTTTTGCTATCGCCGTTTCCAGCTCTGAGCCGATACAGATCGATAAACAGCCCGTGTCTACCCCAATATCCGCCAACCATTCCATCCCTCCTTCGGTCTCTTCATCCCCGGGCACCGCCACGGATCACATGCCTCCCAGTCGGACAACCACCCGGGACACACTCTCCTCTTCAAACGCTTCCGGCTACTCCCCCAATTTGAACGGAAGCTCAAAACGGCTGTCCTTCATTTCATACGCCGACCTTCTGACCTCCACGCCCTCATCCACGCACCCCTTATCGTCACTCACGACATCGATCGCCCCCAGCAACCTCGAGCCCCCCTCGAGGAGTCTGATCATCGAGCCTGAGGTAGACGGTGAGGCCCCTGCTTCTGTTGCCGCCTCTGACCGCCCTTTGCGTGGTCGCAAGTCCAACCTCAGCGGCATTCATTCATCTTTCCAGGGGACCCTCACTCTCTTGGACGCCACTCAGGGAGGTGAATGGGAACGTGAAGGTCTCGGTTTGGGACTCGAGGAAAGACTAGAAATGGCTTCCCAGCCTGGATCTCCCGCAGTGGCGGTCTAGTTTCTCTCGCTTCCGGGATCTCGCTTCATCGTTCGCGTCCGCGAATTATCCGTCCTTCTTACCTTTGCAAACTAAGTATATCCCCACGCTTCTGCTTGCAGACATCACCGTTTATGCTGTTTCGCGTCACGCGTCTTTTCTTGCTCTCCCGGTTTCCCTTCTCCCTCCTTGGCCTTCCCGCCATTAAGACATGTACTACCACCATTCACACAGGATGACAGATGGTATACAGCTATCTATCAGTCTATCTATGTCGTCGCCATTATGATGTTCCTCCCTTCTCTATATCCCTCTCGTCTGGTATGGACACATACATAACGTATAAACTACAACGTACTCTACGTGTTTCCAAGTTGATAATACACTGTTTTCCGTTTGTCGACAACCCAGAAGGCTGATGTGAGACGCTGATAGAGTTGGAGCGGGTAAAATTAATTAACTACAAACGCCGTGGCGTCGAGGGACCATGTGCCCTGCGGGATACAAAGTCGGGATCAGAATACAATATTGTATTTCGATATGCAAGTGCGGTACAAACAAACAGCGATTACAATGGGAAAAGCCCGAACCGAAGAACACGTAAGAAGGGAGGTGAAATCCGACGTAGTGTGGAAACGGAAAACAGCCTATGAAAGGTCGAACCCAGCCCCAGAGTTGATAGCTTGCAAAAGCTTCGCCCTGAGGATCCTTTCATCCGTGTACATCGGCAGTTTCAACAAGTTGACGCAGGTACTGGCCGTGGGCAACCGTTCATTGTCCGATCCAGCATCACGGATCGCGAACTTTGGCACGAGTTCCTTGAATCCTCTGACGGATAGGTTTAGACCTTTTGACGAACGCCGAGGTTAAGGTGAAAAAATAAAAATAAAAACTCACAGTAATGGCGGTCGACTACAACTCGTAGCGAACCTTAACAACGCCCTCTTTTGATCCTGAGTGAAAGACTCCACGACCCTCCAAAACGCCTGGATCGTCGGTTGGTCATCAGCGTACAACCCTCCATACTGCGTGTTCGCTCGGAGATCGTCCACATTGATCGGAGAATCCACCCCACCAAGCAGAATTTGCAACTCTTGCTGATTGAACATTCTAAAAAACCACATATTGTTCAGTATGGGGATGGATGGATACGAACAAACGGGGGTGGTGACGGAGAGATGGAGCGCGGGGTAGGGATAGAGGAGGGATTACGATACGCACCGTAACCATTTGGGATCGATCATCTCCGACAATCCGTCGAAGAAGGCGTCGCTCTGCTTCCTTATCTGTCGAGAGAGTTTGTATAAAGAGACGAGGTAGATGTATTTCAACCGGTTCTCCTTCGTCACCGGAATGTTGCTTCCGTGCTGGATCAACTCCACCGACCTGGCGACGCCGAACTCGTCTTGGGTGACCGTGAAATTCAGAGCGAGGTCTGCCAGATCTCCAGAGTAGTGTTTGAGGAAGATGAGACCCTGGTACAGCTCGCTGTCCAATGAAGCGAGGTCATCCAAATAACTCTGCTTTCCGAGCCACTATGAACGCGACAGTGATCAGCATCGCGAAGTTTTTGAGTATCTTTATACAACTTGCCTTGGCTAAGAAGAACCCAGCAAATGCAACATCAACGAGTATGCCCTCATACAAGGCTTTGCCCAAGATTCGCCCCACAAACCTAAACCAAGAAAGGCTGTGGGCTGGCGATGACCAGTCAGTGTTAAAGCCAATTACGGATATGATATACCTCATACCGTCGGTAGCATAGCTGTGCGGGTGTGGATACAGTTCATGCTGTTCGGTAGATAACCACAGGCCTCTATCCGAATCAAACACCTCCTTCGCGAGCGAGGTCAAGAATTCCTTGAACACCCCTCCACCGTCGATACCAGCCCTAGTATCAAGATCGTTAACCCAAACGCTACCAAAGAACGAGACAAACGTACTCTTCCTGGCCGAACTGGTCGATGAACACAATCTCCAGAGGTTGTTTTAGATTCACTTCTTGGAGTCGATCGAACCCGTCCTGCGCAATCTTATCTCGCCTGATCACCGCTTTCGTCCTCCCGCCGGAGAACCTATTCAGTCGACCCCGCGCCATCATGTCGTTCAAAACAAAGTGCCTGTAAATCGAAACTCGCGTTTCAAATGGGATGGCAAACGGAATGTTGTTCAGGACCGCAAGTCGAGGCGAGAGGTATGCCACTTGTCGTTTTGTTAGTGAACGTGAAGGTTTTAGTGGCGGTCGGGATGTATGAATCGAGGGTTCTCCCATCTCTTCTCCGTCCTCCGACATCTGCTGTTCTTCGAAGATGGCGGCTTGGACGAAAGAATGTACATCGATCTGGGAGGTTACCAGCCAGTGATCTCGTGGCGTGAAGTGTTTTCTAGAACTACGGGGTGGATCCTTCAGTGGGTGCGATCCTCTCAGTATTGTAAATTGTACATACTCCCGGGCGTGGATGGCTTGCAGACACCTCGTAGCCTTGTCGCGGATCCCGTTCCAATTAAGCTTGGCGGCCGTAAATTGCCCTTGAGCGGGGCTTGCCTGATCCTCTCTCCAGTATAGCACGAAGGCAATGTTCAAAAGCCTCCTGGAAAGTGAGATGACTTCTCCCAAACTCAGGGGATTTCGGGGAGCGTTTGCCACACCGGTCCCAAAGAACTCGTCGTCGCCCATTGTCAGAAGTGCCTGGGTGTATAGGTCAATCAGGAGCAGCAAGGGCGGCCAGTGGGCCATGTTCTTTGGGTCTGCACCAAATGTTAGGATACATCCAACAACATGGTAATTAAACCCACCAGTGAGGAGAGAAACGTCTACCTCGGCACCCAGTGGTGACGAACGAACGTGTTCTCGGTAGAGTTCCCGAACAAATCCTCCACCCGTGTGGCCTGCGATAGCCGCAAGAACCTTGTCTTGTCTCGCTGGCCAGGCCTGACATATACTCGAGCAGAAAGTGAAAAGTGGGACCTTGTCTCTGCTAGAATAGAGGCCGAGTAGCGTGGATATATGCGTAGGGGAAGGGAGATTTTGGAGTCTCTTCAGCGTCTTGGTGTCCAACTTCGGCATAGGAGATGCCTCAAAAGCAGAAACGACTTCTACATGAATCGTGTCATCGTCTGAATCGCCCTCGTCTACCCAAGACTTATCCTTCGATGTGGATGGGGGTTCCAGGGCATTTGGTGGAAGACTTTGTAATACGGAGGTGAGCAGTAAAAGATATGTATCCAACTGCTTGGGTTGGAAGGTAGAATAGCGCGGTGGCGTGAACATCATGAGATTAGCAATTAGGTGGGCTTTGGCTTCATTAGACAAGGATCCAATGAAGGTGTAAGGTGACAAGAGGTGGGTCGATGATAGTGGGAGGTGAGCAGAGAGTTCTTTCAGCGGCGTGAATGGGAGGCGAGAGGGTAATAGGGGGATTGTAAGAATGTGAGTGAACAATGGCTCTATTGTCTGGTTTTGAGAGGAGGATAGCGTCGATGTTGTCAGAGAAACGATGTGAGATAGACTTGGAACTTGGTCTTTCTTCTCGACGGGCTGCGAACCTAAGGGTCAGTTGTAGTTGGAGGGAAAGTTAACCTCTTGACTTACGATCTGAGTAATTGCACGTCCCAACTTGGAGTATAGTTGTTGCGATATTAAGCAGTTCGTCATGACGAGTGCGAATTCCGAGCTGGAGTCCCCAAGAACCGGAGCACTGCCCGAAGGGGTTACCAAAGATCGGAGGATCCGTAAATGCGCCTCGGCGGAAGTTGAGCTGCAAGGTATGTTGAGTCACTCGAAACGAATGGGTAGGACGGTAGCCACGCACCATGGGTTTTTTGAAACGGATGATAGCAACAAAAGGCTGACTCTCTTGATAAGAAATACCCAACTGTCGCGATCGGGACCGAGAGCAGGTGCGTATAGGCCATCTAGGATGGGGTTAGTTGCGCGCACAAAGTACAATATACCCTACCCACCCTCCCCTGATTGTAGAGCATTGCGGGACCAGATTGCCAGGGACTCCTCGTCCTGACCGATGAGTGCCACCGCGCGCAATCCATTAACCCCCGTCGGGTCCTGATCCAACATGTGCCGCAGTTGAATCCGAACCACCCGGGCCACTCGTTTGCCCCTCCACCAAGCCTGGATGCGAATTGCACTTTGTTCCCGCTTGAGTTGACTTTGGCGTTCCTCCCGCCGCAATCTCGCCTCGTCCAATATCGAGGTATGGGTGGAAGAAGTGGAGAGACCACCGAGATTGATGTTTCGTCGTTTCCTACCGTCTGCTCCGAACAGTGGAAGCATGGTTGTGTGGCTGGGATGTGGAAGATGGAGTGCGTGGCTGACTCCCAAAGCGAAGGGGGATTACGCGAGCCGCATCGACCTATTCAACCACTTGATTTCGATCACAGCCGTTCGCCCGGTCGACTCTCCCGAGGCAGCCAGAGCTTCATTTCCGCACTTGATTGGTATGGATTGTTCGGGCAGGGATCAGGGTACCATACGAGTTCACTTGGAAAGAAGAAATATACAGAAAGCAGCAAGATATCACCGCCATTTGAACACACCAGAACTTCGCAACACTGAACCCAATCGGCTTTTTTGTCCCACCCTCTCGTGAAGAGTTGGAGGCTCGGCGCCCAATGGCGAATTCTTTCCGACGGGTTGGGGGGATTTTTTCGCCACCGTAATACCTTACTATAGGAATGAGTCCGGACCCCATGCCACCGAAAGCTTTGTGAGACGACCATCATGACGATCGGAGCTATACTTAAGCTTCAAAGCTCTGCCACAACCACGACCAGAACCCCCCACACACCATGGACGAACTCGAGGAAATCCCAGACATCGCCCGCGTATGTGTCCCCCCCGTTCGGCGCAGGTTGATCATTGGTCTCATGACCTACATTAGCTGAGCGATTTCGCGATCAGAGTTCTCGGGCAGGTGAATAGACAGTCTCCGTCCTTGTCATCGGCAATCCTTCGCTCACCTCTCCCACAAGAACAGGGGTAACTTCACTCTGCAGGGTGCGTAGGCCCACCACAAGACAAGGTATATTGCGCAAGTGTTCACCAATACGGTAGGGACGAACACATACCTCGTCGGAAGACACAATCCGTATATCCTAGTGGACACCGGGGAGGGCAGGGACCACTACATTACCGTCCTCGAATTGGCCCTCCAAGAGACGGCCGTGATAGCAAACCCAGAACTTCCAGACATCTCAGAAATCATCGTTACCCATAGGCATGCCGACCATTATAAGGGGATCGGTGGTGTCCTGACCCTCATCCGGAAGCGGTGGTCCGAACGGAATCCCTCCCCCACGGAACCTTTCAAACCCCCCAGGCTGTGGAAGTTCCCACTCAAAATCCAGGACCTGGCCTTGAACAACTACATCAATACCATTCCGGTAGAAGATTACACCAAATCTCCGTCGGGTTCCCCCTGGCACGACCTTATGGACAACTTTAAATTACCGGTGACCCTCAACAAGACTGACACCACAGATCCTGATCTCGCTTCCATTCACTTCCTCTTCACGCCTGGTCACACCGCGGACTCCATCGCTATCTACTTCCCGCTCAACAAAGTCCTCTTCACGGCAGACACAGTCCTCGGCTACGGATCTACGATTTTCGAGGATCTTGGAACGTACATGGCCAGCCTCCAGAAAATGTACGACTACAACGAAGCCCTTGCGGAAGGAAAGCCCAAGTACATTCAACTTTACCCGGGCCACGGTCCCGTCGTTAATGATGGACCGAACAATATCAAAACCTACATCACCCACAGGAACAAGCGGGAGCAACAGATCGTCGAAGTTTTGAACACGCCGCCTCCAGGAGACGAACCCTGGACGACCTGGACGATTGTGGGCCAGATTTACAAGGACTATCCACAGAACCTTTGGGATGGGGCTGCACGCAGTTTGGATTCACACCTGCGTAAGCTAGAGAAAGAGGGACGAGTGGAGGCCTTGGGAGGAGTCGGGAAGGAGGTTATGTGGGAGTTACTCTGACCTTTGTTTACGATTCTCAACTCCCTGATATCAGTTTACCTGTATCGTGGACTCCCCCCCATCTGTTGTGATTTAGATAATACCATTATAACAGCCGTTGTGATGTATTTCGTGGGCAGGACGGCGAACGCAGCGCAAGAAGATCGTACGTGGATGTATTGCAGCGGGGTCTACAGCGCGTCGAAATTGATGTGGTGAGAAACTTTTCTCCGTTCTCGCTCGTCCTCTCTCTGTGAATCGATTTAGAATCGTCGAGGGTTTCAAATAGAAGCGGATGCCCACCTTCTCGTTCAGGTGTAGAACGAGCACAATGATCGCCAAGAGCACAGTCGCAATCACGACAGTGAGCGTTACGAGGGGAATCCACTCGCCCGGTCTCAGGTATAGCTCCTTTCTCCACTCCGTCCTTTGCGAGTCATCTGATGGAGGAATGATGACGACTTTCGAGTTCGGAACAACCCCTTCCATATTGATGAAATGCTCCTCGACATGTTTTGTCGAACCCACAAAGAAGTTTTCGATGTAATTGTTTGTGCGTCCCAGACCGATGAAGGAGTATGGAGTCAAAAGGGATTGGTAGGCTGTTTGAGGGAGCTGTGCCACTAGGGGAGGGAATAAGTCCACGACAGAAATGTAAGAACATTCAATTTACCTGCAGCGGCGGCCCGCTGGCCAGTGGTATCGAGCACCGTGTACTTGTACGTTGCACCGGAGTAGCTCACACCGAAAGGCTGAGGGAAAATGTCAGAGGCGACCACCAAGACACGACGGAAGAATATACGTGGAAACGGCTGCCGTTCTCAGTGTGACACCACCCACTCGGACAGCCACCGTTGAGAACTGGTGGAGGGACGTCAGCGGAATAGCAAGTTCGGCTAATTGAGGACTCACCGATGGCCTTGAGGAAGAAGGCATCGTAGTAAAAGTTATTCTGGACGAACCAAACGGTCCCCTGACCCTGTTCACCGGTGCGTTGTACCATGATATCCAAAGTTCCCTGCATGAGACGTTCAGCCACCAACGTCGGACTATATAGGGGGGCAAAACCAACATCTTCGTCAGTGTCAACCAGCACGACTCCCCTCACGTCCTGAAATTCTTCCAGAACGTTGTTATCTCGCCCTACCATGGACCATCCCCGACGGCCCTTGCCACCTGGTCCACAACCAGCCACACCTTTGCTGCACACGACACTTCCAAGGATTTTTGGCGTTCTGGCCAGCTTGGACCGATCGTCTGCAGAGGGCGTGGCAACAATAGGGACGATGTCCACGAATCCATCCAAGTTGAGGTCCCCGATTTTGAGGGGTACCGGCAGGGGCGGGTCATAAGTGGTGTCCAAAACCAACAGTTGGGGAGTGGTTCCGTCTGAGGTGGGGACAAGATCTTTGATAGAAACCCGAACGAAAGCCTGTAAGTGTGTCAGGATTATGCAACTGTGAATCTCCTGGCTGCGCACGTCGTTGCCTGGTCTATCACTCAGGTCAAAGGTGGAATTCTGATCAGCAATACACAGCGCTTCGGGGGCTCTGCACACGCGTTGACCATTCCTATAACTGGGGGTCGTCGTTGACGCGCATAGCGGGAGTTGCTTGTTATAAGCGACATTCACATAGCAATCATTTCCGAGGCCAGTCGATTTTGAAACAGACGAACAAGTCGCGAAGACCATATCGATAGTCCCGTCTCTGTCTGTAAACTTTGAGCTTCCATTACAAGGGTATTACGGGTGTGGCTGGCGCATACCAACGTCCGCGAAAGAGAGAAACTGTGTGCCTGGGGGCAGCTTTCCCGATTGTTGCAGCTTGAATCCAGATTTTTTTTGGTTAATCCATATTTGGAATACCTTATCTCCAGTATTCCCATCGTCACAAACAAGAACGATGTCTGGATGCAGACTAAGTCGAAAGTCATGTGCTGCTATTTGGTTACCTACCGGCTAAGCAGTCACCGTCTAAATCGACTACGGCATGGCTGTGGGGGTTAGAGGGTTTGCACTGAAGGCCATCTAGTGTTGGCCTCGTCCTGGGGAACGTAAGTTAGTACTCAGTCGGATTTAGCAAGCACGGTCGCGAACGCACAATTCGTAGACAGCGCTGTTTGGTTTTGATGCGTTCCACACGTTCTGCCATACACTGAAGGATCCCTGCTCGCCGGAGGAAGGTGGAGAAACCCCCAAAAGGTCGATGCGTAGATCTCCGGTTGAATCGAATGGTATTGGCTGAGACTCCGACGAAGGCGGCAGTAACACAGGTGTAGTTTCTACCAGCACCGTCAGCGGATGTCGGCTCAACGCAAAATCACAAGTATCTCACCGAGACCGCCACCCACAGCAGCGCGATACAAAGACAGGTCCAACTGGCCCTCCGATGATGGTGATTGGCTCATAACCAATAAATCCAGCCGCCCACTCTGTGTAAAGTCTCCAGGCACAACATTAACAATACGTTGGTTGTGCTTGACCACCGTCGAAGACCTATATTCGAACCGCTCTTTGTTCAATTCGAGGAGGTCACAAACAGGGGATATGAGAAGGAGGTGTGGTGGTGCTCACCATGATTCCAGAGGTGGACGGTGAGTGTTTGTTGATCAGATCCTACAGAAACCATATCAAGGCTACAAGCCCGCGTCAAACCTCGTGAGCAGTGCAAAAAAGTGTGCAGAGTGCACGCACAATTGGTCTCCGTTGAAGTCTCCCAATGCCACAACTCTGCCGTCTGTGTCGAGCCCCAGAGATCCGGCACCAAGTAAGGCGTTCCCCTTAAATCGCTTCGGAGGGAACGGCCACATAGCAAACGTCGATGGGAACCATAACCAAATAGAAAGTAGAGCGAGAGATGATGTTCGGACTCGCATGGTCGAGTGTGTGCTCGGAAGCGGTTGAGAAGCGTCAAGCGCAGTTTCCCACGACCACTCCTCCCGACTACAGTATGTGACCGGGTTTTCGGGCACGATAGGACGGAAGTCAAGAGCCAAAACAGAGAGGATTCTGTATTCTCGTGTATTTCTCATGAGACGTGCGCACATGCGAAAATATCGAGCGATTCCGGGGGGATCCATTTGGTTTGGAACTGGGACCTGGGCTGCGAGAGAAAAAGACAGGTGAGTGGAGCCTTGAAAGAGAGATTCAAGGGGAATACTGTAAGAGGATAAACCGTTCTCCCGTGCGACAGGCGGTTGTACTAGCCAATATACTATCAGAGACCACGAAGGCGTTCACTTTCCACTGGACAAGAGCCTCAAGTCAGACGGCGTCGTTTCACACAATCCAAGGAGGGGAATCAGGAAGGCGGTACATTAGAAAGTCTGGAGTGTTGGGGTATCTCGATTGGGTACAATGGCATACAAGATATCGTAAACCTCGTGAAAGAAAGTCCGGCGTTACCTCATACACTCAGAAGTAAAACATGCTCAATGTCTCCAGGTAGTGAGATAGGCAGAAGTAACGAGGGAGGCGCAAAGTGCGTAATATGGCTGGGTCAACTGTGAACCAGCGTTCGCGGAGCCCGGACCGGGCAAGAACTTTTCAGCTGCCGCCCGTTGCTCCGCAGTGCTCCCCTATAAATCCCGTATAAGTCAATTTCACCTCTGTGAACAGAATCCGGAAGTACCTTGAACGCAGCAATACCAACTATGATGCCGAGCCCAAAGAAAACGAACGCAACCATCAACCAGATCACGCCCCAAACTGTCTTATGGATCAGGATCAAAAGCCCACCCGATGTTGGGGGTACTCACCTCGGGATGGACAGCAGCCGCATATCTCAGCAAATGCACTCGCGTCAGAATTGTTGACCTTACGGCGGATGGTATCATCTTCAGGGCGTGTGAGTCAAACGCTCATAAAAAGCGAAGGGGGACACGCACCGACGACGTCCCACAGGACGTACATACAAGACATTACACCGATAAACAACACCTGAAGGCATGTCATTCACACGCCGACAACGGAATGCTAAAAATGCTCACAAGATATCTCAAGGCGACCGCATCTGCGACAAACCAGAATAAAATAATGAGGCCGGACATGCTGACAATCAAGACCCAAGACCTGTGAGAATTTTAGCACCTAGCTGGACGGCCACCCTTCTGGCGAACGTACAACCAGTTCTTGCGAGCCCACCACAGGGTGAACAGAAAAAACACGGCGAGAATCAAGCAAGCAACCTTGCTGGCATTTGTGTCGAACCCGCAGGCGATTAGACACGATCCTATGAAAGAGGAGCCCAGATAACCGGCTGGGAGAGTTATAGCCTGGATACCACCCGACATTCTCGTCACCCCTCCTTCATCGGCTAATCGTTCACAGATCAGCGTAAGTATTCCGGGCCTGCCGCGAAGATCCACTTACGGTCGAGTTCGATTGATTTAATGCGTGCGCAGGTGAGTACACCGGCGAAAGCATGCGACATCTAAACGCCCATCAATAGCGTGGGGAAGGGAAATGGTGACTGCGCACCTCATGGAACCCGACGGTGAGTAACCTTGAAATACATTCAGAAGGAGGTGCGTCACTAGAAGTCACTGTACGCACTTGAAGGGGTAGACTCCGTGCACGAAGGGGCTCAGCGCAATCAGAACGGGTTAGGGATCAATGTACTCACTGATTCTGTCCAGATAGGGCACATGCCTATGTTCCGCATAAATGTCTCTGTAGGGGGATACTGGACGGGGCTTACCATAGAATGCCAATCACCAGGATGTATACGCCTGCGACAATCAGGGTGTTCCGTTGTGTCTCATTTGGTTGCAGTACGTCTTTGGCGTCCCTGGCATAAAGCATGAAGGTAGAGTGTTCAAAAGTGCGCTCTTCGAGCTCTCCCACAAGTGGCATTATTTGCAGGGGCGTCGCACGCAATGGTATGATGGTAGAGGAGTAAAAGGTAAGTTTGAAAGATCGGACTGCGGTTTGGGTTTATTGAGGGTGACGGATTCGATCAGGATCCGATCGGCGCGTGACCAACTTCCACACTTGACCTCGACTTCGACGATGTCTACCACAGTGGCAGCCTCGGGCCCCTCAGACGGTGTACTGTCTAAGCGGAAGCGGTGGGTGTGTTTGTCTTAACTGTGGTGCAGCTTTTTCAACTCCTTTCAGGTCGTTGTCGCTAGTGGATGGCCCTCCTTCATCGAGACGTCGGTCTGCCTCACCCCGAGGACCTCGCCACGACAACCCTCGGGTCGAAGATGTTGATCCAATCCGACGCGCAGAACGTGAACGACAACTGGCCGCGCGCCTGGCCGCGAACGAGCTCGAAAAACTGGGAAAGGAAAAGTCCCAAACCAACGATAAAGACAAGTTAGATGCTCAGGCTGAATTCGCCAAACTCATTGGGACCCGGTCTGGCGGCGTCTACATGCCTCCCGCGCGTCTGCGTGCGCTCCAAGCCGCCGCCTCCCAAGACAAATCGAGTCCGGAATACCAACGGCTGGCCTGGGATGCCCTGCGGAAGTCGATTACTGGTATTGTCAACAGGGTCAACATCACAAACATAAAGAATATCGTCCCCGAGTTATTCTCCGAAAACCTCATACGCGGGAAGGGTCTTTTTGCGAGAAGTGTGATGAAAGCTCAGGCCACGAGTTTGCCATTCACGCCTGTATTCGCCTGTCTTGTTGCAATTATCAACACAAAACTGCCTCAGGTTGGAGAGTTGGTCTTGACTCGATTAATCAGTCAATTCCGGAGGTCATTCAAAAGGAACGACAAGGTGCGTGTACAATTACTCCTGCGGCTTTTCGATTTAATGTTTACCGCTCTGAATAGATCGTGTGTAATTCGACGACCACTTTTATCGCCCACCTCGTCAACCAGCAAGTGGCACACGAAATCATTGCCCTCCAGATCCTTGTCCTGCTCCTGGAACGCCCCACCGACGACTCGATCGAAATTGCGGTTGGGTTTACCAGAGAAGTCGGCGCGTTCCTCCAAGAAAACTCACCGAAAGCGAACGCTACCGTCTTCGAGCGATTCCGTGCCGTGTTAAACGAAAGCTCCATCAGCCACCGTGTCCAGTACATGATCGAAGTCTTGATGCAAGTCAGGAAGGACAACTACAAGGACAACCCTATCATTGCCGAAGGCCTGGATCTAGTCGATGAGGACGAGCAGATTACGCACCAAATACAATTAGAGGAGGACCTCCAAGTTCAGGAAGGCTTGAACATCTTCAAGGTGGATTCCAACTACTTGGAGAACGAGGAGAAGTACAAGACGATCAAGACGGAGATTCTTGGAGATTCGGATGAAGAATCTGGTTCCGAAGAGGAAGATGCCAGCGACGAGGAGGAAGGTCAGTACGAATCCGAACTCCACGCGACTTGAAAACTGACGCAGATAACAGCGGCCGAGGAGATGGAAGGAATCCAAGACATGACAGAAACGAACTTGGTTAACCTGCGGAAGGTTATCTACCTCACGATCATGAATGCCCTCAATTATGAAGAAGCCGTCCACAAACTTCTCAAGATCCAGATTAAAGAGGGTCAGGAGGTATGGGCGGTCGAAACATGTGTGAGGGTGAACGTTCTCATTCATTTCTTGTTTAGATCGAACTCGTGAAGATGGTCATTGAATGTTGCTCCCAAGAACGTTCGTACTCCACCTTTTACGGATTGGTTGGAGAGCGCTTCTGCCGATTGAACCGTGTTTGGTTCGACTGTTTCGAAGCTGCGTTTGGGACGTACTATGACACGATCCACCGTTACGAAACAAACCGGCTTAGAAATATCGCCCGATTCTTCGGACACCTCCTCGCAAACGACGCCATCTCGTGGAATGCCATGGGTTGCATAAAACTCACCGAGGAAGACACGACCTCCAGTAGCCGTATCTTTGTAAAGATTGTGCTCACGGAGATGCAGGAATCAATGGGTCTCAAGGTCCTGAAGGAGAGATTTGCCGATGAAGAGGTAAAGTCAGCTTGTGCGGGGATGTTCCCATTGGACAACCCAAAGGACACCCGGTTCGCCATCAACTACTTTACTTCTATCGGATTGGGGGCCATCACTGAAGAGATGCGGGAGCATTTGAAGGTTTGTAATCTTTACATCAACGATAAGGCGAACTTACTGACCATCACCCGGGCCAGAACGCACCAAGGTTGATTATGGAGCAAAGACGGGCGTTGGAAGCGGCCGAGGGCTCTTCATCGTCGGACTCGGACTCTGACTCGAGTGATTCGAGTTCGGAAGACTCATCTGATTCTGATTCGGGGTCTTCCAACCACTCGCGTCGCAAATCGAGGCGTAGAAGTTCGACACCTCCAAGGTCACGCAGGGACCGGGAAGGTGATTCGAGGACACCCCCTCGGCGACGTGAGGGCTCCCGCGATAGGAGCCGCGACCGTCGGTCGCCCGTCGGGGGTAGAGGTGGTGACGCTGGTCGTGATTACGGCGGCAGCAGGTCCGGTCGACGCTACCGTGGACGAACGCGTAGCCCACCGTCATCCCGGTCACGTTCGCCAGCACGCAGGAGCCGGACGCCCCCGAGGCGATATCAGCGAGGCGCTGGGGATAGGCGGGATGATTATCGACGGCGATGAACTGTTTTGCATAGCTTGAGCTTTTTTTTTTTCAATGTGCTATGTATGTGTGGTGTTGGAACTAAGCGGACCATATGGGGATAATACGTGGGATGATACGTGGGATATTGCCGATTGCTTTGAATCTGGGTTTACAACCTCCCTCCGAGACTAAGTTTTCCGTCCCGCAATGCTGGCTCCGGCCTGGATGAGTTCCTAGTCTCGGCTGCGCGTCTCCGCAATCAACTTCCGCACCATCCGAGCCTTTTGTCAGCTTCTGCTGCTCCACACAAATAGTCAGCGGGTGTTATGCCTCAGTGCTGACCTTATATACCCCGTCGCTCATCCAATCCCCCCCCCCCTCCCCCTCTCCCCAACCACTCCTTCTCGCAAAGCGTGCCCCTCGATGCTGCATCTCCCCCACACCCCGCAGCGTGTCGCAAGCTCAGATGCGCACTCGAAGACCCTCGCCTTCTTCGCGTCTACGTATGATTCCCCAGCGCCCCCTCCCAGCCTCAACAAGTCCCCCTCCTTCCACTCTATAAAGTCTGACGGTGTGTTTGCCTTTTTTTGTCTTCGAAAGCGATGGTAGTTGACCCAGACAATGACAGTGTCGGCGACACCATCCATAAACGTCGACTTCTTTGCTGTGGACTCACACAACTACCCCCAGACCTTTCCCTCTCCAATCTCCCGTGACTCGTCAATCAGCTCATCGTTTTCCGGCTCATCGTTTTCCTCCTCATCTCACTCGGACAAGTCATCCCCGAGGAGGATGTCGCCACTGCCCCCTCTGTCGCGCTTCTTTCCGTCCAGGCACACCTCCCTCGACGACTCACCCAAGCACTCATCAACACGCACGTTCGTCGAGTATGACCACTCCCATGAAGATACTTCCGCGGAGAAGACGCCGCGACCCGACCAAAGGACCCCTCGGATCTTGTCCACTGGTCGGAGCTCAACACCATCTTTCATTCCCACGGAGGGGTCCCCATCGAACAAAATACTCCTCAATGCCCCATTGTCGCTATCTATTGGCATGTTTCCTACCCCTTCTGTATCCCGAGCAGGGTCCGAATACGAGCCATCACCTCCGCCACGAGCGACACCCCGCCCAACGAACCCACATCGACCATCTAGAGAGCTCCGTCGGGTGTCCGTTACCAACACCAAGTCATTGTATCCCGGATCGATAATCTCTGCATGTGAAGATGACACTTCTGTCTCACTTACCCTTCTCCGGACTCTCGGCCAGGGATCGTTCAGCAGCGTCTGGCTCGCTTGCGATGTTTCCGGGACGCTGGAACAGGTGGTACTCTCTCGCAAGGCGTCAATAAGGAGGCTCAAGTCCGCCGCTAGTGATGGCGTCGTCAGACGCAAAAGCAGTAGGCGTTCTACTGGACGATCTGGCGTGACCGGTACAAAACCTTGGAGAATACAAGGTGGCACCCCGTTGTCGGTTACGAATTCATCGTCCGTCAAGAACGGATTTGATCGACCGGACTTGAACGAACCTGGTGGCCGGCTAGTGGCGGTCAAAATGACAGATCGCGCTATCGACGATAGGACAAGGGTGAGCTTCATCAGAGAGGTCGAAGTCCTCAGGGTATGTCATCGGGTATTCGCTATTCCACTCGAGGGAAAGCCGACATCTATTTTTAGCACGTCAGCCATCCCAACATCGTGTCCTTTGTGCACTCGTTTACGACATCCGCCTACTACTGCCTCGTGTTGGAGCACATAGACGGACCCGAGCTACTTGACTTCATCAACACAGACGAGAAGTACGCGCATCTTGACGAACCAAGCCTACGCCAAATCTGGGGTGAATTGTGTAAGGCCGTTGGGTGGATGCACAGCGTTGCCCTGGTCCATCGCGACATTAAACTCGAGAGTAAGCTCCTTTCCCCCCCTGGTTAACGGGTAGCAGCTGACACGTCCTTCAGACATTCTATTGACCAGGGACCTGGACGCGGCCGGCGCACGGTCCTCGGGGCCATTAGTGAAACTCACCGACTTCGGGTTATCACGGTTCGTGGACCCAGACGACCCGTGGTTAACCACCCGCTGCGGTTCCGAATCCTACGCTGCCCCAGAGATCGTTATGGGGAGTCGGTACGATGGACGTCATACAGACGCCTGGGCTTGTGGCGTCGTGCTATATACGCTTGCTACCCGGCGTCTGCCATTCGATTCCATCCATGGCGGGTTTAATTCAAAGAGCCGTAAAGCGATGTTGTTGCGGATCGCTAAATGCGAGTACGGTTGGCCGAAGGCGGAAGAAGACGATCAACCGGCTCTCTGGCAAATCCCGGGGGTAAAAAGGATTGTAGAGAGGTTACTCCTCCGGAATCCTGAGCAACGTTGGAAGATCGATGCGTTGTGGCAAGACGGATGGATGAATGGTGAGGGCGCCCCGGCACCACCACCAAGATCCGTGTCACCCCCTATTCCCCAACCCTTACACCACTCGCCGAAGGGGGCTCATGCGCTCGAGCTGCCCGCGTTCACATTTGAATTCGCCCCCGACGATGAGGACGACGACGAGGACGACGATGACGGTCTAATTGTCGGCGAGGGCATCCCGAGCGTGGCCACCCAGGAGCATTTTTGACTCGGTGATCATACTACACCACAGCCGTCTTGGACGACGATTGACAAACTAAGGATTGTACACGCAGGAGGTAAAATTATAGATTATACCTAATGGTTGGTCGTGCAGCGAGTCGTAGCCCCCTTGGCTGCAGTTTCGTTGTATGTGTTGTTTCCATTCCACCCCCGATTCTACCGGGGTTTGGATGTTGTGTTCCGAGTACTGTTCAATTAATTGTTTCACTCTCCCGTCTTCTACCTCCCAGCCCTTTGCGCAAACAAGCCACAAGGTCGAAATAGGCCTAGAAACAACGTTTTCACATTCGCTGCTCATATATCTTTACGCACTTGTAGTTTTGGCCAGCCCGGATGGTCAATTTTCCGGTACACGTGTAGAGGTCGTTACGTTGAATCTCTGTAGAATTATTTACTCGTGGGTACATAGACGAACTCTCCTATTTCTTCGGCATAATTCGAAAAGACCGATTTCGGTGGAAGTAGCCATCCACGCTGACTGGGCGCCAGGCTTTTGTCATTTACCGCCGTGACCGCCCCCGTGTCTACCAATCCCTCTAGCTTGAAGCGCCCCCTCGCCCAACAACCTCTTGTCGTGCGCAAGCCACTCGCCAAACACCCAGGGACAAGGTTTACCAACGTTTACCGAGTCTCGGTTGATTTCTATGGCCGCTTGGCCATTGTTGATTGTATGTGGTGGGAAGATTCTCCGGGGTTAGCCGACAAAGGCCGAATGATGGGATTTGGTCTCCTCCTTTCTCTCGCCGAGGCCCACCCCGTCACCACCCGCCCACGAGCCAAAGATGTCGAGTGAGCCCAAAATCCCCACGTCCCCCCCGGAAAATATTCATTTTTTACTTCCAAAATGCAGGCCCCACATCCAGTGCACCATCGTCTGTTCCCCCGCCTCCGCTGTGAGTCCTCTGTATCCTGTATCACAACGGTTGTGAATGATTAACCTTTTGTGACACTCCTGCAGCTCGAGTGCGGTGTCCACTCCTGGAGAGAACACGTCAACTCCTCCTCCTCCTCCTCCTCCGAACAGCACTTCTGAGGCCAGCTCGTCATCCTTGCCAGGGTCGACCTCGAACCCAACCTCAACCTCGCCTACTTCGACTCCACCCCCATCTTCCGATCCTTCCACCTCCCCATCCTCGTTCTCCTCGTCCCCCTCCTCTTCGACTCCTCTTCCGAGGCTAACCCCCACTCCTTCAGAATCACCATCAACGTACCTTTCCGTTTCCAATGGTAATACCATAGTGGTCACCACCATCATTCGATCGACCCCTTCGTCCACCGGTTCCGTGAAAACCAATACCAGCAAGGGTTTCTTCGACAACACCGGAGCTGTCGCTGGCACGTTTAGCGTTGTAGGGCTCGTTGGGCTCGGGATATTGATCTTCATTGTTACGGCAATAATCCGCCGTCGGCGTGCGGAGAGGTTCGACAAGGATGTTGCACTTGCCGCCGCGGAAGCCGCTGCCACTGCCCACAACCCCGACTTTGACGACGAATATGGATATGGCTCGACCGGCCATGGTGTTGGCGGTTTCGGCTACGCCGATACTTACCACCAAGATCCAGTTACATATGCTCCTACGAGAGAAGCATACGGCGTGTCGGGTGTTGGCGGTACCGCCTACGCGGACCCAGACAATTACTCTGGAACTGGTGGAGGACCCGGTGCCGCCGGAATCGGTGCTGGCATCTTGTACCGTTCCAAGAGTGGAAAAAACCAGCCGGACCCGTTTAACGCCTATGCTGTAAATACCGACGCGACCGTGCCACAGCACCAGGCCAACATGCGCTACAGAAACCCCGCCCAGGACCACCGAGAAGACCCAAGTCTTGTCAGAGGCGGTTACGACGTTGCCCGCAACACCTCTCAGCCTCACCCAGATGGCGGCGTCGCCAGAAGCAAGTCGATGCAGAGCACCAACCCAGTCCAGTCCCTGGCCTCTCGTTACTCGGCCGAGCCTTTGCCACAGGATTCATACACGCAGAAGCCTTCCGCACAGGAGTCATACCTGGACCACTACCGAACAAGGGCTGATTCTGAGGGGTATCAGCCTCAGATGCGGCCCGTCTCGACGGCATCCGTGACCGACGCCTATAGTGGGATCACCCCTGGAAACCCTCCGGTCCAGCAACCACCAGCCCCAGAGAAACCTGGAAACGTGGGTGAATTCCCGAATCCATTCGAGGGCCCAACTTCGGGTGATTACCGCCTCTCGAATTCCTCAGACTACAGTGAGGAACATCGCCCTGGTCTCGGGCACGGTGACCCGGGGATGAGCCCGGGAGACGATGAAGATTATGGAGCCGGGCGACGGGTGCTCAAGGTTGGTCTTTCAATGTGTTGGACTGTATTTATGCTCATTTTTTCCCCTGTTCAGGTGGCAAACGAGTAAACCGATCTTGCCGCGATCGTGTGCGGCCATGTCAGCCTCTATTCACCTCTCCCTGACTGTGAAACTTGCCCACCACTGTCGTTACCTTCCCTGCTTCCTCTAACTTTATCGAGATTCACGCTCATCGCCCGTTTCCTGTATATTTGGACCAATACCATCCACTGGCCACAGGGTCAGCCACCCAAAGTTCCACCACTCCTTTCTACCCGTTTGCCTTCGGACTCTCACTACCTGTTTATTGATATCTCTTATTTTCACCCTTTGACTCCGATATCTCTTGTCCCGCCTGTGGCAGACAGTCGCTCCGTGTACCCTCTTTGTTTCAGGAAGCGAATGCCCCGGTGCGTACCGGCCAACTCGCGGCTCTTCTCAACTGCGTACATTATTTACGTATTATACTCACTTCCTATCCTGTCTACCATTTCTGTCCTTTCTCCCTGTTTTCCGCACTCTGCCGATGTCCCTGTAATCGAACCCAAGATACCTGCTTGTACATACATTTGTGCAACACGGGTGGGATGAAAGCTCTCCAATGGGTAGAGCACCCGAGCAACTGCCCAGTTGAAGTCGATGGATCCGCATGAATATTTTCTGCTTTTTTGGACCTTCTGTTACATACAACATAGGTACAAACAAACATATGAAGACGCCGTGGTGGGGTGAGGGTTGGGGACGGTGGGGAGGAGAGGGGTACACGTTGACATGTGAAAAGCGAGGAAAAGGGACAGCAGAGATAAAGAGATATGAATGTCTAGTGGTACAATCAAATTGCCATGAACCGAATACGAGGGAGGATAGATAAAATAACGGAGAACACCTTGTCCGATGAAGAAGAAAAAACAACAGATGAGGGGTCGTGATGGTTAGAACGAATAAAAACCTTTGAAATAAGATTTTCATGGCCCAGAACCGCTTAGTTTGGGGATTCGCCCTTCGAACCGTGGACGAACTGGGTCCCCGTTTCGAGAAGAAGAAAAAACCGGCGCCGGTGCGATGGTATAGGCCTTTATGTAGCATGACTGTGTGGGGCACGCAGATCACAGGAGGTCAACTGAATGGGAAGACCTAAAAACCACGTTGATGCGACGAGTGTAACCCGTGATGATGGGGGACTGTTCAAGGTGTGCCCAATAAGGCGCCAGGGACCTGTCCTTGCCTCGAAGATCTGGACGCCCGGGACTTTGATCTCGGGATGTCCGCTCCAAGCAGGTGGAAGAGTGGGATAATGCGGTACTGCCTCGTAAGTCGGCTCTTTGTCCCTCCGCTTCGACCTCGTGCTAGCTGAGCGCCTGGGAGGCTGTCCGCCACCGCCGGTACCCTGATCAAAGAGTGGAGGGTTCGGCATTAACCTGGGCGGTAAATCCCCGCTCCAAAGTCCTCTTGCCCAGGCAGGAGAGATCAAATTCGTGAATTCGGTCAGAGGCGTGAGATTCTGATTCTCCATTGTCGGATCTGGTGTCGGCGTAGACGGTTCTCGGTCCCACTTGTTCGTCGTTGCGGGTGGTTCTGGAGGTAAGCCGGTGAATTGGTGGTCTGGGCTCAGGAGCACGGGTTGGGGAAGCTGCTCGGCGTAATCCAACGAGCGACCGGATTCAGACTGATGATCGATGAAGTCCGAGTTAGTCGATCGAACGGTTGACAACAGCTGCGGGACCGGAGAATCGACGGCGATATCCACGCTGTTACTACTCGCACTTCCTGCGCTGTTATCACTCGTACTTTCTTTCTCGTTCGCGCGTTCCTTCATCCATTTCTCGAACAGCCAACCGAGAGAAGTCCGCCGGTCACCGCCCGAGCTTAGATCCTTCAGAGAATCCAACTCCTCTGTAACGGGAGGGGAAATCGATGTAGGACTGACGTCAATACTGACGGGTGAAGAAGACTACGAGGACCGATAAGCGACTGAAAGGGGCGGAGAATCGTGAAAAGAATCCTCATCACCTCTCTTTTCTTCCTCAGACTCCAGCTCCGAGTCATCTTCGCCCTCACTGGCGTGGTACCTCTCTCGGTCTCGAAATGGTGAACCTGAGCGGGCGCCTTGATCTTTCTCGCATCAGCCTGCGGTGAGCTGAGTAACCCATAATTAGTCATCCTGGTCGAATTGGTTGACGACGGGTTTGGAGTTCTTGAGCTCTGGGGTTGCCGTTCGTCGCGTTCACGGTACAAATAGTCCTTCACACGCACAGCCGATTGCGGGGGAATCATTTCTGATGACGACTCGCTCGTCGTTGATGTCTCCACGGTAGCATCCTCATCAACAACAGGCGGCGGAGGTACTGGGGTAGAATTCTGGGCGCGGACTGGAGGTTCCACAGGGCTGAGGGATGGTGACATGTGATGGGGTGGCGGGATCGCGATGTACGATTTCTCGTCAGCGACAGGTCGTCTGATATCATTGAAAGGCCGTTTTCCCGTCAATACCTACCAGGGATGTCACTGACATTCAACATTCAAAAGCTGCTCTGCAGACACGCATACCTCAAGTATGGTCATTCCCAGCGCATATATATCTGTGCCAGTGGACGGAAGCCGCCTCTGCCAATCCTCGGAGAACCCATATTCTTCTGGGAGCAGCATCTCCGGTGCCATCCACCGAGTTGTACCCCGTAGCTCACGACCACCAGTGGTGGACCCAACGGTTGACTCGTCAATAATTATGGCAAGCCCAAAGTCGGCTAGGCGGGCTGAGACCTTGTAATCTAGGAGGATGTTGGCCTTGATTGTAATCTGTCAGATGAAACTTTATTGCGGGTATGGCCACTCACCCCTTTGAGATCTCCGTGGACAATACCACGGCTGTGTCAATGTTCCAACCCAGTTGTCGTATCAATAAGCTGAACCCAAACAGTTAGAGCGGGACATTGTAGATCCCGCTGTTACTCACAAGGTGAAGGCGATTGTGGCGCGGGTAGTTGTTGATGAACTCCATGATGTTTCCATGTTCCATTAGGTCGGAAATGATCGCGAGCTCTGGAGTCACTCCTACAAAGGGAAATATGTTTCTATGTTGAAGCCACTTCCACCCAAAAACCTCTCTAGCAAGCAACTTAAAGCCCAGGGTGAGTAATATTTTCTGAATCTGCAGGCTAAACCACACACTCTACGCATCTTTTGAAGACCTTCCCCTCCACCAGTATTGACTGTAAGAGATTTTACGGCAACAGGACGTCCTTTGAACGTCATCCGGTACAACTGTGAGAAACCGCCTGTGGCGAATGGTGTAGATCCATGCCCGTCAAATGTGTCTGTAAGGATGAATGATGATGGAAGAATGCCAAAGGTTCCGCAAAGCCTCTGAAAACACTTCAGCTGCCTTGTCCGCGCTCGATTGTGTGGTGTTCTCTCGCTTAGAGACTGGCCGTAGAGTTAGATCAGCCGGAGCACTAGTTTTATGGGGTACCGAACCACATCAAGTACATCCGCATAGTGCTGAGCTTGATCGGATCCCAGTTGTAGCAGTTGCTTGAATCTGTTCTTACCCCCCCCCCCCCAAATAGGGAAAGGACTCGATCCACTTCTGTCGACCGACTTGTGGTGGATTCCGTGCAATGAGATTGAGGTTGCTCTTGTTGAGGAGGTGCCGCACCCGCGAGCGGTTCGTCATCATCGATTTGTAGCGAGACATCCGGCTCAACCGGCGGTCGCGACATAGCAGTGGCCACTGCATTTGATCCGAGTGGGAATGAGGAGGCCACGAGGTCACCACCCAACGGTCTCTCAGCGGGCGCATCTCTGTCGTGGGATACGACTGTGGAAATTGTGGAAATCGCATCTGCATTAGCCAACGGAAGGCAGGCACGCGAGCCGGATGACCGCTCATCAGTTTCGGACTGGGGCTGCTCTCCCTGAGGAGGTACACCATCTGCGATTAGTATTTGGCCGTTCCCAGTCGGATCAGTGAAATCGTTGACCCGATGGGCACTGGAGTCGTGGTGGATTGGCCGTGGCAGGGTGGTAGCCTCCGGACCAGGCACAGAAGATTGAGGAAACCCCCGAACGCTTGGGCCAGGTAGTGATGACGCTGGCTGACTTCTGGAGACGGTCAACTTGTCATCATACGATCGAATTGCGGCGTCGGTGGACTCGACCCCGGGAAGCCCGAGATAGGCCGTGATGGTCTGCGGGTCCGGATGTTTGTGAAGGTCCGCTGTTCTATACGGAATTTGCGGGGTTATAGGAATTCGAGAACTACGGGAGGATAGGAGAGAAGTGTATAGTCAGGTACGGACCTTGGCTTGAAGACTTGGTTTGGGGAATTGTCGAGATTGTGCCTGGAGAAATACGAGAACTCTGGATTCCACGAGATCCCGCTTCTGTTTAGCCTGCGTTTGCGTGAGATCCTCGTAGTTGCCAATGCAGGGGAGTAATTGGATCACTCCCAGGGGGTCCGACAACGTCCCAGGGATGGCCGTTTCCACGTATACTATTTGGACCATCCGCTGGCCACAGGGTCAGCCACCCAAAGTTTTGTCACCCCTTTCTACCCGTTTGCCTTCGGACTCTCATTACCTGTTTATTGATATCCCTTATTTTTCATCCCCGACCCCGATATCTCTTGTCCTGCCTGTGGCAGACAGCCGCTCCGTGTACCCTCTTTGTTTCAGGTAGCGAGCGCCCCGCGGCCTTCATCTCTTCTAAACTGCGCGCACTATTTACGTATTGTGCTCACATCCTATCCTGTCTCCTTCTGTCCTTTCTCTGTTTTCTGCAATAGCTGCGCTTGCTCTCCCGATGTTCCTGTAATCGAACCCGAAGACACCTGCTTGTATACTCGGGTGGGACGAAAGCTCTCCGATGGGTAGTGTATCCGAGCAACTGCCTGGTCGGAGCCGATGCGCATTCGTATGAACATTTTCTGCTTTTTTGAACCTTCTGTTACATACAACATGGGTGCAAACAAACGTGTGAGGATGCCGTAGTGGGGTGAGGGATGGGGGCAGTGAGGAGGAGGGGGGGGGGGAACATGCTGACATGCGAGAAGTGAGGAAAAGGGACAGCAGAGATAAAGTGATATGAATGTCTAGTGGAACAATCAAATTGCCATGAACCGAATAGGAGGGAGGATAGATAAAATAACGAAGAACACCTTGTCCGATGAAAAACAAAAACAAAAACAGATGAGGGGTCGTGATGGTCAAAACGAATGAAAACCATCGGAACTCTCCATAAGATTTTCATAGCCCGGAACAGCTTAGCTTGGGGATCCGCCCTTCGAACCGTGGAAGAACCGGGTCCCCGTTTCAAGAAAAAAAAAAAAGAAAGAAAACCCCGGCGCCGGTGTGATGGTATAGGCCTTTATGTAGCATGACTGTGTGGGGCACGCAGATCACAGGAGGTCAACTGAATGGGAAGACCTAAAAACCACGTTGATGCGACGAGTGTAACCCGTGACGATGGGGGACGTTCAAGGTGTGCCCAATAAGGCGCCAGGGACCTGTCCTTGCCTCGAAGATCTGGACGCCCGGGATTTTGATCTCGGGATGTCCGCTCCAGCAGGTGGAAGGGTAGGATAATGTACACCAGGCGTCAACGGTGCTGCCTCGTAAGTCGGCTCTTTGTCCCTCCGCTTCGACCTCGTGCTAGCTGAGCGCCTGGGCGGCTGGCCACCACCGCCGGTACCCTGTTGCACCTGATCAGGGATCGGTACGAACCCCGGTGGTAAATCCCCCGCCCCAACGTTCCCTTGTCCAGGAGAGATCAGGTTCGTGAATTCCGTCAAAGGGGTAAGATTCTGATTCTCCCTTGTCGGTTTTGGTGTCGACGTAGACGGTTCTGAAGGTAAGCCGGTGAATCGGTAGTCTGGGCTCAGGAGCGCAGGTTGTGGAGGCTGTTCGGGAGGAACGCCGGCGTGGTCCAACGAGCGACCGGATTCAGACTGATAGCGCCGGAGTTAGTTGATCGAAAGGTTGACAACAGTTACGGGACCTTACCGGAGACTCGACGTTGATATCCACGCTGTTGCTACTCGCACTTCCTTTCTCATTCGTGTGTTCTTTCATCCGCTTCTTGAACAACCAACCGAGAGGAGTCCGCGAGTCACCGCCCGAGTTTGGATCCTTTCGAGGATCCAACTTAGTCCTATCAGTGGATGGAGTACTTGACGAAGAAACTTTGGCAGTCGAGGTCGACGAGGACGACGAAGAAGACGATGGCGGAGATATCCTGGATAATGGAGATTTGCCTGGTTTCCTCGGTCGCGGGGCAGCAATCATATCGTCTGTAATGGGAGGAGGAGGAACTGGTGCAGGACTGACGTTATTCCTAACGGGTGAAGAAGACTACGAGGACCAGTAAGCAACTGTAAGGAGCGGAGAATCGTGAAAAGAATCCTCATCACCTCTTTTTTCTTTCTCAAACTCCAGGCCCGATTCATCTTTTCCCTCACTGGCGTGGCACCCCTCTCGGTCTCGAACTGGTGAGCCTGAACGGGCCCCTTCATCTTTCTCGCATCAGCCTGCGGTGAGCTCAGTAACCCATAATCAGACATCCTGGTCGAACCGGGTGACAACGGGGTCGGGGTTCTCGATCTCTGGGGCTGTCGTTCGTCACGTTCACGGATTTTTGAAGCACGGTACAAATAGTCCTTCCCACGCACAGCCGATTGCGGGGGAATCGTTTCCGATGACATCTCGCTCGTCGTTGATGTCTCCACGGTAGCATCCTCATCAATAACAGGCGGCGGAGGTACTGGGGTAGAATTCTGGGCGCGGACTGGAGGTTCCACAGGGCTGAGGGATGATGACATGTGATGGGGTGGCGGGATCGCGATGTACGATTTCTCGTCAGCGACAGGGATCCAGTTATCCGGAGGGTAGCCCAATGGATCGGATTTGCTACGCGCGCGGTTCCTCGGTGGTGATGGTGTTGCCTCAAGATGAATAGGTGGTGACTGCTGTCCAAAGTGGGTCGGTTGTGGGGGCCTTATGGGAGTAGCCAGTGTAAAGTGATGCTGAACCGACTCGAAATTGGCATGGGTGCTCCTGCTTGGAGGTCTGAGGAAAGTTAAGAGGGGTCATCACAAGATAGGACGTCATCCCTTACCTCATTGGGGGTGGAGGTGCGGGAGGCGGTTGTCTCGCAGCTGGCGGGCGAGATGAGGGTCGAGAACCAGGTCCCGGCGTAGGCGAACGAAGCCGTATATTTGAAGGATGCTCCGGGAGTACAACCTCATCCTCAGAAGCAGAGTCCTCCGTATAATCGCTGGCTCTCAATCTTTCCTCGTACGCCATTCTCCTACCAGTAGCAAGACCCTCCTGGTACCCAAGCGACCTACCTTCTTCCCTCGCCATGATGATCAGATTCTGCTCTTTCAACTTCCTCGCTGTCGATCTCGCCCGAGCAGCAGCAGCCTCTGCGTCCTGCCTCTCAGCCTCGACCTGATCGATCAGCTCCTGCGCTTTGAAAATCTCCCGTTGGGCGTTTTCGTACTGCAACTTGTACATCCTCAATTCCTCGTTTGCTCTCGTAGCGTCCCTCTGAGCAATAAGCTTGGCCTCGTTTGCGGATCTAGCCAAAGAAATCGCCTCCAACGCCCTCCGTTCGGCATCGTTTGCCCTCCGGGTTTCCTTGTCGAGGCGATCCGAAGTCAACATGAGCAACGAACTCAACTTCCTCGAGGATGAAGACGAGTCCCGTACATGAGACCGATGACCCTTCCGGGAACGATGAAAGTCGCCATACTCGTTGAACACTGGGTCGCGCCCCGCCGCATGGGAAGAGGAGGCGGAGGGGGGACTGCCGGCGAGGCCAGCAACCGCTTCTTCCGTGAGTGCCCGTAGGGGAGACGGGCTCCCTTCGCTTTGGGAAGAGGAAGGCTCGACTGCATCTCCTAACACACGATCGAAATAGTCTGTCCTAGAATCAGAATCCATGAACAATTAATCCCACATCCGAATACTTATAAGGAAAGTCGAGTCGGAAGGAGGGTGGAGAAACGAGGGGATGGGTAAAGGAGGGAAAGAAGGGGAGGGAGTGGGGGGGTGAGAACGTGACCACATACCTCTCGCTCTCTAAATCAAAGAACGATGTCATCCTTCACCCCAAAAGAATATATCCCCGCGAAAATGAACAACCCCGGCGGCTCTGGGTCTGGGGTAAGTACGTTATGTGAAGAGGGCGTGTGTCGTGTGTTGCCGAGGGATTGTTGCGTAAAACGATACGAGTTTCAAAGTGGAGAGGTTCCGGTGTGGCGGATCAATGCTTTTTCGTGTGTGAGGTTTGCCTGGGGGATTGACCACGACGAGCACCAGCCGATGAATAGTGAGCCCGTGGTTGGCGGTCAATGGGGCGCCAATAGTCAGATCTGATTGAACGGGTTTGAAAGGTGAGATCCCTGAACAGAGAGTGGGTGGTGGAGAAAGGCAAAGAGGTCATGCCAAAGGGTTGAAAGGGGCTTTCCAAATACCTAGGCTCGATTTAAAGCCCAGAAGCGCGGCAAGTATCCTATCATCTTCGGTTCGAGCACTTGGAACGTAGGGGAAGCGCAGAGTTTGCTCCAATGAGGACAGTAGGACCCAGCCACGCACAGGAGAATCGCGTGGCAAAAGCGTGTTCTCCGTTGATAAGTTACATTATTTATCTTGAATCAAGATCAGTCACAGCCTTTGCAAACGCCTCGAGGCGAATGACCCAAGGGTGACGGCCGTTCGGTGGAGAGCGTTGATGGAACACGTGTAGAACGTCCGGTCAGCCTCTAAGCCTCCTCACGGTCGTCACCCGAACGTAATCCAGCGTCGATAATGAGTGCCTTTCGAAGGGGAGAATACGTAACAGCTTGGTAATGTGGTGAGCGAGTCCTAGTCAGATGCTTAGAGACTTCATTGTTCTCCTTAGTGGGGAAGATGGAAGAGTTGCGCCGATCATCCTTCCCCCATTCTGGAAAGAACGGACCGTGTGCACCTGCGGGATGTCCACCTGGGTATATAAGCGCCAGGGGCTTGCACGGTAATGCATACAATGCATGAGTACTTATGTAGTAGATATAGCGGTGATCCGGGTCAGGTTACAGTTAATCGTAGTATCGAAGAAAAGATTCTGCACGCCCGCGAAGTTGGGGACGCCGAGAACGAAGGAGGAAATACCAAGAAAAAGGAAGAAACAACGGGAAAAAAAAGCGTCTGACTCACGAGAAGAGGGACGTCGATAGAACGATTAGCTCGAACGTTTCAGAGGGGGAGGTCTAGGTGGATGCAGTGTCACTGGGGGATGAGAATTCGTCGCCGCGGGCCCATTCTCCTTCAAGTCCGCATTTGTCGCCTGCTTCGATCCCAAAGGCTCTCCCGTTCCACCGTTCTCGTCAACAGGCTTCATCGCGTCGTTGTTATTGTCACCTGTCGTCGACGGCAGTTCGTCCGCGTCATCTGGTTCTGGAGCCTCGCTCTTCTTCTTCTTCTCCTCTTCTTCTGCTCTCCGTATCACGTCTAGTTCGCCCTGCACGGCTATTCCGTCTAACCAAGCGTGGTGGGTCATCTCGCCTGCCTTGGCCCGTTTCTCTGGTTGCAACCGAAGCATGGGGTTTAGGAACGAGGCTATCAGTTCAGCCTCTTCTTTCGGCAGTAAGTATTTCTCGTGCAGAACGGACGATAGAGGCCAGAATCGAAGTTTCTGGATATGCCGGAGCTCGCCTGAGAGGAAATCGTCGACGATGCCCCAGAGCAAACCGGTGGACAGTGGACGTACCTTTCCGGTTGAAAAAATCCGGGCCGTATTTTCCGGAGAATGCAAGACTCTTGGGGAACTCGCCCATCAATTCTATAATTTGAGCAATGTGATCGTCATCCTTGCTATACCGGGAGCCAGATGCAGGGTCAAAGAGATAATCTCCGCCTGTCAGTAACTCGAATGCCTAACGGTCGCATGAGTTGGAGAACGCCACCAGAACCGGAGTATACTAACCACACAAGCAACACTCCAAATATCCGCACTCGGTCCCCACTTTGCTCCCAAGATGACCTCTGGACAGCGGTACTGACGAGTTTGGATGTCATCTGTGAAGTGATGCTCCGTCCACGTGGCTACAGGGGTCAATAGTTTCGCCTGTGCTCAGATCGCAAGATAGGGCGCGTGACGGAGGAATGCCGTACCGTTTCCCAGGTCGGCAATCTTGACGGTAATTTTCTCCTCTAGCAGGTTGTTCAACGTGGAGATGCTCGGAGAATCGTTGGCAGTTTCGGCGTTACTTGAGGTGCGTGAAGGGTCATCGGGGTCTGGCGAATCATCTCGGGCGTCTGACGACTGATTCCGAGAAGGTGCTTGCTGCGACAGTAGTGAGGGACCGGCGGATGAAGTGGTGGGATTGCTCTTCTTGTCGCCGATCGATGGGGGTGACATCTCGAGCGAGACATTAGACATGCCTTTGGTGGCTGCATCAGTGGAACCTGACCTATCCTTTTCGCTTTGTGCAGATTTACTTGTACTCCGTCCGTTGTCGATTTTGCTCATCGCGAAGGACAATTTATCAAGAGCTGTCGTTGAACTGAAGGAAGAGGACGGGGAGGGGAGTGGTTGGGAACCGGTGATGTAGATGGATTCGGAGCGAGGCGTTTGGTTGCCTCCTCTGCCCTTTGAGGGGGGGACACCAACTAATCGCGTAGGTGGGGCGGGACTTGCGGCAGTTACGGCCAGCTCTGCTTCGATAAGAGCCTCAACGTCGTCGATCGCGATGAGCACGTTTTCCGGCTTGAGGTCTGAATGCGGAGTCAACGGAGATTCCGGCCGCGAAGCTCTTCGAGATGAAACTAACCAGTATGAATGACACCGCAACACCGATGCATATAATCGAGGCCCAACAAAATCTGCTTCGCGATCTGCTTGCAGACACTCATGGGGACGCCTTTGTTCTGATGCCGCTTGATCAGACCGAGGAGGTTTTCTCCAAGCACTTCGAACACCATGCAAACGTGTGTGCCGTTGGGTCCCTTATGCCGGAAATGGTCAAGGAAGGAGATTACATGCGATCGGCCGGGATGCGTATGTGCGGGGGAGGTAGGAGGGTTCGGATTCGATGGAGAAGGCGCAACTGGAGGCGTGGATGAGGTGATCAGTCTCTGGAGCAGCTTGATCTCGTCGATTGCGGTCTCGGTGTATCTAGGAGCAGACTTTACGATCTTTAAAGCAACATGGCGGTTCATCCTCCCGAGAAGGTAAACGACGGATCTTTGGATCGAGACGAGAAAAGCAATACTTACTTGGTGTCCTTTGCGAGCCATACGGTAGAAAAATGCCCCCAACCGAGTTTTCTGACGACAGAGTAGCGGCCATCCGAGTAAGTGTCGCCGATTTGTACTGGGTGGTAGCCACCTTTGACGTAGTCTTCCCAGTCTTCTTCGTCTTCGGTCATGACGGAGGGGGAGTGAGAGGACGAGTAAGATCCGGCGTGTGACATTTTCTGGATGGGGTATCAGCCTCTATCTCTCCAACGGAACGAGGTGATAACGTTAGTTGCAGATAGCTATGTCACCCGGCGGAGTATAGAGATAAGCAAAGAGAACAGAAAATGTGGGACGGCGACGGTGCCTGTTGATGAAATCTGGTCCCGTCCCAGCTGGTATATCCGCTGACCGTCGTTTGGCTTTCGAGGGTATAGGAGTTGTGTTGCGTTGCCTCCTTGTGAGAGAAGGGACGAGATTGCAAGACCCGGTCGTTCGGCCAATGCCGTCCGGGTTGCTCTCTGGATGCTCTTTTCCTGTCTTTTTTTTTTCTTTCTCGCTTTTTTCTCTCTCTTCATATACAAACGGACAAACCGTGAATATTTCTCTCGACTTGACCATCGGTTCTTCCTGTTCTCAAAAAATTCCGACCTTATCTTGAATGCAATTGTTGCAATCAAATGCCCCACTCGTTTCAACTCGGCCAATCAGCTACTTACCAGCCACATATACCATTGCGTCAGTTGCCGTACACTTCCGGATCGTAGTCGCGGCTTCCGCTCTTCCCGAGATGGGGTCCCGGCAAGTGGTCGTCCCCCCGGTTCCCAGTGATCGGAACCCCACGCCAGCACTTACTTCATCACCGACTTTCACCGAATCATGTTCTCAGCATTCAAACGGACCATCGTGCGTGACCTCTCTGCCTTCCCCTCATGACCACTGCTAACCCAGGATTACCCCTCTCAGCCTCAAATATCCATCTTGTGAGCACGACAAAAACTCCGTCGCATCCTTACTTCACACATGCTAGCCATCGTGAGGGAGCAGCCAACTCCGATCGAGCTCTCGAACTTCTTCGTTCCGCCGCTAGCAGCTCATATCCTCCAGGTCATTCCAAGGGACCACTCAAGTTCAACCTTGAAGTGATCACCAGTCTTCCCACCAAGGACCAGCTCCGGACGATCGAGTCCTACCTACGTCATGGTGGTCTAGCGAGCTTTGTCACAGGAGACTCTCCTGCTACCCCAGACCAAGTCCTCTCCCAAGCGAAGCGTGACCTCGACGCATTTAAGTGGCCTGTCGTAGTCGATTGGGTCGGCGGAAAGGCTTCTGTGGGTGACGTCGACGGCGTCAATGACATTCTCGAAAACCTCCGCAAGAGGAGAGATGGGGAGGTTAACGAACCCGAAGAGCACAAGCCCAAGGGATGGTTCTCGTGAATCCTTTTCCGATGTATTATAGACACCAGTGACAATACAATGTACCCAATAATACAGTGTGCCATGCCGAATATTAACTCCAGGCTCCGAAACGTTAACCCGTGTCCAAAGGTCGCCGCCACAAGATTAATAGTTGTATTACTGTACATCCACAGGATTTTCCACTTCTTTCATCCTAAGCCAAGATCCATTCTGGTGTGCGGTGTAAGAAATAGGGAGTTGGAAGCCTTATAGGACCTAACTCACGTTCGCATACAGCGTAAGGTGCGCCTTGAGCCACACCCTCTCGATTGGCCGCCTGGCCGCTCCGGTCGCCCAGCTTGCGGGAGGTAATGAATTAGGGTTCGCATCGGGAGCAAAATCAATGCCAGAGAACGTCTGTAATAACCGGATGAGGAATAGTGACACCTCATTGTATGCGAACTGCAGAAGTGTTTACGCGTCAGCACACCACAACCACTGGTCGACTTCGAAAGGGGCTTACTTGCTGTCCGAGGCATATTCTCGGACCAGCATTAAACGGGAGGAATATAAACGGATTCGGCAGGAGATACTTTCGTAACCTGTCATCGAGGAATCGGTCGGGGTCGAATACGAGGGCTGTAAGACACGGAAAAGACAGTTTCAGCAAGTGGCTCGAGAAGAACCAGCCGAACATAAACTGACCATCGGGCCCCCAGAGGTCTTCACGCCTATGCATGAGGAATACTGAGTATATGCATCTGAGAATCAGATCAGACACGCCAACAGCGACACCGTCGGAACCAGGACTCACGAGCTCCCTTTGGGGATATAAATAGGTTGTCCTCCGGTCGCTGATGGCCAAAGCATCTCTTCCGTGGCGCATCGAACGTTGAACGGTCTGAAGGATTTCAGTCAGTCGTTTTGTCACCGCGGCCCCAAGGGTGTTGCCTTACACAGGGGGGTATAATCGCAAGGTTTCTAGCAGTTCAGGAACATCGGTCACCCACCGATCCACACAAAAAACGTGAAGTCTCACCGTTGATCACCGCTCTCAAATACTTCATCTCCCTAACGTGTTCAAATGTGGGCGTCTGTTCAGTTCCCAACACACTAAGGATTTCTTCTCGCAACCGGCGCAGAACATGGGGATTGTCCGCAAGCATCGCCACGGCAAATGTCAGAGTCGATGCCGTCTACGATCCACCGTTAGCCCCTAATCGGTAGCTTGCAAAGAGGCCATTCCTACCGTGTCCCTTCCAGCAATCATGATGTTAATCGTCTCATCCTTAATAAACCTGTGGTCTGTGGCTCCATCAGTCTCGTGCGCGGACGTTTGAGCTCGGCACCATACCACTCGTTTGCCTGACGAGGTGCTGCAACAGGGTGTCTTCCTCGCCATCCGCCGAAAGTTTCTCCCCCCTCTTTTTTTGCAAGGCCGCCGAGATTATGGGATCGACGAACTCGCCAATGACACCCATCCTAGTGTCCACCTTATTCTGCCAAAACTCGATGAGTGGCCAAAACGAACTGTAGTGGAACCTCCGCGATATGGCTTCCTGAGCCCCGCAGAACGCTTCCGCGAATAAATTCGATGGATGTGATTCTGCCTGTGCACTGAACCGATGCCCCGGTGGATATCTCAGACCCGCAGAGAGCGAACAAACGTCCGTGCCAAACAGGAATTCGGTCGCGCAATCCAAGGTGTATCTGGAGGCAACATCCTATCCCATACTTGCCGTAAGCTCCTCCTCGGTGTTACACAGATACAGGACGAGCGACCGAACGAACCTGGATATCGATGGGGAGGCCCTCTCTTAGCCGATCTCTGATCTGACCGACCGCGTCGGTTGCATGTTGATCGAGTATCTGGAAGTGTTGGATCTTCTCCTTCGCGAAGAACGGGCGGGACATCGAACGGTGGAACTTCCACGGGGCACCGTCGGTGTTGAAGATGCCTTGACCAAGAAGTGGGCCCATAAGCCCATGGAACCTCTCTCCTACACAATTGCTCAACGTCGCTCGGACAGATAGCGTTGGATGGAAACGAACCTTTTCCGAACTTTTCAAACTCGGTGGCCAAAATCAACTGTCATGGTGAAAAGAAAAAGAAGTCAGGTAACCAACTCCTAGGCAAATGAAACATGTATGACCACGCCGGAGCGCGCTGAAAAGTGAGCGGAAACTTGGGCCAAGACCAACCTTGATGTATCCCGGTTCAGTCGTAAAGATCTGCAATCGTGACAAGAATCTGTCACCGGAGATCCAAAATGATGCAGCTCAGGGGTTTGCCACTCACTCGGTCCTCGAAAAGAATCCGAAAGATCATTGTCTGGTCGCTTTCTCTCAGCCATTCGTCGACGTGCTCGCCTATCGCACATTGAAAAAAGTCGGTCGATGGTGAGATTAAAAACGACAGCAAGCGCGACGGTGCGGCAGTAGAGAACGCAACAGCCGTCTGGCACGTGGTACGGCGCTGGGAGGGTTTTGCTCACCTGGATAAGCAGTGAACCTGGACTTTGCGCCAAGCCATACGATGTCCAAGCTTCCTGGCAGCATTCCAGCAATGACCGGAGGAGTGGTCGCGCCGAGCCTCTTCGCCCGGCACGCGATCCTAAACCTGCCCCAGGTGATCGAACAGAAAAATGCGATTGGGAAAGTAAGCGCTGATGCTGTGGCGACTTTCCACCTTGAACCGTCGAGGAACTCCCAACCCGCAAGAAGCCCGAGAGAAAACGAGGCGAAGATGTAGACGAGGAAGGCTGGTGCGACGAGCTTGGGCAAACTGAACAAAAGCCACCGTACCCCAGGGTACTGTGAGATGATCGTTGGGATGGCCATGGTTGCAAGAGCTGGTAATGGGGAGGGGGATGGATTTTGATCTCATCCCGAAGTGTATTATACAGTCGAGGACAACGACAACGGGTGTACTTGACAACCAAGAATGCACTCGGTCATCTCTGTCATCTCGGCCACGATCGCCAGCAAAGCCCCTTGCCCAATTTGGCCGAAGGGGGACCTGAGCTTCATCGCTTCTTCGGCATCTTCGGCCATGTGCCCAGATGAATCGTTCCCTCGATTGACGTCCAACGTTGATCAAGGAACAAGCAGGTATTTATACATCGTGTATACACGCAAAAAAGTCTAAGCCAATATCATACAGCCTCATGACGACTCTGGCGGCCGCGGCGTATATCCGACATCGATCTTGAGATAGTTGTTGTAGATTTCCCCAGATGTCAGCAACGTGTCGTAACCTGACGGCGAAAGATCGGGGTACAGGAATGAGGGGTACGGCTGAACGAATGGTCCGGAACTTCAGCGTGTTTGTTCCGGTCACTTAGGTTTGACTTACTTCGTGGAACTCGAGAAACGCGGCGCATCCCTTGTCATAGCCACCACCGGGGTTCTTCTCGTCGCGTCCATCACCCCCGTGAATCTTCTTCTTGAACCCAGATCCGTCGGACGACGAGTTGGAATAGTATTGAACTCCAGATTCTATCACCCGGTGAGCTCGGGGACCGATCATGGCGTCGATTCGGGGTATGCAAAAACGGCTTACGATTAGTGACAAAGGACAGCCTGATGCCGCTCTTTGATCCCTCGAGGACGACATTGGGTTCGACCGGCGCTGGCTTGAGGATCTCATGGACCAGATTTGTGTCGGGGAGTTCGGTCTCCTTGAAAATCCTCGCGATCTGCAATATTAAATACTATCAGCGGGTAGAAGTCGGGAAAGTGAGGTGATGTAACCGTACCTGCTCTCCCGCTTGATCGAATACAAAGAAATCGTCGTAGCCTTTCTCGGGATACCGGGCTCCAATTTCGGTAGGATTTAAGAAGTAGTACGGGGAATGGGAGTCGTGCGATGCGAGCTGGCCGGTTGCGAGCATGTCCGGATGAAGCTCCATGGTTTCGTTTCCCTTGATTGTGAGTTTGTGGTCATGGATTGGCACTGCCTTCTGATCAACCGACGCATCCAGGTTATACCCCGTGTGCTACAGGGGTTCCCACTTCAGTCGACCAAACGTGTTCGGAAAAGTAGAACGTACTTGGGTGAGATTGATCGGGGTAACTTTGCCTTCTTCGAGGAGCTTGGCACGGTAGACGATGAGGACACTGCCGAGGTTGAATTCCCCTGAGTCAGAGGTACGCGATGAGTCAGGTTGGAGTAGGCCAATGAGGACCTCTACTCGAAGTTTTCCCGGATATCCTTGCTCGCCGTCCTCGCTAATGTATTTAAAAATGGCGGCGGTATCTACCTCTGATTGAATCGCGCTGAGTTCCTTGTCACTGAACAATTCGACCTCGCCAACGCCTGGAGGGACGGGGACTGGCTCCCAGGGTCGCTCGTCGAATCCAACCTGGCCGCCATGTAAAGAAACATTTGGCGTCTCGTTGGGCAAGGGCTTGAAGGACGCCTGAATCTCTGGAGAGCGTGAAGAGGAAACCAAAAGTTCCTTCACAGGTAGTCTGTTTGTATATCGGCCAATGATAGTGTTGGTATACTTGATGTGCTTGTGTGAGTGCGGTGATTCGGGGCCAATGACGAGGTCATGAGTCTGAAACAATGCTGCTGTCAGGATCGACGGGGAGGTGATAGGTAGAAATTCGCAGCGTACTCGGCCGTCAGCCTGAACAAAAAACCGATGGATGGTCAATCCGTACGGTAGAACCTAGCGGAAGAGGTCAGCGGAATATGGGTTGGGTTGGTAACGGGACGATTACCTCGAGGGCCAGCGAGGGTGTCAGAGACGGGAGTGCGAGTAAGATTGGGGTTGTCTCTGGAGAAGCCATCTGGTCGAAGTTGGCGACGACGTCAAAGGTTTGGTGGAAAACAGATCTTATCGACCCCGGGACAAATTCCCCGTGGCCTAACGGTTTGCTTCCGACCGCGCGGTCAAGAGTTCGATTCCTAGTGTGGTGGCAACTTTTGTTTCGGCTATGACGCGTCTGGCGCCCGTCTGCCAAATCCAATCCCGACCATTTGTCGCCCGTCACCCCCTTCAAAATGTACGCCCAACGGCTTACCCAAAAGCGCGTCGTCGCTGTTTACCGGGTAGCTTCCAGAGCTCAGCAGCTCCGCCGTTTAGCTACCGCTCCTCCCCCTCCCGGGACACCGCAACCCACCCCATTGTCAAACCCGCACCGGTATGAGAAGGCGGAACCGGAACGGTCCTGGGTTGAGCAAAAAATCCGGGCGAACCCCATCACTTTCAAAATCGTCCGGGCCCTCGGTCGAGCCATGGGTTATGGAAACGTGAAGCAGGTGGCCGGCCGTAGGACTTTGGCAATGTATGAACAGGTGTGCGCCATCAAGCCTTCGGAGGATCGTGTCTTCTGGCAAGAAGGTAAGCACCCCTCACCTCGGCATGTGGCTTATCCCCTCCTGGGCTAACACCGGGACGTCTTAGCTTGTGATTTGCCCCCAACGTTCCAATCCTGGTTCACCATAACCAATCTCCATGTTTGGCTCTTGACCGTTCGGTTCCGTGCGCTCCCACAGCCTCACGGTACAAACCACATCCAAGGCTTGATCGACCACTTCTTCATGGACGTTGAAGATCGGATCAGGACCGTTCTCCAGCCCACCGACTCCGAAACCCCATCCCAAACAGACTTTTATGCACCTCCACTCACCCCAGATTCTGCATCCACTCCTCCAGTCAAGAAGAAACTCGGCCGGGCACCCGACAGGCTCGTCAAACAACAGATGCAGATTCTGAAGGAGCAATGGGCCGGCCTCGGTATGTCACTTGACCTCGGCCTTGCCATGGGCGACACAGAGATGGCCGGAGCCGTGTGGAGAAACCTGCTTGGTGCTCGGGGTGCCCGGGGTATTCCTTACGATACCTCACCAGGTTTCCGCCGGTCAATCAACCCACTCACTGGTGGGAAGATTTCTGCAGCCAGGCTCAAGCTCTTGGAGCGGGGCTTCGAGTCTGAGGAGTCGAAGGACGATAACTCGGGTGTCGCTGACTATCCAATGGATCAGCTTGACAAGTATGTTGCATACCCCAAGCTCATGGCGGATATCGTCGCGTACATTCACAGGGAACTGAAGAGGTTGGAGAGTGTTAGCGACCACGACGTTCTGGGCATCTCCAGGGAGTTTGGTCGCGAGGGTATGGGAATTGAGGTGCTGAAGTTTGGTAAAATTCGACGGTGAACATGATCGCCAAAGTTCCTCGAGTATAGTGCCTACGTAGAATAACTAGCTAATGGTCACTCGCACGATACTCTCCTTGACTAATCATGCACATGTTTCGTACTTTGTCTGGGTACGCGGATCCATAAATCAAGTATAGTTCAAGCTGTGGGCCGCCAATGGTTGCCGCCGTACATCCGGGGAGGGGGCGCACGGGGCACAAAATCTACTGGCATGTGAATAATTGCCTCATGAGAGTAATTTGGTGAAGACTCACCTCGTAGACCTCCTTCGGTCTGTCTTAATTTGCAGACAGCTGAGAGCTGGCCGCGGCATTGGCATTTTTGTGCATGAGCTCGTGCTGAGTCTCTGGGCTGCGAAGAATTTGGCCTAACGTGAAACGTTTCCGGGCGGATATCGGAGGGCAGTTCCGAATCAAGACTTCGTCGTTAATCCGAAGGACTACGCCAGGCGTTTCAGACAAAGTCTCCACCTCAAGGCTGAAAGTACGACGCACCACCGTTCTCGTCATGAGTCAGGTACTTCTTGCTCCTCTCGATTCGCTGCAAATAGCCTTTGGTTAGAACGCGACGGAGGCTGGACCACAAAGCTGTACGCACCTTGCCCGTTTGTTTGTGAATCACCCACCTTGAGACGGTCACAGTAGCCGTCTTCCTCATAACGCCAGCCTTCGTGACGATGCCCTTGAGAGTCATTGGTGGCATGGTGTTTGGACGCTATTTTCCAGTTTGGCACGTTGGCAGTCGGTCAGTGGTTCCGGGCCGGAAGTGATCGACAATTCTTCCGTCGCCAATCGTCTCTCTTCCAAGGATGCTCGTCCCACACAACCCCCGCCGCGCATACGGGCCTCTGTAAAACCCGTACACTCCTCTACGGCCCCTACCGAGCCCACACCCCTCTCCGGCGAAGACGATGCTGAGCAACCTGCCCGCGATGTTGTTGGCTTCCACCGCTGGAATTCCCACCTCTGGCAACTTTTCCAGTCAACGGGGTTCAGAGACCCTCATCAGCACGTCAGGTTTGTTTTTCTTGGCCGTGGCTGACCTAAATTGTGACACCATCAAGGTTTCTTCCCGAGGTTGACTCTCTTGATTCCCAATACGTATTCAGCTCAGACAGCCGATAGCAGTCGGGATGCCAAGAACACCGTACCACCCGCCCCCCCTCCTCAGGTGTTCGAGGGAACCGCGGTTTGGCAAACCAACCTGCAAGGCATCCAGAACCTTATGGGCTTCGTGTGCGCCTCCGCAGTTTCTTCGAAACTGCCTCAATATCTGAATGCGTTTGTAGTTCCAACGTAGACGACGCCATCCTCCCATTCCTCCCCCATCTGACCTACCAGCCGCCTTACACACCCCTTCTTATCACCACCTCCATCGTCACTCTTCTTCATCCCTCTCGTCTACCTCATCCTGTTGCGCCCCGCAGCTCTTGTTCTCGGACTACTCCCGTTCTTCTTCATTCATCCGTTCACCAAATCTACCCTCCTCCAGATGTCAACGCCGCGGTCATATCCCCTTTTTGGAAAGCCGCTTTCTCCTGGCTCTACCGAGTTCTCGATGACGACAAACTAGAGGACAAGCATTGGCGGACGGAGTTGCGGCAAGTTGAGTATTCGAGAACGAACGGTGGAACCCACATTCAAGAGAAGCATCCGGCTCAACCGTGTCAGCCATCAGTGGGGCGGGTGGGAGGTCTCATTGGGTCCCCACCACTAGGCGGACATGACAACGCTAGTGCGGTAGGCGGGAAGCACGGCCGGTCGGGGTGGGGAAATTCAAACTTAAAAAGCGGTGAAAGCGCAGACCCGCGGTCGAGACGGGTGGAGCGGAGTTGCAGAAGGTGGAGATGTCAGGTCCGTCTTTTTTCTCCCGTTTCTTCGCTAGTTTACAGCGTGCAGCGGTCAAATCTCATAGGTTGACAATCTCCTAGCAACTGTTTGACTTTTGCTTTGGACGAAGGATGATCATCCGTGGAGACAGAAGATTGGCGACCAGATATCACTGGTAGTGGGTTGCCTTGTGGGGTGGATGATAGTCAGTTTTTTGTTCTCCTACGTTGCTCTCTTTGCTAGACTCACGATACGCAGGTGGTTGGATATACACCAACGATGCCTGGCTCGATCCAAAACCCACACCGTTGGAAAACCCCCACAGGCGGTGGCATGACTCGAAGGAGGAGGTGGACCTATAGGATTTGCTACACAGGATCCCCTGCCGATATCAGAGGCTTCGAGTTTGAGTGACTGAGTGAGACATTCTGTATTCTAAGCTCCGCTTTGTCGTCGTACGTTGATCACTACCATTGAGCTGTTTGTCTCCCTCAACATTCGATCGAGCGATCATCATATGGGACGCGCGTCACATATCACAGGTCTCGTCACCGCCGCTGATGTTCGAAATGCGACCTGTGAACCACCCTCTGTCCTGCGCTCACGTACGCACCGTCGGGCGAACCTGCCTTTGAACTACCAAAGTGCCACTCTATCCTCAGGCCTCAAGCACGAATGGATTCTGCCAAGGAGCTATATTCGGAAGGGTTCGGTCCGGGACACGACCCCGGTCTGGATAACGCCGAGCTCCAGACATCATGCATCAAACGTAGACCTTGGAACTGGAGCCAGCTCTTCGACCTTGTTATCCCACTCTAGTACACCCGCCTTGTCTAACGAGGAGCTTATCACCACCTTCATCCTCGCGGTATTCAACACCGTAACCATGATAACGACGATCAACACTACCACAACTACCAACCTCATATACACTCCGAGTCTTTAACTATACCCAACAACTGGACTCGGTCGACTTCGTCCACCGGGTCATCACCTCCGCCCGAGGCCCACGCTTCGGGATCGAATCCCGCGGGAGCACCTCCGATTGGGACCACGAAACCTTCTCATCGAAATCCGTACCAATACTTGCAGCCACATCCAAAACTTGACCCCTCGAATCTACACCGCAGCTCTTCGGACGATCAGGTCCAGAAGCCAGGGGAACAAACCTTTTCGCCACCGTTTTTGCGCCCGTTATCACCCCGTACGAAATCCTTGAGGACGCCCTCATCACTTCCTGCTTCTACACAGAGGTACAGGGACAGTAAAAAGTCAAGAACCAGGTTCACCATCGGTTCAAGCTGCCCTAACTCACCGATGGAACCAGAATCTAAACGCGAACTCTCACCAACATGTTTTCCATCCCCTTTCACTATCCGTGGGTTCTTGGCTCTGTAAACCTTCTCGGAGGTGGTCGCTCTCCTGTTTGTTTGCTGTGTCTTCGTACCTTTCACAATGCGGAGAGCTGCGGGGTTTATGCTCACGAGGTGACCAATCCTGGTCACAGGCCTGGATCCGCGTCGGGAAGCTCTGGTGCAGGGCTGGACATGAATGATCCCAGATCTCGTACCAAGGACGGGACGCCGCGTGGAGACGAACAAACACACGTGTGGCTGGAGAGCGAGGAGATGTACGGGGGTATGAGTATGATTGGAAGTTGGGGGAGCATGGTTGAGCACGATGATGGTGACCGCTATGATGACGAGTATGAGCACGAGGATTTCTTGGATACAGCATATGCTTTGAAAGCCTGTGCGAGATGCAGCTCCATATGTATTCATGAACTGCGGTTTTGGACACCGGACTTTGACGATGATCTACTCACGGCTTAACCTAATCCCAATTCTTCTCTGACACTTTCGGAGGGTCGAAAACGTTTCGCGCGGAGAAAGCCTCTAATGTGGTAAACGACAACCATCACAGCCCAAGTTGTGCAAGCAATGTACAGAGCCATTCAAGGAAGAGACGGTAACTTGACGTGATGAAGGAAACGCCTGCGAACAATTCTGGAATTATGTGGAACGAATCCTACAGAGGCCCTTAAGTTATCGACCATCAATTACCGTTGGTCTGTCCCCTCGAAAGCCTCGTTGATGAAATCATCTGTCAAGGAGGCACAGCAGAAAATCTATTGTCTGACAGGGTGTTCCCGGTAATCCAACGAGTCTAGACGAATATCCAGAGTCTTTTAAGGGAACTGTCAGGACCCCGTCCGTCACGACTACATAACTACGCTCGGAGTGCCCAGTTTGTCATGATGACCTACCGATATCCCGATTACCCAAACACACACTCTTGCCAAGACCTCGAAACCTTAAAATGAAATAAAATAGATGTACGTAGCAGTGCGCTGGCAGAAATGGCCCACTACTTTGGCTAGCCTACGTGATTATCTCTGTAATGAGTACGAAGCATTTGTCTCTCGGAAATAATCAGCGGCTTGTAGGGGAGGGGACCTAATCCTCCCTTCACCTTCTCCGCCCTCACGAAGGGCTCCAGTCTTTTTATAGTGTACTCCACCGAGTGATCGGGAACGTCCGCGAAAAGCACCAAGCGAAAGTCCCGCACGCTATACATCTCATGGAACACCCTGAGCTGATGTTGGTATT
>Ga0307515_10002028_pt1 | contig 44750 bp, 51 predicted proteins | sample 17_EM_MG_FD_194513 | JGI IMG/M metagenome (GOLD analysis project Ga0307515, IMG submission 194513) | Populus trichocarpa ectomycorrhiza microbial communities from riparian zone in the Pacific Northwest, United States - 17_EM | ecosystem: Host-associated > Plants > Roots > Unclassified | place... | reverse complement strand
TTGGCTTCTTTAAAACCTTTTCAACGCCCTCATACCCATCCTCCCCCTCTTGCCCATCAACCCAAAGCCTTTTTTGTTCTCGTTTCCATCTTTTACACCACTTAAAAAGGTGGTCTCTTGTCTGATACTCATGCCCACACCACCAGCATTTCATATCTCTTCTTTTTCCGATCCGCAATAGGTATTTCGCAATCAGTGCATGTCCTGATTTAAACTGATAAAACCTCGCCGCAATCGTATAGCGATTTAGGGTGGGTCTGATGGGTACTTAGGAATGTAAACGGGTCATGTCTATTGAATACTAGACCTGTGGCCCAAAAGCTACCCACACTGCAACTGAACGTACAGAAACGATATCTCTATTGCGCCATAAAGACACCCATAAATTAATCAACGCCGTAACGACCCTATATACATTTATCACCTAAGCAAATAGAATTACAGCCCCAATAGGACCAAGGCCGAACGATTAAACCTAACTCTCCCGTTCTACGGTACCGTCTCTCTCGTTCTTCACCGCCCTCCGCTTTTGTCTCTCCCGGATCTTCCTCTCTTCCTGCCTCAAAAGCACAAGCCGTTCGCATCTCAACCTCTCGAGCACCACTTGCTCCTCCGTAAACAATGCTGACCATCCTTTGTGCCCACGACATGCCTTCTTTAAGCATACCGCTTCTCTTCCGGGGATCTCGCCAGTCTCAAAGATTTCACTCCCCTCTTGAGAAGTACACCATTCATCCCATTCCAAATCATCGAGTGCGAGCCGTTCGTCATAGCCACAGATGGCCGAGACCTTGCCCATATCTGGATCATTCTTCAATTCTGCGAGTACGCGGTCCTTTCGACGCTGTGCCATCGCAAGGTACTTGCCACGCTGCTCAATTCTTCTCTTGCGGCCTTCAAGCGCGGCGCGTTCAGACGCGATTTCGGCGAGCCGCTTTGTTTCCTCTGGATAGGAGCGCGTGGAGGATGGAGGAGGAGTGGGAATTCGGTCGCCAAGATGCTTGAACTCTGCAGCGGTAGAAACGGAGTTTGTGAGAGCTGCAATTTCGCCGCGGGAAAGAGTGGAGCGCGAGGCTGCATATCTATTCATGAATTCTACGCCATGCTGCGGGGAACAGTATTTAGAGGGTGGATTGTCCGAGATTGCAGCAGGACGGCGGCAATTGGGAAGACGGCACATGCGCTTCCATGTGGTTTGCTGGGTTGGCGAGTAACAGTTTTGGCCTACGGGTGTGTCAGTTATAGAAGGAGGAGGAATGAGTGGGCAAAAGGTGATTACAGTAGTATTTGTCGATGAGGTCTCCGTCTTCTTCTTTCACCTTGACGCACTCGCCGTGATACCAATCTTCGCAACCGTCACAGCCAATCATCCATTTCCCGGTGTCAGGTTTGCGACAGATGCAATATAGCTCGCGACCATCTTTGTCGTACTTAGGGAGGCCGATACTGTTTGTTAAATCATTGGTCGAAGTCGCTTTCTTTGGCTTCGGCGCTGAGGCCTTTTTGGGCTTCTTCTTGGGTGATGGCTGATCGATAGCAAGATCCATGTCGTTACCGCCGTCGTCTTGTGGTGCTCGTTTCTTGGATACTGTCGGCTTAGCCTGTCCTTTCTTTTTGGGTGCTGCGGGTTTTTTTTTGGGCTTTGGTTTCGGGAGCATATCGTTTGGTGGTGGCTTGGTGATAGTATCTTCGAGTGGGGGTGATGGTGTGAGAACAATAGTAGTTTGTGCGGGTGGATTGATGTAAGGACTCTCCAGCATTGCTTCCCCGATATCGTGTTCTGGCGTATTCAGTGCGGGCGTTTTGTGGTGTTCATGCCGTAGTGAGGGGGCTTCACGATCTGAAATGGGTGTATCCACCTCGGTCGCTCTATCTTCCTCGTCGGTACGGTCGCCGTCAACAAATACACCCCCTTCCGAGTCTTCAGGTGGGGAAGATGCCCCATTCGGGCGGTCAGATTCGGTCTCCATTGAGTCTGCGTCTGGTAGTGGTGTCGATTCTGGTTCATTATGCGATTGATATCCTTCCTGCTCTTCCTCCTCATCCACCACTTCCTCATCCACTACCACCTCTTCCTCCACCACCACCACCTCCTCCTCCACCATCTCCTCTGCCTCCTTCTCATCTACCTCCTCTTCCACTTCCTCTTTCTCTTCTCCCTCCTCCTCCGTCTCCTCTTCCACCATCTGCTCCTCCTGTCCGTATATGTCCATTAGTCCTGGAGTGCCGCGCACTGCGTCCAAGATTAATCTATCCATGTCTATATCTCCTTCCTCTTCCGTGTCATCATCATTGTCAACACGCAGCTCCTCCACCAGGCTACCAACGTGCTCTACCGCAGGCTCCGAGGCGCTGACAACGGGTTCCAAGGCGCTGACAACGGGTTCTAAGGTGTTGATAATGGGCCCCGAGGCGTTGGCAACGGGTGCCGGCCGGCGCTTTACTGGGATCTCGACGCAGAAATGACGTGTAGTAGGAGGGGGCGTTGGAGTTGGTGGACCGGACGACATTGGGTTCAGTAACGCTTGGAGGGAGGACATGTTGATGGTGACAAATGGTTTATGGTTAATGGTATGGTGTTGGCACGTCCTTAGGCGCGGTGATCGTGAGTCGGCTGTTGCCGTTAACACTAAGCTCTGCACCACCGTGCTTGGAAAAACAGCACTAAGTCGGCTTTCAGAAACTTAGTACTGCGCGATATTTGGTCCGATGAAAGCGACACCCAATGTCCGCATCTACTCTCGCGGACAAAGTCGCGACCACTGTACTTTCTACTTTCGCCGCCTTGCCACAGAAGTATAAACCCCGACCAACGGAATGGGTCCCTCTATCTGGGGTCGTTATAGAAACGAGTGGTCAGTAACTAATGTCGCTTTTTGGGTGCCGCGGTCGTATATTGACCATGCGCTGTTTCTCCAGATGGCAGATTGAAGTGTATCGCACTTGGGTGGGTAAGCTTGGGCGGAGTACAAGGCACATATTGATATGTTAGAAGAACGGGAATGAAGGTGCTATCCTCCTCCAAGATTCCTTTGGCGCAGGGTCTAGTACTTCACGATTGCCACTCCGAAGTTAAGCAATCTGCTTGAATGTCCAACGAGCTAGAACTGATATAGTCATTACAGTGATCGCGGTTCGTGGGTTCAATTGGTAGGGGTACCCGAAAGGATGTGGAGTTTGAGCCTTGAGCTGAGGTCTATAGTTTCCTTCTTGAGGAATGCCGGAAACTCTCTACGAAGGAAGACCATGTTTCCGCCTACATACGTCCATCGACGACAGCATCACAACGTTTCGAAATCCGCCCCGAAGTTCGGATACATTTCTATTCTTCCGAAGCACCATGTCTCACCACGCACGTCTATAATAAAAACAATAATGCAAGCTGACAATGTATGCAGGCGGTGACGGCTCAATGGAGTTAACGATGGCATCCCAAACAGATTCGACACCCTGGGCCCTCCCTCCTTCCCCAATTCCCATATCTATCACTTCCAACAAAGACATACCAACCATTCACCTCCGCGGCCGTAGCTACTTCTCTGAGTTGGGTGCCGTACGCACCAAACCAGGGAGAGCTGACAGTCCTCAAACATCCTGCAAGTCTTGTAGCGACAAGCTCTCCCTCCGACAAGCCGTCTCCCTGTTACTCACGCTGACATCCTTCCTAATATCCCCAACGAACGCTTACATCTCCACGCTCGTTATACCCTCCTCCCAATACTCGTCTTCCGCATGTAACCGCGCGTTTAGTGTAGAAGGTCGAATGAAGTCGTTGTCGGAAAAAGAGTGGGAAGGAGGCTACACCTTTTGCCCGTTTCAAGTCGCAACAACCGAGCTAGAATTCGAATTCTCAAAGCGTCGGGGAGGACCAGGAACTAGCAATCTCTCAGCCGTAGCCGTGGAGAACCGTGGGTGTGAAGCGCTAATAGGCGGAGTGCTACAGGGGCGAAAACAGTTTTCGGGGGTGAATGCGGGGAGTATGCTCTGCAAAGTAAAAATGTGGCTCCGAGTGGCTGACATTTCGCCGGAGGCAGTGGGATCGGCAAAAAGCTATGCGGAGCTGAAGGAGGCAGCGCTATGTAGACAGAAGGTGAAGACGGAAGTTCGCAAGGCTCTGGGCGGGTGGATTAGAACAGGAGGTGACGATTTCGAAATGCCGGAGAAGAAAGTAGAATAGGCGGAATAGAAGTGAACTAAGGAGAGAATTACTGGCGTGTGTTTAGCAACAGTATCATTGTTTCGTTGTGGTAGTTCCGTTTTCCTTCTCCCGGAGACCATTGAGAATCGCTTCGAGGACCGAGCGTTCGGCGCGTTTGCTGGCAATTTCTTGTTGGATTTGTTGCTCTTCGCGTTCTATCTGTTGTATTGCTGCTAGATGCGCGGCCTTCGTAGCGGAGGGCGACGGAAGTGACATAATGCTCGGCATTGGAGGAGATTCTGCTGAGAATTGCAATGGTGTAGACTACGAATCTGCGCCATCTCCCTGAAGAGAAGGCTGGAACTTCCGGGTAATTTTAGTCACGAGGGCAGTGATGGCCACGTGACGGTGGGATTTGTTATCGGATGGTAGAAAAGGAGTGAGTAGGCAAGTCGGTGGAATGAGTAGGAGAAGTGAGTGTCGTGAGTGGGAGTTAGTTTTACCGGAGAACCAGGAATAATATCGCGATATATGAGGCGGGGCGGGCAAGCCTAAGTGGCATGTTGATTGAGGTTCATCCGGATCTATTTTACCTCCCACATTGTAATTCGTGCACCAATTTCATATTTGTCAACAGATTCCAATCCTCCAATACATAAGCCACTATTAAGTAGCCGGTGCAGGAGGGCGATCCTATCGCTATTTAATTCAATCTAAAACTAAACGCCATTATATAGATAGATGGTGCCCCAAACGCCACAATACACCGGAACGCCCGTTGAACTGAGATATTAATTGCTAGTACCGTTCTGCTGCGAGTCGGTCCCATTTGCGGCGGTGGCCTCAACTTCCTTTGTTGCCGGCGCGTTACTGGTGCGTTCCGTCGGCGGGAAGCTTTGTACCATATCCTGTACCATATCCTGCATCATTTCCTGCGCGAGACCCGGATTTGCTATATCTGCACGAAACCGAGGCTCTTTGAGTAAGGTGAGCGCTTGTAGCGAGTAGACTGGGTAGCTGTGTAGAGAGTCAATGATAGCTGGGCAAAAGATTTCACTCCTTAAACTGGGAGTACCCTACGTAAGTAGCTTTGAGTACTCCGGCTCGCGAAAATATTCTAGATATTCGATGTACTTGATGAAGCGCTCATCGTCGAGGACTTTGGTGTGTGCGAGGTAGTTTAGGTAGAAGGGATTGGCCAGGCATTGGACAAACTAGAGGTAGGGCACTCAGTTAGAAATAAGCTCGAAAGGAAGAAGGTTTTGAGTACCTCAAGCTCTACTTCGAGGCGGGTACGCCCATGCTGCACCGGTTGTTGAGATGCCAATGCCATGGTGGTTTGTTTGCACTTCCGGATGTTGCAGCATACAAACTTAGAGCAGATGAGAGGCTGAAAGAGCGAGCATGTCGAGGGGAAAAACTCGCTTAGCTCAAGGCCCTATCCGCTGTCACCCTTCGCCACCTCGCCACCCTCTTCAAAGTTTCTCATCCCGGAGGCTTTCCGGGGGTGAAAAGCTTCCCTGTCAAAATCGCGCAGCATGGGCAGTGGTAGTGGAGCGCCAGAGCGATGACGCCCTAGGGAAGCACCTCAAGCGGCGTGCTGAGGAGTGTGTGGAAGCCGTCGGGTTATGGGAAGAGGAATTCACTGAAATTGCCATAGACTACTAATGATCCACATTGTCGAATTTGCGGAACATGGATCGTGTGTCGCCGGAAATGTAGAGAAATTACCCCGCAATCAACGGTTCGCCTAGGTCGGTCGTTAGGTGCCCTCATCAAGGCAACGAGATGAGCCTAGTGGACAGACACACTGATCCAATAACATCGTGTATTCCACCCCATCTTCATCGCCCACAGGCAAGCAACCCACGCTTCCTTGTCAGCCCTTCCTTATCCTCACCACACCACACACCCACCGCGCCACTTTCCAAGAGTACACATCGCAGATCAACCGTTTATTTATTTATGTCATGACCGCCGCAAATACTGATTTGCTTTCTCCCCCTCTTTTCCGGTAGCTGTCCGAGCCAGCTTGATAGCAGCAGCGATGCAAACTTTTGGTACGCAGCCGTCCTCCCTATATCCTCTAGGCGTGAGCTATGTGCCTCCTCCGCTAGAGTCTCCACCCTTCTTCTCCCCGCCTATTTTGACTCCACCCCTCTCACGAAGCTCTTCCTCCTCCTCCGGGTTTTCCTACAGCTCCAGGAGCTTGCGACGCAATTTGCTGATTAGAGACCTGGGAATTGAAAACATATTAGTCCCCAAGAACCGTCGAGTAAGTTGCTCTGAAACTTTCTACAACTGCGCTGTGCTGATGATATTTCCCTTTGTGTAGGCAAAATTCGATCTGGAGCTACAGGTTCGCGAGCTCCCATTCAACAACGCGATCCAGCATTCTGACCTTTCGCCTTTGCATCTAGCTTCACGACCTAAATAATGTACCACTAGTCTCCGGCCATGCCTACGTCAAATGGAACATCGAAGGCTCCACACGTACAGAGAACCGCGGACGGACCGACCACAAACCAATCAAAGACCACAAAGTGATATGGGACTATACACACAATATCCAGGGCCTGCGTTTGAACATAGGTAAAGAAAATAAGCTTCAGGACCAACACGTCGTGCTAGAGGTCCATCAGGAGTATTCCGGAGGCAGAGAGCGGATACAGCTGGGAATTGTGCGACTAAACCTGGCGGAGTATGCTGGTTTGGAAAATGAGACGAGGAGGTACTTAATGCAGGATAGCAAGATCAACTCAACTGTCAAAATTGGAATTGAAATGCGTCAGGTTGGAGGTGACCCGAACTTCACTACACCTCCGATGAAGGGGGCGCAAGTCTTCTCTGGCATTACGGGAATCATTGGAGAACAGCGGGATATGGATGACTCGCGGAGTAAGCATCTCCCTTATCTCTGATCTCTCCTGTACCGATACTAACGCCGAATAGACATGCCTATCCAGAATTCGAAGAACCACGAAGCCGGTGCTACACAAGACATGTACCGACGAACATTAGCGGCAAGCTGGCAATTGATCCCTGGTGAACTGAACGCGGACGAGTGCATTGAGGACATCTTCGCCGGTGGCGACGGCTGGTGTTCAGGCACGAATCGTGGGGCGAAATCAAAGTCCGTCAAACTGTTTGATCCCGGCAACAGAGAAGCAAGTGACAGTGATTCGTTAAGCCAACTTAGCGGCGGAGCCAGTACACCAGCTTTGAGCGTGGCAGGAGATAAACCGGCACCATCACTTTTGCTGATGGAGCCCCTTAAGGATGGGAAAAGGAAAGGATATGCATTGAGTATGATGACCGGGAGAACTAAGTTAACGGCGAGCTCTGGGAGATCAAAACAGAAAGAGGTCGACGAGTTGGAGGCAAGAGATGATCTTGTTAGTTGGAGGATGCCAGGTCCCAGGATATCAAAACGATAAAAATAATTCCCTTTTACTACTACTCAGCGCCATTTTCCTTTGTCACTACCTAAGTATATACGGAGTTTGGGGGGGTTTGGGGGGTCACTGTAGTTGTTACTACCATCTTACTATGTAATTACTTAGATTCATTATATTTTGGGGGATTGTGCTGTTTGGGATCAAATCGTTAGAAGGGGAAAGACTGCCTGGTGGCAATTGTATAGATAGTTTTTGGTCGAATGATACTTTATGGGGGTTTGAAGATTGCTCTCGATGTCTTTAGAGTATCGCAGCGCACGGACTAATTTCATGATATCGCTGTCGTCCCATACGCAATTTCGGCCGACCCTTTTCAAGCGCTCGTTTCTCTAAACAATCCTTCATCAGTACCCCTTTACAACGTGGAAGCGAACTAGCTCGAAACACTGTAGTTTACGATGGATTTCTGCACGTATCATTACCCTTTGCCATGGACATGCTGTGTTTGACCATTCAATGAGGTCCGTTTGTTCGAAATGACCGTGGGCGCTGAGGACCAATCCTAGGCACATCACCTCGAGCTCCAGACGAAAAGAAGATGGAATCATCAAACTGAAATGATTCAACCCTACCATCGCTAGTTATCTGAAACCACTTGATTAGATCTTAGGAAGTGAAACTTTAGAGCAAGGTTAGGGTTTTATTGATAACTTCAACGTTTGGCTTCCATGTCCGTGTTGCGAGTCACGTCTCGGTCCATGGTACTGGGAAGGATACTGCAACATACTATGAGCAAGGCAATTGTCAAAGACGACTACTATTCAGCAATCTATTGATTCGGTTGGATGAGATATTGGAGATGGTCTGATTCAGGTTCATGTTAGTCAATCCATTGCAATTGGTTTATCGAGGAATAATTTATGGAAAGATTCAATGTTGTCGGGAACGTAATGACACAACTACAGTCCGCTACAGGTGTTGTCATTAGCCCCAGGAAGCCAAATTCTGTGGTCGCGATGTAGTCAGCTGATCCAATCATGCCCGGATTTGGGTCTCCATTCTTAAGACATTCATTCGGAACTCTATTCCCACCTAAAACCCATCTGTTGTTGTCCTTACAAGAACCCAGGATGAAGAAGGAGGTGGAAGTAAATTCAGTATGAGCTCTTTGTTGGCCTTTAGTTTTACTTTGCGTGTCCCGCTTGCATTCGTTCTACCCGCTCAACATCAAGACTCCCTTCACCATTCAGAACTCATGAATGGTACAGTTTCATGAACGATCGAAAATCTCAGTAAGCTATCAAACGAGGTCATCTGCATGATGCTTGTAATTATCCGTGAGAACCGAAACCGAGGAAGAAATACACCGTAGACCCACCAAAATAAACGAATGCCGTGAAAAGGTGACTTTTGAGACCACTTTCAGGGCTGAGTAAATGTCTACAACAGATGCGAGAATCCTGCCCACTCCTATCCCCGAGTTTCTTATTTTTCCCAGTAAACTATCGTTATCTCTACTAGACAGGTCGAAAATCTCTATCTACACCCCTCCCCCTTCCTTTCCTCTCACCTCACTACGTTCCCTTCCTCTCGCTAATGCTAGCCCAAGCCTACCTTATGTCAACCCAACGGCCACCAAACCATGAGGGGGAGGGAAGAAAGTAAGGAATCCCCTATTTGACCAGTTTAAATTGGAGGGGCGAGGAACCAGTAACTTAATATTGTGTTACGGTCGCAAGCGGCCGAATGGAACGTGCTTATAAAACGAAAAATAAAAACGGCCACCGGACCAAAATCTCACCAGACGAAGATATAGCCAGCAGCAGGCGACTCCGGGTATATTCACAAGGCCATATACTAATGCAATATATCCCGCAGATGCCGATGAGTGGGGAAGGAACGGAGACAACTTGAGTGTCTGCACGCTATCTGCTGTTGAATTGTTGAATTATCTTACCATCACATTCAACTCTCGCCGGCGCCGGTGATGCTGGCAAACTTAGCACCTTGATCACACCAATCACTATCGATCGGCACAGGTATTTTCCATGGTATGTGCACCCAGCTCTATGGCCAGTGACCCATTTTTATACTTAACTGAGCGGTGGGACCTCCTATCAATACCCGCGCACCACCCATAGCCGCGATATGTGGCTTCTCGTGAATACTCTTTCGCTTTCATATTAAGACCTTACCAATTAACTTGGACAGTCGAAGGGTCGCAATAACATCCAGTGATCGATAAAAAAAAAGGCATTGCTCCTGATATTTATTGTAGACTGCTCACCGTACCATCCATGAACGGTTCGCACTGTCGACGGATGTGTGGGCACGAGGAATGGTCCGCGACAGCCTGTGAACGATGGACGATGCGGAAGTTGGACGAGTTGTGCTGGCCGAATCAATGATTACACCCACCAGCTTTGCGGCTGCTGGGCGAGTTCTCCACCAAAACAATGACGAGCGTAAGCTACACCGAGTATAGTGACGAGACCACACTTAACACGACTAAATCTGGTAAAGTGAGTAGGGAGGCGAATGAGAAATTGGAGTATATTAGTTTAGTAGAAGCTGGTGAAGCTCTAAGAGTATCTAAAGCAGCGGTTAGCTAAGCGCTTTTAAATAATAGATTAGTAAAAAAAAAAGACTGAGATAGCAGAATCACTTACTTCATCCATTAAGTATAATAGCTTAAATGAAGAGAAACGCGGGTATGTGGGTTAGTGAGAGGGGATGCTGCCCGCACCAGACAAGCTCTTCTTCGGATCCTCTTTATATAGACACCTATTAAAAACAGGTACCTGGTGTTTCACAACGAAAAGAGCGATTCGGCGCCCCGAATTCCAGATCCTAAGCAGCCTCTTTTCCAGTCTGAGGAGAGAATTGGGATTGGATGAATTGGGGGATCTGCTCTATGTGGGAGGAGTCCTGGTTTGGAGGTATAAGAGCTGGGTACGTATCCTGTGGATGTTGAGATATGGATAAATGGACGATCCCACCGAATCAGTGCCTTCCGCATTGAAGGACAGAGAAAAGAGCCACTAATACCGACAAACCATCTATGTCCAGAGCACCGCCCAAATAAAGAGATCATACACCTCTCAGCACTATTCGTACACTCCCCACTCTCAATAATATCATACACCGCCGACTCTAACACCCTAGCCCTCCTGTGAGCTCTCATAAAAACTACAACCCCCCTCCCCTCCCAACAGCGGGCTTTTTCTTGGCGTCGGTAACTTATCACGATAACACTCCCCCAGAGGCGGCGGCGAGCTGGGTGGAGGAGGATACGAGTATTCCTGGGAGCTTCCTTCCACCAGCATTGCCATTCCATTCCCGCAGCCGTACCTAGACTCTTGCGACGAGCACGCCTCCACCGGTTCCTCGGACCTCTGCATCACAACAGTAGGCACCCTGAGCTCGGGAAACGGCGTCAACGTCTGGCGTGTCTGCACTTTGTACATGGCTAAATTTAAACGCAACCTCAGCCGCGCTGCAGCTTCCCTCGATGGCGACGACGCATGCGGGGGTGCCTACCCAAAACTATCAGCCCGTACATACCAGCACCACCGCCAGAGGTGCATAGGATACCTCTAGATCATCACTCCACTCCTTCCTCCTTCTTCCCTGAGTCAGCAGTATCTCGGCCGCCTCCTCAGACCCAATTGTTGAACGCGGTTCGTGGTTGGTATAGTGATGAGGGTGCGCGACGCGTTTCCGTGAATAATGAACAGGAGATGTAACATCTTCAATGTTTCGATCAGGGGAATATGAGCGCTTTAGAGGCGTGAGGCGGGGCGTGGGAAGGAGGTTCATGGTGGTGATGGTGGTGTGGTGGTAATGGTGGTAGTGGTAGTGGTGGTGACGGGGACGTGAGGTTGTAGCACGCAAGCGTGTTTTGCCATCATTAATAGGTCCGTAATTTCGCGTCTCTGACTTTAAACTAAAAAGGAGAGAAGGAAATAAGGGCATAAAGTAATAATAGAAGAAAAGCTATTTAAACCTAGAACAAATGAAAGGGACGTGAAGTAAAATATGTACTAGAAAGAAAGGTATTGGTTAACACGCGTCAAGACTTTCTATTGATCTTCGGCTGGCGGATTGATAGGACGTACTTGAGATGAGCCATCAATGATGGAACCAATAGATAATACATAACAAGTATGTACGTAGGCTCTGCTGAAGGATAATGGCTCTGGGATGCTAGTCATCGGTCAATCACTCGGATACATTAACTGGCTTGACTCTGGACAGTCACTTTGACCGTCACTATGACTGTCCGAACTTCGGCACCAGATTTTTGGTGCCAGTAAGCCTACCATTTCTGTATTTAACTATGCTGGGCCGGAGAAACTGAGATCAATATTACAGTTATGGTAGACAGGCTAGGAGACCTATAGAGCTAAGAACAATACTGCTTAAGAATGCATTCCACCAATTACAAGAACATACATCCCTCAAGACACTTCAACCACATCTATTCATAATTATGACTGACCTATACTTATCTTCCTGTTCATTTCATGCGAGACAAGTTTCCTCAATAGGTTCTGTGCCTTAGCCATAGCTTGGTGGACCATACCATGCAGAGCAGACATTACATACCTGGTATTGGAGATGGAGATGGAGATGGAACAACAGCTGCAGCAGGAATTCAGGGGGAAACTAGGAATGAATTCAGAGAAGCTGGAGTCGAGATTAGACTCATCAGAGCGAGGAGGGAACGCTCCGAGTATACTTTTTGACCAGGTAGATAGATCAAGAATAATTGATATGGTAGTGTTCATTTTAGATAATCGACTTCCACATCTCGCCATCCAATATTATATGATCGAAGTTCGGACAGTCATAAGTGACGGCGTGGAAGTGACGGCCAAAAGTAACTGTCTAGAGTTAAGTCGCATTTCGACACTTGAATTGAGGAAAAGGAACTTCATTGTTGGCAAACTGTGTATTATATCTAAGCGGCACTATATTAGACTGTGAAACCAAAATCAATCCGCTCAATTCCGAGATCTATCACCGCCTTTCGCCCGAACTCTCAAAACGTTCTTCTGAATCTTCCCCGTAGAAGTCTTTGGTAGTTCTGGTACGATTTCGACCTCTCGAGGTACCATGAAGCCTGAGATATGCGTACTGGCCTTTGCCCACTTGATGATATCTTCCCCCGTCAAGTTAGAATCTCCACTGACAGTGACGAAAGCCTTGGGTCGCTCTCCGTAATGTGAGTCGGGGATTGCGACGACGCCAACTTCCAGGATGTTGGGGTGTTTTACAAGCATGGATTCCAACGAAATACTACTAATGTTTTCTCCGCCTTAAGCACTGTCAGCCAGCAACACTCGAGGTGAACCTGGGGGCGGACTGTTCACCTGAAATAATAATATCCTTAGCTCGATCCAGTATCTGTACCGAGCCGTCGGGGTGCCACACAGCCAGATCTTCAGTGTGCAAAACACCACCTCTGTAGAGCTTTGCAGTTGCTTCCGGGTCTTTGTAATAACCTTTGGCACAGATATTTCCGCTGAAAACCATCTCTCCTATTTCCTGACCGTCCTTCTTGACGTCAATAAGTTCGTCTCCGGCGTTAGCTTTAATAACCCGGCATAATTTACTCGTAACCAAACCATGGCCTTGAAGCAAATCAGCTTCTATTCCCTTTGAGTGGTGTGGTTTGTGGGCAACAGACCTTGCCGTGCCATTTTTTGGTACATCTCGTCGGGCGGAAGATCGTGCCATTCTAGCATGAAGTAGCCTTTGGTTATCGGTCCGTATGTTTCTGTCTGAAAAGGATATTAGCCCTGGACAATACCAAATGGTTCCCCAAGTACTAACCATTCCATAAACATGTACGGGAATCAGGTTCAACGCAATCATGTCTTGAAATAGCTTTGCGGTTGGCGGCGAGGCGGCAACTGTAACTCTGACTGGCTCCAGTAGTCGTTCCGCGCTCTCATGAGCGCAAAGAAGCGTGTTCTATTTAGATGTCAAGGCAAACGGATGATAGGATGATATGGGAAACTTACCACGGTAGGGGCAGCGTTAAAGTGCGTGATTCTATCCTCCTTCAAAAGCCTCCAAATTTCCTTGTAATCAATCTTTCGGAGACAATAATGGGTAGCTCTGGCACTGACAACCGCCCACGGGAACGTCCATCCTGCGGCATGGAAGAGTGGGAGGATTGTAAGGTATTTCGCACGACTGCGGGCCATGACTGAAGTCTGCTGGAGCCCGGACTCAATAACGTTTGTCAAAGCAGCGAGATATATGCCGCGATGTGTATATTCGACTCCCTATAAGCCCATCAGTATCAATGTTTCGCCTGGAAATCGAATTACTAACCTTGGGTTTGGCAGTAGTGCCGCTGGTATATGCCAGTGCCATCACATCCTCCTCGTCGTCCGCCTCCGCCTGCAACCCATCCCATCCGCTCCCAAAAAGCCGATCATATTCTAGTCCCTGCCCAATAATATTATCAAACTCACCACTGAGTTCTCCCTCCGTAGCATCCGTATCATCATCAACTATCAGCCGCACCAAAGGATCGAAGCCATCCAACAGGTGCAGAAACTCCCGATCTACAATAATGAGGTCCACCTTTCGTTCGCAGAGCGTCAGCCAAGGGACAGAATCAATAGGTATGTATGTAATCAACCATACTTCAGCGTGTTTGAAGATATAATGTATATCTTCTGACTTTAGTCTAAAATTTACTCCAACCTGTACAGCTCCCCCGGCAGCAATGCCAAACATGCTTTCGAGGAACGCAGGTGTGTTTGGGCATAAGATTCCGACTATGCGCAACGCAGTTAATACAACTTAGCTTAAAGCTCTCCGCCAGCAGGAAGTATACCTCGTTTGTACCCGGATGACTTCAAGAAGTATCCCAATCCCCTTGCTCGGTCCGCAAATTCCATGTACGTTCTTCTCAACATCTGTGATTCATTTAGCATCTCCGAAGTATCCCTACACTCGTCATAGTTGCTATATGTTGTCTCACCTTTCCATTCACCGTTGTATGGACAATTGCCTCGGCCTATCACAACAATCCATATCTGCAGTCAGAACAGCGCCCCGTGGTAAATCCGGGAATCCCAACGCACATGAGGTTCGACTGAAGCAGCCCGCGGCAAGAGATAGGTCGGTGAGAGCTCATGCCGGTTGTTTTGTTTTTGTTTTTGCTTTATATTGCTCTCGGAAGCTGGTGGAGTAGCCCAGAAATGGCCAGCCAACTTTACCAGACGCGAGCGCGGAGAAGACATTTGTGAAGCACAGAACGAAAGGTCTGGTAATACAGCTGCGAGAGGAGGTGCAGACAGTGAGGTATTTGAAGGAGCTGCGGCAAATCGGAGCAAGGGAAGCAGACACAGTGCATAAGCACACACCTCGAACGCGGCAACCTTTGGACAAGGATACTGGACGACTAGAATTGGTAGTAGGAGAGATAGGCGAGAGTCTAAGAACCCCACATTCTCCGAGCTTGGAGGTAACTGGGGAAGCTTCTTGGGGTCTACTAGTCATGGCATGCACGCCCGGTTACGGTCAGAGTGTACTACTAGAAGGGGTATATCACCCGTCTAACAGCTTTAGCAGATAGCAATTGCAATGCCCCTACAATAGTCGTAGATGAAGAACCGCGCCTAAAAACAGTAAAATACTACTTGTTACAAAGAAAACAGGTATAGCGGTTTACCACCCAAAGGCTCCGAAAACTCAGTACCTTGTAGAGGGTAGAGCAGGTGTAAATACAAGAGGGAAAGAAAAAAGTGCCTGCCAGGAGATACTGGTAATGGATACGCCAGTGACGGAGAGCTAAAGAGAATGACACAAAAACAGAAAAACGACTTCCACTTGCCGTAAAATCCAAAACGGGGGGATGCTATTCACAATACACAAATTACAAACTGTGCTCCGCCTTACAAAACCACACAACAAATGATACCAAAGGCGCACTCCTGCTGTGTATAACTCGAGAAAAAGCGCTTACAACTTCACAATATTGATGACCCGACTACAAAACTTCCCAAAATCCTTACTGTGAGCAGATCTGCCGAACAATCCTAAGTTTCCAAGATTAGAACAGTAGTTCAACACCGGGTATGAAGAACTACCCATATCTCTCACCTCCACCTCTGAATACATCTTATAAGGAAAAGAGGTTCCATCCTGTTGCTTTATCACCATCCGCTCCAGCAAAACGAATCACCAAGTTTCATCTAAATGCCGGTCGTCTTCCAAACCAATACCACCACATCCTATTCGTTCCATCGCTTTGACTTGGATAAACTTCGCACCCTCTTCAAAAGGCCGTTCGAACTAGCATCATCTGTTCCAACTCTGTTGAGTCCCGGGTGAGGCTTCCTGGGCGAACTTGGTGCACATTCCTGCCTTCTATCAGTTTCGGCGGCTGTAATATTCTCCCCTTTCTTGTCATAGGCATCATCATAATCGTTAAAGAAATAGCCATCCTTGCTATCAATCGGTGTCGTAGGAGAGCGTCCCTCAGACGGTGACCGATGCCCACTAGGTGGTGGTGGGGCACGGCGTCGGGAAGTGATAGGCCCATCGGACTTAATCGATCGGATCTTTTGTGCCAATGATTTCTTGCGTTGTATACCAATCCCACCACCAAATGCACCGTCGCTCGAAGACCGCGGCCGATCCTCGAATGCCTCCGAAACAGTTTTCTGCATAGCAACCCTGGAAGCAGGTGCGCCGTCCAGAAAAGTGGAAGTCCCTAATCCAAGAGACTCGTCTCCATGGACAGTTTCAACTGTGGCCTTAGGGTCAAAAGCAGCCGCTCGAGTGGCTGAAAGACGCGCTCCGTTGGAGGTATAGTCATGAAACGCCTCGGCGCCTCGGCCTCCAAAGATATGAGAGTGATCAGCCTTTTCATTGAGAGGTCCAAACCCGCTCATGCTGTTATTTGCGGAATCTGCTGGGAAAGCTTGTACAGGAGCCAATCGGCGAGAATTCTTGTTGCGGTGGGGGTTGCAAGCATCAAATGGACCATCATGGTGGAATACTACCAAGCTATTAGTATGAATCTCCAAGCTAACCTAAAACTAGACTTACGCCCAGAACCATAAATTCCAGTCACATCTAACTTATCGATGACATCCAATGCAGAATTCTTCTTTCGCCTGTCTGAAGATCCTTCACGCCGCGACTTCGTTCCATTTTCGCCTCGCGATTTCCCCTCCCGAACTCGTCTTTCTTTTCTGCTACGGTCTCGGGTCTCGGATTCGTGCGCGTCAATTACCGAAGAGTCCGAATTGCGACGAGGGCGTCTCCTGGTATCGCGAGATCTGTCACTACTTGACTGAGGCTGACGAGCATTTGGTGGTGGAGGCCGCCGGCCACCTGGCGGTGGTGCTGGTCGTGACCCTCCCGCAGGGAATGAATCGACTGAGATTAACGGGACATCGTCCAGGCCGGATCTCGATTTATGGTGGCCTGGTGGTGGTCGGGACTTGGTGCCAAACGGCGGTGGCGCAGGTCGACTAACATTGGACGCTGAATGATCAGTGAGAGTAAGGTTTTCCTGCATTGAGGGAGTTTGAGGTTAGTTGCGCCCAAGGATATATGTGTATATATGTCAGGAGGGTGAATACAAATAGTTCTGCAGCGGAACCTGTGAGTTGAGGTTTCTGTGCAGATGGTGCATCAAAAGAATTGGCACGATGCATAGGTCTGGTTTCGTTGGGTTTAAAATCAAAATCACCGTCGTCGTCGAAAACATCGAGGAATGGATTGCGGGATTTTGGACGTTCACGCTGTCCTGAAGGGCCAAATGTAAATGGATCGGTTGTAGAAGTTGGTGAGAGAGGGGCGCCCGCCATTCGTGCGCGAAACGGATTATTGGTCCCCAATTCGAGCGAAGGTGACGTCCGCCGTTCTATATTGATCAAACATTAGTCTATTATAATCCTGGCATTCCTTAAATAGAGGTGCAAAGAGTAAAGAAGAATCCAGATTGAGGGCAGCGCGAAGAACCAAGTTTCGGAGAGAGACAACCAACCTTGGGCAGGGGGTTGCGCGAGTGACATAGTGAATGTGAGGTACGTAGGCTTTAGCGTTCGAGGGATTGATATCTAGGTGGTGCAGAGGCAGTGGTTGGCGGTGCGGCAGCTTGCGACTCGCAGGTGAAGATAGTATCGGTGGTAAAGGTCGAAGATCGTGCACTCCTCGATGATCGATAAACAGGCAGCTAGAAGAATGAGCGGCAGGGTGGTGAAAGAGGGTGGTTTGACGATGTTAGACTTTGACGAAGCCCCTGACGTGACGGTCAAGATGTTTAGTTGAAGAAAGGGGAGGCGATCCAAAGTACAAGTAGGAGGTCGGTGGGTAAGTGGTTAGGTAGGCTACCTAGATCAACACTGGACCGGACTTCTGGTCATTCGTGTCGGTCCTTCAGCAATTAGAGTAGAATAGAGCCGCCCCACTGGAAACAGTCTAATCTTCGGCGGTTCTGTAAGCGACGACCGAATTGTTCCTCTCCGATGCTTTCAAATACCGAAACTCCCGTGCGCAAAGCTCAGATAATTGGGTTGGACAGCAATTCTCTGTCCATTCGACGACCAATCCCTGGCATGCAGCAACACTGCAGTGATCCGTGCTTCTTCTGTTTTCCTCAAAGAAACGAATGGCAGAGTTGATTGATTGATGACTTGGTGCCGAGTCACACTTCGAAGGAGGGGAGTGCACAATGAAAGAGAAGGACGAAGACAAGGAAGGTCGTTCAACTCACTCAGGGTCCCAGACCGTTACTTAGCCCTTAGCACAACTAACATGTGTGTTGCTTCTTTGGTCTGGGGGTGACTTGACGGACTGGGGTCCAAGTGGAATTGGAAATGAGGGGTGCAGACCATACTTCTTAAAGAAGGTTCATCACGTCCGTTATTGATGCCAATCTTCACATAGCAAAACCTTAGAATTGCGGGGCGATCTTAGGTCTTTTGAATGCGACTGTTATGTTTCACACAGGCACAGAGCTGTCCGAACCAATTGTCTCTGCAAAACTGCTAAATAGGATGTCTTGGATTGGATTGTGCTCCTGCTACAAAAAGATGGGCTGTAAATATGAGGTACAGCTGGAATTATCGTATATAGACCTGCTTGGGTCTAAGCAAGAGTACTCAGGTCCGTTTTTGTCACGTGATGGTATTATCTGATCGTGGCTTAAAAGATAGGACATGAACAAATATCGGCGACGTATGCTACTCGAGTGATGGCAAAGCCAACCCAAAACCCTCGGACCCGAGCTCCAGGCTCCAGGTCACACACACACAGGTTGTAACCGCATCATCACAGTTCGAGTTTTGTTTCGCACCTTGTGTCTCGTCTGGTAAATGTGTAAACATAACCAACATAGTGGTTAAAGGCTTCTCTCGCTCTGTCAACACACCATCACCACTGCCATACAGTGCACTTGCTCCCTGTATGGATACCAGGTTGTCTGTTCTTGATACCCTACCGAGACCCACGAAAGACGGGTTCATGCTGCCGGTATGCGGCTTGTGGGGCTTCCTTGAATTGAGCGAGCCTGCATTACCCAGTTATCAAATATCAAGAAGTAGCAGGCAAGGGCAATCTTGGAAAAGCGACGGCGATCATTGTGAACCCCAACTCGAAATCCATTGGCTCCGTGGACCGGAACAGAAACTCGATTTTATGTTGCAGTAAATGATGCCGATTTTCGCGCAGGCGCTGATCCTCTCACACAATACACCCCATCACCATAGGAAGTACCCGAGATCATGAACCTGAAGCTACAGCAGGTCCACTTTCAGAGCAGGACAGTAGTATCTCCACGTGTAAGCCCTATCGCCCAACCCTGAACAAGAAGGTCCTCGAACGTATTGTTTACTGCGTCATACTGGGGTCCTACGATAACGAGCACTCCGACCTCCTCCACCGCACCCGCCAGGACCCGAACCCCGTTGGAACAAGAAACACCCCTCAGGCAGTTTACTGTAGCCGGGCGCGTCGCTAGAAACTTCGAAAAGAACATTGCGCATCATTGAGGTCTTTGGCGTCGACGATCGCTGAATGATCCCCGCAAGTTTTTTTGGGGAGCATACCCAGCATTGTCGCCAAGCAATTATCCCTGTATCACGGTGGACTGTTGGAAGACGTTGCCGGGTCCCGAAGAGGATGAAACAGGGTCAGTCGTTCTCCTCAACGTGATACAAGGGTCGAGGAGATCCAGCCTGTACTACACACCTCAGATGTCCTGAAATGGCAACGCGGATCGCAGAACTCAACCATCACTGGGTATTAGAAAACTCTACATCAAGCCTTCTAAAGGCCAAAACAACCGCTCTATCGTGCATAGCAATCGTTGTTGCAAATGTCAAGCAGAGATATGCCCATTAACTCTCTTCAAAATTATAAATGCATATGTTCACATTCTCTCCTTTGCAATATAGTGATGGACAAATGACGAGACATGTCGAGACTCTTGTTTCAAGCCTTTCGCAACTGAACGATGCTAGGACAGCTTCATCTATATGCGCAGAATTGGAATGTAACTTAGGCCTACCTTTAGAAAGGATCTCTTCTTGCAATTACTGAAAACTCCTGAGACTTCCGAGATGAAGTCGCAAATCGGCGTGATATCTCGAGCTGAGGTCACGCCTCAAGTTCATGATTCCGAATTCCCGCGAGCCGGTGGGTTATTTGGGGGAACGGGCTGTACTCTATGCAGATGCAGTCAACTGCTCGATTGAACGTTAAGAGTTATCCTAATAAAAACGAAAGTCAAATTACATGAAAGAGAGGTGAATTGTCAGTTGCACGCACGGAGGCATTGGAAGAATATAATCTAGAAGTTTCTCCAGTTGATAATAGAAATAAGGTGGTAGTATGCTAACATCATCTACAAATTTCTGAAGAGCTCTCTCGATTGATGAGGAATCTTCCACGTGTTGTGCTTGGAAGCTGAGACCTGAGTTTGCAACAGTGATTAGACGGCCTGCCGCCCACTGCGGTGGCAGATTCCCCGCTTCTCTGAAGAGGCTGTCTCGGCCCACTACCCCTTATATCACGCAATCCAAGCCAATGATCATCCAAGAAATAGGCAAGTAAAAGAAGCAGGCTATCTTAGAGGCCGTAGCGGTTCTAAAGCGAATGAACAGACAAACAGGGAGCCAAACAAGCAACCAGGCAAGCATGCATGCCCCATTGTACTCTCACCAAACAGCAACCAATCTCTTGCGATGCTTCGTCATCCTTTACCTCGACCGCCTTGAACCTTTCATCGCGGGCGTGGCTGGCCCAATTCGTTATCGTGGCGAACGCTTCACTCTCCCCTCGCTTGCAGCACTCGGCATGCCACCACCCTCGACAACGGCGTTTCTTACTGTCGTTCCCGGCCTGTAGCTAGATAATAGCGATACCTGAGAGATAAGATTGGCCGGTTGTGGTTTGGAACACATAGTTACTGTAGCAGGCACGATGGTTGGGACGTAACTGAGGTCATCACTGAGGCCCTGTCAGAAGAGGCTTTATTGCGGCATAGAAAATCTCTGGCGCGCGGGGTACAGGCATTCAAATCCTATCAAACCAAACGTCGTCTTCCCCTGTTGCTGGGCTGACACGGTACAACCCATATGAGCAGGACGTAGAGTAGAGTACAACAGTAAGTTGGCTAATCCCTTCCTTTGGCCGGCCCAGGCCGGAGGCACTCGCTAAATTAGTTGCTGCTCGCGAATCTCGGGAGTACCCCTCCAAAGTGCTGTCATCATCCTCCGGATGCACAGTTCTGAGGTCGCTGTTTCTGATTGGCTGAAGCCGCACTTCATCCATTTGGGACCATTATTAGCATAGGTCCTTAGATAAGTAATCACTGGTAACACCTCGCACCGCCATCATGTGTCTGCACTAGCTCTAAAGCTAGGTCATGACGGAATCCACCGCTTTCGAATCAGTCCCAGCTTCGAGGCTCGCTTCTTTAGTTCGAATTTGATGCTAGCAAAACCTCCAGAGGAAGGTTATTCGAGATAGAGGAGACCCAGTGATCTAGGTAGCCAAGAACATTCAATCGACCCCTTGCAACCTAATTCTCCTACAAGATTCTCTGTCCGCTAGGCAGAAACAGCAGAAAAGCACGCTGTCCACAAGCTTGTTATTTCCTTGTCACCTTGTGTGATGATATTCTAATTTTTGCAGTTGGCATTAATCTCAATAATAACTAACTAATAGCACTATACCCGATGGCTACTATCTGGCAAACTAATTCCCATCAAGGAAGTAACAAAACTGATTGTTACTAATTGAAGTAGGAGTGTAGTCTTCGGGTCGAAGATACTGCTAGGCATCCTCGAGGAAGAAGGAACAGACAAGACACTACTCTAGATTTCTCCATGTAATTAATCCTCCCAAAGACCTTCTATTATTGTAATATGGCTGAGATCGTTTGGTGTTATTAGGACAAACCATCCCGAACCATGGATCAAGCAAGCGCTGACTCCGCTACAGAGAGAATGCATTATTTTGGACCCTGGAACGCGGTTGATGCCGGATCAATACAATTACAATGCCATAGCTGTTATATTTAGTTCATAGTTCGAACTTCGAAACAGCCATCAAGTATAACTTCAGACATACCAACCAACGGGTAACCCAGACCTAGAACTATCAAACATCCCAGATGAACCACATCAACATAATCTACTCTCCCTACTAGACGGGAGAGACAAGGGTTCAACTATCGAACAGTACGAAGACTGTATTAAGATAATATATTGGCAGTCTACTGTGAGTAGTTACGTGACGCTACAGGGCGAACGTATGTAACGGATGCACTGGAAAAAATTGGCCAGTACTTTGGCCTGATGGGGGCCGTGAGGTGCCATACAATTGACCGAAAGTCACCTCCAGTGACGAATCATGGTTATTGGAAAGAACGAAATGGCCCTCGGAGGGGCAAACGAATTAAATACCCCCTAAATCTTTGGTGGTCAAAAGACGAAGGGAGGAGTGGTCGAAAACGAGCTCGGAGTAGGGAATCAAGAGTTTATACTTGTTTCACTCTAAGGAGTAAATTCTGGTGCTAAAACTTGATGCACTTTGATCATATTTTCCATTAGGTTTTTCAGTAGCGATGTGCAGGTTAGCAGGTGCTGAAGTCTCGCAAAATACAAAAGAGTTCCACGACCGATCAAGCAACGATATTATTACTCCCTCGAGCATTAATATTCATTTTAACCAGTGTTTTTCTTGCAGTAAATACAATCGCAGGTGAACTCCGTGATGGCACTACCCGCCGTATTTTAACACCCGGAGCGTACATGAACAAACGAAGCGTTGATGCTGCTGGAATCACGTACAACACAACTCTACACTACATTGCTCTACTCTACTCTACATGTTAAATTATCGATTGAACAAGTTATGACGTTTTACTTACAGTATTGATATGTAGTATTACTTTTGCCTGTCTAGCCGTGTCCTGGCGGGGCTTAACCCTCTCGCAGTCCAGGATTTCCGGGCGTGGATTAATCAGCAGCGAGCCACAATTGCCAGAAATGAAAGTGCGGGCTAGGCTATGATTGGCTGCTGAGTTGGGGAAGTAAGTACTCCAGTGTGTGTTGTGGTGTTTCCCCTCCCCTGCCCAATCCCCAAAATCCGCATCAAATTTTTTGGCTGGCGCTCTGCTGTTCTCCATCCACCCTCAAGCCCACACGCCCACGGATTTCGAAAGGCTGTAACTAGGAAAAAGTAGGCATCATGTCTACGTCCGTTGCGTCCGTTGCGTCCAAGGTTCGTCTGTCCAAATCAACTGGCCGTTGTTTGTTGCTGTCATAGTCGTTATTATGAGGCCTGGAGACTCGTTTTCGTCATTTGCTAACTTTACATTCCAATCACTACAGAACAGATACGATTTGCTCGGTACGTCCGCCTGTCTATCGCTTCACTTGCTCTCGATGCAATTTCGAAGTATCCCGAATATATACTCGGCTCCAGTCACAGTCTTTGAGCTGCTGTTTTTTACTGTACGGCCAACTAATTCAAACGGCGGGAATTATTAGGGAACGATCTCCCAGAGGAGGAGCAACCCAGCAAGGCCCCTCAAGAAGTCACCAAGAAAAACACTTCATCACGGAAACGCGATGAGAAGCCTTCCCCTGCTGCTTTTGAAAACACAGCTCGCGGGGGCGGTCGTAACAAGCCACGCTTCACCGGCAATGATGCTGGTTAGTAGTGGCTACCTCTTTGTACTTCATGTCATGCATGACGTCTGATTCGGATTGCAGCTTTCCATGACCGTGAGGCCGGCAGTGACCGTAACCGCAGCAAGACTACTGTAGACAACGATGGCTCTGCTCCCCGTGGAGGTGCTAGCCGTGGCCGTGGTGGACGCAGTAGTCGCCCCGACCGTCACAGCGCAACTGGCAAAGAGTAGGCCTCCTCCTATGACGTCACCTGGCTTAGCCCTCCGACTAACCACAATCTGCCCTGCAGTGAACATGAGAAGCAAGTTGCACACGGTTGGGGTAGCACCAAGGGTGAGAGCGAATGGAACGATGAACTTGCCGGTGCCGAACTTGCCCAGAAGGATGCTGCTGGTGTCGACCCTGCAGATCCTAATGCTGCTACTGAGGTTGCCGAAGGCGATGCCACTGCTGCCCCAGAGGAGGAGGAGGAGAAGGAGGAGAAGACCAAGACCTACGACGAGTACCTCGCCGAGCGTGCCGCTCGCCAAGCCAATCTCGGACCTCCTTCCGAAATCCGCCGTCCCAACGAGGGAACTCGTGAGGACAAGAAATGGGCCAACGCTAAGCTCCTTGACCAAGACCGTGAACAGTCCGAATATTTCGCCGGTGAGGCTAGGGACAAGACCCGCAATAGGGAGCGCAAGACAAAAAACTTGCTTGATATCGAGCCTCGATTCGTTGAGTCCCGCCGCGGAGGCGACCGAGGTGGACGTGGAGGACGTGGACGTGGTGGAGAGCGAGGCGGACGTGCTGATAGAAGTGGAAACCATAGTGGACGGTCTTCCACCCCCACCAATGTCGACCTCAGCGAGTTCCCTGCACTTGGTGCTTAGAGAATGGCTTGGTCGCCTGACGACGCAGCAGAATGTCTTACCGTACTTTGACTGTACTTCTATGACATTGAAACTGTCTGTCGTGAATCAAATGATTCAAAAACAAACTATGATTTGGATGCAATAAAAATTATGTTTTTTTCCAGTTCCGGCTTTTCGGGCTCGTTTTTTCCTCCCATAGGGTGTGCTTCGATGGGGTTTGGAAAGTATGGTTCCACAAAGGCTTTTTTTTCTTTTCTCCTTGGTGTTTCTCATGTACAGGGTTTCTTCTTATTCCGGCTTCCTTTTTGGTTTATGCAGTTCGGGTTTCAAAAAGCGCTCACAACTTCAGTATGCCCAGTACAAAGTGTTCTAGTTTTTGCAGCGAAATGACATTAGTATCTCTATACCTGTGAACCCGTAGGTGAAATGAAAAGTTGTATATTCCGAAATTGACGGTCCAGAGGTTGGTCCGATTAAGCACTTAAGATGAGAAAATTTTAGAGAACGCTCGGTGATGTGACGAGCTCGGTCGGTGGCTCTTATCTGTGTCATAATCCATCACGCAATGGAGCCCATTCAAAACGGATTAGAAAACGAGATTTTACCACCTTTATGAAAATATCTATGAAACTCCCAGAAAATAAATGAAAGATGTATGGAATCCCATCCCACTATACCACAATGGATATGCATACCAAAAAACTACAAAGAAATGGATAAATAGAAGAGAGTGTTAATAATATAGTACCAGTACAAAAACTGAAAGCTCTCCCTTCATCTCTATTACAACTTAGATCAGTACGTACAGAGCACTAATCTGTATCCCCAATAGATTAGTATTCCCATACTTCTAGGGGAATGGTATAGCTTATTACTCACCATCGACAACCCATAGATCATCGAGATCCAGAACATGACGTTGTTGAATGTGCGCCTCTTGCGCATAAACTCCGTCCTTTGTACAGCAATGATGGGAAGCTGCAACATCTGACACACGAAACCGTAGCCACGAAGTTTCTGGGTGATGCCTTCGATTGAGGAATGTCAGTATGCATGCATGGAGGAGGAAGAGTATGCACCTACAAAACATTACTAACTCGTGGGCCAGAGCCGAGATGAGAAACGTCACGAGATAGGCAATTGGACGACTCATGTGGGCGCGCGAAATACTGTAGACATGACGTTGAAGGAACCTGTGAACGGGGATGTTCCTGTACTGGATATTAGCATTGTCACAATTATAGATTGCTGCAAATAGAGGAATAGCTTACCATTCTCGGGAGAATTCAAGCCAATCGGTAGAGTTCCTGTACAGTAACATTAGAGACTGCTAACGCAAGATGAAGACATGTCTACTTACCACCAGTCCGAGTAGAAGTGTCGGTCTGCAAAGCAAGTGAGCTCTGCAAAAACTCCAAGCACATACTCGAAGATAACGAGGAACACTATGAGAGATTGGATTAAAACAAACCAAATTTATATAAGGGAATCTGGTATTTGTACCGAGCAAGAACGTCACCATGAAAGGAAATAAGAGCATGCTGATACTCTCCATCATTATAAGAAATGCTTCAAAGATTGTTTGTGCATCTTCCAAGCGGACGGAAGCGTCGGTCATCTAATGCAATACGTTTAATATCAATGGCGAGGACAACAGGCGATGGAATCACGCACTACAGGTAGAATAAACTCTTCGCTGACAACGGTCAAGAGGAAGATGCACCCAAAGACCGCTGCCGACTTCTCGGCAACTTTGCTCCAGCGGATACTACTGTTCAGTAGTGAGCGGCAGGTCTAGGCGAGGTTGTTTAAGTGATGGTGTTACCCTTCAGTGCGAGGATAAGACAGCTCATAGCATAAAGTAGGACATAACATGTAATCCACAAAGTTGTACAGTGAAAAGTTCTTTGGGTAAGTCACCCTTCCCGAAGGACTCGTGAGTTCAAATGCAAGAGTATCTCTAAGCTCTGCCTGTTGCTCGGTTTCTGAACCAGTGCTGTTATCCATAGCCCGTATTTTTTGCAGACATTCGGAAAGATGTCCGCAATAGAATGAATATGAATGGATCTGAAGAGAATTAGTCTAGAAAAAGCTAACCGCAGAGACAGTTTTACTTTCATGAGAAGTGTGAGAGCATGAAGTGTGAAGAATACTTGCCGGGTCCTGCACAACATGCTTATCAGCGATCGTACAATGTGCTACTAGGCTGAAGTCGGACATACCATTGCCACTCAAAATAGAAGGGAAGGTAAACCCAGACACCTAGCCACACGGACTGTAGACCATGCTGAAGAATGTGCCCGCCCTTCCCCCATGACATTTCCCCCTGTGCATACATTTGTTGAAGTGGCAAACAGAATCCCGTACTCAGGCACATCATCAAGTCTGCAATTCCCAGTTCCAAAGGCCCATGAGCAAACAATGAAAATATTGAAGTTCTCAGAACAGTCCCTGTATCCTTCCAATTCCGAAGTGCTGAGGTAAGCAGCATGATAAATAGTCCAATCCAGAACAGTGCAAAGAATCCACGGAAATCATGGTGCTGCGACTGTGGATCGAAGTGTGAGACGCGACTCTCATAGCTGACTGTTGGGAAAAGTCTCCTTCGCCGTTCGCGTCGCGCATGGCTTATCGATATCAGGGAAGGCGGTGCATCATCCGGGAGAGGCGTCGCAGTTCCACTCTAAGGCGTCAGTTTATACGTCTCACGGAAAACAGGGAACAAAGCAATTACCTTGATAAAACTGAAGAATCACTATCTCCACCCCTGATTTCGGGCCGTAGAAGAGCTCCGCCGTCCAAAGCTTTGTAGTGTGTACGAGAACGAAGAGCTATACCGCCGTTATCGTTAGGTGGGTCTAGAGCTGAGGTTGAAGTTGAAGTTGAAGTCGCCGCCATTACGAAAGCAATATTCCGGTGGTAAAGACTGTTAGAAAGGTAGGTGGATGTGGCATTGAGGGCACAGATGTCAATCACTCCCGCAAACCAGGGAAGTGCTGCAGTTAAATTCAAACAGGGATTTAACGGTTACGCAAGGGGTGCATGCGTCAATAGCAACTTAGCTACTTAGTACTGGCCGCGTACCCGCACCCCAGTCTTTAATATCACGTGAGTTTTTATACCAACCAAGATATTGAGTCAATATTCGTCTGATCCGGCCCCTTTCTTGTAATTTGTGAGCATCACATAACCATCTAAGGACCCATACAGAACATGTTGCCTAAGCCTGAGCCCTCTTTCCGTGCAAACCCGGCGCGGACCCGTGGCATTATTGATATTTCACCGGTTGATGTTGTATCAATCCAGGAACTTTGTGTGGGGATTTTATGGGGAAAGCTTACTTAGGTACTTATGCTGTGAGGGTTATGTAATGACTAGCAGCAGATAATGGGCTCTCTGCTACACCCCGCCGTGCGGCCTTGGTAGCCGTTTCCCTTAGTAACGCCACCTCGCCGCCCCACTCTGTCTAGACTAACTCTCTACACAGGTACGGATGCGAGTACGGAATCTATAGATGATCGCTTCATGGACAGTGCCTACTTTCTATTTAATGCTGGAAGTCTTCCGTGCGCGGGTGGTTTTTGACGATGCAGTTCTGCAAGGTTTAGTATATATGAATGTATAATGTATGAACTAACACCAACAATGCTCCTCTAATCTACATAGCCTTCTCATCACTCAGGACTTCTTAAAGTCTCCTAAATCAAATCCTTCATCATCAGGATCCACAAGCAAACCCAGTCTTGCCTTCGTACCCACGGCCTCCCCTTTCAGCACATCCGTCGACTTGTTGCTACTGGAGTCTTTGTCTGCGTTAGACTCCACAAACCCACTTCGATACTTCGAGATGGGATCATCTCCCAACATCCACGCAAAGCTACTCTGAGCAAGAGTTGCCCTAGGACGCTGTGCGAGCGAAATGAAATCTGGATCCGAGTTGTTTTTGAACGACGTCTTGACAAATGTTCCCGACGGCGAGACTGGTGGTTTGGGATGGGAAGCCATAGCAGAGGGTGGTGTTTGATCGTGCCTAGTCGTCGAGGTGGATCGTCTTTTGGCTTTCGATTTCGGCGACGTAACCGGAGGTGTTGTCGATGGCTGTAAGAGATCCTTATCCGGCGGTCTTGCACCATCCAGCAAACATTCCTTAACGTGTGATATTCTCTTGATAGCGTCCTCCTTTTCTACTTTCCCCACATTTTCATTAGATAAGACGCCGAGACTAGTATCCAAGATCCGTGCTAGCTGTCGTCGTCGCTCTTCTTCCGCTTGCAGCCGTTTAGTAAGCTCCCGATTCAGCTTTGTGAGCTCGTCTTCCTTTGTGTTCGCAAACTGCTTGTGCTGGTTTTGCTGATACCCTTGAACGTTCTTCTTGACCTCCACAACTGCCTCTCTAACAGCACGATTTACACCCCATTTTTCGCTCCTATCTAGTACATTCCTTGCGACATCTTGCACGATGCTTTCAATTTGTCCAGTTTGAAATAATGGCTTCGTTGAAGGACTCGTAGGTCTTCGAGGGTGTCTGGTAATTTGTGGAGTAGGTCGTGGTTGATGGACAGCTGGTGAACGTTTCGAGTACTTCGTAATAATGTGCTTACCGCTGCGGGACGAGAGGTTGTCACGAAGATACATTGCATCTTCAACAAGTGTTACTGGTACCGAAGGCGATGGATATCTTAGGAGCAGAGTCAATGCTGTAGAATAATCTGCCTCGATAACTGCTTCCTCCACACGTCATTAACCTAGATATCTGTCGGTTGAGATTGGAAACTTACGTTTCCAGCGAATCCGGAGCAACATTGACACGCATATCAGATCCACGAGGTGAAGCTCGGGATCCTCCGCAAATATGAGATCCCATACAGATAGAAGCTCGTCAAACGGGAACTCTCTGGAGAACAGCAATCTGATCCAACGACTAAAACTAGGTTAGCTCATGGCATGCAAAAATACGGGTACTAGGTGGTTGAACTGACATCAAAAATACTTGCGGAAGAACGTCCAAAGACTTCAAATGCTCAGCCAACTCCGGGTCCGTGGCCATTAAGAGAGTCTCGTGGATGTACTTGCTTTTCTGCACAATTGGCCCTGCCGACAAACCGACCACAGCTCCACCCTTTCTGCTGCCTCCATTATCTTCGCCGAGCTCGTACCATGCTTTGGCTGAACGCATTACACATTGAAAAATCGAAAACGCATCGTGGTTAACATAATTGGAATCCAGGACCTCTCGCATGATGCTTTCATCTTTAGTGATTTCGCCCCCAGTCACCGAGTCGGGGGATATAGCGTCGCAAGCCACAACCCAGTATACAATGGCTGCAAGCTCGTGGAAGCCTTGTCGATAGCTCACATCTTGATTCAGCTTACAGTAGATGAACAGTATTTCGAGTAGTGAATCTTGGACTTTCGGTTCCCGGAAGAATGTATTCTCCGGCATACACCTCTCGATATCCTGAAAGATTTCTTGCCGTAGTTCTTCATCCTTCCGATAGAGCTCGTAAGGATTCTATGAAATAACCAAGCCCCATTAGTCTCAATCTTGATGTGGCCGAGGAACCCGGTACGCCACTATAGATGGGCGGAGGTCATGTACCGACTCATCCTCGGCCAAAGGATCCAGGTCTGTTGCTTCAAAAACCGATTCCCTATGTCGATTCTTGAGATGATGCTCATGGAGTTCTGAATACGCCCTCCTCTCGGTCCGAAGAGTCTCAACCCAGTTTGACGGTGCGATGTCGGGGTAGAGTAGAAATATCTTGTAGAAAGCTTAGACAAATCTGAGGTCACATAGTGTGGAGTAGTGTAGTATTAACCAACCCTCCAGCATATCGATCGTAACCCAGAATCACAAGGGCTATCGCAGCCGCGTTGAGCAGTATCGTGCTTCAGTGACGTGATCGACCGGTGTTTTTCGAAGATGGAGCTCCATCGCTTCCTATCGAAGTTCTAAGCATCTTCTCATAGATATGAATGTGACGGAATGCTGTTGAGGAGACCAGAAGGCTCACCTAGCATCATATCTTGATCGCATCGTGAGGGTTATCGCTACCCCACATTATTCGTTGCAGGAAAACCCCAACCCCCCAACAGCCAAGCTTGAATCTAAAATAGCAACCGCAGATTTGATCCTTCAACTGAACCGAGTTAGAACTGTTTAAGCCATTTATTTGATGGGTATCAAAAATACGAGAACAAAAACTAGAATTATGACGAGGCTTCTAACCTACTTGGATTCATAGGAAATACATAAGCAGCTGAAACTAACCCCAACCCTATGAGAGCCAAAAGGTTTCGCTGGATACTCCCCTAGTTTAAACGTGAACCGCATTCGCCTCAGAATACAGACCAGCGACCCGATCAACAGTATATTCATGATCTATGGAAGACAGGAATCCGCCCCAACCACCCATCACACTTTAAGGGGATGTGTGCATAAAATCTCCCGCGTTTCCCAAAGCTTGCTCAGCGAAATACCTCACATCCCGGTCCTGATCCCCTCTAAGTTTCTCAAGACTCGGTAGAATCTGCTTTTGTATGAGCTCTAGAGCCACGGGGCTTGGCCCAGTAGGAATGTCTCCCGGCTTCATTTCTGTCAATGTGCCCTCGGCAGGGAGCTGTCGAAGAACGCTGATCAAAACCCCGTACGATTTAGCTACATTAAACCGGATATTGGGAATTCGGTCGTCAATAAGCTGGTTAATCATAGGCAAGATGAATTCTTGAATCACTTCAATATTGACGGCAGGAGCGAGGGTCTGAACCCGCCTTGTTAGAGTACATTGACGAAAGTAGAATGGATAACGTACGGTGATGGCGGTGCAAGTTGTCATGCGATACAGGTAGTTCGTCTGATTTCCCATTGCCATGACCTTGGGGATGATGGTTTGTCTTGCCCATTCGACCCCGAAAACCTCAGTTAGCTTTTTAAGGTTTTGGGTGGCTGCCTCGCGGATCGAGAAGACAGTGTCGCCCAACCAGCTCATGCAAAGATTTCCCAGTTTTTCGTCGAAAAATTCCACACCCAGCTGTTTTGCAAGCAGCGGAATGTATTCAATAATTGCCAATCGAACACGCCACTGCTTATCTTCCGCCAGTTGAACAATTGCAGGCAAGAGGGACTGTGAGAGGAGCTCAATGCCAATCACTAGATAGGCATCAGTATAGCTACAAACCCCAGCAGAATTAACCCATACCGTCGTTAACAAGTTCGAGCTTTGAAATGATATGCAGGCGAACATCTGGAAACTCGTCTTTGAGCATTTGAAGGAACATTGGTAGCAAGTGGGCAATCGTCCTGACAAACCCTAGTTAGTTATACCCCCACGCAAGCGAACGGAAAAAATTGGAGGTTTCGACTGACTCTTCCTTCCCAAGGATAGGCGCAAGACCACTGATCTGTGTTCCCAATGCCGCTCTGACATGCTGCGAAGAATCGCTCACAAGATCTTCCACTGCACTCATGATTTCATCCAGAAGTGTTTGACGGTCAAGCAATCCGCAGAATCCTGGCGGTAAAAAACATCAGTAAGACCCATACCATAAAATTCTGGAATTAACTTACCGGGAATCTGCCCTGCAATGGCTGTCCGCACTTCCGCTTCAGAATCTTTAAGTAACTTCACGAATGCAGGTACAAGGTCTCGTCTAACCACCTCATCGCCAACGGCTTTTGCCAACTTTAGGTGATCACCGTTAGTTCATCGATTTCCAGGAATATGCATAGAGTAGGACCAGAACTTTGGCCATTGCTGTTACCTTCTCGAACCGATTCGCTACCATGTACCTAACCCTCCAGCTTTTGTCGCCAAACAAATTTTTCAAGGTCGTCAAAAGTACGACGTGGCTCGAATGCTGGTCCTTGGGCACAACTTCTGCAATGCTAATCAAAACCTCCACTGTCAACAACCTGACACTGTCCTGATCATCCTGTGCCAAGTGCTGAAACAACGGAATCATCTCTGAGACAACAACCTCTGGCGGCATCGCCTGCACAAATTTGGCCAAGTTCGTAGCCGCCTGTCGCCGCACCATTGGCGTGTCATCGTGTACAAGTTGTGAAAACTGTTGCCGTAGACCTTCTTGGAGGGAAGGCGAGGCCTTGCAGTAGGGCGCAGTAAACAGACCAGTTGCGGATATTTTGGAGGTAAACCAATCTGCTTTGGATAGACGAATGACAAGAGGAATAAAGAATTCCTCAACTTGACCGCGTGACAGATCTTCGCATATCTTGTTGAGGGACTCGACAGCCTAGGAATCTGTGAGTGATGTATTTCTTGGCATAACCCCCGACAGACCGGAGGAGGTAGGGAAACTGACCTTCTCACGGACAAGCGGCTCTTCAATAGCTGCGAGATTCTCTAAAGGTGAAAGCAAAACATGACCATAGTCGGGACCACCAACATATTCCACGAAAGTTCCGAGCTCTTCGCTCAGAGCTGTCAAGACCTCATCTTCATCTTCCACAGACTCTGTCGGGGGTCGTTAGCACTCAGACCCTATAGTTCCCAATACGGTCAATGTTGCATACCGTCTAGGAACGGAATCAGTTCATCTCTGGTTCTCTCCGCGCCCAAGGCAAGTGCGATCGTGGAGAGTCGCTTGATAGCATTGAGACGAAGAAGAACATCATCGTGCTAAGAGCGACAACTACGTCAGTCTTGGCCGATTCGCTATACTCCTACTCTCCTGCTCCCTATTCCAACCATCCTTTCCCAAGAGAGACAAACCTTCAGTTCGTCGATTAGGACGGCTATGGGATAAAGCTCATCACTCGAGTTTTGAACATCCATATTCTGTGGTGTTTTAGCTATATAGTCGATCCGTTTTTGTGTATTCAGTGTAAGCCAAGTCGTACCGACGGAATATGATATTCGTAAAATGTGGTGTTGGTGTCAGGTACACAGCTAAGCCGTTATCGGGGATGAAGTAAGGTAATCTTTGTGTCGCTATGTCAGGAACCGAGCGAAGGGAGACAGTAGAAACACGCCGCGATCCACGGGCAGCCTCTTCAAGTTGAGAGGAGCAGCGAATTTGATGGTGCGGGAGATGGATATGGGAGAGAGTGATGAGTGAGTACTGGGGCACTGACGCGGTGATGAAACGGGGCACCGATGATGACTGATTGCGACCGATGATAACAAGGTAAAAGTCGAGACGAGATTATGCACAGATGAGGAGAACGATGGCGGCGGAAGCGGAGAGGAGGACGAGAACAATGATGAGATAGCGTTTGGCGGGGTTGCAATGGGGGTGGGGGAGGGGTTGAGTAGAATTCTTGATCTGTGAACAATGCGGATGAGGGGCTGTGGTTGTGTTGTGGAAAGAAGCAGACGACAGGACAACAGGACAGGACAGACGGATATCTCGACAGCAACCGAAACCAGACAAAAAAGTTTCAATTCTGTTGATTCAGGGACTTTCTCAACTTCATAGCCAAAGCGCCAAAGAAGCTCTCCTGTAAAGGACTTCTTTCGAGGTACTACCTAGAAGCACTTGCTCGAGGAGAGAACTCGACGCTCGAAGTTCGATTTGTTTAGGTGCGCCAACCGCGGCATGTGGCTGTGCACGTCCACTGGACCCTTGTCGTGTGGCGTCTCATTGATTCGCCTTGTTACCCGATTGACCGGACAGTGATATGCCCCGCAGCCAATTCTCACACTACCCCTCCATCAGCTCAGTCACATCCTCACGGATTATCACCCACCAACACCAACATGCCAACCATCTCCGTTGATAAGTACGCTCTCTTCAAGGCCCTCGGCCATGAGTACACCACTGAAGAGTTCGATGAGCTGTGCTTTGAATTTGGTATGCGGCTCTCAATTGGAGCTGTGGTGATTACCCCACTAACATATCGTCGCAGGCATTGAACTAGATGAAGACGTACGAAACTCCAACGAGATGCTGTATCAGTAGATTCTGAATTAACAACCCCGAAGACTGAATACGATAAGGACAGACCAAAAGACGAAGCTCCACAGCTCAAGATCGAAATTCCCGCGAACAGGTAACCACCAACCATACTCAGCGGGTGCACTGAGGGGCTCTGACTCATATTTGCGACTAGATATGACATGCTATGCTTTGAGGGAATAGCTTTGATGCTCAATATCTTCGCGGAGAAAACATCCATACCAAATTACAGAGTCGTTGCACCACCAGACGGTGAAATCCACCAGATTATAGTGCATAAGGAGGTATTCGCGATGAAGTCCGTTAGTTGCCTTGGGAAGATATTGATCAATGCCCCCAGACCACTCAAATACGCCCCTACATCTCTGCTGCAGTATTGCGCAGTATCAATTTCACGCAAGAGCGCTATGACTCTTTCATTGCACTCCAAGACAAGCTACACCAGAATTTGTGCCGGCAAAGAACCCTGGTCTCGATGGGCACTCACGATCTAGACACCGTCAAAGGGCCCTTTACATATGAAGCTCTACGCCCGGAGGACATTGTTTTTGCTCCATTAAATCAGGAGAAGGTTATGAATGCTCGTGAGCTCATGACTTTTTACGAGGTACAACACCTACCTTTGAAACATACCGTGTCTTACATAGATAGGCCGACAAACATCTTGGACGTTATCTTCACATTATCCGCGACTCGCGAGTATATCCAGTCGTTCTGGACTCGGAGCGTACTGTATGCTCGCTGCCACCCATCATCAATGGAGACCGTTCCAAGATCACTCTGGATACCAGAAACGTCCTCATCGAAGTCACGGCTACGGATCGTACCAAGGCAGAAATCGTGACTAACATGCTTATTGCCATGTTCTCGCAATACTGTGACGAGCCATTCACTGTTGAGCCAGTTAAGATTATATCACCCCACAACCAGCAAACTAGAGAGGTTCCAGATGTTACTCCCCGCACAACAACGGCAGAGATCTCTTATATCAATGCCTGCTGTGGTCTCGACCTTTCAGCCGAACAGATATGCAAATTATTGTCTAAAATGTGTATCTCGGCAAAACCATCGTCAGACAATGCAGACCTCCTAGATGTTGAGATTCCCATTACTAGGGCAGACGTGCTGCACCAGTGCGACATCATGGAAGATGTAGCCATCGCATACGGTTTCAACGAGCTTAATAGAACATTTCCCAAGGGCAGCGGTACAATTGCCGCACCTCTACCACTAAACAAACTCGCGGATATTGTCCGTCTTGAGTCTGCGTTGTGTGGATGGTCTGAGGTTATGCCTCTGATTTTGTGCTCGCATGATGAGAACTTTGCGTGGCTCAACCGCAATGACGACGGAAAGACCGCAGTGCGGCTAGCAAATCCTAAAACTGCAGAATATCAAATCGTGCGCACTAGTCTTCTTCCAGGACTTCTGAAGACCATTAGAGAGAACAGGAAGCACAGTTTACCTATCAAGGTTTTCGAGGCCAGTGACGTTGCCTTCAAGGATGAATGTGTGGAGCGGAAGAGTAAAAACGAGCGTCATTTTGCTGCTGCTTTCTGTGGCAAGACTAGTGGTTTCGAAGTTATTCATGGCTTATTGGACCGATTAATGGCGATGCTCAGCACTAGAGCTTCCGCGTCCGGTGCAGCTGAACAGAAAGAGGGATACTGGATCGAGCCGGTTGACGGTAAGCATAACTGAGCAAAGCTCAACGTAAGTATTCAAGCTAATATCTTACAGATCCCACTTACTTCCCTGGCCGAGGGGCTTCCATCCGAATCAGACGAAAAGAAACAAAGCAGGAGACCGTCGATGAGAAGGTTGTTAAGACTGAAATCATCCACGAGCCGGAAACTATTGGAACTTTTGGAATGTAGGTTCACGCCTAGTCACTCGTGATTTCCACGTCACTAATAGCCTTTACTATAGTTTGCACCCGTCGGTTCTAGAAAAGTTTGAAATCCCATACCCTGTTTCAGTTGTGGAATTAAACCTGGAAACATTCCTCTAAATTCGCAAAGCCGGAGTTCTTTAAATGAATGTAATTACCATATGATGTTCGGGTAGAGTTTAGCTCAAGACTACCTAGGTACATGATTGGAAGTGGAACAATAACATTTCTACAGCGGTAGCTTAAAGTCTATATCTAATCGTAATTTGTCCACTTCGAAGCCAAAACGTGTCTCGTACTACGCGGTCTATCGAAGAATGACTTCTTTACTCCTTCATATGACCGTTCCGCTTCTTTGCAACGCCATTCCTCCGTTTTACCTCTGCCTCAGCACCAATACCAGAAAACACCAACCCAACACCGAGCATCTGCATGACTGAGAGACTGTGACCAAATGCAACCACGGAAAACACCATGGATAACATCTTTCGCGTGACCGTTACGGTTACCAGAACCAATGAACCGAACTTAGCAAGAGTGTAAACTACATCTCGTCCATTAGCACCGAACTCGCTGCAGAACATCGCTATAATGATACTCACAGATAAACACCTGTCCCACAGCACCACAGAACGCAAACCCCAAAATGTCAATTCCAACTTTAGGGTGCTTTCCAATAAACGCCAAAGCATCCTTCAACTCTGTGCTCCACGGATTGAGCACTAGATACGCGCTTGTCAGCACTGAAGATAAGGTGTTTAATGCCACCATCATCTGAGGCCCCGACACAGTCCCCTTTGGTGCTTTCGCAAATATATCATCTTGAATCGTATTGGTCAACCCGTCAAACAGAAGGTTTATCATCAAGAGCATCATCCCCCAGATGACATTTTTCTCCTCATTGGACACTCCTGACTTCTTCGCCTTCTTGGGGTGTGATGGGTAAAGGGTGAAGACAGCCACTCCAGCACTCACGGCCGCAACAACAAGATACTTGTAGAGCGGGTATTTCCGCCGAAAAAGTGTTACATGAAGAAACATAACGGGGAGCAGCTTGCAGGATTTGGCGAGGATGTATGTGATGTAATCGATATGCTTGAGACTTGCGTAGCCGAATGGCGAGGCAAGGGTTTGCGTTAGTGCCACTAGGAGAAGGCGAAAAGAGATGGAAGCACCGGGGAAAACACGCTTTGATGCTGCCGTGAGGCTGCTGCTACTACAGCTGATCCGGAAGTAGGCGTACCCAGAGAGCGAGGCGAAGAGGGATTGTACAGTGTTTAGTACCAGCGCGTGGCGGAAGATCTTTTTGTTAGGCCCATACGAGGTTGTGGTAATGCGCTCTTGGAGGAGGGCCCACACAAGGCTGCGGAAGAAATTAGCTATAGGCTCTGGAACGGCGGAGGAGGGAACATACAATGAAGCGTAGATCCCGCTAATGCAAATGATGAGCTGAAAGATTGAACTTCCATGGTCGGGGGCTTGTTCGGCTTGGTGGGTTAGAGATTCGGCGGCTTCTGTTATTGGGTCATGGTCGGAGCTTGAAGGGGTGGACACTCCGGAGGAAGAGGAAGGGGGATTGCGCTGTAGCGAGAATTGCTTTCGACGCGCCATGTTCGTGTCTGTATTCGCGCGATGAGTTTAGATGAGTGCTGGAAAGTAGTCAACTAGTAAAGAACGACGTGCTTCAAAAGAGTGAGCCTATATGGCGGGGAAAATGTAGGATATGTTGAGTTCATTGTTTACGGTGGAGTAAAGTATACTTTTGACATTTGAGCTGCGGCAGAGGGGGCAACCGTGTCCTGTCCAGCTTAGAATAGCAACGCATCTCCCGACTTGCGTCTCACGTCGACTCAGGCATCGCATCCGATATCCGAGGGGAAGCTTATTATATTTTAGGATTCTTCGATCCATCCACCACCACGACCACCGTCGCCCTACCATGAGCGTCGTTTTCATCCAGTACGAGGAACTTCTTCTCCGTCACATGTGGTGTTGTTGCCCGTAGCCATGTCACAGGATCTCCTGAGAGAGTTCGACTCCTTCTACCAACCCCCTAAACCCCCAACCCCCGCCGTCCAACAGAAATCAACACAAACACACAAACACACACATTCACATTTACAATCACAGATTAATCCACCAAGACCTTGTTCTCAAATCCAACACAATGCGTCGCATTCGCTCAGCCATGGCCACCGCCATAGCCCCAGCGCCGCAACCTTCGATGATCTCCTGGGTATTATGGATACCGGTCTTGTTTCCGCCAAATCACCGAGCAGACCAGTGAGCGCACTCCAACATCAAGAGAAGCGACGGCCTGTTAGCCCAAGATCATCTTTTGGATACAACAAATCTTCACGTATAGACCCTTATTCCTCCGGGTTGCTCGATTTGGCACCGCAGAGGAGCACGTCGACGAGTGAGCTCTATACAAACGATGGGTTTGACGATTTTGGAACCTTCGAAACCGCTTCGGCGGCGCCACGGCCACCACCACCATCGAAATTCATTCGCAATCATATCCATTCCCAAAGTCTCTTTGACGACTTTGGGATCTCGATCCCTTCGCCTCCGAAACCAGAACCATCTAGAAACTCCCTCCCCGCCGGTATTGTTGCAGCAAATGAAGATGATTTCGGTGACTTCGTTACAACGTCTAATAGAACGCCCGAACCTCAAGCTTTCTTTGCCTCTCCGCCCCGGCCCACTCCCCCGCCACCGACATCCCGGCATACTATGGAAACGTTAGTGGTGTCGTTTAGGCCAGCCCCGTCTAGAGCACCCGAGCCACCAGCATTTCAGTTCCTGCCTCGAACTTCTACGAGTCTTCCAGCCGTGCCGCCTCCTACAAATATATCATTGAAAGCTTTTGCGTTATCGCCGAAGCCACCACAGCCTCCACCGCCAGAACAATTCCCACCAGTTGCTATACTTCTGCAGACGATCATTCCTCTCTTCTCGCTACCCCAAAACCACCTCCTCGACCAATTGAAGGGACTTCCCTTTCCGTTACGACAAAGGGTACTCGCGTACCCAAAGACCAAGGAATTCTTAGAGGGTGTGTGTGAGCTCGGGCGTGTAGCAGGACGAATTATCGCTGGGCGACGTCGTCAGACATGGTCCTCGGCAAACCTCCCACCAGCTGGGAAAGCCGGAGGACGAGGAGGTATGAAGCTAGGTGCTGGGGCCAATTTACAGGTGCAAAGAGAGGACAGGGAGGTTAAGGAAGCAATGCGTATCTGGAAGGAGGGGATAGGGAGGCTAAAAGCGGCGATGGGTGAGGTTGTACCGGACTTAGAAGAATGGAAGGTAGGACAGGGAAGAGGAAGTGGGAAAGTCTGTAAGTTATGTAAATTGGGGATGGGGGAATTGGTGCCAGGATTGAGGGAAAAGACCGAACGGCCGAACTGGTGGAATCACGGCTGGGGTGGACACGGAAGTTGCAGAAGTTTTTGGGAGAAGCATGGGAAGGAGATTAAGACGGTGAGGTACTGAATTGGGAGCCAATTTTTTGATAGACCCCAACACTCGGACAACTGTAATGTATGATACCCCACTATTCGGAACTTCCCGTTGAATATGAAGAGCCTCACCCCGCATACTGCCTCTACATCCTCCATCGACAATGACTACCAAAACAACCTTGAGCAGCGACATGGAGCATCTCGGCCCCTCCAAGCTCAGCACAAAAGAGCAGTGAGCTTCCTTCTCTGTTGAAATCGCTTACGGCCCCTGTTGAGAGTAATTCGCAGCAGTTGGGAACAGGCCTACCATAACGAGATCCAAAACTTCCTCGAAAACCCCAATGACGAAGGAGTAATCTGGTTCGAAGAGTCTGACGCCGAAGACCGAATCCTACGCTACCTAAACACCCTGCCGCTATCTCCATCCACTACCTCGTTTCTAGATGTCGGCACTGGAAACGGTCACCTCCTCTTCAAGCTTCTCGAAGAAGGCTACTCGGGTACTATGGTTGGAATAGATTACTCACCCGCGTCTGTCACCTTCGCCGAGACGATAGCAAAGGGGCGTGGTGTGGCGGAAAGCACGCGGTTCGAGGTGGTGGATGTTATTAAGGACGATCTCGCATCGGCCGCGTGGGTTCCAGAGGCGGGATTTGAGGTTGTCCTGGATAAGGGAACTTTTGATGCCATCTCTTTGAGCGATGAGGCGCTGGACGGACGGAGGGTTGTGGAGTGTTACCCAGATAAGGTGGCGGGCGTTTTGAAGAAGGGTGGCTGGCTGGTCGTTACTAGTTGTAATTGGACGGAGGAGGAGCTGAAAAGGAGAATTGAGGCTGAGTGCGCGGAATTGAGGTGGTTTGGGAAGGTCAAGTATTCAAGTTTTACCTTTGGCGGGCAGAAAGGGCAGACAATCTGCACGGTCTGTTTTCAGAAGTTGTAGGAGGCCCATCCGGTGGCTTAGATAAACTTGTTGGATTTATATCTAGAGATTCAATTGGGGGAGTAGCGATCCGAGATCGCAGTTGGGGGCACCGATTGTCACTCGGACTCGTAACTCTTATCGCACAAAAATGTTCAAATGTTCTTCACATGCATATGGTTGGACGGGCTACCGGAAAAGCAACCTGATGGGGCGTTGAGATTTGGTGCGGTGGTACAGAGAAATTACGAAGGATAACGCCATGCATAGAAGGCTTGAAAACCGGGTTGATAATGATATGCAGGTGCAGGAGATTTGCCAGGTGGAAATGGTGTGTGAGGTTGGATTAAAGATGTATTGGCCCATTCTGCACTTGCACAATCGTACCCAGAGATCTGGAAGTTAATCCAGGCACACCTCTCTGAAAGTTATTCCGTTTGATTATCGTTATCCTTGGTTGGTAGGGTTTTGGAGTGAGATAAATAGATCGGCCACCGGATAAAAATTTGTCCTGATACATGTACAAGGTACTTCATACTAAGCAAGTATATTGAGTGGAGACAAAAACTCTTAAGCAGTCAAAATTTCATTCGGTTAACTATTAAAACTTAATAACTACTAGGAAGTACGTAAATGGATCATAAACCAAGATAACTCCCGCGGCACCTTTTCTGATCATGTGCGTTTGTATACCGATAAAAGCTCCCCTGATTGTGTGCTCGAGCTCTCCCTTTGTATACCAATTGAAAGCTAAGAATTTACCACTCCCTGACTTCGCCTCCAGGCCCAAAGAATTCCAAACACCTCCACGCTTTGCAGTCCTTACTAACTTTTCGGATCATCTCCTCGTCAACCTCGATTCCAATTCCAGTGCCAGTAGGACGCTTGACAAAGCCCTCAGAAACATCAAAGACTGAGGGATCTTTTAGGTAGCTGTAAAGATCGAAAGTTCCGGCTCCCGGAGGTGTCATTTTGTTGTAATGGATACCAACTGACATTTCCTGGATGACAAAGTTTGGCGAAGATACAGCGATCTGGAGGGATGCAGCAAAAGCGATGGGACCGAGAGGACAGTGCGGGGCTGGAAGTGTTAGTCGTTCACAATCCACCACGTGGTTCAAATATTGGACTTACCAAGTCCTACATCATATGCCTCACACATGGCCGCAATTCTTCGAATCTCCGAGATACCACCGCAATGCGAAACATCAGGCTGCAAGATATCAATGCAGCTAGACTCTAAAAACGGCTTCACATCCCAACGGTTGTAGAGTCGTTCTCCCAACGCAATTGGGATTGTGGTCTGCTGGCTGAAATGCTTAATTGCCTCTGGATGCTCCGAAAGCAATGGCTCCTCGATAAACAACGGCTGGTGGGGCTCGAGTAGCTTTGCAAGCTGCTTCGCCATGGGCTTGTGAACTCGGCCATGAAAATCGAGACCGGCGTCTAGGCCGGCTTCTTTCACAGCTTTGAGACGGTCCACAGATGCTTGCAGTTTGCTCGGAGAATCGAGCCAGCCTAGATCCTCAGTGGCGTTCATTTTGATAGTGGTGAACCCTTGGGCTTTGCGTTGTTTTCTAGTGGTGAAATGTTAATAAAGAGCCTAAAGAGTGGTAAAATGGAGGAAGTACGCTTGAATCGTCACATCACTAGGCCGATCGCCTCCAATCCAGGAGTATACAGCGACCTTATCGCGAAGCTTTCCTCCAAGGAGGGAATACACCGGAACGCCAAGTTTGCGGCCTGTTTGGCCACGAGCTGTTAGTGAGGATCAAGATATCGGCTAAATATTTACCCTTCAGATCCCATAGGGCGATATCAATTCCGGAGATAGCAGACATGAAGACGGCGCCGCCACGGTAGAAGCCTAATCTCCAGGCTACTTGCCAGACATGCTCGATATCGCTGTGAAAATGTTAATTGAGGTGAAAATGTATGTTTGTGGAGATATGGAGATTTACTCTGCTTCATAGCCAATGAATCTTCCAATAAGCTCGTCCAAACTGCCTTCGATTGCTTCCGTGTGGCCTTCCAGTGTAGACTCTCCCCAGCCGTATGATCCATCTTCTGAGGTGACCTTGACAAAGAGCCATCGGGGGAGGACGCGGAAATATTCTATCGTCTTGATTTTGGCCATTGTGATGTATATATGTGATGGTAGCTTCAGTAAAACAATGTCAACGGAAAAGACCAATGCTGGAGGGTATATCAGATGCAAATGATTGGGAGGTGCGAAAAGCAATGAAAAAGACATCGTGTTAATTACAGCCGCTGCCGCTTGCTGGTCTCAAAACAATGCAGAGCAATTGGGTGGAAACCAAGCGAAACAAAATCCGTGAGTCCGAACCTGAGAAATTGTGGAAACCGATAACGAGAAGAACAGGGGAAGGGGTAGTAACCTGGATGGGATTTTATATATCGATAGATTCGGATTATTCTAGTCTGTGGACTGGAGCCAGATCTGGCAGACTAGGAACTGGTTACAATTAAGAGGAGAAGAGGAAGTTGCTCTGAAAGATATTAACGGGTGCTTGCGCTGGAGGATGGAAGGCCCGGGAGATTTTATATTCCATCTAGATACCGGAAGCATTGCGAGTAAAGTACCTCTCCACGGGAACTCATTCGCCAGTTTACGGTGGAGCTACAAGGTATGTGCTACAACGGGATCGGGATTTACTTTACTTCGACAATCCCTGCCGCCCTAGTCCTCGGGTTTCAAAATTCGGATGCATCATCGTGATTCTAGCTGCAGGATGCAAATGCAAGCTGATCGACAACCCCGACGTCAGACGATAGCTTGACTCCTCCAATGCGCCCCCCTCAACGTCCGGCACATAACTAACATCAGGAAACTAAGATTTAGAGTGTAGATAGTGATTTTGAGTGCAACCAGCCTCTCAGCCACTTTGCTCGAAGCAATGGAACGAAAACTGTTTGCCGGCTGCAAAAGATAAGAGCTGCAGCTTGCCATTGTCTCTTAGAGTTTGATGGGTTTGTTTGTACGAACGACAGAATCGTTGTTCAACTCACAAGTGCCGATATGGCCACTTTTTCTGCCGCGCATAAACCGCTGTGGGCTGTGATAGCATTGGAACGCCGAATCCCTCACATGGTCGAGGAAAGTAGGGGAAAGGAGGAGATGCGAAGGTGTGCGTGCTGCGTGTTCAACGTTGTGTTGCGTGATTGTGAGGTGAAAGCCGCTGGATTTGTGGATTGAGAAAACGCTGTTCGGATTTACAGACGATTGGAGAGTGAGATACTGGGAAACACCTATCATTATTAGATACCGATAATCGATATCTTTAGCGAACTGCGTCTTGCAGGTCAAAGTTTGTCACCGGTTCCTATATTTCTCTTCCGTGGGTTGAAAAACCGACGATGCACGTCCGCAATTGAATGGACAGAGTAGCCGTGGGAGAGAGCAAAGAGGAGAAAAAAAATCGTACCATCGAGATCGGAACGCGGACAGGCCTGCGGGAACTCCGTTTGGAATAGTTTCATCCAGGTGTTCCTGCAATATTTCTAGATACAAATATTAGATGGGACGCTTGGTATGAATTGGAGGCAGAATTAGACGGCTACATAGGAGGGTAGGAGTGATACTTCGACTTGCGCAATTGGAGCCAGCTAGGGTACTCCACGCTACGCATGTGGCTGCTGAATACGGAATGGCTCATGATATTCGAGTACTGGGTTTCCCCTCTGTGTGGTTTTGAGGTGCATATCTTTAAGTGACTTTATGGGACGTTTCTCTGATCAAAGAGAGGGGTAAAACAACTCCCCACTCCCCACCTTCCCCACTCCCCAGGCTACCGTACTCAACGGACGTAAACTACCACCAGACATACCTACTGAGTTATTCATCAGGATCTCTATTCATCACGACCTCATCGTAATGAAAAATTGGGCTAATGCATGCAGAGGTACAACAAAGTCAGCAGTAAGGTAAGGAGTGCCTTTTTTTTTTTTTTTTCATTTGCAATT
>Ga0307515_10002027_pt1 | contig 44786 bp, 41 predicted proteins | sample 17_EM_MG_FD_194513 | JGI IMG/M metagenome (GOLD analysis project Ga0307515, IMG submission 194513) | Populus trichocarpa ectomycorrhiza microbial communities from riparian zone in the Pacific Northwest, United States - 17_EM | ecosystem: Host-associated > Plants > Roots > Unclassified | place... | reverse complement strand
CCATTACTACGCCTATTCCGTTAATCCTTTATTTAAGTGTCGCATTATTTTCTATTAACTAGTTAACTATCTTTTATAGTTATCCGACCATTATAGGTTGCTACAAGTTAGTATCTACTATACTAGTATTACCTCCTAACCTTAAAGTAGTTGCCGCCATTAATAGCGTTATAGTGGCTGCTTTTAGTGGCATATTATTTAACTTTCTATATTTAATACTGTAACTAGATAGTAATTATATAACGGAACCTTATAGCAAGAACTACGATAGGCTTATTATTAGGCTAGGTGTATAGGTAATATAAATTAAAGTTAACAACGTAATAATAACTAGTAGAGTAGTTGCCTAATAGATTAACTCTAATTATATTCTAAGAATTATTATAAGAAAGGAACTATCTAGGTAGGGACTAAGGGTCCTTAAATACATAACCGTACTCCTATGAAATCCTTCTTGTACGTGATGTACGTAAGGTACGTAAGGTACGTACGTTCCGTTCGTTCTTTACGTTCCTCTTGTAGCACATCATGTGACTTCGGTTACCATTCCTCGTCACATGGTTCTATCGGATCCATTCTAGACCGTGCCTATATCAACCAACTAGCTTCTTCCGACTCCTCTCCGAGTAGTCGTAGCATTGTACTTAAAGCGTCCGTAACATATAGATCTACAATAGGTACCTTAAGGCACCTACTATAGCCAGGCGGATATATAATATCCACGTTATACTAGATAATCTCCCTCTAAACCTTATTACATACCGACTACTAAGTAATAGATATTTAAGCTAACCTATAGTATGCCGCTATAAAAATGCGTTACATAGAGAGGTAGAAGGTTAAATAAGATGCTAGAACAGCTGCTACCGTATTAGATGCCGGATACTTAAAATTGAAGAAGTTATAAGATGGAGCGGGAGCGACGGCTCCGAATGGATACCCGCAACGTCCTCAATCGCACTGCGAGTCTCTTCGTGCAGAGCTTCGAGCAGAGCTTCGTGTAGAGCTTTTGCAGAGCTTTGGTAGAGCTCCGTGCAGAGCTCCGTGCAGGTCTCCCCCTGAGCTTCGTTCCGCAGAGCTCTCGCAAAGCTCCACAGCTCTACGAAGAGGGCTGGCGGCGTGGGCGTAAGCGTTCAGCGTTGGTGTTTACTGAGCAGCTCAGCAGTGCAGAGGTAGAATTAGGGCCTCTACAGCTCAACGTCGCGCGCGTATAAGGAGCTGAAGATCTTATAACTTATAGAGTAGGCTTTTCTCTATAATTTAGTGTAGTTTTTATGTTGATAGGTACTGTGGGAGGGTAGATTAATTTCGTTAAAGTTAATAAGGTCTTCTCATGTAAATCGTGTTTAGGTTTTCCCATAAATCTCGCCAAAGTCTCTTAGACCAAGAAAACGATTACCGTCCTATATCCGCAATCGATTTCTTGGTCTGAGCTTTTGAGGTAACTTGGCAAAGTCCGCCTATTGTGATGACTAATGAAACTGTAATGATACCTTTACTTCCCAACTTGGTAACTGCCAACAACGTGTGGTGCATCAACCTTCGAGGGTATAAGCTTCATGCTTGGATAGGCTTGTGAATGAAGACAACGAAGTGATGTAATACGGCTAAGTCCTTTTTGCCATTCCCTGGGAATGCATCTCTTTCGCTGTTAAGAAATTCGAGAGCGTGGAATTTCTTTCAATACACTGAGAACCAAACTTTTTCGTTGACGTCTTTCAGAAACGTCCGCCTTCCACTAATCTATATTTCCATCTTATCCTTCAATATGCCCGGAAAGAAGAAAGCCCAACAGGATCTTGATTTCACGTTGCGTCGAGTATTCGGAAAGCAAAGTTTTCGGTTAGTGCGTGTTAAGAGATTCTCCTCATGCAATGCGCTTATACTTCCATCCAGTCCACTTCAACGAGAGGTTATCACGGCCGCACTTGATAGAGAAGATGTATTCTTGCAAGCCGCAACATCGTTTGGCAAAAGCTTGTGCTTTCAACTGCCAGCTATTGTCGATTATGGCAGTACGTTTTCCTCGCTGAAAAGGTAAACCTGGAAACTGAAGGCTTTGTCTGTAGTCACTATAGTCATATCTCCTCTTCTAGCATTGATGGTAAGATGATTATATTCCTACTTTAAAGTGTGGCTCGTCTCATCTTCTGTCACAGAATAATCAAGTGGCATCAATGCGAGCCGCCAACGTCAAAGTCGCCACAATCAATAGCACTACACCTCCGTCTGCCAAAAACGCTATCCTGGAGGATCTCCAGTGTGGACACCCCTTAACCCGTCTTCTATACGTAACCCCAGAATTCTGTACACTCGACCATTTCCGCAAAATCCTCCGTGTTATCCACTCTCAACGCGAACTCTCCCGTATCGCCATCGATGAAGCTCACTGCATCAGCGAATGGGGCCACGACTTTCGTCCCTCATTCAAATCCCTTTCCTTCTTCAAACGTGAATTCCCCGATGTGCCCATGATGTGTCTCACAGCAACAGCCACAGCACGCGTCCGTGAGGACATCATCACCACACTAGCTCTCGACCCAGCCAAGCTCAAGCTTTTCACGATGACAACAAGCCGCCCGAACCTGCACTATGAAGTCCGATTTAAATCAGACGAAGAGGACCACTACTCCGATTTCCTCGCCTGGCTCCGCGCAGCACACGCCCGCCGCACCACCAACCCAGCCCGCGCGGACCAACTCGCAGCCCTCAACCAGCGCGCCGACAACGTTCCAGGCATCATCTACACGCTCTTCCGGCGCGACTGCGAAAGCCTCGCCGCACGCCTACGCGCGGACGGCATCGGCGCAAAGCCGTACCACGCGGGGCTCCCGCACACGGAACGCGCGGACGCACTCGCGGGCTGGGTGGAGAACCGGGCAGGCTACGACGTGATCGTGGCCACGACGGCGTTCGGCATGGGCATCGACAAGGAGAACGTGCGCTTCGTCGTACACTGGCAGATCCCCAAGTCGTTGGAGGGCTTCTACCAGGAGGCCGGCCGCGCGGGCCGCGACGGCAAGGCCGGCGTCTGCATTCTGTATTACGGCCGCGAGGACCGCGATCGCGCGGCTAACATGATGGCGCGGGATAATGCGCGGCGCGAGCCGGCGTTTCGCGAGTCGGTGGGTGCGGGTGCCGCGGTGCAGCAGGCACAGGTGATGGGTCGTGCGAAGAGTCTGCAAGCGCTGGTGGCTTACTGTGAGAACACGACTGGGTGCAGGCATGAGGCCATTGCGAAGTATTTTGGGGAGCAGGCTAAGCCGCCTTGTGAATGGGCATGTGACTGGTGTAAGGATGCGGTGGGGCTGGTCAGGAGGAAGGAAAAGGGGTTGGCGAGTGAGGAGTGGTGTTCGACGCAAAGGGAGATGGGGACGTATACTGTCGACGAGTATGACTAAGGGTCATGCTGTTTTGCAAGTAGATCTCTTTGGCGCAACAGATAGCAATCCGCGTTAGCTTGTTTATTAATGTGTTACATCTATACGGGCATGGCCGTTACGGTGTTGATTTCCAGATATTGAATTTCGTAGCAAAAAATCAAACGTGGACATTGGCAAGACAATTCCGATATGTCTAGTTTTTATTTACCATCAACGCTCACTTTATGATGGGTATTTATTTGACAAGAGCATCTGTATGTCTTTGGTTAAGAGTCAGAGTCTTGTATAAATCTTAGGCTTAGCTCAATCGTTATCATCCATTGTATTCGTGTTACTTCATACCTACCCATAGTGCCGTCGTCCGCACCAAGACTACCGAGAACTCCAGATATGCAATAAATATGTCGACCGGGAAAGAGCCGTCTATTTCACAATGAGAGCAGCGCTTGGAACCATACCAGCTTCCTTCAAGGTCTGGCCAAAATCAGTACGATCGAATACCTTTTTCGGGAAGGTTTGCGTGAAAGTTGAGACTTCGATGCCTTGTTCCGAGAGGGCATGTGCAACTTCAAAGAGGGTGGTTTCCGCGGGAAAGTTCTTCATAATGCGTCCGCTCGGGGTCTGGAGCGCAAGTCTAGCTTCGGTATACGCAGATGCAGGCTTTGATGTTGTGGGGCCAGAAGAAGTCACATGGGAGGATTCAGCAATGGTAGGAGGGGCTTGTCCGGCCCTGGCAGCCTTCTCCTGCTCAGCCTTCCTCCGCCTTTCCGCCTTGTCGGCTTCAATCTTGGCTAAAGCGCGTTTGCGAGCATCAATCTCATCCTGTTTCTCACGCTTCTTGGCAGCCGCTTCCTTTAGACGTTCCTTTTTCTGTAACTCCTCTTTGATGTCCTGGGATTCCTTTGTATTTTTCATCCGAATTTGTTCATTCTTCTTCCGATCAATCTTGTCCTGTTCAGCTTGCCTCGCTTTCTTCTCCACCATCTTTACTCTCAGCTCCTCAAGCTTAGCTTTTTTCTCCTCTTCCGTGAGCGGCTTGATCTCTTCTGTCGATTCGGAGAAATTCTCATGTTGACTGCGGTAACCATGTATTAGAAACTGGCTGTATAGAGCTTGGCAAGGCCATCTTACGTTTTAGAGGCGTGAAACTCAGCTTGTGCTGTGCTGCGAAATCGTTTCCCACAGTCGTCACATACAAGGCTACGAGCTTCCTCGCCAGGGTTGAGAGCAGCGGGTTCCGCGGTGGCATCTTCCTCCTTGATCTGGTCCAGCGGCTTTTCCTGGTTCTTGTCTAACCAGTCGATGGCGTCTTGTACTGAGCTGGGGTTAGTTGCAATCAGGCAAAAAATAGAACAGAGAGCTTACATCCGCCAGTTTTCTTGACGGCCATCTCTGCTCGCTCCCGCTCGAAGCCCATGTCGATGAGCTGATCTAAATCTGAAGTCGACATATCAGGGTGACAAATGCGGCAATTTTAGGGTTTGGTGATGTAGTTGAGGTGGGGTGTTCCGATGTGGGAGAACGATGGAGTGACGAGGATAGAGGGAACTTTTAGCAGTAGATTTAGGTTAGTGATTCGTTAGATGAATATTAGGCTATTTCTGTGTGAAGTAAGATGGTTATTGAGGTGTATCCCAGGTGTGATTTAGGAGGTAGCAGGTGTTGCTGCAAGTGACGTTCTTCACCACACACAGGGCAAACAACCGAACCAAGACCCGCGAGGCTCGCTCCAGCCTCCAGTCCTCCAAGGTCCATCCACCGAGACAACGACATATTGATCTCACACCCATACCACGAAACACCATTTGTCTACCTACTTATAGTATAAACCCTGTCCCGCCCTCAGAGCTAGAGTCTTGCTTCCATCTTAGAACACTCCTCTAGAACGGCACAGGAACCTCCGCTTGACGCTGTACTCTCGTCCCCAACACCAACGTCGTCATCATGTCGGTCGAACTAGAACCAGCAGAGCTCGGCTTTAAGCGTACGGCCCTCTATTATTTGGCTGGAAGTTGGACATGAAGGTGCTAAGGTGTCCAGGTCCCTTTCAGCATGAAGTATCGCAGGTTCTGAGGCTCAAGAATCCGCACAGTGATCCCGTGGCTTTCAAAGTAAGTGAATAACACCACCTGATGCGCTGTCATAATCCCACAGATTGACTGACTGATGCTATGCGAAAGGTTAAAACCACAGCTCCGAAGCAGTACGTATTTCCACAACCGCGCGGCATCCCACACGAAGTTGACAATGTGATGCAGATACTGCGTGAGACCTAACTCTGGGCGCATAGAGGCGGGAAAAGAAGTCGAAGTTCAGGGTATGGAATTTCCTCAGTGCTCTGTGGGGGTCACGAACTGCTGACATGTGCATACAGTTTTACTGCAGGCCATGAAGGAAGATCCACCACTAGATGCAAAATGTCGTGATAAATTCCTCGTACAATCAGTTGCAGTAACTGCAGATAAGGAGTTCAGTAACGTTGCATCAATTGTATGCCACGCTTGTAGCATAGTGGGATACAATTTACTTACTCTTTCTGCAGTGGGCGCACATTGAACAGACCGCCAAGTCGTCAATCAAAGAGAGAAAGATTCGAGTGGTATTCTTACCTCCCGATGATGCTACTGCAACCCCTTCTAGGATGAACGGTGCTACCCATCTTAATGATTCGACTATGCTACCATCACCATCTCCGGAAGCTGTCACCCCTCAACGCGTCTCTACCGCAACGCCGGTTGGATCTGTCTCACGGCCGGAATCCCGTCCTGCAGAGAGCAAGCATCTTGGAGACACAGTGGAGTCCGCGCATAACCCTGCCACTTCCGGTCAGCAATCTACAGTTGCTGCAGCTGCATCAGGAGTAGCTAATGCCATACCCACGTCATCTGCCGAGCTTAAGGCGCAACTTGCTGAAGCAAAGGCCACTATATCAAAGCTAAGGCAGCAAGCCGAGCAGGGGCTAAGGCAGAGGAAGAGTGACGCAGTGAACCAGGATTCCAAAGAGAGGATCACCATGGGAACTACGGACATGGGGGTACAGCAAGCTCCTGCAGTTGGTGTGCCGGTCCAGATCGTAGCGGGCCTATGTCTGCTGAGCTTTCTCCTCGCGTACTTTTTCTTTTGATCGCCCCCGCAATTCGAAATTCATCTTTCCGCCTGCCAAGGCCCCCTACCGTGCGCCAAGCGCGGCCCCGGATTTTCAGACGTTGCACGATGGGTGGGGTGTCGGGTAGTGATCTCTCGATCATATTACGAGGAAATGGGTCAAATGGGTCGGAGAGGGTATTTGAGATGAAGAGGGGTTTCTTTTTGCCGTTAACCGGTGTCTCTGCGTGATCATTGTCTGCTGTGCTTCCGGAGCTGGTGGTGGGCTGTATCCATTGGGTCTATGAGGTTTTGGTTTTACTAGCACATTGGAGAGCTGGAGAGTTTAATGAGTTAGCATGTTCGCTGCAAAGCGCCACTCTGTACCAACAGTCCACAAATACGACTTGTTTCGCTGCCACCTGCACGCGCTACACATCTCTGAAAGGTCACGGGAGACCTAAGGTGTTATTACTCCGTGTGGGGGAACAGCGCATGCCAAAGTTAGTTTCTCACGAAGCACCTATTAGCCCGTGCAAGCCCCGTTCCGTCCCCATTCCTCGCCATTCTCCCCATTCCTCCCGCACCCTCCCCACTCGACATTCCTATTTGCGTCGTGTAGACGAAGCCACCACAAAGAGAGATGATGGCTATCCACGGGTACTTGCAAGGACTGGCTTTCTTAGCGCGGGGCAATACTTGGCTGATCCACGTGCAGGTGAGTCAAGAATTTCTGGTGGGAGTCCCTTCGTCGCATGCTCACTACTTAAATATCCCCCAATTCCAGACTCTCTCCCTTCACTCCTCACCTCTTTGAGTCCCTTCTCCAGTCACCAGCATGTGCGGCATCTTCGCTTGCCATTGGTACGTCTACAGTCCTTCCACCGCCCGCGCAGCCGCTGCGAAATTCCCCTCGTGCTCGGCTTGACAAGTAACTAATGCTCTTGCAGCCACCCCAATGTCCAAAAATTCAAGCCCACAGCGTTGCGTATGGGCAAAGCGTAAGTTCTCTCTTTCGCGACCTCACCGAATTTCTACTGACTGTCTGCGATAGCGTCCGACATCGGGGACCGGATTGGAGTGAGCATAACCCTCAGAAATGACTCCTGGAGCATAATACTAAGCCAATACAGGTGGAAATTGGATCGCGAACAATACCAGTAAGAGCACAGAAATTTGGAGAGCCTAGCAGTGAAAACTGACCGAATGCGTAGTTCTCGTCCACGAGCGCCTAAGTATCGTTGGTCTTGGTACAGTCATACGAGCCCTGAAACCCAACCTCCCACTTACGATGAGGCAGATTCTGGCGCGCAGCCCCTGGTCAGTGATGATGGCAATGTATCACTGGCTGTCAATGGCGAGATCTACAACCACCGTGTTCTTCGCAAGTCTTTCAAGACACCCTACAATTTCAAGACAAAATCAGATTGCGAGGTTATAATACCGCTGGTATGTGGGCAAGGCAGACTACACTTTGGATATTGATTCTGACCTTTTGGCTAGTATCTCGAACATGGAATTGATGCACCGAAGCACTTAGATGGCATGTTCTCCTGGGTACTTCATGATAAGGCTCAGGACCGAGTCATCGCAGCCCGAGACCCTATCGGAATCACTACGTTTTATATGGGCAGATCGAGTGCAACTCCAGGAGCCGTTTACTTTGCATCAGAGCTGAAATGCTTACATCCGGTCTGCGACAACATCATCTCTTTCCCCCCGGGTCATGTATACGACTCAAAAACGGACGCGTTGACACGGTATTTCGTTCCAAAATGGCTCATGGAGCCGACCAACATTCCAACTGCTCCGGTTGATTACAAACTACTGAGGACAACCTTTGAGAAATCTGTTCGAAAACGGTTGATGGCTGAAGTGCCTTATGGAGTGTTGCTTTCTGGTGGTCTTGATTCCAGCTTGGTGGCCTCGATTGCCCAGCGGGAGACTCTCAGACTGAACGAGCTTGCCAAGAAGAACACCAATGGTGTGAATGGAGTTAACGAAACCAATGGAGTCAATGGAACCAACGGAGTCCACCATAACGGTGTTCAGAACGGTGATAGTACGTCTCATTTGGTTGGTATTGATGACGGAGATGAGCTGTCCACTGTTCAGATCTTACCTCAGCTACATTCATTCTCTATCGGGCTTCCAGGCGCTCCAGACGGCGTGGCTGCCCAGGAGGTAGCCAAATTCCTCGGCACTAAACATCACACCTTCACCTTCACCATTGAGGATGGCCTCAACGCGCTGTCAGACGTCATCTATCATTTGGAGACCTTCGATGTTACCACTATCCGTGCTTCCACTCCCATGTTCCTCCTGAGCCGGAAGATCAAGGCCCTCGGGGTGAAGATGGTGCTTAGTGGAGAAGGAAGTGACGAGATTTTTGGAGGCTACCTCTACTTCCATGCTGCACCGGATAAGGCTGCGTTCCATCAAGAGACCATTCGAAGAGTCAATAACCTGCACTTGGCGGATTGTTTGAGAGCCAATAAGTCGACCTCAGCATGGGGTGTTGAGGCTCGTGTGCCATTCTTGGACAAGCAGTTCCTTGAGGTTGCAATGAACATCGACCCAACGGAGAAAATGATCACGAAAGAGAGAATTGAGAAGTACATTCTCCGAAAGGCTTTCGACACTTCAGATGAACCAGATGAGAAACCATATCTTCCAGACAAGATTCTCTGGAGACAAAAGGAACAATTCAGTGATGGTGTCGGGTATGGCTGGATCGATGCACTCAAAGACAATGCCGAGATTCATGTCAGCGATGAAGACATGAAGAACCCCAAGCCAGAGTGGGGCAATGATATCCCAGACTCCAAGGAAGCGTAAGTGCATCGTCTGCAGTGATATGGCATTATTTGCTAACAATCTCTAGATACTGGTATCGGACAATGTTCGATGAACACTTCCCCTCCTATTGTGCTTCAACTGTCATGCGCTGGACCCCAACGTGGTCAAAACAGACCGACCCCAGTGGACGGTACGCTTGCTCCCATTGGCTGATCTTCAATTATGGAAATAGATCGACTAACTGGCTTACTATAGTGCAATTGCAATCCACGAAAACAAATACGATGAAACAAAATGAGAATTTTCGACTACCTAGACTGTCACGTTCCTTTATGAGAGCATGAGAATTTCCTTGGAGTTTTCAATTCTTACGGTGCTTAGGCTACGGAACCATTTCTCATGGCTCGTATCTGGAGGATCGCTTTGGTAGATTGTTCACTGCACTGCATGATTTCTTTTGTTTCTAGGGTCTCCTTGTAAATAAAACGCATCATGAGACATCATTTGGGTGGGATCCTTGTGACACGTGGGATATGTGACATTTATTGAGTAATCAGCACCCACGAGCTATCTCCGAACTTGGCATCCAATCTCCATTGGACGACTCTATTTGAACGCAGAACCGTACCCTGTTCTTTTATCAACCAATCGTTTGATAGATACTTTGGTACCATGAAAACTGCCGAACTAGGCTGAAAATATTTTCTGTATCAAGCGATAACGTTGTCGGCCCTTGCAGCATGCAGGACAGGACTTAGACTCCGGCAGAGTTGCTGCGGGGTCCAATCGATAATCTTGAACGCCTCCAGGCAGCTTTGATGGAATCTAGTTATTTAGGAAAGCTAATATTTTGCTAGGAAATTATATTTATCGAATTTCCTTATTAGAAGTTGTGCTTGCGTTCCCAATCTGTTATGTACTAGGTCAAATCTCAGTTTTCTCCCGGTCTTTCCTAAAAGTACCCTTGAAAGCCTTGCAGTACGCAATCATTCCTATAATCCTCGCGGCTGAAGTGCCCCGCCATGGCCAACAAAGTGAAAACCTACTTCCTAGTCCCAGGCTGGGACTTCCCCGTCAGCTCGATCCGGCTGGGCGCCGTGATCACCGACCCAGCATTCCCACACCGAGCGCTCAACGAGGACGACCTGGTACCCATCGACACCAAGATCCACCCGTCGGACAAGTACGACTTCAGCTCAACGATCGACAAGTCGCGGAGCAACAAGTTCGGGCTGTGGGCGCAGTTCCTGCAGATCTTTGGGCTGGGCGGCGAGCTCAGCGTCGCGTTCGACAAGGGCGCCATCGACAAGTACTCCTTCAAGCACATGCACACCGAGTGGTTCCTGCCGAGCGCCGCGTTCGCGAAGGCGTGCGTCAAGGTGCCGAATGTGGCGGACTTCCTCGAGCAGACGGAGTACGAGAAGCCTGTGTATGTCATTACGGGCCTAAAGACGGTCGAGGGTGCGAGCGTCACGACGGCTAAGAGTAAGGGCCGTGGACTCAAGGCGAAGTTGGGGTTTGATGGCACGCCGCCGGCGGTGCCGATTACGGTGAGTCCGGAGGCGGAGCATCAGAATAACGAGTCGGAGACTGATGGGTTTGAGAACTCGTCGGCGATTGTATTTGCGTTTCAGCTGAGCAAGGTGGCGTCTAAGGAGGGCGGCCAGAATGTGTCGGTCAAGGAGCATACGAAGGGCGCGCTGTATGGGGTTAGGGAGAAGAAGAAAGTGGATTTAGAGACGGAGGTTGCGGCAAGCGTAAAGTTGGAGGATGGGAGAGAGATTGTGCCGGTGGTTGACGAGGATGGCGAGGAGGTTTGTAATTGTGTCTTGCCTGATATGGCTGCAATAGACGATCCTTGATCGGAAAGTCTAGGGTTCTTCTAGCCATCATAGTAACTTTAGGGCAGTTTATGGACTTGTGGTCAAGTATCAGCTTTCACACGAATATTTAAGCGCCTTTGTGATGAAACATCTACACTTTCTTTAATTTATCTAGTATAGATCCATATACATTCGTCATATCTTTATCAAATAACTTCCCTGGATCTATGTAGAGATAATTGCCTCTATTCCTAGTCATGAACCCGAAAACCTCTAACATTCCCTTTCGCTTCTTCAATTGTGAAACGTAGAACTTCTCATCTTCCGACTGGGCGTGGTGCCGCGCATAGTCCAGCACGACGGCCGCCAGTGCCGCAGCGATCGGCGTTGCAAAGGACGTCCCGGACTTTCGTTGCTGGCCTAGCTTGAACTTAGTCGGCCAAGATGATCTCACGTCTTCGCCTAGAGCGCAGAGATTTCGCCCCACTGCTGGCTCATCTGGGTTGAAAGTTGACGGAGTCCCCTGACCATCAGCGGAGTTGATACAAATAACTTCGTCTTGATTAGCCGGATATGCAATGTCGTCATTGCCGCCACCGTTACTAGCGGCGCAGAAAATGAGGATTTTGGCTTTGAAGGCTTCATCAATGGCGTCTTGTATACCTTTAAGGCACTTTTTAAACGAGGGGAAGCCGAAGGACATGCTTATGATATCGACTTTCCAGTCTCTTGTGGCATGGAGGATTGCCTTTCTAATGTCAGCTCGTATTACCAATACTAGCGAATGATATAATAAAGGAGAGAGGGGATGATTCCAGGGCAGACGACAGGCCGCTGGTTAGGAATTGCGAAGTGCTCTAGCGGGTCTTTGCAAAATGTCTAATACCCCCAATCAAGAATTGTGGACTCCTTCGTCTAATCTAGGGAGTTTGGATAGCCTTACATCTTCTATAGTCTTAGGGTCTGATAATTCGTCATCTTCGGTAATACGAGCAACAAAGATGTCTGCATTTCGTGCCACTCGCAGGAGCAGTGCTGCTGCGTGCGTGCCATGCCCATGTGTATCTTCAACTTTGCTATCTTTCAGCAAAAAGCTTTGGGTAGTAATTCTTGCTCGGTTCATAGAAATGAAGCTCTCGGTCATGTCAATGCCCGTATCGAGGATAGCAATTTTAACGCGATTCTCCTGTTTGGGGGTCTTTGGCAGAAGTGGAAAAACGTCCTCGCGAAGGGATTTGAACCACTGGTCTGCATGGCCTGCCGCACCCACGCGTGGATCCTTATCGTCAAAAAGAGCAAACTCATTCCTGTTAGATCTTGGCTGGGCTGCTTTTTTCCGTCTCCGACGCCTAGTGGACGGTGACCGACTCCCGGCGTTAGTAGCGGACTCTGCTGCTTGGTGGTCGATTTCGGGTAAGCCCTGAGACGATTCTTGGTGCGGCTCCTGATTTGACTTATCCAGACTACTTACACAATTACCTCCTCTTCTCTTACGATTTCGAGCCTTCGAGACTTTTTGCTCTACGGCTTCAGTTCTAGAAGCCATGGCGACCGAGAACTCGGGCTGAATCAAAACCCCAGCACTTGCCCCCGTGGTGGCCCCTTTGCTTAACTTACAGTTCGTTTGCCGCGATATGGAGGAGTCTGATATGCTGGCCGAACTCATCGGATATAATGTTCTATCATCAGATACAATATGCTCCCCGTCGTGAGCCTCATGGACGGTGGGATATATCTCTGATAGACCAAGTGGGTGAAGTGGAATATCTCTGCTATGTGTATCCTGTATCTTATCGCTAACCGCTACACCCGTTCTGAACTTTGGGAGAGCTGAGTGATGCTTGGTCTGATTAGACTCAAGTAAAAGCTTATCCAATTCAGTGACAGATAGTTGGTAGCCTCTTAGCTCCTTCTCTAACGGCCATGCAACGTTCCTGTAGAAGGATTGGTATAGGGTTGAGCCGTCAAAATCATTAGCATAGCCTTGGAGATTCCAATTTAGACAAAATTTAACAGCCTGGCGGTAATCATCGTGTACATCCCAATCAGCATCATCGCAAAGCCTGACTGCAGCCCAATAATCTGTATTCACATCAACTTTCCCCTCGGGGGTTAGATCTTCCTCCAATCTATACTCCTCTATGGGTTTCCCAAAGAAAAGCTCCAAGAGGACAATTCCCAAAGCAAGGACGTCCGGATTCGGGTGGACAGACTGTTCTTCTTCTGGGAATGGATGGTTTCCGAGGTTCGAGTCAAATTGAGTGGATATGACTGGTCGTGGAAGAATTTCGTCTTGAATAGTTTGCATGAACCGGATACTGTCTTTGCTCCATCCCTTTGGAAGCCATGGAGTGCCACAAAGTTGTAGAGCAGAGTTTGCTATGACGACAGCCAATACGTGGTTCAATCCAGACTGTTGCAAACTAGACTTAAGCCGCAAAGATTTCTGGATGACTTCGCTTAAAGGTATTTGGTGACGAACCTTCTTGGCGAAAGATTGGCGGGGAGGGGGTGGGTTTCTCCAAATCTTATCGTTCTCGATCACAAGATTGAGAGACAGATTGTTGTTGCGTGGAGCAGCTAGACAGATGGACTTTATCGGAGGATCAGAACGGGGAGCCAGATTTTCCATTGTGCCATCTGTCGAGTGGACTACTATGGGTATTGATGAAGGGGCGATATCACTATCGTCTGGTCAGCTGAAAGGAAAAAAAGATGAAACTGCGGTATTGCCTGCTTACTCTGCGGCTGTTACACAGACATTGCTCTCCTGCCATATTTGTGGAGTAGTATTCGGCCTATTTATGAGTAAGTCAAACGTAAGTTTTGACCGGTGGTTTTCCGCGCTTCGATGCGTTGCCAAGTACAGTATACCCTCGTGCGTAGAATGACAATTACATGCCCAGTGATTCGACACTATTTCGTACAGAACCTTCGCAAATCTCCGAACATCCTGTGCGGGCGCTTTGTCCGGCGGCTTCGACAGATCAACTGGGACCAGTTTGGAACAAATACGGCTCAACTCTTTTTCATACTGAGTTATTTGTTTTGATATTTCGCTGCGGCAATTATGTGGTGGCCCAAACAAGAAATCGGTACATAATAGGTTTCCATATCCTAGGGCTGAGAGTCTGGGGTATGCCGGAACGGTGGCATAGCTCTGTTGAATTGACACAGCTATCAGCTAATTTACCAACGCTCTAGAAAGGATAGTCATACAGTTTGGTGGAAAAGCTCCGATAAATCTACCAGTAAACTCTCAAATAACCCGAGCAAGCCCCCGATCTGGCTTACACAATCCTCTTGCAATTGCGCCCACGCCTGGCTCCTAATAATGTAACTGAGCTTTTGCTGAAGCTGATTCAATATCATCACCTCTGAATAGAAGATGTGGTACGGCATCCAGACGTCGTCGTCGCCACTGCTTTCTTCAGCGCGATATTGCGCAGCGACTGCAAACTTTGGGAGAATCGCGCTCAACAACTCGAAGAGTTCAATCGCAGAGTTCCTAAACTTGGGAGATGCGGATGCCATTTTTGAAGCATGGCGACTGGAGTGAAGGGACGTTGCCTCTCTCGGATTTAGAAAACTCAAGGACGGCGAGCGTACAAGGCTCGCGGTTCACTTCAAGGTGTCCGCTCCGCCATCCATCCCCAGTTTCTTTAGCGTCGTGCGGCGCTAGCCAGGCCAAGGCGGCCCCCACGCGGAAGCTACAGTACTGCAGAACTGATGACTTCGCGCCAGTCCATCGCGACGAATCTCTACAAACAAACCAGCCTAAGGCAGGCCTTAACCTTATGTTAGATATCTAAAAGCTCTGCACCGGGTCCTGCCGCTCCCGCCAGCCTACTACATTACGAAGCTTCCTGACAACCAGGCTCAGATCGTCTAGTCAGTCCTTGACGATAGCACTTCTAGGAGCGCAACGAAACCCTTCAGGGCAGGAGCTCAGGAGCAATTTCCACACTTTTCTAAAACAAATGCCCCCTTTCAAGGTTTTTGCAGTGTCGGTTTGATACTATCATAAAGTACCAAAGTGGTCGAAGCCATCCAAGAGGTCTGCGTAAAATAGCTGGTCGGCAGCCTCAAGTCACCGCTTCTCACGGTCGACCATGAACTCATCAATACCGGAAGGATCGAGGTTATTTGAAAGGAAAATATTTGATCATGCGACAGCCGCTCTTGAAGCTCTCCAAAAATGCGTCGAAAGCTTCTCTGGCGAAAGCCAGGGTTTCTTTGAAGTCCAGCTTGCACGATTCAACCTTTGGGCATCTAATATAGGAACTTTCGCTCCATATCGGACTTCCTTAGATTGTCGTCTCAGAGATGCCCCAGAAGTCACCAACGTTATTGTTGGACTGGTAGACATACTCAAAATATATACGAAAAGAGGTATGTGCTTATACGCTAAGTCCGTCCGTAATTACAATAGCAGATGCTAATATACATAGTCCTTAAAACTGTATATCATGAATCTGGACAGGAGAGTGATGTGTCTGATGTTAGTTCATACGTGCAATCGTCAGCGACAGCCAACGCCCTCCAACCAAATGTAGCAAAGTCAAGCGCAGAAATGAACTCGTCACGTGAGGCGGTGCTGCAAAATATAGAGGAATCCATTGGTCGACTACATAGACTCTCTATGGCCATTCGGCAGTCAGGGGCACGAACCCCACAGTCTCGGATAGCTAATTTCACCATTGTAAATGAAGATGGCGAGGACATCAACGACCTTTTCGAGACTTTCGTGGACCGTGTTCTCCAATCCAGAATATCCAACCTCAGTCCAGGTTTGCGGAAACGACTAGCTACATCAATCTGTTTCCGGAGAAGACGGTTCCTCTACAATATATCTCATCGGCAAAAGCTTGGGCAACGAGTTCAAGAGCCCACCACACTCGCGAAACGCTTACCGAGTACTTCGAGGAGCAAGGTAATCATACCTTCTTCTGCAGTTTCTACATCTACGCCGAAGGCCATACCCTTAGCTCCGTCGAAGGCTACCGAAAGTACTCCTGGTACAGATAACACACTATTGGCCTTTGATTCCAAGAGACTCCAACTACCCATTGCATCAACTCCATCCCAGGCTTCATCTGCCCCTTCACTATCTCCCCTTCTTCAAAGTACACCCGAAATACCACGAGCACCTCGATTACATCAAGGCCTCACTGAAGAGGAATGTCCATACTGCCCTTTCGTGCTCCCGGCTCGGCAGTTCTTGGGCACTCGATGGAAGTCAGTAGACGAGAGAAAAACACGCATTTCACCGCTAACATAGTCTTAGGGCGCACTTCGAAAATGACCTTGAACCATATATTTGCTTATTTGAGGACTGCCCTAATCCGAATGAGCTATATTCATCGGTTCGGCAATGGGTCTCACATATGGAAACTCCCCACGAGGTGGAATGGGTTTGCCCAGTCCGCGTACATACATCTCAAGACATTACTTCCAGTAGGGGAAAGACTCAATCTGTCCAACCAGGGAACATTCCCGAGCCAGAAATTCCCGATTCATTTAAGGCGCCAGTTATCCTCAACAATGCGAATGATTTCCAGAAGCACATGAGAACTCGGCACGGCGACAGATTCACAGAAGCACAAATTGCCGTACTTGTAAAACGAAGTGCGCGTCCCTCACAGTTTTTCTCCACCTGTCCGTTTTGCATTTTCGCCCTTTCCGATCTTCCCTCTGTAAAATCCGAGAATAGAGAATTCAGCAGTATGCAGAGCCACATTGCAGGCCATCTTTTGGATTTAGCACTCATGTCTTTGCCACTTTCGAAGCGAAAAGTGGATGATCCAGACGAGGAGTTCGCAAGATCATCAAACAGTGGCAAGCATGTCCTGCGAAGCAACATATCAGATGATTTGCGCCCTCCTGAAATGAAAGATGGGCCACCTAAGTTTCCCCCGGATCCTGACATCAGTCAACCCGAGATTCTAGGTAATCAGGCCATGGAAAAACTGTGCGACCTACTCTTCCCGCTTGGTCTGCGGGTGGAGCTGGGGCCAATAAATGCCCAGGAGATTGAAGCGCTTGCTGATGAGTGGTTCCTAGCAAAGTTATTAGCTATATTTTCTTCCCGGTCGTCTGCTGTGCAGCGAATCACAGAAAGGGAACTTCAGGCCATATCCGCTTTTCTTCTTTACACAAACCATAAGGCTTGGAGCAGATTTCCTCGCCTCTATTGTACCTTGCGCATGGTCGAGGGGCTAGATCAAATGGACACGCTCAGGAATTTTGTGAAGTCCGAATTCTGGCTTCCACTCACCGATGAAGATTTGCAAGGTATGTGGGCGGTATCAGTCACAAAACCCCGGTTCTCTGACAGTGCTTTCCTCGAAAAACAAAATTACGCTCTCACTCCCGAGTCAGACGACAACATTGATGATGGTAGGCATCGCCATTTTCTGGATAATGGAGACGTTCCTGTTATTCCAATAAAAACATTTCAGAGAGAAGTCTGGGGGGATCTCGAGCAAATCCAGAGCACTGGCAGTCTTAAGCAATATACTAGGAAAACAATACGCCGGTCGGGTTTGCCAAACAGAGTAAAAGTGAAGGGGGAAATCGAATTGCTCAAGACATTTTCTCACGTCCATGTTCCTCGGATAGTGGGTACCTATATTACCCCCGAATTAATCGGCATTATCAGCACTCCTATGGCAGATTTTACACTACAGGAGTACCTAGAATTGGAACCACCGGCCTTAGAGCGGGATTCCCTAGCTCCGACTTTCTTCGGCTGTCTTGCCTCTGCACTATGTCATTATCACGACAGTGAGTTCCGGGTGCGCTACATTTCTCTAGAAAGTACAATAATTAAAGGATCGCAAATTTTCTTGGACCTTCCAATCTACGGCACCCAGACAATAGCTGGCGCAACTGCTAGCCCTAGTTCGGGATCATTGAGATTCTTAGCTCCAGAAATCTTGTCCAAGAGGCAGCGCAACTCTGCAGCTGATGTATGGGCTTTAGGTTGTGTATTCCTTGCCATTTGTATTACCCTCAATGGAGAGAGTCTATCCGCCTTCGAAGCGAACGTACTCGAAAACAACGGAGAACCTGTCTCCTGGTCCACAAAACTGCCGCATATTGAAAAGTGGTGGTCTCAAGTCGAGCTCAAAGAGGGCTTGCACACCCCCCTTCAGTGTATCAAAGACATACTAAGAATCAATCCGAGTGAGCGACCGAGTGCGGCAGGAGTGCTCGATCGAGTAAAATTAGCCCAACGAGAGTCAAAATACAACCTTATAGGGTCCTGTTGCATTGGGAAAGCGGAAGAGACAAGACAGATAGAGATCGATCCTGGCCAGTTAGGTGAGGAGTGGAGGTGGTAGAGATGGGTCAAATCGCCTAGTTCTCGAGCCGGGACAGGGTCCGAAACTGGGTAAATACTTGGGGATGATTGGATGGAGTTAGAAGGCCTTTATCGCTGCATTTGAAGTTACTAAAGAATACGGCTTCGAGGATAGGCTCGCTGCCAAGGAGATTCGTTGTACTAAGGATGATGAGAAGCGCAAAGTTTACCAAGAGATCTCAAACCTTAAATCCTTGAACCATAACCATATTATAGCGTTTCTCGGTGGTTATATCCAAGAGGAGCGGATTGGTATACTAATGTTTCCAGTCGCATCTTATAACCTTCAGGAATTTATGGATATGGTCTCAACCTACAACAAGAACAATTACAACAATTCTCTTGCTGCAGAACACGAACACGTACGCTTGCTTCGAATATACCCTGCGTGCCTCTGCCAGGCCCTTAAGTATCTACGCGAGGTCCTAGGGATTAAACACAAAAATATTAAACCAGAAAATATCCTTATTGATAGGCACGATTCTGTTATTATTACAGATTTTGGAATCTCTATAAGATATACTAGCTTCGCAGGTCCTATCGGATATAACCCCACTGGATATACCGTGCAGTACGGGGCTCCAGAGGTCATCCACGGCCAAGAATGGGTGGAGGTAGGGCAGGATTACAATATCGACATCTTTTCTCTCGGCTGTGTTTTATTAGAGATGGCAAATGTTATCTATGGAGAGTCTTTCGATCATATGTACCAAATGGTCGGGAAACCTGTACCAGATGGCGGGTCCGTAGTGCCATATCATGAATGCGAGGAGTTAGTCAGTAGGTGGATCTCGCACTTATTGGAGAAGGGGGGGGTGAACCGAACTATGGTCTCTCGCCGCCCTCCCTCATATAACCAGCTTCGCAAATCGAGCGTCACTGCCGTGCAAAGTTTTGATCGGGAGATATTTTACACAATCCTGAGGATGATGTCGAAGAATCCAACAGAGAGACCGTCCCTTCAGATAGTATGGAAATTGTTGGATACGACTACTTCCCCTTGCCTACAGTGTCACCCATCGGTAAGTTTATTGCTTGAAAGCGGTTGTTTAAATGCAGCTAAAATTGGCAGATCAATTAAGGCATTTCCAATTAGAGACCGCGAAGACTGGCCCCTGCGTCGATTGATTGATTACGGATTGGTCGCTTAATTAGCCACGCTGTTAGCCATATTCCTCATCCTACGTGGCAAGCTACTCAGGCAGATACTCAATATATATCTAGGGTCTTACACCCTGAAAAATTATCTAAATTCCTCAGTCTTAACTAAAAGCAGTCTTCTCACTTCATCTAAGTGGTTAACATAAGCTTTTGGTGCATCAAGTCTCTCGCTACCAACGGTTGTTCCATTTATGCTTATCTAATATCTAGAATGTCGTACACCGTCAACTGGAGAGTAATCAACGACACCAGTGACGAGCTTACTATCGTTGAGAAGTGTCGAACAGGACGATCAATAATGAGAACTCTAGCTTATTGCGAGAGGCTCCAGAGCCTCACTAAATACACGAATTGGGTGGCTCAAAGGCTACCCCTGGTCTAAGCTTGATATGGTAATGATCGACACCAGGCCGACAAGAAGACATGCTGGCATTTTGCTAACGAGGCTACTTGGGCTGACCGTGAAAGTGGCCATTTCCATTCCATGGTAGGTAGTGGTACATCTGGGATGCTTCGTATCAAATTTTCAGCTGGAGAGACGTTTACATTGCTACTGGGGTCCATAACTACAAGAGATGGTGCGACATTGGTGTCGTCCTCAAGGGACAACGACACTTGCATGAAGGTCCACCCATTATACTATACCGAGGACCCGAAGGATAAAATGCTTTGGGAGTAGCTTAGAGAGATAACGAAGACCAACAACGACAAGCAACTCACTGTCAGTTTCTACCAAAACGAAGGCAACCAGCTCTTCACCAATTTCACCTCTGCCCTTCATCTTAAATTAAATTCATGGGATTGTCCGCCATTTGTTATATATCCTGGTAATACTGTTTAATCTGACGCTCTCGTCGCAGAAAAGAAACTTGGATTTCTCATATAGAGACAATAGGAGACCGAGAAATATCTCTCTGGCGTCAAAATACTTTAGTAAATTGCAGATCAAGAGTTCAATAACCTAGGGACATGAATAGACATCCTCGAGAACCAAATTGTTTAAATATTGGGACTACCGGTCGGGAAGAGTCCGAGAACAGGAAATTTACTTTCATGAGGAGAGGCAATCTCTAACGATGATTTAAAGTTTGGTCATACATATTTCTGAAGACTGGGCCTGGATGCTGTGAGTAGTACTGGTAAGCTGATGGTTGTCATTTTGGGTGAAATGGAAAGGTAAAGGAAACAGGAGATGAGGGGATTATATATGCGAGTAGGCACAAGCAGCTGATTGGCAATGTGATCACGAAGGGGTGGATAGAGTTTAAGGCCCTGCAGGCTTGAAGCCCGATGATGCCATTATGTTAACAAGTGAAAGATGCGATGAATAGATTAGGGATACTACAGGAACTTAAGCATGGTCCCGAACAGTCCCCGAGCTGAATGAGACATTGCAGACAGAAATTTGTATACGCATCTTGGGTATCAGAACAGAAAGTACTTTACATGGCCACCCTCTAGTTACCAGAAAATCCATATCTTATATTTTACACAATCGCAGACGGAGACTGGCCGCCGTAGATTTGGAACTGGACAAAGATAGTGGCATCCTCGACCATGGTTCCTAAGGAACCAAGTAGCCATGGTAGGTTGGTCAGGAAGTACTCTTTCTCGATGGAGTGGAATAGGATCTGGAGATGTCAGCATGATGACTTGCAGGTAGCGTGATCAATAAGAACTCACCCCTGCTCCGAATGTTGCGTTTCCTAGAAGTGAGAGAATGAAGAATAGCAATGACAAGCCCTCACAAGACTTGTCATTATAATTCTTGATGATTTGTGGTATTCTCGCACTGATGGAGTGTTAGTGGTAAGGCAAGATACGGAAGAGGATTATATATACCCAAGATAGCAAATGGCACTCGCATATCCAAGTATCTGAGCTCCTAATGCCGTATCTACACCACCTGTACCATCGTCTACAGGAGTTGGCGTCCAGACTCCAGTTTTCCAAGCAATCGCCCATCCCGCAGTTCCAACAGCGCCTACTGCTAGAATGCTGATAATATTCTTCACCCACTCATTGCTCGGGCTGTCCTCCTCGATAATAGAGGTCAACGAGTCTGTTCTTGCAAGACTTGTGCGGTGACGGCGGGAAGCAGCGGATGAGCTCCTCCGGTGAGAGCCGGGCAGGCCGATGCTGCTGTCTCGCCTGCTGAGAAGTGGTTGTTCGGCACTATCCAGGGTCTGATTAGATCTCGTGGACTGCTTCCTCGATTTTCGTGCATTGACGAAATTGTAGTATAGACATTGAGTGATGAGGATAAGGTCAGAGAAGCAGAAGTAGACTGCAAGGGCAACGGCTGTGGGCACAAGACCTGCCCAGACTGCTCCGGCGAGATTAGTGATATCGCCGATAAACCAGACAGCGAGGAAGGCGAGAGAGATGCCATCCGCCGAGCCTTGCTTATAGTTTTCTATGAGCTGTGGAACCTATCCGCCAACGTTAGCTGTTGACTGATAGACAGGGTGGACAGGATAGTCGGGGAATTACCAGGAGAAAGATCCATGAAGCCAATGAGATGGAACCAAAAATGCCAGACAAGGCCTCGTGTGTGGTTAAATGCAGGCTCTCCACAAGCCCAACCAGCGTGGCCATTATGTTCGAATGTTCCAATTGCGACTGGCAAGGTGTGAGGGTTTTCACACGCCCAGGAGACGAAAGTTCCTGCAGGGCCGATGACGCAGGTTTCGCCTCCACTAGCAAGGAAGGTAGAACGGAGAAAAGCGACAAGCCGCGTCCGCTGCACGTCGTCCAAAAGAGTACTGAGGCCTGTCAACGAGGCCTGAGCTTCGAGTCGCGAAGAAACGACGGCCTGCAACTGGACGACGCCGTGAAACATGAACTGTGGGAGGTCGGGGTGCAGCGAGGGGCCTTCTCTGGGCTGAATGGCCAAAGCTAGAGAAAGCCAGAATGTGAAGGCACTGGAAAGGCACGGCGAATGCGCAGTATCAGGTGGTGTAAGTCGTCGTCGAATTTTCAGGCTTTTCCGTCTCCTGCAGGACCCTTGGCAACGTTGCACCGTCGATGAGCTTTGTTGGGCTAGTGGCTCGGTAGGAGCTATTTTGAGTGGCACTCGTGATTTCTTCGCCAAAGCCCCTACCGACTGCAACCTCCTCATCCACACCACCCGCTTCGTACATAACCAACTGCGCTCGTTTTTCCTCTGAAAGTCTTTCGCTGACATATATTTCTTCCCCCTCGTCCATATTGTCCCTTCTTCCACCCTTCTTACTGTCTTTGCATACACATACGCCGACCTTTCCCCCCCTTTCCATCGAAGACACTTCTCTGAAACAACTGACGCAATACTGCGACCGACTTTCTCCCCAACACCTGTTCACTAACCCGTCACTTTCATTTTCACATACCAAACATGCTATTCGGAAAGAGGAAGTCATGGCTTCTGCTCGCGATGCTATCTATGCTAGCCGTGTCGTCCGCGCTCGAGCTTGACGGCATTCATGGTGTCTTGGACAAAAGACAGTCTGTTGTGGGAACAGGAGCATCAGCAAGTCAGGCCTCAAGCGATTCAGCTCCTTCCAGCACACCTAGCTCTCCGTCATCAACCCCATCAGATAATACGACTCCATCCGCAACTCCGACTCCCACGCCTTCATCAGCTGCGCCTTCGTCGACGCCAGCACCGTCTACCTCCACGCCCGAGCCATCGTCTTCCGCGCCATCTTCTAATCCGGCCTCAACCACGCCTGAGCCTGAGCCTTCGTCCACTCCGTCCAAGGCCGCCACATCTAAAGTAATCGTGATTACATCGGCCCTGGTCGCTACCTCAATCCAGCAATACACAACCGTGATAACTCAAGTTAGCGGCAGCCAGACCATTGCCGCTACAGTTGTATCAAGCCGAACCATCGCACAGACAACTGGCTTCGCCACAGTCACCAATCCCGCCAGCCTAAACAATGGAGGAGTGAATGGATCAGACAGTTCCGGATTGACCTCATCCTCGAAGAAGATTATTGGCGGAGTTGTAGGCGGAGTCGGCGGAGCTATCCTCCTCGGCGGCATTGCAATCGTGTGCTGGCGAATCTGGGGCCGCAAGCAACGCGGCCTCGAAGACGACGACGACCTCATGGGCGGGACTGGCTCCGCAATTGGCGAGAAGCCACCAAGCGCAAACCAGAACACTCCCTTCCAAACCAATTTGGAGCAATATCACAACCCGGGTGGGCGGCCGAACGCAGCGGCAAACTTCTAAGCTTGCGCCAGCGGGGCCCTTTCACGAAGAACAACGACTTGCGTACCGAATTGATTTTTCTTTTAGTTATGTGGTGGATTTAACTGTGGGTTTTTGGGACTGATATTTTGTGGCTGGCTGCTAGATAGGACAGTCTGGTGTTCAGGAATTGATGTGCATTACAAGTGTGGGCGCATAACCTGTTGTACTCAATTGGTCGTGTACTCCACTCGGACCATCGAAAACCTCTTTTGTTAATGAGAAGGAAGGGCTCTTGCCTAGAGCTTTTGCCTGGCATATATATATTAATGGGACCCCCGTCGTACGCCGTTTAAATGCTGCGACGCCGTCTCGAAAGTAAAAAAAAAGCCATCACATTTTTGTCTCTCCTTCGCGATACCATTTTGAACAGAAAGAATATATATCTTTTAATCGATATTCAATGTCCACTGCTTTCGTTTTGCTGTGCTTTTCCGCTTGAGTCTCAGGTTATGGGGTTGACGTCGCGTATAGGAGCATCCATTGGTTTCAGGTTTTGTCTCAGCAACACCTCTGACGGCCGCTCCGAGTGACCTGACACAGGAGACACAGGAGACACAGGAGACACAGGAGTTCGCTTCTTCGAAAACAATTACAGCATGAGCTAAGGCGCTGTACCTGACGCGAGTTTAATTATATGGAGGTGGGTGAGATATAGGCAAAGCAGCCGACCGCCAGCTGGATCTACCTTATAGTATTTTCTGGTACTGCGCAATTACTCAGTCACGACCCTCCCCACACTTTTATTGTATAATATATTTACCATAATTTCCATTCTACAGGAGAATCCTGCAAGAGAATCACCCACATTTACATATATTTATTCTCTACTCGCAATAATGCCCTCCCCGCGCTCCCTCCCCCTCGCCCTCACTCTCCTCACCGTCCTCCTCCCACTCGCCTCAAGCTCCACAATCCCATCCCTATTCTCAATGCCCTACCACACAATCTTCACGCGGCAAGTGTCCAACCTGCAAACCTTCACGGGATCGCTCGGCGGCGCGGCACCGCCAATCACGCAGTCCGGCGACTCCTCGCGCCCGTTCGAGGTGGGCGGGAGCACGTTCACGGACTTCAAGAGCGCGGCGCAGCGCACGTGCGACAACCAGTTCACCGCGTGCGCGAGCCAGGCGAACGCGGAGCAGAACAAGGGCGGGTTCACGGTCGCCGATTGCAGTGATCAGAAGAGTACCGCTTCCCCTCCATCCTTGCCATTTCCATTTCCCATATCCTGCTTGAATGATGAGAGAAGGAGAAGCGGAGCTAACCCCCTCCCCCACCTTTTTTTTGGTCATGTTCTTTCAGATCTTCTGTTGGAAAGAGAGCTGACGGTACTGGGTGAACAGCGCAATGCGAGGCCGCGCAAGCGTCGGCGGGCACGCAGTCGTTTGTGGAAGTCCCCGGTGTAAACATTGGCCCGGATCCAGATTTTCCGGATTTCGATCTCATATGTGACGCTTGAAACTGAAGGCTTACCAGAAGCACGGCGTTTGGGATTTGTTCTTTGGAGTTGGGGGAGCTAAGCAGGGTATTTTGCTGAGGGTTGTAAGGATGTTAGGATGAAAACAATGAAAAGGGAGTGGGGAGGATGAGCTTTTTTGTTTGGGTTCCAGAGGAAAGAGGATCACCTGGATTGTTTAAAATGCTGATTCGAGAGGTTCACAAAAATGGCAGGGAAACCAGCGAGATGTCAGAAAGGCAGTATCCAGCATATTCTAGCAAGCACAGCACAGCATGACGTTAACAGTCTGTAATTCGCAAATCCAGCCCCCGCTCAGCGAGCAGGCTGACTACCAAAAGCCGTATAAACTGCTGGCCACAATCTCCCCCGTGCAAGCCAGCCGTTTGTGCATTAAATCCCGTTTCCCCGTCTCGTTATTTCCGACATAAAAGTCCAAACGTCCTAAACACCCCGAGTATCCAGTAATTTCCAAAATAACACCACACCGTGATTCTTCAATCTATATATTCAGTTCCCAAGCGCTAGTCCCATGATTCCCTCCCTAATAATCCCAAGCAAGCAGAGTCCGCGGCGAGCTCGACCGCATCTCACAATGCGTCCACGGTGATGGTATCAAGATCCCCTCTTTCCCGCCCACCGTCGAGCTCGCAATCGCGGCCAGCTCTGCTCACGAATTTCCATCCCAAAAAACGCCCTACTCGGTCCCAATCCCATTACTCATCCTTTTCATATTACCTCAGCCACAAACCTCATCCACCTCCCTCATCCCCAGCAAACCGTCAAAGAGTAGGGCAACACAGCACACCCCGGTGCCCTCTCACCCGACCCCGTTTCCTCCAGCCCCACTCCACCACTCCCCAAATACCGGCCCCGCAGTACCACTCATCCCTCCCATCCCCCCCATCCCACCGCTCACACTGACGCCGTTCCCGCCAAACACGACGGGTTCCTGTCCCCAGCTGTCACTCATCTTGAACCCGTCCCTCGAAAAGCTATCCCACTCGTCCACCGCGCCGAGCATATTTCTCAGATCCATCGGGCTGACCTGCATGTTATTCCCCAGCAGTGGGATGCCCTGGCCGGCAAACGGCGTCCAGAATAGCTTCTCGGCGGGGGCGGCAGGGGCCGGCGCGACGGAGGGCGGGAGCGAGAGCGCGGCGTTGGAGAGGAGGTTCGGGGGCAGGGAGCCCGGGGCGGGTGCGGCGGAGCGGGCCGCGAGGCCGTGCGGGTGGTGGTGTGGTTGCGTGGGCGAGGCGGCGGCGAACATGGTTAGGGATTCGCGGCGGGCGGGGTCTTCGGCGGAGGAGGAAGCGGCAGCAGCAGCGGCGGTGGCAGCGGCGGTGGGGGTGTAGTCTGTGGCGGGGGTGTGGGTGGTAGAGGAGGGCGGGATGAGGGGTGTGAAGAAGTTGTTGGAGGGCGGCAACGTCATGGAGTCGTCTAGTGGGATGAGTTTGCTGGTCTTTAGGATGTCATCCGGGAACGGGAGGCCCCATTTGCGCGCGAGGGCGTAGATGATCTTGAAGGCACGCGCGCCGAAGTGGTGGCATGTAGAGAGATCTTCTAGGTCGCGGAGGCCCTGGGCTAGGTTTGATGCGGCGAGGTCGGAGGTTTGATTGATGAGGTGGACTAAGGAAGTTGAGAGTAATATGTGCGTAAGAAGGATGTTCGATGTACGTAGAGGGTAGTGTTGTCGGTAAATTGTCATGAGATCGGCAATTTTGTTAGCGCTCTGGATGCACATATCTCGAGGTCGAATATCGGAGTGAAGAAGGTCTACTTTTAGTAGAGGCCTGAACAAGTGGAGGTTGCACGTATGGAAATACATGCTGTTATTGTTGTTAGCAATCGGGTTGAGCATGAATTGCTATGAGAACTTACTGAAGAGTTATAACGTGTGGCGGAGGAGGATTTTCGTCGGGCTTGTCAGGCATCTGCAGGGTCTTTGGTAACGATCTATACCAGTTGGTGTACTTATTGTAGCAGTCAAGCAGCCTTCGACTGGTAAACCTCTCTCTCGGAGCGTAGAACATGAATACAGCATCATTAACAAGCTCCGACAGCGTACTTAGTTGCTGAAGGAACTGGCGATTTGTAAGAACACCCGGTTGAGAGTCTTTCTCGGCACGCTGGGAAGAATCCAAAAACGGCTGGAACTTGTCCAAGCTAACTGGTTCGTCAAGAATGGGCTTGTCCAGATTGATAGCAGTCCTTGGCAACTGGGAAATTCTGCCAATAGCTAGCGACCAAGCCCTGGAGTGATTTTAGCTTCCGTAAACTGAGAGAGAGTTATGCAAGACCTACGTGTCATAAGTGAAGCAACCCCAAAACGTCACCTTCCGGACTTCAATCTCTGAACGGCTTAGGTCAAGATTTGCGGTCGAAGAGTAGTTCAGATGCAAGCCTAGCTCCACAGCCATTCTCAAGCATCGCCCAGCATACATGAAACCAGTGCTATCGCGCCCAGCGGACGGCTCGCGTAAACCCATAACAGCCAGAGCTTGGACGGTTGTGAGGCAGGGAGATTCATCCTCGTACAGGAGTCTTCTAGCTTCCGCAAAGAAATGGTCACCGGCAGTTCTTGGGTTGCTTGGATCTGTCCGGGCTGCTGGTGTGTCCGAGAAATGGCAGGCGTATGCGCATATAGCGTTTACTAGCAAGGGGCTGCAGTACTTTTGCCTCCCCGACTTGAAGTCTTTGTAGAAACACTCCCGCGAGAAAAGGACGTAGAAAGGATGTGACCACCCAAAGTACAGGTCGAATAGATGGTAAAGAAACTGCACATCATTGGTCACAGTTGTCCATGCGTCTTGGTTGGAGCTGATAACAGAGGTATTCCGGGGCTTCGAATAATTCTCGTCTTCATGGACTAGTCCCAGACTCGACGTATGGCCGTAATGTCTCGCGACACCAGACTGGCTGACTTGCGGCTTCCCAATGAGAACCGAAAGATCTCCTTCCAGAGACCCCTGACCATCGGACTTGGGTGGCAGCGTCACGATCTTCCGCAGCGACTCAGCCAATGCATCTAAGCTATCATCTTTCCGAATCTGCTGCACGATCTCCTGAACCTCGGACTCTGGTAAAGTGCGGATTGAAGCAATGATGATATCCGCCGCGGCGCTAGGTTCCGCTATAGAAGCACTGTCTCTTTTCTGAGCAGCCTTACTCCGGCGATTTTCGCTCTCGGCATCGTAGTAGCACTCGGTCTTGTACACGGCAGTACAGGTCGCGCAGACAGGGGTGCCTCCATCACACTGCAGCGCCACGAACAAGTCAGCTAATGAGTTCTTTGGGTTTGAATATATGCGGAGAGATAAAGCCAAGGGAGCCAGAAAACGCCTACCTTTGATTTTCGCTTTCTGCAAGGCACGCAGGCGCTCTGGACGCATCGTCTCTTGGTGGTCTTTTGCTCGGAATTCCCACTGCTCCCAGATGGGGACTGAGAATCTTCCTCCTTTGCCACGAGGGTGCGCGCCATATTCCGGGCCTCTAAAGATCAGATAAAGATGCAAGATAGGCGTGCGATCAGGGGTGGGCGATGTGAGGCTGTTTACAGGTCTAGTACATTCTGGGCGGGCATCAATTCCGCCCTCTTTGTGGTGCAGCACAACAACAGCAGTCGCAGCAGCAGCAGCAGAAGGCGTATGGGAGAGTGCAAGAAGAATACAAGAATAACGACGTTAGCACCAAGTGAGATGCATCCAACGGTACGCTGTGGAGAAGCAGGGCAGGGCTAGGAAGCGTATCGGACTACTTAAGCTCTGCATAGTAGATAGACGACGGGCATCTGATGGGCTTCGGTTGACAATGCCATGGGACGCTGACATCTTCCGGGTTCTTCCTTATAACCTAAAATCTAGCAGCGGTCAAAGCTCTGACGAATCAATTTGACATCAGCTGTGACCGGCCGCGACCACAACATCCACCACTCGTACATATTCATACATACCCACCCATACATATCTACCATACATATCTACCATACATATCCACCACACATATCCACCATACATATCCCCGTATCCAGTGCCACACCTAAAATCTTCATTATGAAAATCTGCACAGCCCGGCATCCCAAATCATCATCTCTCCGTTCAGAAATTTTTAGTTTTATCCAATCCTAACGAGTTTCTCTCCTGCATGCAACCCTGACAACTATCTACAAAAACTCCGAACCATCCGAACATCCCTCGAAATTTCAAGTGCCGAAGAACCTTACTTCTCTGTCCCTGTGTCCCCCCGATGCAAAAACCGTGCCTTATTCCCATGCCGCTCACACAAATCAAGCCCCGTTAGTCCCCTCAACCTCGTTGGAGTTCCTCTCCGCCTTCCCCACCACCGTTTGCTTTGCGGGGACGGTTCTCTTGAGCGGCGGCAATAAGCTCCTCGCCGTCTGCCGCGCCTGCTGCGCTAAGAGTGAGTCGATGATCGTCAGCGCTGCCAGCCTCCACGATGGGCACTGCGAGAGGAAGCACGCAAGGGTCGTGCCGGCCTTTTGCTTCCAGCACCCCGTCCTCCTCGCCGTACGTCGCCGTCTGCTGCGCTTGGCCAATCGTCGCCGGTGGCTTGAACCCGACGGTGAAGTAGATTGGCGCCCCGTTCGAGATTCCACCCCGGATCCCGCCAGAGTTGTTTGTCTTGGTCGTAAGACGCGGACGTGGCGTCGACATGTACGCGCCTGACTGCGACGGCGGGACGGCCGGCGCTTTGATGAAGGGATCGTTGTGTACCGATCCCGGCATTTAGCAGCCCCCAAACCCTGATCCAATCTCGAAGGCCTTCGTTGCCGGTATGCTCAGCATTGCGTGTGCGAGCATTGCTTCCAGCTTGTCGAAGCACGGCTCTCCCAGCCCGCTCGGACAGTTCCATATCACGCAGGTCACCGTGCCTCCTATGCTATCATGACGGTCCCGAAAGTCTGCCACCAGCTTCTCCATCCGTTTGCTCGCTTCCTCGTTGGGACATCGGACAGGTGCGAAGGAGTCAACTGTCTCGCGATCTATCGCCTCGATCATCTTCAGAAATTCTAGGTTGGTCGCTAGAGTTAGGTGTGTCGGTGTTAGTGGGAAGAGGAACTCGTTGCCGACTGCGATACGAAGGCTACGATCTCAATCCCATGGGCGAGTCGTAGGTATTTCTCCGCAATTGCTCCGGCAGCCACACGTCCTGCAGTCGTAGTTAGTTAGCATCTTGACTTTCTGCAGCCCCGCAGCCCTGGTAAGCATGCCTATTGTCTCCCTAGCACTACTCCTGCCACCACCACCGCTCGCCTTGACCCCGTATTTCTCCAAATAAGTCCAATCCGCATGGCTTGGGCGTGGGTAGAGGTCCATTGTGTTATTCCCATAATCCTTCGGCCTCTGGTTCTCGTTCATAACCCTCATGCCAATGGGCGTGCCCAACGTTATGCCAAACTCAGTCCCCGAATTTATCTCCACGCGGTCTTTTTCTTGCCTAGGTGTCGTAATGGCACTCTGGCCGGGCCGCCTCCGCGTCATTTGAGGTTGAATATCCGCCTGTGAGCTCCATACCTGGAGGGCATCCCTCCACTATACATCCGATAGAGATGCAATGCGACTCACCATAGCTAGGAAATATGTTAGCTTAATCGCTATCGGATTCCGAGGTAATTGCATATTACGTGGTGACGCGAAAATGCTGGCCAAACGTGGACCCCATCATGACCCGTTCGAAATTCTATTGAAACTCTATAATATGTGTAGAGAGAAGGTTTCAATTAGGTGTTGGAAGGGGGTTCCGACGTGTGAGTTGTGCGGTAGGAGCCACCACTAATTTTTGTACGTGTAGGGCCTCACCAAAGTTATCTCATAAATCAGACGCTTCATAGAGAGAATTGGAGGGAGGAAGGGCACGTGCCTGCTGCTCCCTATAACCCCCCATTTTCTGCGAAGCGTCTGAGAGCTTCCGGTCGCAAAATCAAACCACCAAACTAGCAACTCCATACGTACTATCAAAACACTGCCAAACCTTACCACCTTTTCCACATCTAATTAACTTAAAAATATTACGGGGTAAAAGCCCTTTGTTTCTCTATCACCTCCACGTTGTAGCAATATCGTAGCTTTATTATATAAAAAGTTTGACACGGCGATCGGTCGTAAGATCGCGAAGATGCGTTTCAAAATCTAACTCTTCTGCGACGCTATATCTCATCCCTTAATAATACTTCTATAAGGCCACAACCTATATGCGGAGGATAACAATTAGTTAGAGAATCTAATGCATTAAAAATATATAGATATATCTATTGTGGTTAGGCCATAAATTATAAAAATGAAAAAAATCGGGTTTTAAAACTTTCAGAAGAACAGCCTTGAAAGGCTGAGGTCACTAGCCACAAACTAAAAGATGCAGCCTTCGTGCAACCCGCCTGCTCGTGCAACCTATGTGCGCTTTCCATTGGCTCTGCACGTTAATCGAGACAAAAAAACACCCATGCCAAATAAGCATAATCCAGATCCTAATACAAACAACAGTGTTACTTCTTGGATTCATTGGAATGAATCCATCTATGTCTATTGTATATTAGACCAAACACCTCGCTTTTTGGTCTCGCCTCTCTATCTACTCCTTAATCTCGTATTTTACTACTTCACAGCAGGCATTCGATTACACTCTCAGCCATGATCCATACAGTCTTCATCCTTCTCCCTTTTTCTTTAAGCGCTTTATGCGCCGTCTCCGGCGCAGGACCGCTTCCGTCCCCTTCTCCACCTCAGAATTACTATGCGAGAACGATGAAGCCGTATTGCTGTTCTTCCGTATATAGGGACGCATCGAATTTCAGTACGTATATCGTCGTCTTCTCTTTTCTCCGCCGGTATTTCACTAGTAAACGCGTGATGCCATCCTCAATACTAATAAATTACAGAGCCCCCGCCTTGACGAGCTAAGAGACTATCCTAGAAAGGGGGGGACTTTGGCGTGCTGTTGAGAACTAGCAGAAGACTAATCGTTCTATTTACCATAGGATATCTCAGGGAAGATGGAAGTGACGGACGGGATCTGGGCACAGGCAGAAGCGTCGACCTAAAATATTTGAAGAGCTTATTTGTGCTATCCCATCACCCATCAATTATCGTCCTACGTTATCGATAATATATGGCCCATACATATAATACCAAGGCACCGTACTCAGTCTATGCTTTCTGATTGGCCAAATTCTTATCGATAACGTAGGACGATAATTGACGGGTGATGGGATAGCCATGTAAACGGCCTCAGAAGGGGTTTGATACTGTTAACTCCTACCACTGCTGAATCATTTCCGGTTTATGGAACAGTGACTGGCAGTTTTTATCTGAACTCCTGCAATGCAGCGACCACTTTGATAGTAATATAATCTTTTAAGCCTGGACAAGGACGAGAAATGGCATAGCACGAAGCAGTAGGCAAGGAATTGAAACATTGGATTAAACAAATCCATCAGAAGCTATTGAAATACTGTATGTCCTAATAATGCAAAACCATGGGGTATCCAGAAGATTATCGCTGTGCTGTCTCGCCCCGATGTGCTATGCCAAACCTAAAAACACAGCCAGAGTTAAGAATGCATGACAAAGCGATGATGCCGTATTGAGGATACTCATGTCGAAAATCCTTGGAATCAAAACTCCTGCAACCTTTGCTACTTTGGGCCTGGGAGCCTTCATTTGTGCAGTCCAGCCTCCACCAGGCTCTTTGCTGTCCCGGCCCTTTCCTCATACAATCTGCGGAGATCATCAACCGAAGCCTTTTTCAGATTCAATTTTTGCGGTGGTACCCGAGGTGCAAGTCCATTCGACGAAGTCTGTTGAAAGGAGGGGGGTTCGAAAGAAGGCATCCGTTGGAGCAATCTAGGTGATGGTGCCCTTGCTCTTGGTGTAGCAGGAAACGAGAGACCTGGTGATTTGGTAGGCGGCTGAGCATTTTTGGGGGAAGTAGTAGTAGGATAAACAGGTCGCGCAAGTGAATTTATAGTCGGGGATCGGTTTGAGGATATAGGCCAACTAGGCCTGCGGAATTCATTCACAGCAGATTGAGGCTCCACAGAATCGCGCCTAACCCAACTCGGAGAAACGGCGTCTGCCGAAGTGACTGACTGTGAGGGAGAAATGGCGACATCTGATTTACCAGCGTTTTCACCTACTTCTTCCGGGACATCCTTTGGAGTATATACGGGTTTGCGCTTGACCGAGTCCGCAATACTCATGTTTGCCATTCCAGGCAATGCCATTCTACTTTCTGAGAATGTCCGTGGTTGGCTTTGCGCCGCGGCGCTTTCGGCGTTACCGATCTGCTCTGCTGTCAGGGCTTTCCGCTTGGGAAGAATGATTTTAGGAGTAGGAGGATCGCCAGCACTGCTCGTACCAGATGTCTTCTCGTCAGAAGTCTCCCATTCGGATGGGCGCGCGGGAGCGAACCCATCCGTCACGGCTGCATAACTAACAGGTGACTCTTCTGCATCATTGGGACTATCCATGACGATTGTAGAGTATCTGGGAGGAATTGATAAAGGAGGTGCTGGTTTGCGTTTCGTTGCTGAGTCATCTGAGGAATTGCTAAAAGGCAATTGAGGTTGTGCTTTGATGGATCGTGGCGGTAGAGGAGGAGGCAGTCCCGGAGCAGTCTCATTATCCTGAAGTATGATACCGGTGAAGTGCTTTTCGTCTACCTCATCTGCAATTTGGCTGTAGGTCCTATCCTCCAGAGGGTCGTCCCAGTCATTCGGGTCCTTTGGTAGACGGAGATCTCTTCCGAATGCACTTGGATCTACCTCGCATGCATTACGGAGTTGGCCTGACCAAAGATCAATAGCGACTGTTAGAATGCGGCGAACAATTGAAGATATTTTGGCGTCTTCAAGTTGGTCGGGGCCACAGAGCAGGGCGGGTGCAAAGCAAACGGCCAAATTTTCCGAAGACATCTTATTTTGCTCCTGCCGCGCTGCTATGGCGTCCAAAAGTGGTAAAAGATGCCTAGCCATAATCTCTCGTGAAATACTTGGGAGAGGAGACCATTCTGACTTCAGCGATATTAACTCCGTGAGCCGCTCAAGGTTAGGAAGATCTTGCGGGTTACCGAAAAATGCCTTCAAGTCTCGGTAGGCCGACTGCGGAAACAGAGGCTGTCGAAGATCCGCATACCATGATTTGATCAAACCTGCAGCTAGAGTCGCTCCATACGCATCTCTCTGATCGACCTCCGCAAGAGCTGTTTCAATACCCTCGGCATGAGCGTACCTTGGAACGGGGAGTGTGGCTTGATTATCTTTCCAAACTATGAATTTCTGTCCTCTATCGTAGGCTTCCTTCAGAATTTCTTTCAGCTTAGAATGCGGGGGGACTCTAAAAAGTCCTTCAGTAACTATATTTTTTTCCATCAAGATGAAATTGGTGGTTTCTCGAAGAATCCGAGGAAGCCTTGTGGAGCCATCACTGCTTTTCGGTAGAGGATGCCTGACTGCAAAAGCTCGTCGTCCGCTAGCGTATGGGGCATAAATGTCATTCGATAGGCGTCGATCATGGAGGTAGGCTGATGGTGGTACAAGCAGATCTTCAATGGCAAGATGGAGCGCAAGACTGCTCAAAGTTGAAACTGCATTCTGCGAGTTAGTAATGGTCATAATTCGAACCATTGGGTTCCTGTTGTTCCAGACGGGAAGGCCATCGAAATACGTACCGTGAACAATCTTCCTCCTGAATTTCGGGCTAACAATTGTAGAAAACATTTCCACAAGAATCCTGACCCAGCTTCTTTCATGAACGATGTAGAGCTTCTGCAACCGTTTACGCATGGCCCTCGAGAGCACATGATATGCCTGTATGAACCATCCCCACCCTGGTCTATTCTTCCTCATCGCCGTTGCACCATCAGGTCCGCCACCGGCAAAAAATATCACCTCATACTCAGATCCCTTTAAGAGCTCTTCTTCACCGGGCAATCTTGCAAGGACGTAAGGAAGCAGTGCATCAAAGTCTACTTCCCGTGCATCTGGCAAGGCAGCCGCATTGAGTACATAGATCGGCCTGCCATCTTTTGACGGTATGGGTGATCGGTATAGTATGCTAGCGGCAACCCGGGCTAGAGGGGTGGAGTAGTCGGAGGAACTTAGTGGAGGGAGGACGGCGCTGAGTGACGAGCTTCGAAGGCGGTTGGTGAAATGGGAACGCATGGCTTCGTATTTCTGAGAATTCCAGTATATCCAGCAAATCAACCCAACTTGAGCAAGCTAGGGGAAAGGTACTTGGGAGAAGACGCGCGATGCGTTGGCACTAGTTTTGGAGGCTTCAGTAGTCGTGACAAGGGAGGGTCAATAGAGGCCCCCAAATCATGGTAAATGTTGAACAGGGCAGACTTACTTCAGCTCGTCAAGGCCTGAAGAGCGGCCCGTCCCTTGGTGGCTAAATATAAGAGTTCGGTGTTAAGGAATAGTAGGTGCTTTGGCGGGGGGCTTACGCGGAAAGTCAGGTCAGAAGCGTTGTGCCGCCCAGAGCAACGGTTAGGTACGTACATATAGGTTCAATATGTCAAGATTGGTGCATCTTTTAGCAACAGCAATCGACGTCAGCAGGTCCAAGGGTCAAGGATTGGAGTGCGCGGGTGGCTGGGCTGGCATGGAACATGGGGTTGCCCAGGCCCAGGTGAACCTTTCGATCACCGTTGCCAAGCAAACAAACAGAATGAAACGACTCCAACGCATTGACGGCCAAACGTCAGACCCCACAAGTAGATCTTTTCGACTGATCTCCCCACATATCCATCATGGTACACCTACACTCCAAGTGGATAGAATCCCTGGAATTGATCCTACGTCCAACCGTGCTTGTCAATGATCGCAGCATGCACTACCAGTAGACAAAGACAATTAATACATTCCCATGTTTCAGTACACGCCATGGCATCTTGCACCACTTTTTCGCGGATCTAATTCTCTGTCGCTCACGTTTCATCATATGAATCGGTTCCATTCCCGTGAACATCCCCCAGCTGCTCCTCGTCATCCTCGAAATCAACCTCAAACTCTTGCATTGCTCGCCGCAGCTCCTGAAGCCGTGCCGTACGTTCAGCTATAGTTTCAGGGGAGACTCCTAACTCGGTTATTCGTTGCTCGAAGTCTTCTTCGGTAGGTGGAGCGCCGGTTTCTGGATTGATAGCTCCTTCGCCTTCGAATAGCCACGGGATCAAGCCGCGGAAGAAAAATTGAAGAGTTGCATATTCACGGAGGATATCGTCGGGATTATTGAGGTTTCGGCGTGCCTGGCTACCAGACCGTCCAGTGGTGTACGAAGGAAGATTGTCTTCTGGAGGAAGCGGATCCGATGTTGATGTAAACTTTGACGTAATTCGGCGGTCCAGAAGGCTTATAAGCGCCCGGTCATCTGTCAAGATGGTATGGCGAGCGACTTTCATTTCATCAAACTCCAAGAGCCAAGAGGTTTTAATACCTTCTGATATGGCATTTGAGCAAGACGAAGCGACTTCGACCAGAAGAGACGTCGCCTCAGGAGTGTTCCAGATGTCTTTCGCCTTGGTCACGTATAGCTCACAGAGAAGTGTTTGGTAATTGCCCAACGGCTGACGCCCCCATATTGGTCGTGGGATGGGGTTAATATCCAGTTCCTGACATAAACTAGCTGCGGCCCATGGATACTCTTGAATGGCTAAACTTAGCTTGCTCCTCGCCCTCTCAGGTTCATTCAGTTGGCTGAGTGCAAGACCAAGTGTCATAGCGATATTGGGTGGGGTTCTCCACCTCTCTATAAGGTACTTAGACTCTGCCAGGTTGATGAACTGCTGGGGTTGGCGGCCTCGTATAGCAAGTTGGTCAATAACAAGACGCACGCAATATGGATCCTCATCGGGATCAAGACTAAGCACGAGTTTTGCCCATTCAAAAGCCGTCCGCCAAGTAGCACGCATGCCAAGACTGCATATGTATCTCCATGCTGCCAGCCAAAACTCCCGGTTTTCAGGACGCCGAAAATCAAGCCGCGCTTTGCCCTGGGAGAGGTTTTGCGAGAAGCTTGAATGTACCGACCGACCAAACGAGAATAGTGCACGCTCAAGAAGATCACCGGAGGTAGCGTGATCACGCTCCTGTTTCGCAATCTCTGAAACCTGGAGCAATGTGGAAATGTGATATGCTGAAAGTAAGCAATCAGTTATGGCGAAATTCAAAACTAAGGTCCTAAAGGAGCCCTTTTTTGCTCAGGAAGCACACACGAAGAAACTTTCACAGATGGATCCACTTACGGTTGAACTGTAGCAGCTGAATCATGCGGTTGGGATCCATAGATGCCACGCAGGATTCGAATTGTCTTTGGGTATCCTGGTATGATACATTGTGGACAAATCGGAACTCCACAGTACCATCTTTCTTCTTCTCGACTATTTCCATTCCCAGGCCGCCCGATGTAGCTCGAGGCCATTCTTCCTTTCCTTGGATAAATATGTTCCGACGTAGACCTAGAGAGGCGAGGTTACGACCACCAGGCGCATTCCTTCCTGTAACAGCTCCTGCGATGCCGGCTTGCTGTGGACCTCTACCCCGCCGTCTTCCACCCGCTACTTCTGCTTCGTTGTTCCCTGTCAAGGCCGCACGCCCAAAGAGTCTACGCATCTCATTAGATGCGTGGAGATGCTGCGTATCAATAGACAGTGCTGAAAATAATTCTTGCATCTCTCCGCCAATAGGCTCTGTCAGTTGACTTGAAGCTCCGCTCACTTTCGATTGAGAGGTACTCAAGGATAATGAGTGTAGAGCACGATCAATCTCATCAAGCTGTGGCATAGAAGTTGAGGATGGCCGTGCTTTTGGCTTCGGCTCTGGGCCCTTCCCGCCTTTACCCTTTTTCTTCTTTTTCCGCTTCGAAGCCTTAGAGGTTTGAGGCTGTGGGCGAGCAGGTTCTGCTATTTGTTCTTCGTCAGAATTCGCTTTGCTACTTTCTATTGCGTCCCGTTCATTGCCATCTCCTCCTTCATCCTCTGTACTTAGCATGGCGAAGAAACTGGCCTTGTTGCTGGATGGCGCAATCGGTTCATCATCTGACTCGTCGGCTTCTTGATGGGAGAACTTCTCTAACTGTTGCTTTTCCTCTAACTCTCGCTGAGCTCGACGCAAAGCGCGCGAAGACATCTTGAGGAAATTTTCTTTATATCTTATGTGGCTAAGTCTGGGAGTGCAAACGCTCTACGAAGTAACGTTACCAGAACAGAAAAGATTCGTGGATGACGGTGATGCTTGGCACTTTAGTGCACGGACCGCGATATCGGAAGGCGGCATCTTTCACCCGTAAGCATGGACCTCAAGATCTGTGCATCATGATCACTTCACCAGGCCTCCTTCGCCATCATCGAGGCCCTTCTCTTCCTCTTTCTCTACCTTCCTCATTCTTCTCCCTTCAACCCCTTGCCAATGCGTCGAGTAGCTGTCCAAGCCTTCCGCTCTGCTCGCCGGCCTTCCCTACGCAAGTTTGTCAGGAACCGTAACATAACGCTCGCTCCTTCAGGCCATGCCTTAGGCTTGCGGTCCATCTCTTCACGGAGGGAACGCGTAGCAACTACTCTTTTAACATCTTCTATGCATATACGTGGCTTCTCGGTTGCGCTCGTATCTGCCGCCGTCGCTTCCGGAGCCTTTTATGCGTACCGAGGCACTAACCCCAATTCTAGCACTAGCACAAGTACCTCTACGTCCCTCTCAACAGAACAAAGCAGGAGTTTAAGCGCATCTAATGTCTATTCAAATTCGCCACAAGCAAGTCCCAGCAGCGCAACAGCAGAGCAAGCCTCCGAATCTACGCGGCGAGCTCTGGTGGTAGGGCAAGGTTCACTATACACCGGAACAATAACTGGCGACGGCCCTCTGTCAAAGGAAACGGACGACTACGGCCGGAAGGTGCTTGAAATGCTGACACCTGAGCAAGCAACCCAGAAATTACGGAAGAACGAGGAGTCTTGGCTTGTAGGAAGGGGTAAAGGCGTCGTCCGTTATGATGTCGTCCAGATACCCAGCAACGATCCGATTGAGGATGACCATGCGGAAAAAATAATTGAAGTACCACAAGGCGTGGCAGCTACGAATGATGGCTCATTGGCTAGTGACTGGATGTTTTGGGGAGTCTTTGATGGTCATAGGTGAGGAAGCCTTACTTACCGAGCTCTATTTTATATACTAATTCATCGCTCAGTGGATGGGTAACATCCGCGAAGCTCCGTCAGACATTAATATCTTTCGTGGCTCGCGAGCTCGATTCAACATACAAAAATGCGCTTGCGGATCCTTCGCTCATATTCCCTACCGCTGAAGCCATCGACATGGCAATTAAAAACGGATTTCTCCGTCTCGACCACGAAATAGTTCACGAGTCAGTCACAAAGGTACAAAAGGCACAGTCTAAGCTTGTCGCAGCAGAGCTACTTGCACCAGCACTTTCTGGCTCGTGTGCGCTTCTGTCTTTCTACGATAGCAGATCAAAACTTCTTCGAGTTGCCTGCACTGGCGATTCCCGAGCAGTTCTAGGGCGGCGAGGTCCAAGCGGCAAGTGGACTGCCACGCCGTTATCTGTTGACCAAACGGGAGCAAATGCTGCGGAAGCGGAACGGTTGCGAAATGAGCATCCAGGCGAGCCCAATGTTGTCAAAAACGGCCGCGTGCTGGGTGGCCTAGAACCCGCACGGGCATTTGGTGACGCGGTATACAAGTGGAGCATCAAGACCAACGAGGAACTCAAAAGGTCATATTTCGGCCGCACAGGTTCAGCGCAGCTGCGGACACCTCCATACGTTACAGCAGAACCTGTGGTCACAACCACAAAAGTTGAACCGGAAAAGGGCGACTTTGTCGTTATGGCTACTGATGGGCTCTGGGAGATGCTCACTAATGAAGAGGTCGTCGGGCTTGTTGGTCAATGGTTAGAAGCTCAAGCAGATGGCAAGCGAGGCCAAGGCGGTCGGTCCGACTCTTGGTTGAAGAGCTGGTTTAGTGCTCAGAAAGGTCTACCAGTTGAACAGGCCGGACCTGATGGTGATAAGAGTGGTCAACGCGCTCCAATTCGACAACAGCAGTGGGGCATCAAGGCCACCCAGAATGACCGGTTCGTAGTCGAAGATAAAAACGCAGCAACGCATCTAGTGAGAAATGCTCTAGGGGGTAAAGATCAGGATCAGCTTTCAGCACTCTTGACACTGCCTAGTCCTTATTCCAGACGATACAGGTGAGATCATGCCCACTTATATATCAGCACTGAAAACCTAACAAAAACGATAGGGACGACCTCACTGTAGAAGTTATCTTCTTTGGCGAAGGTAACACAACCGGCAACGTCACTCTCAACCAAGAAGCGAGCGCTTCTAGTCCCGATATGAAGGCGAAGTTATAATTTCCTTAGCTTCATTCCCTCGACTTAACTATTGATACCCGGTACTTTCAGTTAGTCCTACCCTTGGGTTACTTGTGTGGCGTAGGGCGTTGATCTTGATCATATGCATACTCACGGTAGCGTCGGCGTTGGCCGGCACGAGTGCCAAATTCATCATTTGCGGGCTATCTGCGTAACTAGCAGACTGGGATTGTTTCGTTGTTAGCCGCCATCTCTATCTTGGGATATGCAGGAGCTTGGGGTACTAAAATAGAACTACGTTCCATAAATACACAGCATCTACTTTCACTATAGTTTTATTGGTCGTACAACCTCGAGTGTTTTCAGTTCCTGTCTGAACTGATTGCAAGCAGGGCTTATCATCTGAAAGGTGTATAGACTTTGCAAAAGCCGCTAACCGAAGCCTAACACATGTCATTCACAGAAACCTAACATAATCCAATTTTCTAAAGAAAGAGCAGAGCTTAATTTTAGAGTATATATCCAGCCGCAAGGGAATGCAGAAGCAACATTGCTCCTGTCAAGAATTGCACCTTCCCGTAAAGACGAATGTTGATACCCACTCAAGTAGCCTCACAAATTTCAAAGTCGACAATACAATATTCGAAGGTAGTCATACAAGCCCCATCTTCTGGCGCCCTTATTCGGACTCTGAATTGGGTCCGGCGCAACTGAACGTGCTATCAGCTCCACGTATCCTGAATGGTGCCGCAGCTGGGTCCAGCTCCAGGATAGAAGGATAAAGCTTCTCTCGTGTATCGTAAATATAGGCTGCGATCCGGGAGAGATGCCGTAGCTATACGAGGGCAAGGCGTTCGCGTGGTAATACGTCGAGGGTTCCGGACAATCCAAATCGATCAGTCGAGTGACGGTACCAGTCAATTATCTCTTGCTTAGTTGCCCGTATGATTTGTCCAATTATATCAGCATAGTTCTTCGGAATTGAATCGCCATCCCCAGGAGTAAATACCCACAAAAAGGAGGGGAAGACCAGAAACGAAACCCTTACCCTGTTTCTTTTATAACAAACCGCAAACAAAACTCCCATACAAAGTAATCAAGGCTCGCATGTCCTTTCGCAATCTGGTCGAACCATCCTACCTGGTCACCGTGATGACACAAGAATGACGCCGCGCGCGCTACGTCCCCCCGGGTTAATTGGGAATTACCACATCGCAGCATGCAAAGCCCCAAAATCGCGCTCAGCACCTTCAACGTTGCCCGCCATGCCAAATCAAGGCACCACCTGGAACTCAAGTTCATTCTTGTACTCGCGAATAATTCTGGATGCCGGATACCAGAGGCGGCAGTCCCAACTTATCATGTCAACCTCAGCGGCAGAGAAGAGGCCTTTAGAACGAATTCTTGGAGAAGCTGCAAATGAAAGGCGTCATTTCATCAGCTGATATGGAGCGCTTGGTTTGTGGAGCTAACTTTCAATTCACGTTCCATCAATAAGCAACCTCTTTCACAACCCAATATACCGTGAGGCCTGATCACGAATTGAATCTTAATATTATTCCACTTTAGATACTCTTTACCGTTGACTATGCCGTGCTGTTCGCCATCATCAACCATGCCAACACCAGGGTTGCAATCAACGAGATTTCAATATTGAATTGAATCGATTGAATCTTGGCACTCAATTCAACCGATTGAGGGTTCACTGGCTTTTCAATTCAATCGATTCGGAAGTCCCAATTGAATTGAATCGGTTGACGAATATTGAATATTTTAATATAGAAATATTAACAAGTTATAATGCTCTAAACCTTATTTTTCTTAGTCTCCCTCACCAAAAAAAGTTCACCCGAGTATTACCCGATATTTACACTATTATATCGCCGCCAGTAGAAGAACTTTGCTCCCGGATTTGCCCATTAATAATATTAATTCTATCACCACCATGGCTTCTAGCGCGTCAGATGATGGCCAAACGAACACCTCAATCCTTTCTACAGCTCGTTCTGATCCTACCGCACCTACCGACCTCCAGCGCGTTTCAGATCACAGCTTAGATGGTAATGCTAACACGTCTACCACCAATTTCCAACAAGAAGAGTATAAAGGAATTAAGTGGAAGTGTCTTCTTAGCTACCATATTCCTTATCTAACGGCGGGTAGACATTGTAGGCCTATGGGCAGTTAAAGCGACCGGCGATAAAAGAGACAGTATAATGTAGTAGGAAAGTGTGTCAACACTATGCCAAGACTCGCGATAGGCCTATATTGAGAGCTGGGTGACAGGAAGGATAGTTAGAAACAATTTTAGGCGTCACTAGGTAGGTCCTCCTGCATTAAATCTATGCCAAGACTCGTAATAGTTGCTGACTACTCCAGTTGAATTCAGTTGCAACTAGGTGCCAAGACTTCAATATTGATTCAATCAATTCAATCAACTGGACTCTCTGCTTACAAAGCTTTCAATTCAACCGATTCAGGGCCTCAATCGAGTTGAGTTGATTGATTTGCAACCCTGGCCAACACGGACAGCTTGACGTGACAGAGAGGAGAAAGGATCCTCAGGAGGTAAATTCTGAAGATGTAGAGACAGTGGAGAAGATGCTATCTCGATCATAGAAGACATGGTAGACGAAGATATTGTGTGGTCTAAAGAACAAGATGTTGTGAAGCTGATATAATATAATGTTCCTTGGAAAAAGAAGATGATGGTATAAATAATAGGAAGACCCAAAAGGAAGCTTCCGAAGAAAAAGACATCCTATCCTTTGTGATTCCCAGCGCTTTGATTCACGATGCATCTTCATCTGGTTGGGAATTGGTTGACAGGATCCTAGGTATCAAAGAGTAAGTCAAAATTCATACTCAAATATGAATCCCTGTCTAATGCAATAATTACGAGGCGGAAATTACGCTGACAGTCTACAAATATATCGGTTTTCAGTAAGCTCACTTGAATACTCGAGAGCAGTGCCTGAGATATATTATCTCTTAACCCGCTTACGTCCATCGCTAAATCGCGACTAGAATTAATTGGGCACTGACATCTCGTGCAGCTTATCTGATTGGCTGACTCGTTATCGAACAGATGGACGCAAAGCAGCGGGTTAAGGGATAGGACATTCTTCTAATATTCGATTGTTTATTATTATTTAACAGGTAGGAGGGTAACCCAGGGCCTTCTTATCCAACCAACTATGGTGCCCTCAAAGCACATTCTTCCATTCTTTGTAGAGAAATCACTCTCGAGAATCCGAATCCACTCTCCTCGCTACTCCTGCCAGGGGACATTTCTTCTAGTATTAGGTTTTCTCACTATTTGCCGATGATTAAAGTCTACTAACATGAGTTTAGGAGCTTCATGCGAATACCAATTATACTCGTTTTTTTTCAGAGACCGCTTCCCGGTTTCTTATCCCATTACATACTTCTTTTCCCGATACTCCATCGCTATCCCCGATTTCCTAGCCTCATATGTACCTTTTTGAAAGGCTTTGCTAATTCGCGTCTGACAACATGTGCTTTGACGCCCACGGGAGATAATCTGCACCCTATTCTCCTGAAGGAGTCAGTCCAGCGTCAATTAACGTTTACCCCAGGTAGTATAGTTGTCCGGTAAATTTATAGCACCAGCTACTACCGCGAAAGGTAGAGGCGCGCGTACGGGGATTCTGAAAGAGCTGAATCAATTTGTTGTTCCATTGCATGCTCTAGTCTCCGGAGGATCGGCGAACGAGAGCTTAAGCATATAGATTCACCTAGTTGAATATATCTATTATACGGAAAGATAACTCGGATTAAAATTGAGTCCTCCCACGCACAGCCCTCTCTCAAAGTATTAAAATTTCCGTGAAGTCGCTTAGGCGTTGAGACGAGAACAGTGTTGCCTAGGTGGGGGTGAATGAAAGGATAAGTAAGCTAGGGCCAACTTCTATATTTATCAAGTTCTAGGGGCTGTGGCCGTCAGGCGTCCACTAATATATGTACCGTAGCATTGCTTCTAACATCTACTATGGTATCAGGCATATGTTTTGTATGTGGGTCTTCAGCTGCAGGGAGCCCCGTAACGCACAGATAATACAATACACCAATCAATATGCTAGTTTGTATAGAAATCTAGCATATTG
>Ga0307515_10002026_pt1 | contig 44830 bp, 39 predicted proteins | sample 17_EM_MG_FD_194513 | JGI IMG/M metagenome (GOLD analysis project Ga0307515, IMG submission 194513) | Populus trichocarpa ectomycorrhiza microbial communities from riparian zone in the Pacific Northwest, United States - 17_EM | ecosystem: Host-associated > Plants > Roots > Unclassified | place... | reverse complement strand
CGAGGGTGCCGAGGAGGGAGAGGACGAGAATCTGGATGACGACGAGCCTGATCTGAACCCGTGGAGTCCGACCGGTCTCCGGGATGTTGGTCATGTGGTGCTGCCTCCCCCTCTCAGTGCGTGTACGCGTCGATGCGTGTATGAGTCATATACGAACTACCTGTGAGGCCGTACGCCAACTCCCCTGCCCTCAAAGCCGCTTGACCCCCTTGATACGTCCGGCCCGGGCCACCCGCGCGCGAGCCGTCTTCATCCGCAGGCCACCGCGCTGGCCGCCGATCTTCAGGCCGGTGCCCGAGGAGAGCCAACCCGAGGAGATGTCGGCCGACTTGGCGGCGTTGGTCTCCGCGAGCGGGTCGTTGTCGGCGCGCCGGGCCAGCGCCATGACGCCGGGGACGACGAACGGGGCGAGCAGCAGGTCGTACAGGGCGGCCGTGAACAGCAGGCTGCCCAGGCCCACATGGCGGGCGGCGGTGTCGCCGACGAGGGCGCCGACACCGGCGTAGAGCACGGTGGCGCCGATCGCGGCGGCGACCACGACGGCCATCGGGCCGGTCGCCGACTTGAGGCGGCCGTTCTCCGGTTTCGCCAGGCCGGCGAGGTAGCCGATGACGCACAGGACGAGGGCGTAGCGGCCGGCCGCGTGGTCGGCGGGCGGGGCGAGGTCGGCGAGGAGGCCCGCGCCGAAGCCGATGAGGGCGCCCGCGACATGGCCGTAGACCATGGCCAGGCCGAGGACCGTGAGGAGCAGCAGGTCAGGGACGGCGCCCGGGAGGTGGAGGCGGGCGAGGACGCTCACCTGGATCACGAGGGCGACGACGACCAGCGGCACGGAGAGCAGGATCCGGTTGACACGCATGGGGAGGGGCTCCTACTGCTGTTGCTGGCCGTCGACCGGCGCGTTCGCGGACGGGGTGGCCGTGACGGTCACCGTCGGGATCGGGGTCGGCTTGGACTTCGCGGGCAGGACCGTGTCGCGCGGGTCCTTCTTCGGGGCTTCCACGACGACGCCGACGATGTCGAGCTTGGTGAAGTTCACGTACGGCGTGACGTACAGCGTGCGGGTCAGGCCGCCGCCGGAGGGGTCGACGCGCGAGACGACACCGACCGGGACGCCGGGCACGAACGGCTTGTCGGCCTGCGAGCCGAAGGTGACCAGCCGGTCGCCCTTCTTCACCTCGGCCTTGCCGTTGAGGAGTTCGACGCGCAGCGGGCCGTCGCCCTCGCCGGAGGCGAAGCCGAGTTCGTCGTTGCCCTCCATCCGGGTGCCGACGGTGAAGTCGGGGTCGTTGGCGAGGAGCACGGTGGCGGTGTCGGGGCCGACGGTCGTCACGCGCCCGACCAGGCCGTTGCCGTTGAGGACGGTCATGTCGCGCTTGATGCCGTCGTTGGCGCCGATGTCGATGGTGATCGTCCAGGAGAAGCTCTGGGCGGCTCCTATCGCGATGACCTGGGCGCCCTTGATGCCGTACTGGCCCTCGCCGGCCACCTTCAGCATCTTGTCGAGCTGGGTCAGGCGGCTGCGGTTGCGGTCGTCGCTGCCGAGCTTCGCCTTGAGGGCCGCGTTCTCCTTCTCCAGGACCGCGAGCCGGTCGTGCCGCTCACCGGAGTCGCGGACCGCGGAGACCGCGTCACCGACCGGGTCGACGGCGGACGACACACCGTTCTCGATCGGGCCGAACACGGTGGCCGCGGCCCGGCGGGCTCCGTCGACCGGTGAGTCCTGCCCTCCCCGGATGTCCACCGTGATCAACGCGAACGCTACGGCGATCAGCAGCACCAGGAGCAGCCGGCTCTCTCGTGTGTCCCTCACGTGCGGCGGCCGTGCCTTCCTCATAGAAATGTGCAGAGGTTCGGGTATGCAGGTGTGTATGCAGGTGTGTGTACGGAGGCCCCGTCAGATGTGAATGGAGGCTTATGACGGAGCCTATGCCTCCGTATCAACGATCCGCCGCACGAGAGGAGATCATCCCGTACGGCGGAATCGAAGCGTTACGTCATCTGCGCGGCTGGGCGTCCAGCACCTGCTGGAGCGCCTCGAACTCCTCGACGCACTTTCCGGAGCCGAGCGCCACGCTGTCCAGCGGGTCCTCGGCGATGTGGATCGGCATGCCGGTCTCCCGGCGCAGCCGCTCGTCGAGACCCTGCAGCAGGGCTCCGCCGCCGGTCAGAACGATTCCGCGGTCCATGATGTCCCCGGACAGCTCCGGCGGGCACTTGTCGAGGGTCGTCTTCACCGCGTCGACGATCGCGTTGACGGGTTCTTCGATCGCCTTGCGGACTTCGGCCGCCGAGATGACGACGGTCTTGGGCAGGCCGGAGACCAGGTCCCGGCCACGGATTTCGGTGTGCTGGTCGTCGTCGAGGTCGTACGCGGAACCAATCGTGATCTTGATCTGCTCAGCCGTCCGCTCACCCAGAAGGAGCGAGTACTCCTTCTTGATGTGCTGGATGATCGCGTTGTCCAACTCGTCGCCCGCGACGCGGATGGACTGGGCGGTGACGATGCCACCGAGCGAGATGACCGCGACCTCCGTGGTGCCGCCGCCGATGTCCACCACCATGTTGCCCGTGGCCTCGTGGACCGGCAGGCCGGAACCGATGGCCGCGGCCATGGGCTCCTCGATGATGTGCACCTGGCGGGCCCCGGCCTGGGACGACGCCTCGATGACGGCACGGCGCTCGACGCCCGTGATGCCCGAGGGCACACAGACGACGACGCGGGGGCGGGCCAGATAGCGCCGCTTGTGGATCTTCAGGATGAAGTAGCGGAGCATGCGCTCGGTGATCTCGAAGTCGGCGATGACACCGTCCTTGAGCGGACGTACGGCAACGATGTTGCCGGGCGTGCGCCCGATCATCTTCTTGGCTTCGGAGCCGACCGCGAGAATGCCACCGGTGTTGGTGTTGATCGCGACGACGGACGGCTCGTTGAGTACGATCCCGCGACCCCTGACGTACACCAGCGTGTTGGCGGTCCCGAGGTCGACAGCCATGTCACGGCCGATGAACGACATTGAGTTCCCCATCAGGATTCGTCTGGCCTTCCTGGGAGCTTTTGAGGGCTTTTCAGGTCGGCGAAGTGGGTGCAGTGACGTGAAGGCTTCCATCGTAGACGCGCCATCACGAACACTGCGCGAGGGTCTTCGCCATTGTCAGCATGTGAGGCACGGCCTCGCTTGTGGAGACGGCCCAACGGGGGCACTCGTTCCCCCGATCGGCACGCATATGCCAAGAGACGGCCGGAAAAACGCGGCCGTCCCTGGTCAGGCATGTGGGTTACTGATGGAGATTCAGCCGCGCCCGGGGAAGAAGATCTTCACCTCGCGTTCGGCGGACTCCTCCGAGTCCGAGGCGTGGATCAGGTTCTCGCGCACGATGACTCCGAAGTCGCCCCGGATGGAGCCGGGGGCGGCGGCGATCGGGTCGGTCGGACCGGCCAACTGGCGTACGCCCTCGATGACCCGCTCGCCCTCGACGATCAGGGCGACGACGGGACCGGAGGCCATGAACTCCACCAGCGGCTCGTAGAAGACCTTGCCCTTGTGCTCGCCGTAGTGCTGCTCCAGGGTGTCCTGGTCCAGGGTGCGCAGCTCCAGCGCGGTGATCCGCCAGTCGGCCTTGCGCTCGATCCGGCTGATGATCTCGCCGGTCAGGCCACGACGTACGGCGTCGGGCTTGAGCAGGACGAGGGTGCGCTGGGTCACGACGGGGCTCCTTCGGATCATGATGGTGCGGGTCGACTCACGGTCGTCTCACGACAATCCCGAGGTTACAGGGCGTGTCCATGCGCCCATTACGCAACGTCAGGTGTAGTGGAGTCACGCCGCGCCGGGAGTGGCGGAGTCGGCCTGCGCGGCCTGTGCCGCGAACCGTGCCTTCGCCTCGTCGATCTTCCGGCCGTAGTGGACGGAGGCCCACCACAGGGCCGCGAAGATCGCCCCGAGGAAGAACATCGACGGCACGACCAGGCCCGACGCGATCAGCGCGATCTGCAGCGCCCAGCCGAGCGCGATGCCGGCCGGCCGGGTCACCACTCCGCACAGCGCGACGGACAGGAACATCGCGATCCCGCACACCGTCCACACGGTGGAGGTGGTCAGGTCCGGGTCCTTCATGGCCACGAGCCCGGCAAAACCGATCACGAAGAACTCGCCGATCAGCGTGGAAGAACAGAGCGTACGCACGGAAAGTCAGCCCCTCCCCAGGAGCAGTCGGGCTTCACCGACGGTGATGACGGAACCGGTGACGAGCACACCGCCGCCCGCGAACTCGCCGTCCTCCTCGGCCAGCGTGATCGCGGCCTCCAGCGCGTCCGGCAACCGCGGCTCGACCTGCACCCGCTCGTCGCCGAACACCTCGACGGCGATCCCGGCCAGCTCGTCCACGTCCATCGCGCGGTGACTGGAGTTCTGCGTGACGACGACCTCGGCGAACATCGGCTCGAACGCTTCGAGCAGCCCGCGGACATTCTTGTCACCGCTGGCGCCCACGACCCCGATCAGCTTGCTGAAGTCGAACGCCTCCGCCACGGCCTCGGCGGTCGCACGGGCGCCCGCCGGGTTGTGCGCCGCGTCCAGCACAACGGTCGGCGACCGCCGTACGACCTCCAGCCGCCCGGGTGAGGTGACGGACGCGAAGGCCTTCCGCACGGTGTCGATGGCGAGCGGATCGGGCCGCTGGGCCCCGACACCGAAGAAGGCTTCTACGGCGGCGAGGGCGACGGCCGCGTTGTGCGCCTGGTAGGGCCCGTGCAGCGGGAGGTAGATCTCCTCGTACTCGCCGCCGAGGCCACGCAGGTTGATGAGCTGCCCGCCGACGGCAACATGCCGGGACACGACCCCGAACTCCAGACCCTCCCGGGCGACGGTCGCGTCCACCTCGACGGCCTTCTTCAGGAGCACCTGCGCCGCGTCCACCGGCTGCTGCGCCAGGATCACGGTGGCGTCCTGCTTGATGATCCCGGCCTTCTCCGTGGCGATCTCACCGGTCGTCTCGCCGAGGCGGTCGGTGTGGTCGAGATCAATGGGGGTGACTACGGCTACGTCGGCGTCGATCACGTTCGTCGCGTCCCAGCTACCGCCCATGCCGACCTCTACGACGGCCACGTCGACCGGCGCGTCCGCGAACGCGGCGTACGCCATCCCCGTCAGCACCTCGAAGAACGACAGCCGGAACTCCTGCTGCGCGTCCACCATCTCGATGTACGGCTTGATGTCCTCGTACGTCTCGATGAAGCGCTCGGCGGAGATCGGGGCGCCGTCGAGGCTGATGCGTTCGGTGATCGACTGGACGTGCGGGGAGGTGTAGCGGCCGGTGCGCAGTTCGAAGGCGCCGAGCAGGGCCTCGATCATGCGGGCCGTGGAGGTCTTGCCGTTCGTGCCGGTGATGTGGATCGAGGGGTACGAGCGCTGGGGGTCGCCCAGGACGTCCATCAGGGCGACGATGCGGCTGACCGACGGCTCCAGCTTGGTCTCGCCCCAGCGGGTGGCGAGGTCGGCCTCTACGGTGCGGAGGGCCTTGTCCAGCGCGGGGTCCTCGGGGCGGCCGGGGACGTCGGCCTGCGGCCCGCTGGTGCCCTGGGTGCGGAGGGTGCGGCTGCCGGCCTCGATCACCGCGAGATCCGGGTCGCGGTCGGTCTCGGCGGCGACGATCTCTTCGAACGGGTCGCTGTCAGTCACGTGGGTCAGTCTACGGAGGTTGGGGTGGTCTTTCGTCTGCGGGCCCGGTGGGGGCTGGTCGCGCCCACGCGGCGGAGCCGCAAATCGATACAGCCCCACGCCCCTAGGTAGGACAGCGCTCCCGGAACTGAAAAGTTCCGGGAGCGCTGTCCTACCTACGAATCCTTACTCCTGCGGCAAGCCGTCCAGCTGGTTCTTGATGCGGGCGATGTCCTCGTCCGCCTTCGTCAGGCGGCCGCGGATCTTGTCGACCACGTTGTCCGGGGCCTTGGCCAGGAACGCCTCGTTGCCCAGCTTCGCCGTTGCCTGGGCCTTCTCCTTCTCCGCGGCGGCGAGGTCCTTCGCGAGGCGCTTCCGTTCCGCCGCGATGTCGATCGTGCCGGAGAGGTCGAGGGCGACCGTGGCGCCGCCGACCGGGAGGGTCGCCGTCGCCGCGAAGGTGTCGCCCTCGGGCTGGAGGCGGAGGAGCTGGCGGATGGCGGCCTCGTGGGGGGCCAGTGCCGTGCCGTCCAGGGTGAGGCGGGCCGGGACGCGCTGGCCGGGCTGGAGGCCCTGGTCGGCGCGGAAACGGCGGACCTCGGTGATGACCTGCTGGAGGGTCTCGATCTCCTTCTCGGCTGCGGAGTCCCTGAAGCCGCTGTCCTTCGGCCAGTCCGCGATGACGACCGACTCGCCGCCCGTCAGTGTCGTCCAGAGCGTCTCCGTGACGAACGGGACGATCGGGTGCAGCAACTTCAGGGTGACGTCGAGGACTTCACCGAGGACGCGCTTGGAGACCTCGGCCGGTTCGCCGCCCGCCATGAACGTCGTCTTGGACAACTCGACGTACCAGTCGAAGACTTCGTCCCACGCGAAGTGGTACAGGGCGTCCGAGAGCTTGGCGAACTGGAAGTCGTCGTAGAGCGCGTCGACTTCGGCCACCGTCTCGTTCAGACGGGAGAGGATCCAGCGGTCCGTCGCCGACAGCTGCTCGGCGGGCGGGAGGTCGCCCTCGATCGTCGCGCCGTTCATCAGCGCGAAGCGGGTCGCGTTCCAGAGCTTGTTGGCGAAGTTCCGGGACGCCTGGACCCAGTCCTCGCCGATCGGCACGTCCGTACCGGGGTTGGCACCCTTGGCCAGGGTGAAGCGGACGGCGTCGGAGCCGTACGCGTTCATCCAGTCCAGCGGATCGACCGCCGTGCCCGAGGACTTGGACATCTTCTTGCCGAACTGGTCGCGGACCAGGCCGGTCAGCGCGATGGTCTTGAAGGGGACCTCGCCGTCCATCGCGTACAGGCCGAACATCATCATCCGGGCGACCCAGAAGAAGATGATGTCGTGGCCGGTGAGCAGGACGTCCGTTGTGTAGAACTTCTTGAGATCCGGGGTCTGTTCGGGCCAGCCCAGGGTCGAGAAGGGCCACAGGCCGGAGGAGAACCAGGTGTCCAGGACGTCGGAGTCCTGAGTCCAGCCCTCACCGCTCGGCGGCTCCTCGTCGGGGCCGACGCAGACGACCTCGCCGTCCGGGCCGTACCAGACCGGGATGCGGTGACCCCACCACAACTGCCGTGAGATGCACCAGTCGTGGAGGTTGTCGACCCAGTCGAAGTAGCGCTTCTCCATCTCCTGCGGGTGGATCTTGACCCGGCCGTCACGGACCGCGTCGCCGGCCGCCTTGGCGAGCGGGGCGACCTTGACCCACCACTGCATGGAAAGGCGCGGCTCGACGGTCGTCTTGCAGCGCGAGCAGTGGCCGACGGAGTGGACGTACGGCCGCTTCTCGGCGACGATCCGGCCGTCGGCGCGCAGGGCGGCGACGATCGCGGAGCGGGCCTCGAAGCGGTCCAGGCCCTCGAAGGGGCCGTGGACGGTGATGACACCGCGCTCGTCCATGACGGTCAGCGACTCCAGGTCGTGCCGCTGGCCGATCGCGAAGTCGTTCGGGTCGTGGGCCGGGGTCACCTTGACCGCGCCGGTGCCGAACTCGGGGTCGACGTGGGTGTCGGCGACGACCGGGATGGTGCGGTCGGTGAGCGGCAGCTTGATGTGCCGGCCGACCAGGTGCTTGTACCGCTCGTCGTCGGGGTGGACGGCGACCGCGGTGTCGCCGAGCATCGTCTCGGCGCGGGTGGTGGCGACGACGATGGTGTCGTCCCCCTCCCCGTACTTCATGGAGACGAGCTCGCCGTCGTCGTCCTGGTACTCGACCTCGATGTCCGAGATCGCGGTGAGACAGCGCGGGCACCAGTTGATGATGCGCTCGGCGCGGTAGATCAACTCGTCGTCGTAGAGCCGCTTGAAGATGGTCTGGACGGCCTGGGACAGGCCCTCGTCCATGGTGAAGCGCTCGCGGCTCCAGTCGACGCCGTCGCCGAGCCGGCGCATCTGGCCGAGGATCTTGCCGCCGTACTCGTCCTTCCACTGCCAGACGCGCTCGACGAACGCCTCGCGGCCCAGGTCGTGCCGGGACTTGCCCTCCTTGCCGAGCTCGCGCTCGACGACGTTCTGGGTGGCGATGCCCGCGTGGTCCATGCCCGGCAGCCACAGCGACTCGAAGCCCTGCATGCGCTTGCGCCGGGTCAGCGCGTCCATCAGCGTGTGCTGGAAGGCGTGCCCGAGGTGCAGGCTGCCCGTGACGTTCGGCGGGGGAATGACGATCGTGTACGGCGGCTTCTCGCTCTTCGCGTCCGCCTCGAAGTAACCCCGCTCCACCCAGCGCTCGTACAGCGGCCCCTCTACCTCGGCCGGCGCGTACTGGGTCGGCAGTTCGGAGTCGGGCGCTGGTGGCTGCTGCTGAGCGTTCTCGGTCACGGGCCCAGTTTAGGGGTGTCGCGGGGGTGTCCCGAAACGCGTTTGTTCTGTAACGGTGCGCCCCCCGCTGCCATGTGGTTCCTGTGACTGGTCCAGGATGTTTGGATCGCATAAGCATCTGGAGGGGAACCCAGAATGAGCTACAACCAGCCGGGCCCGTACGGCGGGCAGCCCCAGCAGCCCGGACCGTACGGTCAGCCGGGTCCCTACGGCCCGCCTCCTCAGCAGGCGCCGCAGGGCGCCCCCCAGCCCGGCTACGGCTACCCCCAGCAGGCTCCGCCCGCCCAGCCCGGGTACGGCTACCCGCAGCAGCCCCAGCCTCCGCAGGGCGTCCCGCCGCAGGGTCCCTACGGCCAGCCGCAGCAGCCGTACGGTCAGCAGGCGCCCTATGGCCAACCTCCTTACGGGCAGCCCCCGTACGGTGTTCCGCAGCCGCCCCCGGGCGGGGGCAAGAAGAAGACGGGGCTGGTCATCGGCGCGGTCGCGGTGGTCGCCGCGGTGGCCGTCGGTGCTTACTTCCTGCTGGCGAACGGCAGCGGATCCGGTCTCACGGACGACGGCGCCCACAAGCTGACGACGCCCGCGAAGGTGCTCAGCGACTACAACCGGGCGACCAAGGACGGCGACACCACCGACAGCGGCTCGTCGACCGTGAAGGACCTGGAGCAGAGCGGCGTCAAGAACGGCACCGCCGTCCTCGCTGCCTACACGACGGCCGACCTGAGCGGCTACGACCCGGACGACCCCTCCACCGCGCCCGGTCAGGCGGAACTCCTCACGGCCAAGGGCATCTCCCTCATCGGCGCCTACGGCAAGATCGCCGATCCGGAGAAGGCCCTGGACGCGTTCTTCGCGGACATCCAGAAGGACGTCAAGCAGAGCAACTCCTCCAGCAGCAGCTCGACGGGCGGGAGCGAACTGGTCGGGCAGGCCGAGTCGGTCGACATCGACGGCGCGGTCATGAAGTGCCAGGCGACCAAGGCGACCAACCAGCTGACCAAGAAGCAGCAGACCGACTGGTTCTGCGCCTGGGCCGACTACAGCACCATCGCCATGGTCTCCCCCGGCGACAACACGACCGACGTGTCGAAGGACACCGCCGTCGACATGACCACCAAGCTGCGCAAGGAAGTTCGGGTGAAGGCCTGACCCCGAAGGCCTCAAGTACGAAGGGCGCCCGGTCAGTTGACTGACCGGGCGCCCTTCATGTCGTACCGAGACCGTCGTACCGAGTCTGTCGGCTACGCCGTCTTCTGCTCGCCCGGGCCGCGGCCCCGCGCGTCGCGCGGGATCAGGGTCGGGTTGACGTTCGACAGGACGACGTCCGCCGTGATGACGACGCGGGCCACGTCCTTGCGGGACGGGACCTCGTACATGACGCCCTGGAGGACTTCCTCCATGATGGCGCGCAGGCCGCGGGCGCCGGTCTGGCGGAGGATGGCCTGGTCGGCGATGGCCTCGAGGGCCTCGCGCTCGAAGTCCAGCTCCACGCCGTCGAGTTCGAAGAGGCGCTCGTACTGCTTGACGAGTGCGTTGCGCGGCTCGATGAGGATCTGGAGCAGGGCCTCGCGGTCCAGGTTGTGGACCGAGGTGATGACGGGCAGCCGGCCGATGAACTCGGGGATCATGCCGAACTTGACCAGGTCCTCGGGCATGACGTCCTCGAACTGGTCCTTGGCCTGCAGCTCCCGCTTGGAGCGGATCGTCGCGCCGAAGCCGATGCCCTTGGCGCCGGCCCTGGACTCGATGAGCTTCTCCAGGCCCGAGAAGGCGCCGCCCACGATGAACAGGACGTTCGTCGTGTCGATCTGGATGAACTCCTGGTGCGGGTGTTTACGGCCGCCCTGCGGCGGGACCGAGGCCGTCGTGCCCTCCAGGATCTTCAACAGGGCCTGCTGGACGCCCTCGCCGGAGACATCACGGGTGATCGAGGGGTTCTCGCTCTTGCGGGCGACCTTGTCGATCTCGTCGATGTAGATGATGCCCGTCTCGGCCTTCTTGACGTCGTAGTCAGCGGCCTGGATGAGCTTCAGCAGGATGTTCTCGACGTCCTCGCCGACATAGCCCGCCTCCGTGAGCGCGGTCGCGTCGGCGATCGCGAACGGCACGTTCAGCATGCGGGCCAGGGTCTGGGCGAGGAGGGTCTTGCCCGAGCCGGTGGGGCCGAGCAGGAGGATGTTGGACTTCGCCAACTCGATGGCGTCCTCGCGGCTTTGACCGCCGCCGTGCTCACCGGCCTGGACGCGCTTGTAGTGGTTGTACACCGCGACCGAGAGGGCCTTCTTCGCCGACTCCTGGCCGACGACGTACCCCTCGAGGAACTCGTAGATCTCGCGGGGCTTGGGGAGTTCCTCCCAGCGGACCTCGCTCGTCTCCGCGAGTTCTTCCTCGATGATCTCGTTGCAGAGGTCGATGCACTCGTCGCAGATGTACACACCGGGCCCTGCGATGAGCTTCTTGACCTGCTTCTGGCTCTTGCCGCAGAACGAGCACTTGAGCAGATCGCCGCCGTCACCGATGCGTGCCACGGTGTGCTTCCCCTTCGCCTGGGAGACGCCTAGGTCCAGCGACTCCTGGTGCTGCCTTATGTCCGACGGTACCTTGCCGGGCCCCCCGTTCGGGCCCCCCTTGGCACGGTTCACTTCCACGTGGACCGTGCCGAGGGGTGGTGGACGATACAGGTCCGGGTCAGCGGACGTCGGCGTTGTTCATCTTCCGGGTGGAGATGATCTGGTCGATCAGGCCGTACGACAGGGCGTCCTCGGCCGTGAGGATCTTGTCGCGCTCGATGTCCTCGCGGATCTTGTCCAGCGGGGTCGTCGAGTGCTTGGCCAGCATGTCCTCCAGCTGGGCACGCATGCGGAGGATCTCGTTGGCCGCGATCTCCAGGTCGGAGACCTGGCCCCGGCCCGTCTCGCTGTAGGGCTGGTGGATCAGCACCCGCGCGTTCGGCAGCGCCATGCGCTTGCCCGGCGTACCGGCCGCCAGCAGGACGGCGGCGGCGGACGCCGCCTGGCCCATGCAGACCGTCTGGACGTCGGGCTTCACGAACTGCATCGTGTCGTAGATCGCAGTCAGCGCGGTGAAAGAGCCACCGGGGCTGTTGATGTAGATCGAGATGTCGCGGTCGGGGTCCATCGACTCCAGGCACAGCAGCTGCGCCATGACGTCGTTGGCCGACGCGTCGTCGATCTGGACACCGAGGAAGATCACGCGCTCCTCGAAGAGCTTCGCGTACGGGTCGTACTCACGCACGCCCTGCGAGGTGCGCTCCACGAAGCGCGGGATCACATAGCGGGATTCGGCGGCGGGAGCCGTGTATTCGGCGCGTGCGTGCTCGTACAGGCCGTTGCCGGGGAAGTCGTTCACTGTCTCTCTCCTGGGGGCTGTGGCGGTCGGCTGGGGGCTGTCCTGGGGCCTCAGGCCCCGGTGCCGCCGCCGCCCGGCATACCGGCGGCCGTAGGCATGATGTCGTCGATGAGGCCGTACTCCTTGGCCTCGATCGGGTCGAACCAGCGGTCACGGTCCGAGTCCTTGGTGACCTGCTCCACCGTCTGGCCGGTGTGGAAGGAGGTCAGCTCCGCCATCCGCTTCTTGGTGTGCAGCAGCCGCTCGGCGTGGATCTTGATGTCCGACGCGGAACCGGCGAGGCCGGCGGAGGGCTGGTGGATCAGGATCTCGGCGTTCGGCAGCGCGAAGCGCTTGCCGGGGGTGCCCGCGCTGAGCAGGAACTGGCCCATCGAGGCCGCCATGCCCATGGCGATGGTCACCACGTCGTTCTTGATGTACTGCATGGTGTCGTAGATCGCCATGCCCGCGGTGATCGAACCACCGGGGCTGTTGATGTACAGAAAGATGTCCTTCTCCGGGTCGGAGGCAAGAAGGAGGAGCTGCGCGGTGATCTTGTTGGCGATGTCGTCGTCGACCGCCTGGCCGAGAAAGATGATCCGCTCACCGAGCAGCCGGTTGTAGACCTGGTCGCCGAGGCCACCGATAGAGGGCTCGCCGGCGGCTGTAGGCATCAGATTCGTCACGTATCCACCTGCTCGTCTTTACGACGGCGCCGGGCCGTCTCACCGTGTACTGCCGGGGGCAATGGGGACTCCCCTGCCCTCGTATTCATGGACCCTAACGCGCGGGTCCCTTCGGAGAATCCCGCAAAGGGAACTGTTCGCTGTCAGCACACAGCGCTGCGCTGGCCTGAGCGGAATCCCGCGCGGTGGGGTGGGTGCGGTTTGTAGCGGGGCTGCGGGTGAGTGGGGGCTGAGCGCGCCGTTCCCCGCGCCCCTTCGGGCGCGCTCCAGTGAGCGGTATGACAAAGGGCCCCGGGGCTTGATGCAAACCCCAGGGCCCCTCGTTCGCTGCTTACACCTCGGTCGGCTCCTCGACGGCCTCCGCCGTCTCGGTGGCCGTCTCGTCGTCCTCGTCGTCGAGGTCCACGACCTCGCCGTTGGTGTCCTTGACCGTGGCCGCCTCCACGACGACCGCCAGGGCCTTGCCGCGGGCTACCTCGCCGACCAGGAGGGGGACCTGGCCGCCCTCTACGACGGCCTGGGCGAACTGGTCGGGGGACATGCCGGAGGAGGCCGCGCGGCGCATGAGGTGCTCGGTGAGCTCCTCCTGGTTGACGTTCAGCTTCTCCTTGTTGACGAGCTCGTCGAGGACGAACTGCGTCTTGATGCCCTTGACCGCGGCTTCCTTGGTCTCGGTCTCGAACTCCTCCTCCGTCTTGCCCTGGATCTCCAGGTACTGGGGAAGGTCGAGGCCCATCTGGCCGAGCTGGTGGTGCTCCAGGTTGTGCTTGCGGGTGTTGATCTCGTCCTCGAGGAGCTTCTCGGGGACGGGCACCTCGACGAGCTCCAGCAGCTTCTCCAGGACGCGCTCCTGGGCCTGCGTGGCCTGGTCGTACTGCTTCATGTTCTCGAGGCGCTTGCGGCTGTCCGCGCGCAGCTCCTCCAGGGTGTCGAACTCCGAGGCGAGCTGGGCGAACTCGTCGTCCAGTGCGGGCAGTTCGCGGGCGGCGACCTGGGTGACCTTGACGGTGACCTGGGCCTCCTGGCCGGCCGCGGAGCCGCCCTTGAGCTCGGAGGCGAAGGTGGCCTCGCCGCCGGCCTCCAGGCCGGTCACGGCCTCGTCGATGCCTTCGAGGAGCTCACCGGAGCCGATGGTGTAGGAGACGCCCTCGGCGACACCGTCCTCCAGGACCTCGCCGTCGACCTTGGCCTCCAGGTCGAGGGTGACGACGTCACCGTCGGCGGCGGCGCGCTCGACCGGGGAGGTCGCCGCGAAGCGCTCGCGGAGCTGCTCGACCGACTCGTCGATGTCCTTCTCGCTGACCTCTACGGCGTCGACCTCGACCTCGATGCCCGAGTAGTCCGGGATCTCGATGGTCGGGCGGATGTCGACCTCGGCGGTGAAGTTCAGCGTCTCGCCGTCCTTCAGCTCCGTGATGTCGACCTCGGGCTGGCCGAGCGGGTTGAGCTCCGCCTCGTTGACCGCCTCGGTGTAGAACTTCGGAAGCGCGTCGTTGACCGCTTCCTCCAGGACCGCACCGCGGCCGAACCGCTGGTCGATGACGCGAGCCGGGATCTTGCCCTTCCGGAAGCCCTTCACCGTGACCTGCTGGTTGATCTTCTTGTACGCCGCGTCGAGGCTGTCCTTGAGCTCCTCGAAGGGCACCTCGATGCTGAGCCGAACCCGGGTCGGGTTCAGGGTCTCCACGGCGCTCTTCACGGTTCGGTCTCCTTGGGGGCTGACTTCTTGGGTTGCGGACCCAGACAGGTCCGGCGGTTTCTGGTCGCCCGGAGGACTTCAGAGTGTGAGAGACACACGGGCGCGCAGCTTGCATAGTAGCCGCAGCGACGAGACCCCCCAAAAGGCGATCTCCCGAGGTACTCGTGTGGTACCGGTCCCTGCGGTCCGGTGGTACCGGTCCCGGAGGCCCGGCAGGTGGTCGGGGTGGCGGGATTTGAACCCACGGCCTTCCGCTCCCAAAGCGGACGCGCTACCAAGCTGCGCCACACCCCGTCTGGTGCGACACGTAGGGTACATGCCCGCAGGCCGCTCGGCCGCCGCATTTCACGAGCGCCGGGGTGCCGGAGGGGGCATGGGGAATGCGGTGTGCGCGGAGGGCACTCGAACCGCTACGATGCCTTCTGTGCCGCGGTCGTCTGACCTGCGGCGCGTCGCGTGCGGGCGTAGCTCAATGGTAGAGCACTAGTCTTCCAAACTAGCTACGCGGGTTCGATTCCCGTCGCCCGCTCCAGGCATCTCAGGGCCAGGTCGGAGGATCATTCCTCGACCTGGCCCTGAGTCGTTCCCGGAAGCGGTGCCCGCCCCGGTCCGACCCAGAACCGTTCCCGACCGTTCGCGGCTCAGAAGCTGATCGAGTTGATCGTCTCCGCCAGCGAGTTTATGAACCGGTTGATGGAAGGCGCCATGCCGGTCGAGGCGAGGAAGAAGCCGAAGAGGATCGCGACTATGGCTGGGCCCGCCTTGATCGATCCCCCTCGGATCAACACCACCAGGATGATCGCCAACAGCAGCACCACAGACAGTGAAATGGCCACAACTGATCACACCCTCGGTCGGTTCGCACTCCCGGCCCGGGGACGCAATCGTGCGCACCCCGCCAGAACCATCGTGCCACCAACAGGGCCCACGTATGCGGCGGGTGACGCATCGTTGGTCGCAAAGGTTCGGAAGAGACGCGTTCGCAGTTCATTCGCATTATTGGCATGCGCACATGAACGACCCTTCCCCGTGTGCCCTTTTGCGCCTTTTGATCGGGATGAATCCTGACATTGTGAACAGTTTTCGGACGCGCGCTCGATGGTTTCACCGATTCCCACGGGCAACGCTAGGGTGCCTCAGATGTTCCACGCTGACACGCCCCCGGGCCAGAACGAACAGAGCAAACAGAACGAAAAGAACGAACAGACCAAACCGCGTGACGCGTTCTTCGACAACGCGAAATACCTGGCGATCCTGTTGGTCGCCATCGGGCACTCCTGGGAGCCCCTGAAGGGCGACAGCAGAGTGCTCCAGGGCCTGTACATGGTCGTGTACAGCTTCCACATGCCGGCGTTCATCGTCATCTCCGGCTATTTCTCCCGCAGTTTCGACATGAGCCCCGCCCGGCTGAAGCGGCTCCTCACCGGTGTCGCGCTGCCGTACATCCTCTTCGAGATCGCGTACTCGCTCTTCAGCCGCTACGCCAATGACGACCCGCACCAGCAGATCACCCTGCTCGATCCGCTGTATCTCACCTGGTTCCTCTGCTCGTTGTTCATCTGGCGGCTGACCACGCCGATCTGGAAACTGGTCCGGCACCCGCTGCCGATCGCCCTCGGCATCGCCATGCTCGCCTCCTGCACCCCGGCCATGACCGACGACTTCGATCTGCAGCGGACGGCGCAGTTCCTGCCGTACTTCGTGCTCGGGCTGGTTCTGAAGCCCGAGCACTTCCGGCTGGTGCGGCGGCGTGAGGCGCGGATGCTGGCGGTGCCGGTGTTCGTGAGCGCGCTGGTCTTCGGCTACTGGGCGGTGCCGCGGATGAACGCGAGCTGGTTCTACCACCACGACTCCGCGCAGGAGTTCGCCGCGCCCTGGTGGGTCGGGCCGGTGATGATGCTCGCGATGTTCGGCTGCTCGCTGGTGCTGACCGCCGGCTTCTACTCCTGGGTGCCGAGCCGGAAGACCTGGTTCACGGCGCTCGGCGCGGGCACGCTCTACGGCTATCTGCTGCACGGCTTCCTGATCAAGGGCGCCGGTTACGCGGGCCTGTACGACCACGCCTGGCTGCACCGGCCGTACGGCGTCGCCCTGGTGACCGCGCTCGCGGTCACCGCCGTCACACTGCTGTGCACCCCGCCCGTACGACGGGTGTTCCGCTTCGCGATCGAGCCGGGCATGGAGTGGGCGTTCCAGCGCGACGCGGCCGAACTGGCCCGCGACCGCGAGCAGTTCGAGCAACGCGTCGTACGGGAGAAGGTCAACGCCTGATCCGGGACGCCTAGTCGGGAACGCCTAGTCGGGAACGCCCAGACCGAGAAGCGCGCGCATCCGTGCGTACTTCTCGGTCAGTCGGGTCCTGGTCGGTTCGTCGAGGACCGCGAGGCGGGCCGGGTCCGCGTTGTGCGCCAGGTCCGCCTCCTTCACCAGGAGCGCGCCGGGGGTCGCGAGAATCCGCCCGGCGTACGCCTCCGGGGGCTCCCCGGCCCGCTTGGTGAGCGCGAGCACGATGTCCTTCGTACGGCGGCTCAGCGGGGCCTCGCGCAGCCGGCGCTCGGTGAGTGCGTCGTCCTCCACGGAGTCGTGCAGCCAGGCCGCCGCGATCTGTTCGGCGTCGCCGCCACGCGCGCGTACCCCCTCCGCCACGGCCTGGAGGTGCTCGGCGTACGGCCGCCCCGCCTTGTCGGTCTGGCCCTCGTGGGCGGCGCGGGCGAGGGTCTCGACCTCGGCGGTGGTCAGGCTCCCCGAAGAAGAGTCATCAGAGTCGTCGGTGTTCACCGGGGCAGCGCCTGTGCCGCCGCCGTGGGGCCCTCGCGGCAGACCAGCAGCAGGGCGCGGTCGTCGTTGACGTCCTTGGCGACCGCCTCGATCAGGTGCCAGGCGGCGCCGTGGAAACCGCCGGCGACATAGCGGTCGGCCTCGCCGGTGAGACGGTCTATGCCCTCGACGATGTCCCGCTCGGAGGTCTCCACCAGACCGTCTGTGAACAGCATCAACACGTCCCCGGGCCGCAGCGATCCCTTCACAGGGTCGAACTGGGCGCCGTCGTACACACCCAACAACGGCCCTTCCGCCGCCTTCTCCTCCCAGCGGCCGCTGCCCGCGCTGAGCTGGAGGCCCGGCGGATGGCCGGCGGAGAAGAGTTCGTAGTCGCCGGAGTCGAGGTCCAGGACGAGGTGGATCGAGGTCGCGAAGCCCTCGTCCCAGTCCTGGCGGAGCAGGTAGCCGTTGGCGGCGGGGAGGAAGGCGTGCGGGGGCAGTGAGCCGAGCAGGCCGCCGAAGGCGCCGGAGAGGAGCAGGGCGCGGGAGCCCGCGTCCATGCCCTTGCCGGAGACGTCCGTGAGGACGACCTCCATGGTCCGACCACCGTTCGTGCGGGCCGCGACCACGAAGTCCCCGGAGAACGACTGGCCGCCCGCCGGCCGCAGCGCCATCTCCCGGTGCCAGCCCTGCGGGAGTTGGGGCAGCTTGCTCTGCACGCGGATCCGCTCGCGCAGGTCGAAGAGCATGGTGCCGCCGCGCCGCCACGGCACGCCGACCCGGCTGCGGAACTGGGCGATCAGCAGCCCGAAGAAACCGCACGCGGCCACCACGAGCACCACACCCGGGGTCACCCGCGACGGCCCCTCGGTGTACGGGCCGAGCTTCACCGACTCCACGATCAGACCGGTGGCCGCCGCCGCGTACAGGCCGAGCAGGCTCGCGGGGCGCAGCACCAGGCCGCCCGCGACGATCGGCAGGACCAGCGCGGCCGGTGAGAACCACACCGCGTTGGCCAGGGTCATCGCCACGATCACCGGGATCGTGATCAGCAGTCCGGCCAGCGCGACCCAGTCCGAGCCGTCCCCGCGGAAGTAGTCCACGGCACTTCTGCGCAGGCCGGTGCGGACCCGGTGAACCAGCTTCCTCAACCGGGCCATGAACGTGTCGGCCTCCGCGCGCCGCTCTCGTCCTGCTGCCATTAGTTCGGGACCCTATCCATCCGACCAGCCGCTTGGCACGGGAGGTCCCACTTGTCCCCCCTGCGAGGTTCAACTTCACAGTGAACTTCACCAGAGGCCCCGGTGCGGGCGTCGGGCGGAAATTCCCTGGCTCGTCCCGCAATGCGCTGGTAGGCATGGCTCATGGGGACAGTTGCGAGAAACACACCGGCCGAACCGACCGAGCTGCGGGCACTGCGCCAGGACGAGTGGAACACCTGGTACGACAACCTTGTCAACGCTTTTGGTGGCGTCCCGGAGCCGCCCGAGGAGCGTGAGCTGGACAAGAGGCTCACCGAGTGCGACCGCTCCCTCGGCGTCTGGGACGGGGACGCGTGCGTGGGGACGGCGGGCGCGTTCAGCTTCCGGCTCACCGTGCCCGGCGGCGCCTCGGTGCCCGCGGCCGGCATCACGATGGTCAGTGTGGCCGCCACCCACCGACGGCGGGGCATCCTGACCTCGATGATGCGCCGGCAGCTGGACGACGTACGGTCCTGGGGCGAACCGCTGGCCGTGCTGACGGCCTCCGAGCCGGTGATCTACGGCCGGTTCGGGTACGGCATCGCGACGATGAAGACGACGGCCGAGATCGACACTGCCCGGGTCCGGCTCTCGGTGCCGCCGGGCACGGACGACGTACGGCTGCGCTTCGCCGACCCGGCCGCCGTACGCGACCAGTGCGAGGCGGTGTACGCGCGGAAGGTGGCCGGGCGGCCGGGCATGCTGGCGCGGCGGCCCGGGTGGGACGATCTGCCGCTGCTGGACCCGGAGAGCGCGCGGCAGGGGTCGTCGCCGCTCCAGTGCGTTCTCGCCGAGCGGCACGGCGAAGTCGTCGGCTACACGCGGTACTTCGTCAAACCCGAGTGGGACGAACAGGGCCCCAAGGGGACCGTACGGCTACGGGATCTGGAGGCGCTGGACCCGGCGTCGTACGCGGCGCTGTGGCGGTACCTCTGTGACATCGACCTGACGGGGAAGGTGGCGATGCACAACCGGCCCGTCGACGACGCCTGGCAGCATCTCGTCTCCGACATCCGCCGGTGCGCCGTCCAGCAGCACGACTCGCTGCACGTACGGCTGGTGGACCTGGGCGCCGCGCTGGAGGCGCGCACCTACCAGACGCCCGTGGACGTCGTGTTCGAGGTCGCGGACGCCTTCTGCCCCTGGAACGAGGGGAGTTGGCGGCTCACCGGCGACGCGAAGGGCGCGTCCTGCAAGCGGACCTCGGAGCCGGCCGATCTCGCCCTGTCCGTACGGGAGTTGGGGGCCGCGTATCTCGGCGGGGTGTCCCTCATGTCGCTCGCGGGGGCCGGTCGGGTGCGGGAGCTGCGGGCGGGGGCGCTGGCGGAGGCGTCGTTGGCGTTCGGGTCCACGGTCGCGCCCTGGCTGCCGCACGGGTTCTAGCCGTACTGCTGAACGCCCTTACGGTTTCTGGCAGTTGGGGCACCAGAACAGGTTGCGGGCGGCGAGGTCGGCGGTGCGGATCTCGGCGCCGCAGATGTGGCAGGGGCGGTTCGCCCTGCGGTAGACGTACACCTCGCCGCCGTGGTCGTCGACGCGCGGCGGGCGGCCCATCGCCTCGGGGGTGTGTTCGGGGCGGACGGTGTCGATGCGGTTGTTGCGGACGCCCTCGCGCATCAGGTCGACGAGGTCGGTCCAGATCGCGTCCCACTCGGCGGGGGTGAGGTCCTTGCCCGCGCGGTACGGGTCGATGCCGTGCCGGAAGAGGACCTCGGCGCGGTAGACGTTGCCGACGCCCGCGATGACCTTCTGGTCCATCAGCAGGGCCGCGATCGTCGTACGGCTGCGGGAGATGCGCCGGTACGCCGCGTTCGGGTCGGTGTCCTTGGGCGGGCGCAGGGGGTCGGGGCCGAGGCGGTCGTGTATCGCCTGTTTCTCGGTGTCCGTGATCAGGGCGCAGGTGGTGGGGCCGCGGAGATCGACGTACGACGTGTCGTTCGCGAGGCGTAGGCGGACGGTGTCCGTGGGCGGGGGCGCGGGGGTTCCGCCGAAGTTCACCTTGCCGAACAGCCCGAGGTGGATGTGGATCCACTCCTCGTCACGGAAACCGAGGAAGAGATGCTTGCCGTGGGCTTCGGTGCGGGTGAGTTCCGTGCCGTTCAGTAGCGCGGCGGCGTCGCTGAACTTGCCCTGGGGGCTCGTGACTTGAGTGGCTCGGCCTTTGAAGTGACCGCCGTAGTCCAGTGCGAGTCGGTGAATCGTGTGCCCCTCTGGCACCTGGCGAACTTCCTTCCCCACCCGCCCACCCGTCTCGGTCGCTTGACGGGTGGGCCTTGAAAAGCGTGCTTACTGCTGCGGATGGTGCGCCGGGATCTCCGGCAGCTCCCCCGTCGTCTCGTACTTCGTCAGCATGTCGATCCGTCGAATGTGCCGCGGGTCCTCGGAGAACGGCGTACCCACGAAGGTCTCGACGAACTTCGTCGCCTCTTCCTCCGTGTGCATCCGCGCGCCGACAGCCATCACGTTCGCGTTGTTGTGCTGCCGCCCGAGCGACGCGGTCTCCTCGCTCCAGGCGAGGGCCGCCCGTACGCCCTTGACCTTGTTCGCCGCGATCTGCTCACCGTTGCCGGAGCCGCCGATGACGATGCCGAGGGCCTCGGGGTCGGCGGCCGCGCGCTCTGCGGCGCGGAGGCAGAAGGGCGGGTAGTCGTCCTGGGCGTCGTAGATGTGCGGCCCGCAGTCGACGGGCTCGTGGCCCGCCTCCTTGAGCCACTCGACGAGGTGGTTCTTGAGTTCGAAGCCCGCATGGTCGGAGCCGAGATACACGCGCATGCGTCGAGTGTGACACGGCTGTTTCCGGGAAGCAGCTCCGGGGCCCGACCACGTTAAATACAGGCAACGCCTCGCAACCTCAAGGAAACCTCAAGTAACGATCTGGATTCAAAGGTTCAGGAATTCCTTTACCTCCGATTCACTGGACCGACCCGTACGCCGCTCGTGCGGGCACCCCCACCGGCATCCCAACCGGCGTAAAGGAATTCCCCCCATGACTGCCCCCATGACTGATGGCTCCGGCCTCCAGGCAGGACTCAAGAACCGACATCTCTCGATGATCGCGATCGGCGGCGTCATCGGCGCCGGCCTGTTCGTCGGTTCGAGCACCGGGATCGCGACCGCGGGACCCGGCATCCTCCTCTCGTACGCGCTCGTCGGCACGCTCGTGGTGCTGGTGATGCGCATGCTCGGCGAGATGTCGGCCGCGAACCCCACGTCCGGCTCGTTCTCGGCGCACGCCGACCGCGCGCTCGGCCGCTGGGCCGGTTTCTCGATCGGCTGGCTGTACTGGTTCTTCTGGGTCGTCGTGCTCGCCGTCGAGGCGACCGCCGGCGCGAAGATCCTCGAAGGGTGGATACCGGCCGTACCGCAGTGGGGCTGGGCGCTCCTCGTGATGGTGGTGCTGACCGCCACGAACCTCGTATCGGTCGGTTCCTACGGCGAGTTCGAGTTCTGGTTCGCCGGGATCAAGGTCGTCGCGATCGGCGCGTTCATCGTCGTCGGCGCGCTGGCGATCTTCGGCGTGCTGCCCGGCGCCCACACCGACAAGGCGGGCCTCGGCAATCTCACCGACCACGGCGGCTTCCTGCCGAACGGTCCCGGCGCGATCCTGACCGGCGTCCTGTTGGTGGTCTTCTCCTTCATGGGCAGCGAGATCGCCACGCTGGCCGCCGGTGAGTCCGAGGACCCGCAGCGCGCGGTCACCAAGTCGACCAACAGCGTCATCTGGCGTATTGGCGTCTTCTACCTCGGCTCGATCTTCATCGTCGTCTGTCTGCTCCCGTGGAACGACCCGTCGATCAAGGAGCAGGGCTCGTACGTCGCCGCCCTCGACTCCCTCGGTATCGCGCACGCCGGCGAGATCATGAACTTCATCGTGCTGACCTCGGTGCTGTCCTGCCTCAACTCCGGTCTCTACACGGCCTCCCGCATGGCCTTCTCGCTCGGCGGTCGCGGTGACGCGCCGAAGGCGTTCGCCAAGACCACGTCCCGTGGCGTACCGATGGCGGCGATCCTCGCCTCCGTCGTCTTCGGCTTCGTCGCCGTGTTCTTCAACTACGCCTTCCCGGACACGGTCTTCCTCTTCCTCGTCAACTCCTCTGGCGCGGTAGCCCTGTTCGTGTGGCTGGTCATCTGCGCGTCCCAGCTGCGCCTGCGCCGGATCATCGAGCGCGAGTCGCCCGAGAAGCTCGTCGTGCGGATGTGGCTGTACCCGTATCTGACCTGGGCGACGATCGCCCTGATCGTCTTCGTCCTCGGCTACATGCTCACCGACACCGAGGGCGAGAGCAGCGGCCGTACGACCGTTCTGCTGTCCTTGCTGGTCGCGTTGGCCGTGGTGGCGGTCTCGGTGATCAAGGAGCGGGTGCGGGGCGGAAAGGCGGTCACGACCGCGGTCTCCGACACGGACACCGACAAGGTGTCTGTGAACTGACGGACAAGGTGTCTGTGGGCTGAGGAAGTTCGCTAGAGGCGCTCACAGCACGACGAAGCTGTTCTTGACCTTGTCGTAGGTCTTCAGGGCCTGGGTCTCCACGTCCGGCTGGTACCAGGTGTTGATCTGGTACGACTTCCCGTCCTCGTCGAAACCGAGCAGCCGGGCGTGCCACGGGACGCCCTTGAGCGTGAACGTGTACTCCCAACTCACCGCCGGATAACCGCGGAACGTCGTCCTGTCGAGGCGGATCTTCCGGTAGTCCCGCCCCTTCCGCGCGCTCTGCTCCGAGGCCTCCCAGGTCTCCATCAGATCGCCGCGCGCGAGCGACGACTTGCCGACCAGTTCCTGGGTGCCCTCGGGGGATGTGTAGTGCACCTCGGCCCCCGTCTTCAGATCCCGCCGCCACCCGTTGGGCGTCGCCCACGCGAACCCGCCTGCTTCTCGGTGCGTGCCCGGGGGCAGGGTCGGGGGGCGGGAGGTGCCCTCGACTGTGGGGGACGGGGAGGCGGACGGGGACGAGGCTGTGGGGGACGGGGAGACGGACGGTTCGGTCGACGTCCCTGAAGCAGCTGAAGTACTGGACGAGCCGCCGGAGTTCGCGAGGATCGTCCCGACGGCCGCACCCGCGACCACCACAGCCGCAAGGGCGATCAGTCCGATACGGCGACGGGTGGGGTGCGTCCGGTCAGGGGTGAACGGCTGGACGGGGCCCGGGAGTTCACCGCCGGACGACGGGCCGGCGGCGGGGCGAGGCACGCGGGCCGGGTGCGGGCCGAGGACGAGGCGCGGTGGTGCCGGGCGGGGCAAGCGGGAGCTGGCAACGGGTCCGGGACCCAGGCCGGGGTGCGGTGGGGCCGGGCGTGGGGCCGGCGGGTGGGCCGGGAGAGGCACGGGCTTTCGCGCGGTCAATGCCTCCGGTCCTTCGGTGAGTTGAGCCTCTTCGCCGCGCTCGGCTTGTGCGGCGCGCTCACCCTGATCGGCGCGGAGAAGGGAGACGCCCGTCCTGCGTGGCGTAGAGCGACGGGAGTTGTTGGACGAGGCCTCGGAACTCAGTTCGGAGCTCAGCTCGGAGGCCACTTCGGACGCGCCTTCGGCTGCGGAAACCAGTTCTTCTACGGCGGGACGCTGCGTCGGTATCGCGTCCTCGACGGGGTGAGGGTCGGCGTCGGGGTCGGCGTCGTACAGCCGGGGATCGCGTGCCGCGCGGACGAGCGGCGGGGCCAGGAAGGCCGGGGTGGGTGACTCCCGGTAGACCTCGGGCGGCGGCTCCTCACGCAACTCCGTTTCCGGCGCGGCGAGTTCCTCCGCCTCCGGCCTCTCCTGTTCCTCCGGCCCTTCCGGCCCCTCCCGCTCCTCCCGCGGAAACGCCACCGGCGCCAACGCCCGCTCCAACTCGTCCAACCCCGGCCGCGCCGCAGGGGCCTTCTCCAGCAGCGCGGCGAGGATGTCGCGCAACGGACCGGCCGCCGACGGGAGTTCGGGCTCCTCGTACAGAACCGCGTGCAGAGTCGCCAGCGTTGTGTCGCGGGCGAAGGGTGAGCGGCCGCCGAGCGCTGCGCAGAGGGTCGCGCCGAGGGACCAGATGTCCGAGGGCGGTCCCTGGGGGTGGCCGGAGATCCGCTCGGGGGCCATGTAGTCGGGTGAGCCGACGAGCATGCCGACCATGGTGAGCGCCGTGGCGTCCTGGATCGCGGCGATGCCGAAGTCGGTGAGCACGACCCGTCGGCCGCCGCCCTCGACGAGGACGTTGCCGGGTTTGATGTCGCGGTGCAGGACGCCTCCCGCGTGCACCTGGCGCAGGGCGGCCACCAGGCCGAGTCCGATGCGGGCCACCTCGCGCGGGCCGAGCGCGCCGTCGTCCGCCAGCATGCGTTCCAGGGAGCGCCCGGCGACCAACTCCATGACGATCCACAGGCGTTCGCCCTCGTCCACGACGTCGTAGACCCGTACGACGTTCGGGTGGTCGATGCGGGCCGTCGCCCTGGCCTCGCGGAGGGTGCGCTCGCGGCGGGTGCGGGTGTCCTCCGCGTCGAGGCCGTCTATGCGCATTTCCTTGACCGCGATCTGCCGGTCGAGCATTTCGTCGGCAGCTCGCCACACCCGCCCCATTCCCCCCTGGCCGATACTTTCGACCAGCCGATAGCGTCCGGTGACCAATAGCCCCGGAGTGCCACCATTCCTCACGTTCCCCGTATTCCCCGGCAATCCGCTGCACCCCCACAATGGTCACACTTCATGCCGTACCAGCATAGTGCGGAGAAATCTTGTGGTACCTCTTCAAGTACTGCGAATTCAGGCACAGTCGCAGGGGGATACAGGGGAACGCAAGGGGGACGAACATGAGTTCTCGTCGCGCGACGACCATCACGACGGCCATCGCCACGACCATCACAGGATCGCTGCTCACGGCATCTTTCTCGGCGGTGATGATTCTTTCCTTCACCGCCTCGGCGGATGACCAGGGACCGGGGAGCGGCAAAGGGGGAAAGGCGATCGACGCCGCTCCGGCCGGGGTGAAACTGACCACGCTCCTGCCGGAGAAGATCTCGGTCGACAACAGTTCGAAAAAGACGCCGATCACCGCCACGGTGAAGAACGAGGGGACCAGGGCGAGCGGCGAAATCGATCTTCTGGTCGTCGGTTTCGACGGCCTCAAGGTCAATGGCGTGCAGGGGTGTTCGGCGATCGGCGAAAAGGATCTGCCGCCCGGTTCGAACAGCGGATTCAAGTGCTCCGTCGGCGCTCTCGCCGCGGGCAGGTCGAAGTCGTACGCCGTCGACGCGACGTACGACCTGAGCAAGGCCGGAAAGATCTGTCTGCCGGTGATGTCCGCCGACGGCAAGGAGACGTTCTGGCAGCAGGGGCCGGTCCCGTTCGGTACGACGAACCCGTCGCCGAACGCCCCGGCCACCCCGTTGCTGCTCGGCACCGACAACAAGCCGGTGGCACCGGGCGGCGACACGCTGCCCAAGACGGGGGTCGGCGATGACGTGCTGCCCCTGGGCGCGGCCGGTGCGGCGCTGATCGCGGCGGGGGCGGCGGGCCTGTACTGGTCGCAGCGACGGCCGCGGCAGCCGCTGCGAGGCTGAGGCCCGTACGGGAAGAGGGCCGGGGTGCGGGAGCACCCGGCCCTCTTCCCCTCAACTACAGCCCTACCGCTGCTTATTGACGAACTTCCAGGCGGTCGGCGTCGCGCCCATCGCCAGCGCCGCCTTCAGGGCGTCGCCGATGAGGAACGGGGTGAGGCCGGCGGCGAGCGCGGCGCTCGTCGAGAGGTCGAGAGACAGCGCGAGGTACGGGACGCCGATCGCGTAGATGATCGCCTCGCCGAGCAGCATCGTGCCGGCCATGCGCAGGACCGAGCGGTCGGCGCCGCGGCGGGCCAGGGCGCCGACGGCGGCGGAGGCGAGCAGCATGCCGACGATGTAGCCGAAGGAGGCGCCGCTCCCGGAGGTGCCCTCGGCGAACCACGGCACACCGGCGAGGCCGAGCAGCGCGTACAGCGCGAGCGAGAGGAAGCCGCGGCCGGCGCCGAGGGACGTGCCGACGAGCAGTGCGGCGAAGGTCTGGCCGGTGACCGGGACCGGGGAGCCCGGCACGGGCACGGCGAGCTGGGCGGCGAGGCCGGTGAGCGCGGCGCCGCCGAGCACGAGGGCGAGGTCCCGGACGCGGGAGGCGGGGAGCAGGTCGGCGAGGACCTGGCCCGGGCGGGCGGTGGCGACGGCGGTACTCAAGGGGGACTCCGCAGGTTGACGGGGGTACAGGGGGACTTTGTGACGCTATCCCGGGGCCCTTGGTCCGATCACCGTCAGCGTTCGACAAAGGGTTCGGCGGGGACTTGGTGGGCTCCGGACAAAGGATGCCCGCTACACGCGCCCCGGCGTGATGCCGGTCACCCGGACCTCGTGCGGTCTGGCACACCGGCACCGTTGCCGTCTCGCGCACCGGCATCCGTGCCGTCTCGCACACCGGTCACCGTCTGGGCAGCCGTGGGCCGCTTTGCTAGCTTCGACCGCATGGTTGCCCAGGCCCGGAACTTCGCGTCGCGTCGCTATGTCGACCTGCGACGCCAGGCCGCGGCGACCTGTTACCGCCCCTGAGGCGGGCGGAGCGGATCCGGTGCGCCTCGAAATCCTCACGGCGCACTGTCGGACCAGTTCCCGAGGAAGATCCCCATGCCCCGTACCGCGGCACCCCTTCTCGCCTCCCACTCCCCCCACTCCCCCAACTCCCCCGGCTCCCCCGTACCCCGCGCCGCCGACAGCGACCGGCGGCGCACCAACGCGAGCGTCATCCTGCGCTCGGTGCTGGAGCACGGCCCGGTGGCCCGTTCCACCATCGCCCGGCTGACCGGGCTGTCCCCGGCGTCGGTCACCGACTACTGCGCCCGCTTCACCGAACTCGGGCTGATACAGGAGTCCGCCACACCCCAACGCTCGAAGGGTGTGGGCCGACCCCATGTGCCCGTCGACCTGGACGCATCACAGTTCCTTGTGGGCGGAGTCCATGTGGCCGTGCCCTATACGACGGTCGCACTGCTCGATCTGCGCGGACGGGTGGTGGCCGAGCGGCGACTGCGGCACGACACCGCGGGTGACCGCATCGAACCCGCCCGGGTACTGGCCCGGGCCGCCGACGGTCTGGGCGCGCTGTTCGCCGAGGCCGCCGGAAGCACCCCGCTCGGGGTCGGCGTGGCCGCCGGCGGCTGGGTGGACCGGGACTCCGGGAGCATCGTCGACCATCCGCTGCTCGGCTGGCGGGAGGTGCCGGTGCGCGAGATCCTCGGCTCCCGCACCGGGCTCCCGGTCCATGTCGACGGCCACGCACGGGCGTTGGTGAACGCGGAGCGCCTCTTCGGGCGGGCGGCGCGCGGCAGCCGTAGCGTGCTGCATCTCTTCGTCGGCAATGTGGTCGACGCGGCGTTCGCCACCAACGACGAGGTGCACCACGGGCCGCGCTCGCAGGCCGGGGCGATCGCCCATCTGCCATTGCGCGGCGGCACGGAACCGTGCGACTGCGGACGCGTCGGCTGCCTCCAAGTCGAGCTGAGCGAACGGACGTTGTGCCGACGGGCTCGGGAGGCGGGGATCGTCGACGGGGTGAACCCGACCCATGTCGTGACGGCGGCCGAGCGCGGAAACCCCGTCGCCGTACGGCTGTTGACGCAGCGGGCGCGGATGGTGGGGCGGGCGGCCGGGCTGCTGCTCGACATCCTCAACCCGGAGACGGTCGTCGTCACCGAGCTGGGTGTCATGCGGCGGGAGGACTGCCTGCGTGCGTTGCGCGAGGAGGTCGGTGACGCGCGGGCCTCGGCCGTCGTGCCGACGAGTTTTCCGGATTCCGTGCTGGCGGTGGCGGGCGGTTCGGTGCTGCTCGACGTGCTGTACCGGGATCCGTTGAGCACTCCACCCGGGCTGTCACCGGCGACGATTTAATTCAGAAACTCGGAATGTTGACAGGGGGCGCTCATGGCCGGGAACATCCTGGTCATGAGCCTGCCGATGAGTTGTCGCACTTCTTGTTGCTGACCCGCTGAAGCGCCCCGAGCGCCGGCCTCATCCTGCCTGAATTTCCTTTTCCGGACTGTTCCAGATTGCTCCGGCTTTCTCCGTCCGTGAATTTCACGTGCCTTCCCGCGTTCCCGCGACTTTTGATCAGGGAGTCCTCCCATGCCTCATTCCCGTGCGCCCGGCCTCGACCGGCGGCTCTTCCTCAGCTCCGTGCTCGGTGCCGCAGCGGGCATCGCCGGCCTCAGCGGCTGTGCCACGAGCAGCGCCGCGGCCGCCAAGTCGGGGGCCGGTCTGTCCGCCCCGCTCGCCGAGAAGGTTCCGTCCGGCACGAGCCTGAAGATCTCCTCGTACCTGAACACCCAGCAGCTCCAGTTCAAGCTCGCGAAACTGCCCAAGTTGCCGTTCACCGTGTCGAGTTGGGTGAACATCGGGGCCGGTCCCGATGTGATCAACGCGTTCCGCGCCAAGTCCCTGGACCTCGCCAACAACGCGGGCATCCCGCCGATCCAGGCGCACTACCAGGGCTACGACGCGAAGATCGTCGCGATCAACGTCACCCGCAAGCCGAACTATCTCTTCGCCACCAAGCCCGGCAGCGACATCCACACGGTCGCGGACTTCAAGGGCAAGAAGCTGGCGTTCTCGCAGGGCCAGGCCCAAGGCGTCGTACTGCTGCGGGCGTTGAAGGAAGCCGGGCTGAAGTACGACGAGGTGAAACTGGTCCCGCTGACCAGCAACCAGTTCTTCACGGCCCTGCAGTCGGGCCAGGTGGACATAGCCCCGCTCGCCAACAGCCAGGCACCGGCGTACCTCAAGCAGTACGAGGCGAAGGGCGCCCGCGCGATCACCACCGATGTCGTAGACCTGCTCAATCTGTTGTGGGCGCCGGCCGCCGTGCTGGCCGACTCGGCGAAGGCCGCCGCGATCGCCGCGTACATCCCGCAGTGGGCGCAGGGGCAGGTCTGGCAGTACGAGCACCCGGACGCCTGGAACGAGGAGTTCTACGTCAAGACGCAGAACCTGACTCTCGCGCAGGCCAAGTCGGTGACCGCGCTCGCCAACAAGCCGTTGTTCCCGCCGAGTTGGGACGAGGCCGTGAAGTGGGAGCAGGAGACCGCCGATCTGCTCGCGGAGGGCGGCTTCGTGAAGGAGTTCAAGGTGGACTCGCTCTTCGACCGGCGTTTCGAGGGGATCGCGGCGAGGGCCGTGGCGGCGGAGTACCGGAAGTGACGGCCATGACGACCTCCACGTCCCGGACGACCGATACGCACGACACGGCCGCCTCGGCCACCACAACCTCCGCGCCGGTGAACACCGTTGAGGGGAAAACGGCCGTACGGCGCAGGCGGCGCCGCGGTCTCGCCCCCGGCAAACGCCTGCCCGCGTCCCGGGTCGTCGGCCCCGCCCTCTTCTTCGTCCTCTGGGCCGTCGCCTCCGCCGCCGGGCAGTTGGACCCGGCCGCGATCCCGGCGCCCTGGACGGTGTTGAAGACCGCCGGGCGACTGTGGACGTCCGGCACGCTCCCCACGGACATGCTGACCTCGCTGGAACGCGCCGCCTACGGCTTCGCGCTCGGCCTCACCGCCGGGGTCGTCCTCGCGCTGGCCGCCGGGCTGAGCCGGATCGGCGAGGCGCTGATCGACGGGACCGTGCAGCTCAACCGGGCGATCCCGACCCTCGGCCTCATCCCGCTGTTCATCCTCTGGCTGGGCATCGGCGAGACCTTCAAGATCGCCATCATCGCGATCGTCGTCTACATCCCGATCTACCTCAACCTGCACGCCGCGCTGTCCGGCATCGACCACCGTTACGTCGAACTCGCCGAGGTCCAGGGCCTGTCGAGGCTCCAGTTCGTCCGCCAGATCGTCATCCCCGGCGCGCTGCCCGGCTTCTTCGTGGGCCTGCGGCTCGGGGTGACCGGTTCCTGGCTGAGCCTGGTGGTCCTGGAGCAGATCAATGCCACCAGCGGCCTCGGTTACATGATGTTCCAGGCCCAGAACTACGGCCAGTCGGACGTCATCCTCGTCGGCCTGCTGATCTACGGCGTGTTCGGCCTGGTCTCCGACAGCGCGGTCCGTCTCGTCGAACGGAGGGTGCTGTCATGGCGCCGCACACTCAGCAGCTGACCACCGCGCCCGCCGTCGCTGCGGTTCCCGCGGTCCAACTCCGGGGGCTTACGCGGTCGTTCGACGGGCGTACGGTTCTCGATCACGTCGATCTGGATCTGCCCGCCGGACAGTTCACCGCGCTGCTCGGGCACAGCGGTTCCGGCAAGAGCACGTTGTTGCGGGCCATCGCCGGGCTCGATCACGAGGTCGTCGGGAGTGGTCAACTCACCGCGCCTGACCGGGTGTCGGTGGTGTTCCAGGACTCCCGGTTGCTGCCGTGGCGGCGGGTTCTCGACAACGTGCTGCTCGGGACGGAGGGCAGGGAAGCGGCGGAGAAAGGGCGCGAGGCCCTTGCCGAAGTGGGGCTTGCCGGGCGGGAGCGGGCCTGGCCCAACGAGTTGTCCGGGGGTGAGGCGCAGCGGGCTGCTCTTGCCCGGTCGCTCGTCCGTGAGCCTGAACTCCTGCTGGCGGATGAGCCGTTCGGGGCGCTGGACGCGCTGACCCGGATCCGGATGCACGTGTTGCTCCGCGAGTTGTGGGAGCGGCATCGGCCCTCGGTGTTGCTGGTCACGCATGACGTGGACGAGGCGATCGTGCTTGCGGATCGGGTGCTTGTGCTGGAGGAGGGGCGGATCGGGCTGGACCTGGTCATCGACCCTGAGGTGCCTCGTGCGGAGTACCGGGAGCGGTTGTTGGCGGCGCTCGGTGTGACGTCGGATTCCCGGTGAACGTCGGCTGCTCGTGCCGTCTTCTGGGGGCTGCGCCCCCAGACCCCCATCGGCCCTGAAGGGGCCTCGTCCTCAAACTCCCCCAGAGGGGGACCCCCAACGGGCTGGATTGTGCCGGCCTGCGCCGAGAGGCCCCGGGCGAGCTGACCAATGCAGCCCGCGTTGAGAGTCACCCGACGAGCTGATTCACGCACCCGGAACTCCCACCCAAAGGACCTCCCATGCCCCGCCAACTCCACCTCAACGCCTTCCTCATGAACACCGGTCACCACGAGGCCTCTTGGCGCCTCCCGGAGAGCAACCCCTACGCCCACGTCGAACTGGACCACTACATACGGCTCGCCCGCACAGCCGAACGCGGCACCTTCGACTCGCTCTTCCTGGCCGACGGACCGCAGTTGTGGAGCAACCTCGCCCAACGCCCCGCCGGAGCCCTGGAACCGCTCACTCTCCTCACCGCACTGGCGACAGCCACCGAGCACATAGGCCTGATCGCCACGGCATCCACGTCCTACAACTCCCCCTACAACCTGGCCCGTAAGTTCGCGTCGCTCGACATCATCAGCGGCGGCAGGGCCGGTTGGAACATCGTCACCACCGCCGGTGCCGAGGCCGCCCGTAACTTCGGCCTGGAACACGAACCCGCCCACGCCGAACGGTACGCGCGTGCCGCCGAGTTCCTCGATGTGGCGCTGAAGCTCTGGGACAGCTGGGAGGACGACGCGATCGTCGCCGACAAGGCGGCCGGGGTGTGGGGCGACGACGCGAAGATCCATCCACCGCAGCATCAGGGGACGTACTTCAGCGTCGCCGGAGCCCTCAACGTCCCCCGCTCACCCCAGGGTTACCCCCTGCTCGTGCAGGCGGGTTCGAGCGAGGACGGCAAGGCGTTCGCGGCGCGGTACGCGGAGGCGGTGTTCACCGCGCAGCAGACCCTCGGCGACGCGCAGGAGTTCTACCAGGACCTCAAGTCCCGTACGGCGGCGGCCGGTCGGGACCCGGAGCACATCAAGGTGCTGCCCGGCATCGTCCCGGTGCTCGGCTCGACGGAGGCCGAGGCGCGGGCCAACGAACGGCTCCTGGAGGACCACATCGTGTACACGCACGGCGTGGACCGTCTGGAGCGACTGCTCCAACTACCGCCCAACACACTGGAGTTGGACGCCCCGCTCCCCGCCGATCTACCGCCCGAGGACGCCATCGAGGGCGCGAAGAGCCGCTACACCCTCGTCGTCGAACTGGCCCGCCGAGACCGGCTGACCGTACGGCAACTCATCGGCCGGCTCGGTGGCGGGCGCGGGCATCTCACCTTCGCCGGTACGCCGGAGCAGGTCGCCGACGCGATCGAGACGTGGTTCACGCAGGGCGCCGCCGACGGCTTCAACATCATGCCCGCGGTCCTGCCGTCCGGCCTCGACGCCTTCGTCGACCACGTCGTACCGATCCTCCGCACCCGCGGCCTGCTCCGCACGGAGTACGGCCCGCGCACCACCCTCCGGGAGCGCTACGGCCTCCCCCGCCCCGCCAACCAGTACACCCGACCCACCACCCAGTCCGCCCTCGTCTGAAAGGACTTCACCATGTCCATCGAGATCCAGAAAGTCACCGCGAACATCGGCGCCCGCGTGTCGGGCGTGGACATCAACAAGCCGCTGGACGAAGACCGGACAACAGCTCTCCGTGAGGCCCTCAACGTCCACAAGGCCCTGGTCTTCGACGATGTCCACCTCGACGACGAGGGCCAGGAGGCCTTCGCCCGCCACTTCGGTGACCTCACCACCGCCCACCCCACCGTGTCCGCCGTCGACGGCGCCCCGAACGTGCTGCCCGTCGACAGCGAGCGCGGCCGGGCCAACCACTGGCACACCGACGTGACCTTCGTCCTCAACCCGCCCCAGGCCAGCACCCTGCGCAGCATCACGATCCCGCCGTACGGCGGCGAGACCCTGATCGCCAGTTCGGCGGCGGCCTACCGCGACCTGCCCGAACCGCTGCGCGTCCTCGCCGACACCCTGTGGGCGGAGCACACCAACGACTACGACTACGCCGTACCGGAGGAGGAGATCGACGACGAACGGGCCGCGCAGCGCGCCCAGTTCACGTCGATCAAGTTCCGCACGGTCCACCCGGTCGTCTGCGTCCACCCGCTGACCGGTGAACGCGGCCTGTTCATCGGGGGGTTCGCGCAGCGGATCGTCGGCCTGTCGACCGGCGAGTCCCGCAAGATCCTGGACATCCTCCAGGCGTACGTCACCCGCCCCGAGAACGTCCTGCGCTGGCGCTGGTCCCCGAACCAGCTCGTGCTCTTCGACAACCGCATCACCCAGCACTACGCCATCGACAACTACGACGACCAGCCCCGCCGCCTCAACCGCGTCACCGTCGCCGGTGACATCCCGGTCGGCATCGAGGGCAAGGAGAGCTACTCGATCGAGGGCGACGCGTCGCACTACACCTCGGTGGCGGAGTAGCCACGCCGAGCCTCTGCGTAGCCACAGCGAGCCTTTTCGCTGCTAGGTTGCAGTTGCAAGCTATGTGCAATAAGAGGTTCGAAGGGGATCGATCCGCCATGCCCGTCTACACGCTGCCCGACCTGCCCTACGACTACTCCGCGCTCGCCCCCGTGATCAGCCCCGAGATCATCGAGCTGCACCACGACAAGCACCACGCGGCCTACGTCAAGGGAGCCAACGACTCGCTGGAGCAGTTGGCCGAGGCGCGGGACAAGGAGCAGTGGGGGTCGGTCAACGGCCTGGAGAAGAACCTGGCGTTCCATCTCTCCGGCCACATCCTGCACAGCATCTACTGGCACAACATGACCGGCGACGGCGGCGGCGAACCGCTGGCCGCGGATGGCGTCGGTGGGCTCGCCGACGCCATCACCGACTCCTTCGGCTCCTTCGCCGGTTTCAAGGCCCAACTCACCAAGGCCGCCGCGACGACACAGGGTTCGGGCTGGGGCGTCCTCGCCTACGAACCGTTGAGCGGCCACCTGATCGTCGAGCAGATCTACGACCACCAGGGCAACGTCGGCCAGGGCTCGACCCCGCTGCTCGTCTTCGACGCCTGGGAGCACGCCTTCTACCTCCAGTACAGGAACCAGAAGGTCGACTTCATCGACGCGATGTGGGCCGTCGTCAACTGGCAGGACGTGGCCCGCCGTTACGAGGCGGCGAGGTCCCGGCAGACGATCCTGCCCGTATGACCTGCATGACCTGCATGACCTGCATGAAGCGTCCTGCCTCGTGATCGTCTTCTCACCTTTCGCGCAGGCAGGCGGTTGAAGAGGAGGGCCCCCGCGAGGACGTGACTCGCGGGGGCCCTCCTCTTCAACTCTCCTCCCCACACGGCACGTTGAGCGACATCAGAGCCACCGTGTCGCCCTGCAACCGGAGTTCACTCACCGCCGCGTTCCGCAGCCGCGGAAACACCCGCCGGTACTCACCGAGCGGAATCGACAGCAACCGGCACAGCACCAGCCGCAGCAGGGAGTTGTGGGCGACGACCAGAACGCGCTGGTCGGGATGCGCGGCGGCGATGCGATGCAGGGCGGCGGTGCCACGCGTCGCGGCTGCCATCGGGTCCTCGGCGCCGGGAAAGGCATGGGCCACCGGGTCGGCGCGGAAGGCCTCCGCCGCACCGGGGTTCTCCGCCGCGAACTCCGCAAGCGTACGGCCCTCAACCACCCCGAAGTCGCATTCGCGCAGGGCGGGTTCCGTGTGGGGGGTGAGGTTCAGGGCGCGGGCGGCGGGGGCTGCCGTGCGGACGGCCCGGGACAGGGGTGAGGTCCAGATCGCGTCGACCGGGTGCTCGGCGGCCCAGCGGCCCAGGGCTTCCGCCTGCGCGACCCCCGTGTCCGTCAGGGCGACGTCGCTGATGCCGGCGTAGCGGTTCTCGGCGTGCCAGACGGTCTGGCCGTGGCGGGCGAGGAGGAGTGTGGTGCTCATGAGTCGATCGTGTCCTGGTTCAGACGGGTGCGGGTATGCGTCGCGAGCGGAGTGGGCAGCCAGCCCCGGGTCTCCAGTTCGTCCACCAGGCGAGCGTACGGCTCGGTGAAGCGGGCCATGTGGGACGCGCGGGGTTCGAGGACCGTACGGATGCGGACCATGCGGTCGGCGACTTCCGGCAGGGTCCTGGCGCCCGTCCCCGTTCCGTACGCCGCCAACACCGCCATTCCCAGGGCCGGCTCGATCTGTTCCGGTACCCGGGCCGGGCGGCCGAGGATGTCGGCGCGGAGCTGGTTCCAGTACGCGCTGCGGGCCGCGCCGCCCGTGAAGGTGAGCGGGCCGTCTATCGGGGCGCCGAGGTGGTGAAGGTAGTCGAGGCACAGGCGCTCGGTGAACGCCACGCCCTGCAGGACAGCCGCCCACCGGTCCGCCTCCGAAACCGGCTTGCCCAGCGTGAACGCCGTGGCCTCCGGGGCGAAGAAGGGGAAGCGCTCACCGCCGGACGAGGCGAGGGGGTAGGTGAGGACGCCGGACGGTTCGTACGCCGCCGCCTGGCTGTCCAGCTCCGCCGGGTCCGCCGCTGGCGGCAGTGCCCCCGCGCCCACACTCGACGCCCCGCCCGGCAGCCAACTCCCGTCCGGTGCACGGTGGTTGTAGACCACCCCGGCGTCGTCCCGGACGGGGATCGCGGACGCTCCCTTGAGGACCAGGGTGGTGCCGAGCACCGAGTTCCAGGCACCGAAACGCAGCGCCCCCGACGCGATCTGCGCCGCGCAGCCGTCCGTCATCCCCGCGACGACCGGGGTACCGGCGGGGATGCCGGTCGCTTCGGCGGCGGCCCGGCAGACCTCGCCCAGCCGGGTGCCGGGGCGGACCACCTCCGGCAACACCTCACCCAAATGGGCCAGTTGAGGCGGCCAGACCTCGCGCTCCGCGTCGTAGCCCGTCTTGAGGGCGTGACTGGAGTCGGTCGGGACCGTTCCACCCGTCAACTTCGCGGTGATCACGTCAGGTTGGTGAGTCACTCGTCCGGGGCCATTTGTGTCCAACAGCCACAACGCCTTCGGCAGCGCCCAGCTCGTCTGCATCCCTACCCGCGCCGCCTCCGCCACCGCGCGCCCGTCGTCGTACATCAACCCCCGTGTGAGCGGGCGTCCTTCGGCGTCCGTCAACAGCACCGTCCCAGAGGTTCCGCAGACCGCGAGCCCGCCGATCCGCACCGGCGAGGACCGCTGTCCCGCCAGCGCGGAGCCGGACGCGCTGCACACCGCCTCCCACCACTCCCCCGGGTCCTGTTCGTGCCGTACGCCGTCCCGGTGGTTGGTCAGCGGGGCGGTGCCCGCGCCGAGGACCGTGCCGTCGGCCGTGACCAGCAGTGCGCGGACGCTCTGCGTGCCCAGGTCGATCCCCAGCCACGCCTCGGGTTCACCCTCGAACATCATCCGGACCTCCCACGGGGGTTACGCAATCTGCGTTCCCCGTTCATCGTGGCGGAGAGGGAGGGAGCCCCACGATGACCGAGACCCTGCGTGTCGTCGCCGCCGGTGACCATTTCGTCCTGCCGTCGCTGATCACGTCCGCGATCGCCGAGGAACTGCGCAAACACCCCTTCAGCAGCACCGAGTTGAAGCTCGGCTGGCCATTGGAGCCCTTCGGGCCCGTTGCCGAGGTGGAGGAGGCGAGTGATGCCGAGGACGAGCTGATCGAAGCCCTGCGGAGCAATGGTGGCGGTCAGGTGCTGGTCACCCAGATGGGCCCGGTGACGGAGCGCGTGCTGGATGCCTGCCCGGATCTCCGGTTGGTCGTCGTGTGCCGGGGCGGCCCCGTCAACGTCAACCTGGACGCGGCGAAGACCCACGACGTACGGGTGTGCTTCGCGCCCGGCCGCAACGCCGCCGCGACCGCCGAGTTCACCGTGGGCATGCTGCTGGCCGCGCTCCGCCGTATCCCGCAGGCGCATGAACTCCTTGCCGGGCAAGGGAGTTGGGAGTCCGGTGCCGCCTACTACACGTACGAGCACAGCGGGTTGGAGCTGGAGGATCTGCCGGTCGGGCTGGTCGGGTACGGGGCGGTCGGCAGCCGGGTGGCGCGGGTGCTCTGCGCGTTCGGGGCGCGCGTGATGGTGTACGACCCGTATGTGCACGGTGAGATCCACGGGCTGCGGGTCGGGACGCTGGACGAACTCCTCCGGCGTTCCCAAGTCATCACGCTGCACGCCCGGTTGACCCCCGAGACACGTGGTCTCATCGGCGCCCGCGAGCTGGCGCTGCTGCGGCCCGGTGCGGTGGTGGTGAATGTGGCGCGGGGCCCGTTGCTGGACGAGGAGGCGTTGTGCGACGCGTTGGAGAGCGGGCAGGTGTCGGCGGCGGCCCTGGACACCTACGCGCGCGAGCCGTTGCCCGCCGGGGCACGGCTGTTCGGCTTCGCCGACCGGGTCACCCTCACTCCCCATCTCGGGGGTGCGTCCCGGGCCGTGGCCGAGAAGGCGGCACGGATAGCGGCGAGGGAAGTCGGCCACTGGGCACGCCGGGAGCCTCTCGCACACCAACTCGGCTGAGAGCCCACCAAGTTGGACTGTCCCCACACCGACGGCCGCGCGGGAGCCGTAGGGGCGCGCCGGTGTCGAGAGCCTGGGGGTCCCCCCTCTGGGGGAGCGCGGAGGCGCGCAGCGCCGAGCACGGTGGGGCTCTCGGCACCGGCTCCCAGCGCCCCGAAGGCGACCGAACCAAAAGAGGTGCGCGCGTGGGTGCCTGATCAGCACGGGCCCGCTTCCGCCGCATTTCATACCCCGTGAACGCCCAAAAACTGATCCCCCCACCCCCAGGAGGCCCCCCATGTACGTCGGAATCGATGTCGGCACGTCCACGGTGAAGGCCGCCGCCTTCGACGGCTCCGGGCGTGAACTCGCCGTAGCCGCAAGGCCCGTGGGGTTGTCGATGCACGGTGGGTTCGTCGAGCAGGACATGGACGAGGTCTACGGCGCGGTCGTCGCCGTACTGGAGGAACTCACCGCGGAGGTCGAGGGACCGTTCGAGCTCGCCGGGCTCACCGGACAGGGTGACGGGGTGTGGCTGGTGGACGCGGAGGGGCGGCCGGTGCGGGCGGCGGCGTCCTGGATGGACGGGCGGGCGCATGAACTGCTCGACCGGTGGCTGGCGGACGGGACCTTCGAGACGGTGTTCCGGCGGACGGGGAGCGCGATGTTCCCGGGGTGTCCGGGGCCGTTGCTGGCGTGGCTCGCGGCGCACGAGCCGAAGGCTCTGGACGCGGCGGCGGCCGCCCTGTACTGCAAGGATATGGTGTTCCAGCGGCTGACGGGGGCGCGGGCGACCACCGATGTCTCGGACGCGTCGATGCCGTTCCTCGACCCCCGGACGCGGTCGTACGACAACGGTGTCGTCGAGCTTCTCGGGCTGACCCGGCGACGTGGGCTGCTGGCACCGGTCGCCGACCCGGTCGCGACGGCCGAGACGCGCGGCGAGGGGCTGCCGGCGGGCACCCGGATCGCGAACGGGCCGTACGACCTGCCCGCCTGCGCGCTCGGCGCGGGGGTGACCGAACCGGGGGACGGGCTGCTGATCGTCGGGACCTGTCTCGCCAGTCTCGTCGCGACCACGGAGCTGGACCTGAGCGGTGAACCGGCCGGTCTGTACATCTCTCTCGACCGGCCTGGGCACTGGTTGCGGGCCATGCCGGCGATGGTCGGTACGGCGGCGCTGGACTGGGTGCTGTCGACGACGGGCGTCCGGCACGAGGAGGTGGACGGGCTGCTCGCGGCGACCCCGCCGGGCGCGAACGGGGTGCGGGTGCTGCCGTATTTCGCGCCGTCCGGCGAGCGCGCGCCCTTCGTCGAGCCGCGGCTCCGCGCCGAACTCACCGGTGTCTCCCTGGAGTCGACGCCCGCCGATCTGATCCGGGCGACCTGCGAGGGCATCGGTTACGCGGCCCGGCACTGTCTGGAGGCGGCGGGGCTGACCGGGTCGCTGGCGGTGTGCGGCGGGGGTACGCGCAGCCCGGCCTGGATGCGGCTGCTCGCGGATGTGGTGGGGCGGCCGTTGCGGGTGATCGAGGGTGAGGTGGGCGCGCGGGGTGCGGTGCTCGCGGCGGCGGAGCGGTACGGGGTTCCGTTGGACGCGGGGGTCTGGACGCGGCCGACCCAGATCGTCGAACCGGACGCGGGACGGGCCGCGTACTACGCCAAGGGGTTCGAGGACCATCTGGCGCGGCTGGCGGCCGCGCGCCACCGGAGCCGGTGATTTCGGGGGCGGGCGCCCGCGATTCGCGGTGTACTACCGGCCTGGCCGTGGTGCGTGGCGAGGAGGAGTTCATGACGGTGCTTCGACGCTGGTGCCCGAACTGTCTCGGGTGGCAGGACTTCCAGATGATGGCCGCCGGCGAGAAGGCAGCCGTCCGTGCGGAGAAGGGGCCCCGGCACTACGTGGGCGATCTGTGGCGCTGCGCCGTCAAGGGCTGTGTGCGGTACCAGCCGGCGTACAACGCGCGAGGCGGCGGCGATCTCCCCGAGAAGTTCCGTGAGGAGAAGGCCGCCGCCCCGGAGTGAGCACCGCAGTGCTTACAAGTTGCCGTGCTTACAGGTTGCCGTGCTTACAGGTTGCTGAAGTCCGGGCCCTTCGTGCGGCTGCGCTTGATCTCGTAGAAACCGGGGACCGAGGCGACCGCGACCGTGCCGTCCCAGAGGCGGGCGGCCTCCTCGCCCTTGGGGGCGGGGGTGACGACCGGGCCGAAGAAGGCGATCTGCTCGCCGTCGGGGCCGGGGACGGCGATGACGGGGGTGCCTACGTCCTGGCCGACCTTGTCGATGCCCTCCTTGTGGGAGGCGCGCAGCTCGGCGTCGAACTCGAAGTCCTCCTGGCCGGCGTAGTCGATCAGGTCGGCGGGCAGGCCGACGTCCGCGAGCGCGCCGGCGATGGCCTCGACGGTCGGGCCCTCGCCGTTGTTGTGGATGCGGGTGCCGAGCGCGGTGTAGAACGGGCCGAGGGCGTCCGCGCCGTGCTTCTGCCAGACGGCGGTGACCACGCGGATCGGGGCCCAGGCCTTGGTGGACAGCAGCTCGCGGTACTCCTCGGGCAGCTCGTCGAGCTTGGGCTCGTTGAGCACGGCCAGGCTCATGATGTGCCAGCGGACCTCGATGTCGCGGACCTTCTCCACTTCCAGCACCCACCGGGAGGTCATCCAGGCCCAGGGGCACAGCGGGTCGAACCAGAAGTCCACGGGCGTCTTTGCGGGCGTGGTCGCGGTCTCGGACATGACTCTCCTCGGAATACGGCCTTTCCCCACCGCAACACCTTCCTTCGCCACCTCATTCCCGGGTACCTGCGGTCAGGGGCACATGGCAGGATCGACCCTGACCGCATATCGAACACCAGTCGACATCATTCGAGGGAGCTGCTCCGTGCCCGGTGAGAATCTGACCCGCGACGAGGCCCGTGAGCGGGCCGCCCTGCTGTCCGTCGACGGGTACGACGTGTCCCTCGACCTGCGTTCGGCGGTCGGTGACGATGCCGGGGAGGGGCCGCGGACGTTCCGGTCGGTGACCACGATCCGGTTCCGCTGCGCCGAGCCGGGCGCGGCGAGCTTCGCGGACCTGATCGCACCGGCCGTGACCGCCTTGTCGCTCAACGGCAAGGACCTCGACCCGGGCGCGGTCTTCGACGGCACGCGCATCCAGTTGGAGGATCTGGCCGCCGAGAACGAGCTGATCGTCGACGCGCGGTGCGCGTACTCCCGTACCGGCGAGGGTATGCACCGCTTCGTCGATCCCGAGGACGGCGAGATCTACCTCTACACCCAGTACGAGCCGGCCGACGCGCGCCGGGTCTTCGCCAACTTCGAGCAGCCGGACCTGAAGGCGCCGTTCCGCGCCGAGGTGCGGGCGCCCGAGGGCTGGACGGTGTGGAGCAACGGGGTCGGTGAACTGACCGACGGCGTATGGAAGTTCGCGGAGACGAAGCCGATCTCGACGTACATCACGGCGTTCCTGGCGGGCCCGTACCACTACGTCACGGACTCCTACTCCCGTACCTTCGAGGACGGTACGACGCTGGAGATCCCGCTCGGCGCGATGTGCCGCAAGGGGCTGGCGCCGTACTTCGACTCCGACGACGTGTTCCTGGTGACGAAGCAGGGGCTGGACTTCTTCCACGACCACTTCGACTACCCGTACCCGTTCGGGAAGTACGACCAGGCGTTCGTGCCGGAGTACAACCTGGGCGCGATGGAGAACCCGGGGCTTGTCACCTTCCGCGAGGAGTACATCTTCCGGGGGAAGGTGACGCAGGCCTCGTACGCGGGGCGGGCGAACACGATCCTGCACGAGATGGCGCACATGTGGTTCGGCGACCTCGTCACCATGGAGTGGTGGGACGACCTGTGGCTGAAGGAGTCGTTCGCCGACTTCATGGGGGTGTTCGCGAGCGTCGGCGCGACCCGCTTCTCCGACGCCTGGATCAGCTTCGCCAACCGCCGCAAGGCGTGGGCGTACCGCGCGGACCAGCTTCCCTCCACGCACCCGATCACCGCCGACATCCGCGACCTCCAGGACGCGAAGCTCAACTTCGACGGCATCACGTACGCCAAGGGGGCTTCCGTACTGAAGCAGTTGGTGGCGTACGTCGGCCAGGACGCGTTCCTCGAGGGCGCGCGGCGCTACTTCAAGCGGAACGCGTACGGCAACACGCGCCTCGGTGACCTGCTCTCGGTGCTGGAGGAGACGAGCGGGCGGGACATGGCGTCCTGGTCGCGGTCGTGGCTGCAGACGGCCGGGGTCAACTCCCTCACCCCGCAAGTGGTGTTGGACGTGGAGGGCGGCCGTGTCGCGGAGCTGACGGTGCTTCAGGAGGCGGCCGAGTCGCATCCCGAACTGCGCCCGCACCGGGTGGTCGTAGGCCTCTACCGGACGGAGGGCGGCCGTCTCGTGCGGTACGAGCGGGCCGAGGTGGACGTCGACGGTCCGCGCACGGTCGTGATCGAACTGGCCGGTGCGGACGCGCCGGAGCTGGTGCTGGTCAACGACGAGGACCTCACGTACGCCAAGACCCGCTTCGACGCTGTGTCGTTGGCGACCCTGCGGGAGCGACTCGGCTCGCTCACCGACCCGATGGCGCGGGCCCTGTGCTGGTCGGCGCTGTGGAACATGACGCGGGACGCGTTGCTGCTCGCGCCCGACTTCATCGACCTGGTGGCGCAGTTCGGGCGCCGGGAGACCGACATCGGTGTCCTCCAGGTGCTGCACGCCTGGGCCAACTCGGCACTGGTCAACTACTCGCCGCCGTGGTGGCGCGAGACCGGCGCGAAGATCCTGGCGCACATCGCGCTGCGGGATCTGCGGGACGCCGAGCCGGGCAGCGAGCAGCAGCTGGCGTGGGCGCGGTTCTTCGCGTCGGTGGCGTCGGCGCCGGAGGAACTCGCCCTACTGCACGCCCTGTTGGACGGTACGGAGAAGATCGAGGGCCTTGCTGTCGACCAGGAGCTGCGCTGGGCGTTCCTGGAGCCGCTGACCGCGCACGGCGCCGCCGACGAGGCCGTCGTGGCCGCCGAACTGGCCCGGGACGACACCGCGTCCGGCAAGCGTCACCAGGTGCGCTGTCTCGCCGCCCGGCCCTCGGCGGCCGTCAAGGCGCAGGCGTGGGCGCAGGTCCTGGAGTCGGACGCGCTGTCCAACGCATTGGTCGAGGCGACGATCGCGGGGTTCGTGCAGCCGTCGCAGCGGGAGTTGCTCGCGCCGTACACGGAGAAGTACTTCGCGGCGATCGAGCGGGTGTGGTCGGAGCGGTCGATCCAGATCGGCGTGGATGTGGTGCGGGGGCTGTTCCCGGCGTTCCCGGCCGCCGAGGACGCGCAGGCGACGCTGGACGCGACGGACGCGTGGCTGACGTCCCACGAGGGGGCGGCACCGGCGCTGCGGAGGCTGGTGCTGGAGTCGCGGGACGACCTGGCGCGGGCGCTGCGGGCGCAGGCGGCGGACAACGAGGGGCGGGGGTCCGACAGTTCTCGCGATTGACCATTGACCCGCTGAGCCTTGGCCTGCGATTGGCCTCTGCGTGACCGTTACTGAATACAGGTAATCGCAGCCGTAACCCCTGGTCCACCCCATCCGGACCAGGGGTTTTCGGCGCCTACTCGGCATCCGAACGCCTGTCCTTTAGTACCGCGTTGTCCGGATTTGTCGACGGGCGTGTAACAGCGGTTAGGGAGCGGATCCGGCGCGGGAAACCCCGTTGCATGAACCACAACACCCCGCTCTCCCCCCGCCCCCTCAGCCACCTCTCCGAGGTGCACCGTCGCGTGCTGACGACGGCCCAGCTCCGGGCGCACGGTGTCCCGGCCGCCGAGGTGAACGAGCAGTGCCGTCCCGACGGGCCGTGGCAGCAACTCCTCCCCGGCGTCGTCCTGTTGCACTCCGGCCCGCCCACCGGCGAGGAGCGGCTGCACGCGGTGCTGGTGTTCGCGGCGCGGGAGCGGACGGCGGGGGTTCCGGTCCAGCCCGGCGCGGAGGGCCCGCACCGCCCGACGTACACGGAGACGATGGTCACGGGCCTTGCGGCGCTGACCCTGCACGGCTTCACGTCGGCACCGGAGTTGGCCTCGCTCAAGCAGATCGACGTCCTGGTCCCCCGCATGCGCCGACTGCGCTCGACGGGCTGCGCCCACATCGTCCGCACGGCGGCGCTCCCGACCCCGCAGCAGGTGAAGGGTGTCCCGGTCGCCCCGGTGCCGCGGGCCCTCGCGGACGCGGTGGCCGAGCTGTCGGACGCGAACGCGGTACGCGGGCTGCTGACCGAGGCGGTACGCGGCGGTCACTGCGAACCGGCCGCGGTGGTACGGGAGTTGAACAACGCCAAGCTGCTGAGCCGCCCGCACGTGGTGGACGCGGTGGACTCGCTGCTGGCGGAGGGCCGCGCGATCGCGGAGGACCGCCTCTACCGGATGGTGAGCGAGCACGGCCTCCCCGACCCGGTGTGGAACGTGGACCTGCGGCTGCCCGGCGGCCCGCACCTGGGCGGCCTGGACGCGTACTGGCCGGAACAGGCAGTCGCCGTAGAGCTGGACACCCGCGCCCCGCGTCAGGACGAGGACGCGTTGTGGTCGGAGTACGCCCGCAAGCGCGAGCACCTGGAGCGGCTGGGCATCACGGTCGTCCACATCACCCCGAAGAAGCTCCGGGACGCGATGGAGCAGCAGGCGGCGGTGGTCCGTACGGCACTGATGGCGTCGGCGGACCGCGATCCGGCCGCGTATGTCGTGGTGCTGCCCCGGTAGTGACGGACCGGGGCGGGATCAGGAGGGGAGAGGAGGGGCCACCGGGGGTCGGTGGCCCCTCCTCACATGTGCCGTCGTGTGTTTTACAGGGGTGTGTTTTACAGGGGCTCGGGCAACGGCGGCGGGGCGGTGCTCGTCGTCGTGTGTCCCGCGTGCAGGCCGTCGATGAGGGCGGCGTAGGAGGCGATCATGCGCGTACGGCTGAAGCGTTCGCGGCTGCGGGCGTGGGCCTTGGCGAACTCCGCGCGGCCGACGACCGCCTCGGTCCAGGCCGACGCGATGGCGTCCGGGTCGGGGGGTGTGACGATGCCGTGCCCGGCGACGATGGACGCGCTGTCGCCGATGTCGGTGGAGACGGGTACGGCCCCGCACATCATGCCCTCGATGAGGCACAGGGGCGCGGCCTCGCCGAAGGACGACGTCAGCGCGACGACGTCCGACCCGGCGTAGACGGTCTCCATGTCCCGCCGCACACCGAGGAGATGGAGCCGATCGGCGAGTTGCTCCCGGTCCTCCCCGAAGGCGTCGTCGATGTCGGCGGAGAGGGCGGGCTGGTCGACGGCGGTCATGCCCGTGCCGCACATGAGCACATGCCCTGCAGGCTCACGCCGTAGCCACGCG
>Ga0307515_10002025_pt1 | contig 44832 bp, 44 predicted proteins | sample 17_EM_MG_FD_194513 | JGI IMG/M metagenome (GOLD analysis project Ga0307515, IMG submission 194513) | Populus trichocarpa ectomycorrhiza microbial communities from riparian zone in the Pacific Northwest, United States - 17_EM | ecosystem: Host-associated > Plants > Roots > Unclassified | place... | reverse complement strand
CGGGCAGGGAGGGTATTGCAATCTGTTTTGCTTATAAAGGCAGCCAATAATTCCTTTATGACTGACTACAACCTATCGGAGGTGTGATTTCCCAGGACGCATGACCAAAAATTGTTGACACTCATTTTCATGATGGGGCAGGGAGGGTATTGCAATCTGTTTTGCCTATGAAGGCTGCCAATAATTCCTCTATGACTGAGTACAACCTATCGGAGGTGTGATTTCCCAGGACGCATGACCAAAAATTGTTGACGCTCCGTTGACGCTCATTTTGCCATGGCTGTATCCGCAATATGCAACCATCTAATTTGGCACAGTCCATCATTCACATTGTTTTTGGCTGCCTTTCTGGTGTTTTTGTTTACTTTCTTCTTGATCACTACGTTGTTCTTTAATAATACATAGATATATTGAATAATAATCTCCAAAATCCGGTGTCTTTCGCTCAATGCTCGTCATTAGTTGAAGGATCGCTCAATCCGCTGCTGTTGTCTTCGAAATGATTGTTCGCTGCATCACCACACCACAGAGAGTGTACTAACCTTCATCAGTCAGCATATCTGGATCAAAATCGGTATCGTGCTCGGTATCCTCATCATCGAAAAATTCCATACAGGGATGAGGTGCATTCGAATACGTATATCCGGCAGGCAGATTAACGATTTGAGAAGGTTGAACTCCGGAAGTGTTACCGGTTGGGGCGGGTGGCGTTCCGGGCAGTGGTGGAGTCAGCTTCGGAGTCCGCTCTCTGCGTCGGTCAGGTGGAGGTGCACCTGTTCCTTCACGTCTCCAGCGTGTCTGTGGATTGTTTGAGTTGCCATTTTGGCAATGAAGGCAGCCGGACGTTTAGTTTTGATGAAGCATTGCCGGGTGTCTTTGTATCGCAGCCTTCACCTTTTTGTGCCAAGGAAACTCAACACCCCGCTTCTTCTCTTCTTGGACCTTGGCGCATGGTTTCTTAATGAGATATTTCGTTTTCTCGATTGCGGCGCGTGAAAAGCCTTCTTTGGCCATTTTGGCCATATTCAACGCCAGGCGCATGTCGGACTGTCCCAGCTGTACCCGACCTCCTTGCCTTGCCATAGTTGCAGACATGTTGAAAACCTACAAGACATTAGTTGCTGTTTCTAACAATGAAATTTGGCTGTTACCTCTACAATATATGCTTCCGTGGCCTCCACTAAGGTGATTAATGCCTGCTTCGTCCACTCAGGGGATGCGTATCAGGAAATTGATCTGCGAAAATCCCAGAGCTGACAACATCATGATGTTCGATTTCGCGGACTGTGCAGACAAATGCCTTTGTCGACCATGGATGTTTTCCGTTACGGACAGCGATAAATTCGTTATGTAGCTCTCTACGGACACCTGCTGTACGTTATACAGTCAATTGACCACCCTTTACCTCGATATGGATATACTCACATTCCACTACATGCTACTTCCTATTTTTCCTGCTTCCAGTCTTGCGGACGATTTTTAAATGGGCATCCTGGGTCATAAGTTTGGTGGCTGCATTGGCAGCGTCGCGGTGAACCAACTAGTGTCTGCGCTCTCGTTGTGTGCCAAAAATGTCCGTATTTGTTGTACCGCCTGCCAATCGGCCGGTATTTGATCCGCTCTCACCTGGCGGAGGTGGTTGTGTATCCATGATGTGCTGGTGAGGAATAGGAGAGGAAGATGATAATGAGAGGAAGTGGGAAGCCCTGAGGACTATATAGTTAGCTTCTTGTCAGAATGGAATAAATAGCAGCCAAAATGATCGTTATGCTCAAGATGAATCCTGCTGAGTATGGCTGCAAGTTACAGGGGTTTCCCACTGCCCCGCAATTTGCAAAAAGTCGGCCTGATGTTGTGTGTTTGGTCACAGGGACAAACTGCGGTGTACGACCGCCGGAATCGCCTAATTGCAATATATTAATAGGATGTTGTTCGAGGGAAAGGACGTCTGGTGATGTTTGTCTCAAATAATTCCCAGGATAGTGCATGAAAATGACGCTAACAATCATGTCATGTTGTATGGTTAGCGTCACAATTCCTGATTTATTGACAGTCAAGAGGGAGATTTTGCTTTGTTCAAGATGAGTAAACGTACCAACGTTGACATGAAAGACGCAGCATGCCTCCATATTGTCCATAACTTGCAACATCCAACATCTCGCCCAACAACAAATTCCACGCAAACTACAATGGTCAATGCTCCGAAAAGAACTTTTCACCACTTCCGGCTGGCAGATAGCGCAAATCAAAAAAGCGGTCGACCCAACGACGTCATCATGCGAATGAACGCAAGAGCGGCTTGGAAGCGGAGAGAGTCCGAGCACTTGGGGCATAGCGCAGCTTGAGATCCAAAAAGAAGCTTGCGGCAGAGAAACAACGAGAAACGCACTTCTTAAGCAATGAAGAGAAAGAGAACTGGATTGAGGATTATGTTGAAAGAGGAACTGCTGTGGCAAGAAAGCGAGTTGAAGACGCAGAGGCAGCGGTTCAGCAAGAGCAGGACAATCTGAAGCATGCTGAAATCGCGGGATTGACATACAGAGAGCCCGAAAAGACGTTTGAGGAGATGCTGGTTGCCATCGGAGACGGTCTGAGTGATCTTGCAAGTTCCAACGATGGGGAGGATGGGGAAGATGAGGATGATGAAGAGACTGAGCAGGGCATGCTGAGCCAAGATGACGAACCCGGCTGGGTGATGGGCACAATCACCAAAACGGTACAGCAGCGCATGGAGAGGTTTCGGCAGAAGCAGATGAAGCTCGACGAACTGACTCAACCGGGATGGGAGGATGTAGCGGACAACTTCCGTGAACGAGATAAGAAGTACGGCACATTCGAATTGAGAGTTCCGGCAGTTGTTCAGCCGCAAACAAATGATGACGCTCCGGCACCTCCACCGACAACATTTGGAGAGCTTATGGAGAGTGTTGACATTGTCCCTGGAATATCACAAAGGCCGCAAGGGACTTCTCGACCAGGAAGTGGTCATATTAGGCTAGGTTCAGTGAACCGGCAGTCCAAATCAAGCATACCTAGCGGTGAACCAGCTGCAGAGCCTGATTCGTCAATGTTGCTGAAAGCGAAGCCAGTTGAACCAGTAAGCTCTGTTGAACCAGTAAGCTTGTACCCTTGCAGATAGCCTCCAGCTAATTACCATATAGATATCGGATTCCGACGAAGAGATGTTGACGGCCCCTGCGTCGGCGGAAGAATCGATATGCAAACTGTAATTCTTGACATCCGATCGGGGTGAAAAGCAAGTTGTTTACCAAATGCGCTACGTGTCAGCTTCTTCTCGATTTCAATGACAAAATTGTGAGAGATGATAATTCGTCTCTGCATGTGCAAGGGTCGAACGCACCATGTGAAAGTTCTAGAATCCAAATCAAACTGTAAGACGGCCAAAACGTGCAGTTTCTTTCTGCAAGTGACTGTTAAGTGACAATGCAAAAGCAATATTAGTGACGAAATGTGCTAACAAAATTTAAGTGAGTGATGTCATATGTGTCGTAGAAAGAGCGGTCAGTGCGCATGATGAATCAATCTGAACGACAACCGTCATGCTAAATTCATCCATGTATCCAACTGCATAACTCTCCGCACAGACCTGATGCACATGGTTGAGATATTTGAAATTGCTTGTGGTACGTCATGGGAATCGAGGAGAAGGAGCAGGAGAAGGAATGGTGAGGAAGTCGAGCTATATTTACCAAAAACTAGTGAAATGAACCACATGCCGTCAATTGCCGGCCGAAAGCGCGGGAATGTGATAGGGCCACGTCATTCCTCACTCAGATAGCGTAGATAGCAGTTGATCAGAAATTGAGTGGTAACAAAACTCCTGGATGCAGACGATAATACATACAAACGCAACACTGGAGGTCAATACAGAGTATATGATTGGTTGCATACAATTATTGAGTGTACAAAGGCTGTTTCGATGTGATTAATGTGAGCGTCAACAGAGTGTCAACGATTTTGATTTTATACATTCAGCAATCAATGGGCTGCATTGTCACATCCTTCCAAAGCGGATGTAGAGGTCGGCGTTATTGCGAAAAAAGAAAATGTCACGCTCGTTGCCACATCCTAACAATGAGCATCAACGGTGCATCAACGATTTTTGGCATTGCGTCATGAAACATCCAGTAGGCTGCACAGTTACAGTACGTCATAATCGAAATATCGGCCGCCTTTCCATGGACCAATGGTGGTGGCAGCATTTCAACTATGTTTTAAAAGTGAGCGTCAACAGAGCGTCAACGACTTTTGGCCATGCATCTTGGAAAATGCATGAGCTGTGCGGCGACGTTACCCCATAATCGCCCTATCGGCCGCCTTTCTAGGCAAAACCTCTTGCAACAACATCGCTACTAGGTCCTAAAAATGAGCGTCAACGGAGCGTCAACGACTTGTGGCCTTGTATCATGTAATATCCTAGGGCTGTGCGGCTACATTGAGCCATACTCAGATTATCGGCTGCCTTTCTAGGCAAAAATGATTACTACGACATCGCGACTATGTCCTAAAAATGAGCGTCAACGGAGCGTCAACGGATTTTGGCCATACATCTTGGAAAATCCGAGGGCGGTGCGGCGACATTAAGACATAATCAAATTATCGGCCATCTTTCTAGGCAAAAATGCTTTCGACGACATTGTGACTATGCCCTACAATCGAGCGTCAACGGAGCGTCAACGACTTTTGGCCATGCATCTTGGAAAATCTGAGGGCAGTGCGGCGACATTGACACATAGTCGAACTATCGGCCGTCTTTCTATGCAAAAATGCTTTCGACGACATCGTCAGTATGCCCTGAAAATGAGCGTCAACGGAGCGTCAACGATTTTAGGCCTTCCATCTTGGAAAATCAAAGAGCTATGCGACCACAAAGATCTACAATCGAACTATTAGCCGCCTTTCTAGGGAAATATGCTTACGACAAGATCTTAACCATGTCCGAAAATGAGCGTCAACGGAGCTTCAATGATTTGTGCGCTGGCATCTTAGATAATCTAACCGGAATGGAACGCAGATAACCCACCATGATTCTATCGACAGCCTTTATTGGCAAAATTGCAAGTGACAATATCGCGTCCGCCTCCTACAATTCAGCGCCCACGGTGCGTCAAGGCTCCTAACGCTACACAGCAATAAACTGCATTATGCCGTTCCCAAATGCAGTTTTACGCAGTCAGTCGTTGCAATCTGTCCTTGTATTCAACTTCACAAATATGCATGCAATGTCTTACTGATCTGATTATTTTCCTTGTAGCTGTGGAGTCAATATTTAAGAACCCGCGGTCGGCTTTACTGTATCGTTATTTCCGACAGTCTCTCGAGTCGGAATACCCAGTATTCTAATTTCTACCGCCATGTCCGGTACAAAATCTTTGAACACCTCATCGTTTGAGGTTAGGATCCCTTTCAAAAATGAACATGTCTTTATTCACGATTTGAGCGACCATATCTTGCAAATCATCTTCGATGCTTGGTGGGCTTCAATGAATGAAGGGTCGAAGCGGCCTATTGCTTGGAACAATTCTAGACATGCGCCCTTGTGGCGATTCAATTTACACTGCGGAATTGAGGAGACTGGCAGCCCTGGCATCATCTGTATCGTTTGTCATCAAGTTCTTCGCCATCCATCAGAACATGGGACCAGCTCAATGGGGAAACACTTGCTGGCAAAAGCTCACATCGCAAAGTTAAACGAATTAACAGAGTCAGAGGTTACTGAATTGACTAGTTCGACGGTGGATGAAACAGCTTTGACCATCCTGAAGAGGCAAGGAAGTCGAGGAATCACAATAGTAAGTGTGCAGAGGAAAATCAGATTTGATACTCAGTTAAATTCATATTAATCGAAATGACAGACAAAACATTCCAAACTGGCACCTAAGGACTTTGAAACTTCCGGATTTCACCAAGACACGTGGAATCGCTACCTCATGTTAGGATTTGTTTCGGCACCCATTCCATGGAACGCTATATCAAATCTTGAGCTACGACGGTCATATAAGCCATTATGCGACAACCTAGTCCTATGGTCGGCTACGACCCTTAGTAACATTTGCCGGAGGGAATATGCACTGACTGTCGATCCAATTAAAACGCAATTGCTGTTACAAAATAAAGTTAGTTTAGCTTTGGACGGATGGACATCAACAAACAAACTAGCCATAACATCGGTCATTGCTTACTATATGGATCGAAATTGGGCATTGCGCCAAGTTCAACTCACTTTCGATGAGGTTCATCGCCTGTTATGTTCCCATTTCGAAAGCTAATTAAGGATGATAGGTCAAGGGCCAACATACTGGAGCAAGGCTAGCTGTACATTTGAAGGACGTGCTGGATCGTTTTGAGCTTACCGACGGCTGTTTACTCAGTATTACAACAGATAATGCTTCCTCAAACTACTCGATGACACACGAGCTGCAATCAACACTTGAGGCCTCTGGAATCGAGTGGCCGGCATTGAGGAACCACATACTATGCATGGCGCACGTCATACAGCTGGCTTTAGGTGCATTCTTGAGCAGTCTCGGTGTGAAAGGGCGCACCAAGTCTTGGGAAGCCCATGAGCGCGATCAGCAATTTGGAGGGAATGCAAGCATGGACATTGGGAAGAGTCAGAGACTTCGAAACGAGAGCAATGCTAGAATCAACAAGGTGTCGGCCATGAAACCAGGTTTAGTGAAGATAATTGAGAAAGTACATATTTCACGATATTTTGAAAGTCCTGAAGCTGACCTTCATATAGCAAAGAATGCTTGCTGTATTGATTACGCTAACACCTGGCTGCCGAAACGAGTTCATTGACTGTCAAAAAGCTAAAGTCCGCATTGCAGTACTTCCGATTATGGATGTGAAGACTCGTTGGAACTCTACACTGGGGTTGCTCAAACGCGCCTACCGATTACAGGAATTCACACGCGAGTGGCTTCAAAATCCAAAATACAGTGGATACCGGCCACTGTTCACAACTCAGGATGAGTGGACAATTGTCAAGTATGTCATGGAAGTATTGAGGCCATTTCGATATTGGACCCTTTGGATGTCGAAGAGGCATACAGTCACATCGCATCACATCGTCACAGTGTACAATGAGATGTTCGATCACATGGATGGCGTAATGCGAGCTTTGGCTAAGAAGAAGACTCAGTGGAAAGAAGACTTGTTCCTTGCTGTGAAGTTAGCTGGACAGAAGCTTTCCAAATACTACGCTGAAATGACTTCAATGACAGGCATTGTTCTTGTATCCGCACACATCCTCGATCCTTTCCGGAAGTTGCGATCGTTTAGAAAGTGGGACAAGGGAATGGATATTAATCCTGAGGACGAGACATCCTACACTACACAATACCAAGAGGGCTTTCTGAAGTATGTGGAGAATGAATACTGCACCAAACATCGACGTGTGCCTGTCAATCAACTCGAAACCGTACCGAGCAACAATCTCCTCCCCTCTGCAATGGCGTCAGGGCCCTATCAATAATCCTTTGATCAATATGATTTGTCCAGCGATGATGAGGAATATTTAACGCCTAACAATGTGGCTGAGACGACACCCGGACGAAGCGATCGCACAGCTCGCGTATTGACCGCTGCTAGGCTCTATTTGAATTCACCGCCTGAAGCACCAACGAACTGGGGACAAATTAATCCAAATCTCAATGATTACCACTCCAACCCAATGGAGATTAGTAGTACATTTTGGATACTGGACTTAACCGATTATTGGCGCCAACAGGAAGAAATGCACTCAAAGTATGCCGATCTCTCCAAACTGGCACACGACCAATTCTCTATCATACCACGCGGTGTTGGAGTGGAGGCCAGTTTTTCCCTTGGCCGAGATGTTATTGGATGGAGGCAGTCAAAAACCACAGGCGAGACCCTTCGCGAAAAGGTCATTGCAAGGCAGTTTGCTCGAGCCAATAACCGTCTTTTGGCAGGCACTGGCCCAGAATTGGATACCATGAACACAGAAAACGACTCGGAAATGGAGAAAGAGGCGGAGGAAAGGAAATTGCACAGAATGGCCAAGGTTCACGACTTTTTGGAGATGTGGCAGGGCAGCCAAAACCTACATGCTACCCAGAAGGAATCTCACGCACAAAACAAGCAGATGACCGCCGTAAGATACATTTCGGACACGGAAGAGACCATCCAAGCATTCTGGTCACTCTTTCAACATGATGGTGCGGCTGCATTTAAATTGTCAGAAATATCACCTTTGCCACCACCTTTGTCTGCAAAGGACCTCCCTGGAGGACGAACTCAAATCCTATATGTCCGCCGAATCCGCAGAATCAACTGTCATCCAGTCGAAAGCAACGAGGATAGCGCACCTGAAAGCATTCTGGACACCGATGATTGGCTAAACTGGAATGGCAACTTGGATAATCCAATTGACAGCGAAGAGGATTGCGCAGCGGACGATGAATCCGATATAGTGCAGAATAATGGCATCGAGGATACGGAATGCCCAGAGCAGCAGGATGTGAGCGCCGCGCCAAATGTGCCCGGATTGGTTTGGCCAACACGGAAGTCAAAGAGTCAGGCCGAAAAGTTGTTGGTGACGGTCAATGCTGCAGAAACGCGGAGAAATAATGGAGGGAGGAAAAAGTAGGACAGAATGCGTCAATCGTTCACCAGCTTTACGTAGCATGACCGAGAGTTTTGGTTAGAGATATATTATGGGCGAAATGTAAGAAGTACCGTGTGAATATCGGTTCATAAATAGATGTATAGCAGGCGCAATGAATCTTTTGGCATGATACATCATTTTTAGTCGTGTGAGAGTGAACAGTGCAAGATTATTATGCCGCTCGGCTTTGCCACATGGCCGAGTCTTAATCATGCGGAAAGACAACCGATACTTTCAAATCAGGATGAAAACAAATATCGACGGCAGCAGATGATGAATGGACAATACATTAAAATGAGCATCAACGGAGCGTCAACGATTTGTGGTATTGTAAGTACCGTAATTCACCAGTGACTTGGTTGTTGTTATGCATAACGGACGTATTGGCAGCTTTTATTGGCAAAAGAGATAGCAACACTGTCACCGCCCCATTCTTAGCATGAGCGTCAACGGAGGGTCAACAATTTTTAGCTTTGCATCTTGGGTAGGTTATGTTCTGATTGGTTGCAAACATCCATTTATCAAATATTGGCAGCCTTTACTGGCAAAAACAACAGCGACACGCTCTCTGCGGCATCCTGAAAATGAGCGTCAACGGAGCGTCAACGATTTTTAGCTTTGCATCCTGGGTAAGTCATGTTCCGATTGGTTGCAGACATCCATTTATCAAATATTGGCAGCCTTTACTGGCAAAAACAACAGAGACACACACCCTGCGGCATCCTGAAAATGAGCGTCAACGGAGCGTCATAGATTTTTAGCTTTGCATCTTGGGTAAGTTATGTTCCGATTGGTTGCAGACATCCATTTATGAGATATTGGCAGACTTTACTGGCAAACACAACAGCGACGTGCTCCCTGTGGCATCCTGAAAATGAGCGTCAACGGAGCGTCAACAGTTTTGGGACTTGCATATTTCGTAATCAACGCATCGCGCAGATCTTCGCGTGCCTAACTGTATTTTTGAACGCCTTGCTAGGCAAAAATACCATATATCGAAGATGAAACACAGATACTAAATTAATTGATATTGCAAACTGCTCAACAAGCAAAAACACATTACTGGTTGCTGAAAACGCGATTCTGATAGGATACTATTAACACACTGCAAATACAAGAGCCTTATATGAATCTACAGATGGATCCGCTGGGCGACCCGCTTACTACCCGCCCGATTCAGACGGGTTGGGAGTTTTCCATGGAACCGTACCCGAGTGGGCAGTTCAGTTTTATTGACGACCCGGACTGCCAATTTGGCAACGGTTTGGTTTGGACCCGGACCTGGACCCGAAGTGCGGTCCGGAACCGTTGCTAACACTAGGTGGTGGGAATCGCAGTTATGTAGAGATAGTTGAGTATAATAACGTGCTGATCGACATTCAGCCATCGCTCAGAGTGGGCGATACCCTGGTTCCCATGATCCTCATGTTCGACGGAACACATCTCTTGATTTATGCTGGCGACAAGAAAGGGTGGCCTGTATATACGACAATTGGCAATCTATCTTCGAAGATCCGCCAGATGCCCTCAACCCACAGCATTGTCATGGTCGCTCACCTGCCGATTCCAAACAGGAACTGCAATATTCCATAGGAGCGGCTGTCTAAGCAGCGGCAAACTAACCGAGAAGTGCTGAAAGATGTACTCAGGTGGGTACTCAAGCCTCTCACCTTAGAAAGATCCCTGCGCCGAGAACGGGTACTATAAGGTTCTCTGTGCAGATGGCAACTTCATGCGTTGCAAACCGGTTTTAGCTGCATCTCTTGCAGATTGCCCAGAGTATAGCGACCTACATCATCTCAAGCGGCATGTCTGATTTTGGTGCGAGTGTGCAAAGAACACACTTGGAGATTATGTCCCTCCTGACAAGCAACACCCATGGCGGGATCACAACCTATATAGAACACTCAGCCATGACAACATGGAGGCATCCAATGCTGAACTCTTGTCGCACTATGTTCACGAAGAATTCAACGTGTTTTGACATATTCCATGTATCATGAGCAACCTCCCAAAGCCTGACCTCCTCCATACAATGCCAATCGGCAGGCTTGACCACCTCCTGAAGTGGATTTTCCACTTCATGAAGACCCACAAACGGCTCGAAAAGTACAATGCAATCTGGTCATCGGTGCTTGCTTACCATGACCTCACACCAAAGACTAAGTCATATGAGGAAGTTTCTCAATGGAATGTTAAAGAGATGAAGAAAATGAGCCAGTACCTGCTGGGAGTTGTAACCCAGTCTCTCCAAGGCGGAAGCCCCGCTCAGCATCCCATATTCAATCACACAATTGAGTACACAGAGGCATTGTTAGAATTTTATATGTATGCTCGATATAAATCTCACAATGATGCAACCTTGAGCTACATGCAGGATGCCTTGCATTGTTTTCACACGTTCAAAGATGTTTTATTACTCGGGCGAGTTGGCAAAATGCCGAAGGCTTAAGCAAATGCCCTAAGAACTGTACTCGGGAAGAAGCAAGAGGTTGATGGGGAACCAAATGCTGAAACTTGGACGCCATCGAAGAAGCGGTGCATAATGAACACCTGGCGGAATTATCCCAATCATGAGATAGATGATTCCAAGGAGTTAGAAGCTGACTTCAACTGTCCAAAGATCCACTTGATGTCTGATTGGGTCAAACAGATTTGTCGATACGGAGCCTTGCAACAGTATTCTGCTGAGAGACATGAACAAACAAATAAAACGAAATTCAAGGCTGGTTGGAACACCTCCAATCACAATCTCAACTACCTGCTGCAAGTAGTCACCTTTCAGTGTCAGAATCTCTCCTTTGAAATCAGAGAGCTCTATCTCCAAGCCCTCGCTCAGCATCGGGATTACCATGCTGCCATATGCAATGCCCTTCCTCCTGGTGATTATCTCGCTGCCGCCCTGAGCTCCCAGTCATATGCGATGCCCGACTTCATGGGACCCCAAAACTGGCCTGATGGAAAGCATTGTGACGCTATGACCAAAGACATCTAAGCATTACTCGACAATATGAAAGACGCAATGCACCAGGTGGCAATATGCTGCTGCACGTGGCAGTTTATCACGCATAAAAGACGTAACAAGATGTATATATCGGATGAACCACTGCATTCAATGGAGCTCAGTATTTACCATTGTATTAATGTTCAAGTTGAGGGTTTAGAAGGTGAACTCATATCTGCGATGTGTCGATGCACAGGAAGCCAGAGCTGGCGAGGAGAGGATCGACGGAACGACTGGGTGTTGGTAAAGTAACACCCGTTGAGGTGTTATGCCGCGCTAAATGGGTGTCTCCCATGGCAACTGCAACAACTATTCAAAATCAAGCTCCTGAACGAGGATGGAGTATTCATTGAGTACTAGTTAGCACTGGCGCTCACCACATTACCTGAATACTCGGGTAACTTGGATCCAATCTCGAAATTTGTACAGGTGAGAAAAGCACCGGCAGCTGTTGCGTTTCAAGTTTTCAGCGTGGGAAACTTCATCGGCTGTGCGCACGTTATTCCAGGGATAGCAACTAGAGGTAAGACAGGAGACGGATGGAATGAGCGATGGATTGTCAATTGCCACATAGATCTGGCAACTTGGAATGATGTTTATAATCAGTAAAGAGAGAATTGTGCTTTGCGCGCAGGTAGAAGGAACGCAAGGAGAGATTTTCTCAGCGTCACCCATTGCAGTGCAATTCTGATGCAACTGCATACCCAATAAACTCATTCCGACGTATGGTCACTGTTGGCCACAACGCCAGAGTGTTTTTTTGAAATAGGAGACCGACTGAGCGAGAAGAAATGGTGAAACTGGGATTGAAGTGCGATATGCAACGCAACCTGTGGTATTGACGTCAGGTGCAGACTATTTTGCAACCAGGGTGTCTCTGCCATTGCTGACAGACCGTGTCCGCACTGACGGAGCCACCGAGCTTGGACGAAACTGATTTTTGCCCATATACTTAAATCGTTACGAGTGATAGCAACAGTTCCGGACCGTCACTTCGGGTCCGGGTCCGGATCAGAACCAAACCGTTGCCAAATTGATGGTCCGGCTTGTCAATACAGCTGAAACGTCAATTCGGGTCCGGTTCGATGCAAATCTCCCAACCTGTCTGAACTGGGCGGGTTGTCAGCAGGTCGCCCAGCGGGTTCGTCTGTAGATTTACATAATGTTCTGGTTTTTGCAGTGGGATAAGTGTATATTATCAAAATTAGGTATTCGACAGCCAATGATCTCTTTTTGCATGTTTTGCAATCTGCGACATTGATTATTTTGGAATACGTGTTTTTCCTTTTATACGTTGCATTTTTGGCTATAGAGGCAGTCAATAGTTCAGTTATGAGCTCCTTTATCCGCACAAAGCCTTGATTACTCAATATGCAAGACCAAATATTGTTGACGCTCGGTTGACGCTCAGTTGCATGATGAGGTAACGTATGTGTCTTGCACTGTTTCAAATGAAAAGGCTGCAATGATATCGTCTATGAATTATTACCACATTGCGACACTTAGATTACCCAAGATTCAACACCAATAATGGTTGACACTCCATTGAAGCTCATTTTCAGGATGGGACAGGAAGCGTGTCGGTATTATTTTTAACTTGAAAGGCAGCCAATACCTCGTTTCTGAATGGCTGCAACAAATCGCCACTTAGGTTACACAAGATGCACAACCAAAAAATCATTGATGCTCCATTGACACTCATTTTCAGAATGGGGCAGTGATAGTGTCCTATACTGTTTTGCCAAGGAAGGCTGCCATTAAGTCGGTTATAGATAGCAGCTACCACGTCACATTTCAATTCCCGTACTTACAAGACTAAAAATCGTTGACACTCTGTTGACGCTCATTTTCAGAATGGAGCAGTGCTCGTGTCGTTTACTCTTTTGCCAAGAAAGGCTGCCAGTATAATGGTTATGGATAGCACCGACCACGTCACATTACAATTACCGTACTTACAAAACTAAAAATCGTTGATGTTCCGTTGACGCTCATTTTAATGTACCGTGTAGTCAAGATCTACTGCCCGTAATAGTTGCAATCTTAAATATTTGGACTTTGTGGATGCCTTTGAGGGTGATCAGGACTTGGCTCTATGGCATAGCCGAGCCGAGTAATATCCCAGCACTAGTCACTCTCATCTGGTTGAAATTTATATATCTTGCCATATAAAGCATACCGCCCGCTATAGCTTTGTTTATTGACCAATCTTCTCACACGACTGGTCAATATTCATCCATAATATATCACTGAATAAAATACTTGGTCAAATTACATAATGAACGTGGTGAGAATACATTGATGCATTCTGTCCTACTTTTTCTTGATCCCTTTATTCCTCCTCGTTTCCATTATATTGACCGTCATCAATGCCTTTTCAACCTTCTTCATTGATCATCATATAGGCCGAATCAATCCAGGAACATTCGGTGCGGCACTCACATTGCGCTACTCCAGGGTTTCTGAATCCTCACTGCCGTTGTCCAGTTCCATATCAGATTCATCATCTGCCTCCCAGTCATCTTCACTGTCGTTTGGATTATCCAAGTCGCCATTCCAGTTAAGCCAATTTTCGGTGTCTGAAATGCTTTCAGGTGAGCTATCCTCATCACTTTCGGCAGGATGGCGGTCGATTGGTTTGATATGGCAGACATTCAATACGTGCGTTAATCCTCCAGGGAGGTCCTTTGCAGACAAAGCTGGTGGCACAGGTGATTTTTCCGACCATTTAAATGCAGCCGCACCATCAGGTTGAAAGAGTGACCAGGATGCTTTGACGATCTTCTCAGTATCTGAAATGTATCCTACGGCTGTCATTTGTTTATTTTGAGCGCAAGATTCCTTCTGTGTAGCTCGTAGATTTTGGCTACCCTGCCACATCTCCAAAATGTCGTGGACCTTGGCCATTCGATGCAACTTCTTTTCCTCCACCTCTCTCTTCATCTCTATGTCGTTATCAGTGCTGCTGGAATCCGATACTGGGTCATCACCAGCCAGTAGTCCATCATTGGCTTGAGCGAACTCCGTTACAACAACTTTTTTGCAAAGAGTCTCGCCTGTCGTTTTCGACGGCCTCCACCCTATCACATTTCACCCAAGCGAAACACTGGCCTCCACTCCGACACAGTGAGGTATGGTACAGAATAGATCAGAAGCCACATTGGAGAGATTGGCGTACTTTAAGTGCGTTGCTTCATGCTGCCGCCACCAGTCGGTGATCTCCGGTAACCGAAATGTTCTACTAATCTCCATCGGGTTGGGGTGGTAATCATTAAGATTCGGATTAATTTGCCCCCAGTTCTGTGGTAACTCAGGAGGTGAATTCAATTAGAGCCTTGCAGCTGTCAATAAGCGTGCTGCACGATCGCTTCATCCAGGTGTCGTTTCGGCCACATTGTTAGGCATTAGGTATTCTTCATCATCGCTGGACAAATCATATGGATTATAAGATGATTGACCAGATCGAGAAGCCATTGCGGAGTAGCTGAGATTGTTGTTGGGTATGTTTTCGGATTTAGTGACCGGCAAATGTCTGAGTTTAGCGCAGTATTCGTTCTCCACATACTTCAGAAAGGCCTCCTGGTAATGGGTAGTATAAGAAGTCTCATCTTCAGGATTAATATCCATTCTCTTGTCCCACTTCCTAAACGATCGCAGCTTCCAGAAAAAATAAACGATGTGTGCCGATATGAGGTGCATACCAGTCGTTGGAGTCACTTCGGTATAATACTTGGACAGCTCTTGCAGTGCAAACTTCACAGCAAAGAATAAGTCTTCCTTCCATGGTGTCTTCTTCTTGGCCAAAGCTCGCACCATGCCATCCATGTGATCAATCATGTCATTTTAGACAGCAATAACGTGATGCAGAGTAACGGTATGCCATTTCAACATCAACAGGGTCCAGTACCAGAATGGCCGTAAAATCTCCATGACATACTTGACACTAGTCCATTCATCCTGTGTTGTGAAGAGTGGCCGGTAATCGCTGGAATTTGGGCTTTTTAGCCACTTGCATGTGAATTCACGTAATCAGTAGGTGCGTTCGAGCAACTCCAGTGTCAAGTTCTAACGTGTCTTCACATCCATCCTGGGTAGAACTGGGATCCGGACTTTAGCTCATGGACAGTCAATGAACTCGTTTCGACGACCCAGTGTCAGCGTAATCAATTCAGCAAGCATTCTCTGCTATATGAAGGTCAGTTTCAGGACTTTCAAAATATGTTGAAATACGTTCTTTTTCAATTATCTTGGCTAAACCTGGTCTCATGGCCGATACCTTGTTGATTCTAGCATTGCCCTCTTTTCGAAGTCTTTGACTCTTCCCAATGTCTGTGCTTTCATTCTGTTCAAATTGCTGATCGCGCTCATGGGCTTCCGATAACTTGGTGGGCCTTTTACACCTAGAGTGCTCATGAATGCACCTGAAGCAAGCTGAATGACATGCGCCATGCATGGTATGTGGTTTCTGAATGCGGGCCACTCGATTCTGGGGGCCTCAAAGGTAGTGTGTAGTTCGCAAATCATCGAGTAATTGGAGGAAGCGTTATCGGTTGTAATTCCAATTAAACAGGCATCCCTCAGGTGAAAACGGTCCACGATTTCGTTCAAATGGCCAGCTAGCCGTGCTCCCGTATGCTGACCCTTGACCTGTAATCCTTGATGAGCTTTCGAAATTGGAAAAGAATGGGCTATCAACCTCATCGAATGCCAGTTGTACTTCTCCCAAAGCCCAATTTCCATCCATATGATAGGCAATGACCGACGTCATCGCAAATTTGTTTGTCGATGTCCATCAGTCTAAAGCTAAACTGTCTTTGTTTCTTGATGGCAGTTGCTTCATAATTTCGTCTACTGTCAGTGTGTATTCCCTCCGGCAAATATTACTCAGGGTGCTGGCTGACAGTAACACCAGTTCGCTTCGTAATGCATTGTATGACCATCGTAGCTCGAGGTTAGATATCGCGTTCCATGGAATATGAGCCGAAACACAAATTATCATGAGGTAGCGATTCCAGGTGTCTTTGTGAAATTCAGCAGTTTGAAAGTCCTTTTCTGCCAGTTTAGAGCGTTTTGTCTGTCAATTCAGTAAGTATACTTAAAACCTCAATGGTAAATTTGAGTTTCCTTTGCGAACTTACAATCAGAATACCTCGATTTCCTTTCCGCTTGAGTATGGCCAAATCTGTTTCATCGACCATTGAACCAGTCAATTTGGTTACTTCTGACACTGTTAATTCATTTAACTTTGCGATATGTGCTTTTGCCAGGGTGTGTTTACCCATTCAGCTGGTCCCAAGTTCTGATGGATGACGAAGAACTTGATGACAGACCATACATATGATGCCGGGGCTGCCAGTCTCCTCAATTCCTCAATGTAAATAGAATCCCCACGAAGGAGCATGTCTAGAGTTATTCCAAGCAATAGGCCGCCTCGAGTCTACATTCATTGATGCCCACCAAGCATCGAAGATCATGTGCAAAGTAAGGTCACTCAAATCACCAATAAAGACACATTCATTTTTTGAAGATATCATGCCCTCTAACAGCAAGGTATTTAGAGATTTTGTATCTGACATGGCGGTAGGAAATTGCACTCTATGTAATTCGATCTGGGTAACTGTCAAAAGATACGTTATAGTCACGTAGAATGCTAGTTCTTAAATATTAACCTTAGAGCTACAAGCAACAGAAAAGTCAGACCTGTGAGACATTGCATGCATATTTGTGAAGTTGAATACAAGGACATACAAAGACGAGATGGTTGCGATATCATCATTAGCATTTTTGCCCATAAAGGCAGGCAATAGTACGATTATGGGTCAACGCCGTTCGATTACTGTCTGCTCATCCAAGATGCAAGGCCAAAAAGTGTTGACCCTCCGTTGATGCTCATTTTTAGGAGGTGGTAGCGATATCGGCACTAGCATTTTTGCCTAGAAAGGTGGCCAATATTATGATTATGGGAGTATGCCGTTGCACGGCCCTTGAATTATCCATGATGTGAGACCAAAAATTGTTGATGCTCCATTGACGCTCATTTTTAGGAGGTGGTAGCAATATCCTCACTAGCAGTTTTGACTAGAATGGTGCCCAATATTGGCATTATGGGTGTATGCCGTTACACGGCCCTCGAATTATCCATGATGCGAGACCAAAAATCGTTGACGCTCCGTTGACGCTCATTGTTAGGAGGTGGTAGCGATATTGCCACTAGCATTTTAACCTAGAAAGGCGGCCAATATTCTGATGATGCGAGTATGCCATTGCACGGCCCTTGAATTATCCATGACGGGAGACCAATAATCGTTGACACTTAATTTTATGACGAGGTAGCGATATTGTCACTAGCCTTTTTGCCTAGAAAGGCGGCCAATATTATGATTATGGGTGAATGCCATTGCACGGGCCTCAAATTCTCCATGATGCGAAACCAAAAATTGTTGACGCTCCATTGACGCTCATTTTAAGGAGGTGGTAGGGATATGATCATTGGCCTTTGTGCCCATAAAGGCGGCCAACATTGTCATTATGGCTTAAAGCTGTCGCACAGCCAAGTCATTATCCAAGTTGCAAGACCAGAGATTGGTGACGCTCCGTTGACGCTCATTTCTAGGATGGGACCACAAGCATGTTGCTTGCCTTTTTGCATCTAAAGCCGGCCAATAATCCCTCTTTGGATTGATGTGACTATGCAACCCTTTAATTGCCGAACAGATCAAACTGAAATCATTGACGCTCCATTGATGCTCATCTTAGAGACATACCACCAGTCATTTGGTGCACACTCAGTTTTCTTGAAAATTATACTGTCATTATTGACAGCCGTTATACCGTTTCTAGGTACAATCATTTGTATCCAAAAGCATCGAAGCCTCTCCGTATCTGAGCCACCACTATTCATGTCATCAGTCCGATGAATGACGTAGCTCCTTCGTGTTTTTGCGCTTTCAGCCGGTATACGAGGGCATATTGATCGATCAACTAATTCTAGACTTAAAGAGCCTGACTTCTGGACATTTCTTTTTCCAGCTTGTTTTCCTCGATTTCAATGACGTACCATAAGCAATTGTCAAATTCTGGACCATGTGCAGCAGGTCTGAGCGGCGAGTTATGCAGTTAGCTGCATGAACCAATGCTGCATAACAGCTGCAATTGCTCAGGGTTCAGACTGCGCACTGACCGCTCGTCCGATGACTCATATGACATCGCTGAATTAAATTTTGTTAGTTAATTTTGTCTCTATTTCAGGTTTTGCTTTCTAATGTAACTGTAATAGGCAAGTTGATATGAAATTTGCTGGCCGTCTATCAACTAGATTTGGAGTCTAGAACATTCGCATGGCCCGTACGACCCTTGCACACAGACTGATGAATTATCATGTCTCACAATATGGTCACTGAAATCAGGAAAAAGCTGACACATAGCAAAGTAGGTACACAAATTGCTTTCCCAAGAGATAGGTCATCAAAACTGACTATGTGGCGATCTATACCTCCAGAGACGTGGGTGCCATCACCATATCTTCGTCCGTATCCAATTTCTATATGGTATTTAACTAGGGATGCTTCATGCAGGTGGAAAAGCTTACGGGTTCAACATGCTTTGCATCCTGAATCGGCATCGAATCGGACGCCGCGTTAGGCGAAAAAACAGCTGTGAATTTTTGTGACTGTGGTTTTCCCGAACCCAGCCTCATTTCACTACTTCCTGGTCGAGAAGTCACTGCCGTCATTGCCGATTGTCCTCGGACGATATCAAGAGTCTGCCTATGCTCTCCAAATGTTGTCAGCATTGGGGTGGCTGCAGTCGTCTCTATTTGGGGCTAAACAACCGGCGGCACCCTACATTCGGTAGTCCCGTACTTCATATCCCTCTCACAAGAGTAGTTGCCCGCATCCCCCCAACCTGGTTGGGTCAATTCGTGAAGCTTCATTGGCTTCTGCCGAAAACTCTCCATGCGGTGCTGTACTGTTTTGGAGATTGTGCCCATCACCCAGCCAAGTTGATCATTGTCACTCAGCTTTCCGAGCTCTGTATCTTCTTCATCATATTCCTCATCTTCCCCATCCCGCTCTTCATCGGAACTTGCAAGATCACTCAGACTGTCTCCAATAGCATTCAACATCTCGTCAACCGTTGTTTCGGGCTTTTCAGTTGTTGTCCCAACCTTTTCAACAGTAGTCATATCGTTCAGCTCTTGCATAATTGCTGTCTCTGCATCTCGAACTCGCTTTCTTGCCACAGCGGTCTCTCTCTCCACATAATCTTGATCCATTTCTCTTTCTTGTCAATGTTTGAAAAGTGCGTTTCGTGTCTTTTCTCCGCCGAAAGCTTCTTTTTGGATCGCAAACTGCGCAATGCTCACAGCACTCGGACCCTTTCTGCCTCAAAGCCGCACTTGCCTTCATTCGCACGATGACGTCGACGTGTGGACTTCTTTGTTGATTTGCCGTATTTGCCTGCCGGAAGTGGAGAAAAGTTCATTTTCGGAGCATTGACCATTGTATCGTGTGTTGACCTTGTTGTTGGGCAAGATGTTGGAAGTTGCAAGATATGGACCACATGGGGGCAAGCTGAGTCTTTTATGTCAAGGTTCGTACATTTGATCAACTCAAACAAAGCAAAATCTTCGTTTTGCCTGACATTTCAGTTGGAATAGTGACGCTAATCGTACATTATGACATGATAGTTAGCCTCTGTTTCATGTAAGATCCCAGCTATGTGTTGAGACAAACATCACCAGACAACCTTTCCGTCGTACAATTTCCTTTTTATGTCTATCAAACATGAGACATCAGCTGTCGTTCATTTCAATGTATCTCTGCAAACAAATAAAGAAACATCATCGGACCGACTTACTGCAAATCGCGGGACCATTTGAATCACCTGCAACTTGCAGCGATAGGCAGCAAGATATACGTTGAGTAGAATGTGCAAGTCGACAGTCATTCATTCCCTTGTGACCTGTAGCTTACTATATATTCCTCAGGACTTTCCACTTTTCATTATCATCTTCCTCACCTGTTCCACAACAGCAAGTCATGCCTCCACAAACACCTCAGCCCGGTGTGATACAATCCGAATTGAGCCGAACGACGGGCGCTTCATCCAATGCACCCCTGGCTGAGACACAGCAGCAACGCAGACACCAGTTAGTCCACCGCGACGCTGCAATTGCAGCCACCGAAAATATGGCCCAGAACGCACATTTGAAAATAGTATGTAAGACCGGATGCAGCAATAATAGGCAGCATCATGCAATCAGATGTGAGTAGCTCCATATCAATATAGAAGGCAGTCAACTAACAATATAAGGTACAGCTGGTGTACATAGAGAGCTCCGCGACCAATTTTTCGCTGCCCGCTATGGTAAATGTCCCCGGTCGACGAAGGCATTTGTCCGCACAGTCAGCGAAATCGAACATCATGATGTTGTCAGCTCTGGGATTTCCGTGGAAGAATTTCATAATAAATGTCCCCAGGAGTGGACTAAACAGGCTTTAAAGACTCTAGAGGAGGCTACGGAGTCATATATGGTTGAGGTAATAGCCGAATCTTCCTTTTAGAAGCAGCAACTAATGCCTTTTAGGTTTTCAACATGTCTGCTACTATGGCGAGGCAAGGAGGTCAGGTACAGCTAGAACAGTCCGACATGCACCTCGCCTTGAATATGGCGAAAATGGCCAAAGAAAGGTTTTTGCACGCCACGATAGAGGAAATGCAACAACTGATTCAGAAACCGTGTGCCGAAGTCCAAGAAGAGAAGTAGCAAGGAGTTGAGTTTCCTGGGCACAAGAAGGTGAAGGCTGCGACAGAAAGACACCCGGCAATGGTTTATAAAAATCACATGGCCGGCTGCCTTCCATTCCAAAATGGTACAGCTAAGAATCCCCAGACACGCTGGAGGCACTAAGGAACTGCCGCACCTCTACCAGAACTGGTAGCACCTCCGCCCGAACGGTCACCTCTGCCTGGAACGCCACCTGCACCACCGGGTGACACTGACGGAAACGAAAGTTATGAAATCGAAGGTATGCCATCCCAATGTGTGTATTTACATTCTCCACTTCCAAACAATCATTTTTTCAATCATAATGCATATGCCAAGGATAGCAAGCGTGATGAAGATTTTATTCCAGATGTGCTGAGTACACCATCTGCTGCGTGGGAATACTGCTGACATTGATTTTGAAGATGATGACAGCCATTTGAGCGAATCTGAGGGTGAAGACGACCATTGATTGAAAGGAACAGGATTTTTGAGAATTATCATTATCTACAATTAGCGGACACTTTACAGCATATTTTAAAGGATATATTTATATGCACAATTAAAGAACAATGTAGTGATAAAGGAAAACATACATGAAGAGGATAGAACGACTACCAAAACACAATAATTGATGTTCTGTGCCAAAGTAAGTGGTTGTGAAATGCGGAAACGCCTGTGGCAAAGTGAGCGTCAATGGAGTGTCAACGATTTTTCGTCCGGTAGGTCAGGTTAATATAATGTGAATTAATAGTTGTTATGTATAATCATTGCATCCGCCGCCTTTTTAGGCAAAAGAGAAAGTAACTCGCTCCCTGCCCCATTATGAAAATGAGCGTCAACGCAGCGCCAACGGATTGCAGACATCTACAAACAAGGTTTTGGCAGCGTTTATAGGCTAATAAACAAGAGGTGGTCACGCGACAACCTCCCGCACAATCACAACCTAATTTGTTTTCAATGCTGCAACACAGTGATCCTGAACATTTTAGCCTATACAACCGGTCAAAACTCCATATATAGCCATTAGCGGCCATCTCGCGCTGTCATTAACCATCATGCAAGGCCAAAAATTGATGACCCTCCTTTGACGCTCATTTTCAAGATCGGGCAGGGAGCATATCGCTTCCTCTTTGGCCTTTAAACGTGGCCAATACATTAATTATGCATTACAACGGACAAGTCACTTTTCAATTACCTGACTTACAAGACTCAAAATCGTTGACGCTCAGTTGATGCTCATTTTCAGAATGGGGCAGGGAGCATGTGACTATCTCTTTTGCTTTGAAATACGGCCAATACCTCATTTATGATCGTTTGCATCCAATTGCCACCGAGATTACTCATAAATCAAAACCACAAATCATTGACGCGCCGATGACTATCATGTCCAGGATGGGGCATTGAGCATGTGTCTCTTGTTTTTACTTTTAAAGGCGGTCAATTCATCTGAAAAGGACAATCGCGTGCGAAAGTTAATATTTTGTGCTCAGCAGATGGGTATCTAAATGCAACCATGAATGGAAAACCCCGAAACACAGAACCGGAGATTGGAACCGACGGGTCAAGCCAAGCCCTGCAAAACCCACGGGTTGACGGGTACGGGTCCGGGTTTGGCCTGCCAAGATGCTGCGGGTGGGGTTTTTGGACAGTTCTGGAATCAAACCGAACGGTTTTTCCTGTCCAAACCCGGACCGCTGGTGGGATTCCCGGACCCGCTGCTAACACTACTCATCAACACATGAGATATCTGGACAGACTGCAGACGGTGGTTGAGAGCAATGCCAGGTGCGCATGAGGATGATGATGGAGCGAACTCAGAGATGCACTTGGAAGCCGTGGTTGAGTGAGTTGACAGATGAACTTGGGAGGCCACAATTGTGTGAAGTTGGAGGCGATACTTGAGCGAGTTCGGTGATACACTTGGAGGCCATGATCGAGTAAACTTTGAGATGCACCCTGAGGCCATGATCAAGTGACTTTGGGGATGCACTTGGAGGCTATGATCACGCGAATTTGGAGGACGTAATTAGGGGTGTTCCAATATCCACTTCATTAGCAAAATGTGAAATTGGTTTCTGAAAATGGACCCCGCACACTGATCTGTCTCCACATTCTCCACAAATCATCCGAGTAACTTATTTGCAATCTTCCAGCATGCTTCGAAGCGTTCAATGATGTGATTGCATCGTCACGACGTCTCAAAAATGTGTCTAAGCATTTAAGCTAATTTATTGCACTAGTTTCTTTCACTTTGGTCCTATAGATTTTAATCGTTTCAACAGTTTTTTGAACTGTTCCATTGATATCAAGAATTTTCTTAACTATTTAATCCCTTGAGACATCGATTATACACAAGCTTGCACAACTCCCATTACAAAAATTAAGACATCTAGAGTAAATATTCATCAGATTTCTATATATCACTGCAACGATTACTTCAAGCATCGAGTCGAATAATCTACGTGTAAAACATATTGAAAGCATTCAAGTCAATCGTATTGCTCAGGTACAATCGCAAGCTATCTGGCTGTGCTATCAGTAGAAGAAGGTGTACAGCTCATTGGATGGCGCTTATAGGGACATTATAAGTGATTCCTACGCCGAAAAGAGTCTTACAACAGTTGCTTCCATCTCGCAAGGATTGCATTGGAGGCTGTTGCCTCTCCTCAACAATCACCATACCAGCAGTCTGACGTATCGGCCCTGTAGCAAACGTCTGGACCAAGGCAAGAAGCGCTGTAACACTCGATTAACCATCATTGATAACGAGAGGACACTACAACAGTGCGGGAATGCGTCCACCAGTCGACGTAAAGTGGCTATCCAGACTCGTCCCCATTTAGAGAAGCACTGTATCATTTCTTGGTGGCTTATGCATTCTCCACCTTGTGGACCCAGTGCAACGAACCATATGAACTGTATTACACCTTTGGTGTTACAGGTATATTTCCAGGATCATACAGGATCACTCGATAATCCAACTATGAATACTTGATCTGAAATCACGAATTATCACTCAGATTTCCCTATTCAATCTACCTTCCGGATTAGTCACCTATTAGTCTTATCTCCATTACCCGACCTTAGTATCAACTGATCCACGACAACAGTCAAGCTAAGCGCAAAAAAGATGTGTATCATCTCTGGATCAGTACTGGTCACAACTTCTCTATTCTCAATGGTTAGTCCTGATCAGCAGGAACATCAGCAAAAAGTGAAATTGGTTTCCGAAAATGGACCCCACACACCGATCCTTCTCCACATTCTCCACCAATAATCCGAGCGACTTATTTGCAATCTTCCACCAGGTTTCAAAGCGTTCATTGATGTGATCATGTTGTTGCAACATCTCAAAATGTGTTTAGCCATTTAAGCTAATTTATTGCTCTTGTTTCTTTCACGTTGGTCATCTAGATTTTAATCATTTCGACAGTTTTTTGAACTGTTCCATTGATTTCAAGAATAATCTTAACTATTTAATCCCTTGAGACATCGATTATACACAAGCTTGCACAACTCCCATTACAAAAATTAAGACACCCAGAGGAAACACATCAGATTTCTATATATCACTGCAATGATTACTTCAAGCATCGAGTCAAATCATCTACATGTAAAACAAATTGAAAGCATTCAAGTCAATCTTGTTGCTCAAGTACCACCGCGAGCTATCTGGCTGCGGCGTCAGCGGAAGAAGGTGTACAGCTCCTTGGATCGCGCTGATAAGGAAGATATAAGTGGTTCCGACTCCGAAAAGAGGCTTATGATGGTAGCTTTCATCGTTCAAGGGTTGCATTGGAGGTTGATGCCTCTCCTCGACAATCACCATACCAGCAGTCTGACGTATCTGCCCTGTTGCAAACGTCTGAACCAAGGCAAGAAGCCCTTCAACGCTCGATTCAGCATCCTCAACGACGAAAAGACACTTCAACCGTGGTGGAATGCGTCCCGCTGTCGACTTAAAGTGGCTATCTGGACTCGTCCCCATCCAGTGAAGCGCTGTATCATTTCTTGGTGGCTTATGCTTTCTCCACCATGTGGACCCAGAGCAAGGAACCATATGAACTGCTTCCTCATCACTTTGAAAAGATGTCACTGGAATTGCTACTGCGTTGTACCGAATGAATTTGCATCGTTGAGACTACTGAAATACTGATCATGATCGACGTAGTCTGTGAAGTCGGCAAATCTCTTGAAACACCAAGCAAGGTGATTCTTTAGCTCCCCTTTTGGCATTGCACACGACTCGGCCAAGTCATCAAGGGTCTTGATTTCTTGTCACGGGTTTATCATCATTCGCTTGATAGGCGCTTTGGTTGGAGGCATATCATCGTCGCGACGTTGTTTTGCAGCGTTTGCATTCAGCTCTCGAGACTGAAACACCTCCTTTCGGGCTTTTGTTCCTAAAATCTGGAAGGGGACCTCATGACATTTCGATTGTCAGTACGCTTGTTTAAGATCCATCATCGCTTTCTCTGGGAGTTCAGAGCTTACATTTAAGAGGTTGCCAAGCTGGTGGATATGGTCAGAGAAGTGGTTCAGGAGATGCATTTTCACAAAGTTGAAATCTGATTTGTCAACAAGATGTTGTGCAATTTCTGACTCAATCTGCGTTGTATCTTCATCAACGTGACGACGGTTTGCTGCCGCAGAAAGATTGTTCCAAGCGGGGTGACTCTCCCGTTCCTCCTGTTTGTCCAATGTAAGCTGCATTTTCAAGGCTTCCGATACCTTCATTGTAGATTTACTGGCGCGGAATCGACTGAAAACATCCTTGTGACGATGAAACTCATCCAGAGAATTCTCGATGTACTCGATCGTGGCCTAAGTATGGTACCGGTACTGTGCCATAAGGTGAAAATACACTAAGTTCTTGACGCACAACAGGGCTTCTGTGAAGGGAATCCTTTGGCTTGCCGAAGGGTTTAAATGAGTGGCCGCGAAAACTGGAACAATCTCACGCCCGAGTGCTTTCATCTCCTTACCACTCCATTCCATCACCTGGCCAGATGGCTTGTTGAATCGAGCGAAGCCAGGATATGGAGGCATCATCTCCCAGAGCTGGTTGAATTTGTCGATCCTGGAATGTTGTTCGAGGAAGGACGTTTCCCGGTCCGTCAAATGCTTAAGCATAGCGAGATAGATCGTATGAGGAATATCGGGTACGATCATAGTCGTCGGAGAGAGGCATTTCATATTCCAGAAGATGCCTTCTGAGGATCCAACCGCTCGATCTTCCAGATGTTGTCTTGCTTCCCGTCTCTCAGTCTCATCTCCCTGAGTCGCAAGTATCATTGTTTGGAAGTATAGCCGATAGTCTCTCAATTGCCACGACGATGAATTCCATTCTCCAAACGACAATTTCGGTGCTTCGCACACAGGGCAATGGGGCTGCTTGATTGAATGCAAGTGAATGTTTTCGAAGTAGTCAGCCGTCCATGCACAGATGACAGGATACCATTGCCGCATCCGACCGTCCACACAAAGCATAAGCTTTCCAGTGTTGAAAAGCGCATCGAGAGGTCGAAAAAGAACCTCATACACCTTCCTCAAAACCTCTGGATTGTGGATGTGTTGTTCCTTCACGGCAGTTGTTTTTCCATGTCCTTTAAAGTGATATTTCGGAGGAATGGGAAGTAGGGCAACAAGGATGCTTGCAAGATTTGAAGGCTTTGATCTAATTGTCGAGTCGATGTTTCCGGGACTCAAATATACTGGCCATTCCTTCTTGTCGCCCGAATGGTTTGTAAGATGTGTCTGGTCTGAACTGCCGAATAAAGGGACAATCATAGCTCCAAGCGGCTGCCGTAGCTGATGAAGTGGACAAAATCATTGTAGCTATGATGAAATTCAACTAACATACCTGTTCATTCCACCACCAGTCGCTTGATTTCACCTCTGAGTAGATACCTTGCTCAGCATCATTGAATTCCTTTGTTGGAGCATACGACATATGATCCCTGAACGCAGGCTGTTGCATGAAGAACTCAATGCATTCAACAGGATCGCGGCAGAAGAAACATGTGTAATCATCATCGCGAAGGTTGTTTGGATCGGCCAAACGATTGTAACCCACTTTGCCCAATTTCCAAGAGTCGATGCCCATTGCGTAGGACATTTCGTGCAACCTTTTGAATGAAGTGTGGGACAAAGTGACGTTGCTGATGGTTGTCATCGTAGGGTTCCTGAAAAGCTCGTTGATAGCAGCTCTGCTCAAGTTGTGCTTGACGCACCAGTGCGCTAATAGATACTCCTCTTCGCGGGAAAGCGGTGTCCATAGATCAATTTCATCGTCGAAGATATCGAAATACTCGTTACAAATAGGCTTGCCGGCTAGACAGTTGTCGAAGTGTGGAGTACCACAAATACGTGTCCGAACTGGAGGTTGCTCTGGATCGATACACGCATTCTTGCCGTCGGCTTCTGTATCACTGGAATGATCGTCGGAAGGGTGAACAAAAAGGTCGTGATGCAGTTCGAGAACGAATGGAAGTAGAATACTATCGTGCTCGATCGCAAAATCATTATCTCGTAGTTGTTCGGCTGATACATATACTATCCTCTCTTTGTGGTCGGGATGGAGGTGAGTGATGTAAACACCGATGTAGGAGTACTTCTTTGAGCAGTACAGACACATTTAACGAAGATCCATCTTTCAGTCACAAAATGAACTGTCGCAACACTGTTAAGAAGCGTCTCGACGGTCTTTCACCTCCTCACACCATTACAAGCTGGCTGTCCTCGGAAAAAGCCACACCGCGATTTACTTTTTCCAACAAGTGATCCTACCACTCTCGTAGGATTTCTTTCATCCTCCTTCACACGTTTGCAAAGTGTTTACTCGCTCTCTCAATTTCAACATCCCTGGGATCTCGAAGAGCATACCGCATCTGCATTCAGCTCGTCACGGCGATTGTTTTGCACCCTCACAAGACCCTCCTACGCCCATTGCCTGATTTATGGTTGTCACTTTATGTTAAGTTCATACCTTACATGAAACGTGCATTCTCCTTAGATACCGACTCAGCGACGTCATCGCAGTGTACAAGAACTAGAGCAAGGACAAACGAGTAAGATATGACTGCAGAGCATGCTTTTAGTTGTCATTGTGATGAACTTAAGTGTTCAGTCGATGAATCAGGGCACTTAGATGATGCTCAGCAAATCGCCTCCTTGCTGAATTGCAGCCAAGATGATGTCGCCAGATCAAGAAATCCCTCCAAGCCCATATATATATTCGCCTTGCCTGCCCTCCTTACTTACAATCTCCAGAACATTCGACACACCCTCCTCACCTCTGCTACCGCATCGCATCACCCTTGACGATATATTCAACACTCCCGACGCTGCTTTAGAGTAACAAGCATTCGATATCCACCACTCAATCATTGACCACCGTTGAGAACCTGAAATGTAATGTGATGCCTTCTGCTTGCCGAAATCAGTCATCGCAGATGCTAAAACAATCCAGATGCCGACTCTTCAAGTCCGCGTCTGGGCCGAGAACGGCGGTGTTGGAGTCAGCCAATGGGCCGCAGAAACCATGGGGATTTGGCAAAATAAGGGTGGCTTGACAACACAACGGATAGATAATGAAGTGAGGGAGCGCATCTGGGAGATTGCCCAGTCCATGAGCATCATCAACAAGGAAGGCGCCGGCCCCGAGAAATGGGATCTCCTAACCGATCGTTGCGTTACTCGAATCAGTGAACTGGGGTCTAATAGGCCACTTTGGAAACGGTACATGGCAGAGAATACTAACCTCAATGGTCAGAAACTCAAGGCAGCACCGGACGAGTTCGCGGAGGTTGGCCTTCGCCGAAGGAAGGATAGGGCCGAAGAAACCCCGACTAGAAAGAGGAAACTCGTGCATGTTGGTATGTATTTCATCACCCCGAAGCTTCTTTTGCTCTTCCTGATGATGTGTAGATCCAGAAGATGACGAGGAAGGAACCTCGGGTCACAGGTCTTCGCCGATAAAGGTGCGTTGCGACGCCTCGAACGATTTCCTTGTTGAGCCATTCAGCTTTACCATCGCCTATATGGATCCCGACACTACTGGGAAGAGGGTGCGTGAAAACAATACTCAGCAATTCTCAGGGCACTGGCCTGGGGATGATGAATCGATACTTCCGATAGTTACATCAATGGTCGATACGACCATTTTGTCAATCGTGAATGCTGCAATCGCCGGTCTGCCAGACCTCAGCCAGAAAATCCGAGAGCTTTGGGGCTGCCTAGAGTAGCCTAATGGAGATGGTGGTCCGTACGCCAGTAAGTTACCCCAATCTTTAATAACAAAACTGCTGGCGGATGGGTAAAGGCGGCGATGAAATTAAGCAACCCAACGCTATTTTGCGTCGTTCATCATAGCCAACAAGCTGACAGCACAGATAGTGCCCAGATGCCTATGCGTGGTGGTCGCACCTACCTTCCTCTAGATGACATCCTCCCACCTCCAGCCGAGGATATAATCGACAAGATCGGGGAGGAATCGGATGATGATGGTGAGACGCGGCGTCCGAATCCAAGAAGCTTCCCGACGAAGAAATCAGGCTTCCAAAAGTTTGAACCGAAGCTTCAAAAGAGGATTATCAGACAGCTGCAGTAGCTTGATGTCATCCGAAACCGTGCTCTTGGTCTCTTTGCCGATTACGAGCAAAGCGTTGTTGCTGATGAGGATATGGCTTGGCTACGCGAGGACCATCACATGGTGAATCCTCCCGCCGCAGGCTCTTCGGCCAATAGGAAGCGTACAAGCAGCTGCCCAGCTGCAAATTAGTCATTGTGAGGATGCAATGCACTGGCTGGACAGTTGTTTAATGATTTCCGTTGTGGGTGGGTATTTTTCTGGCACTTTGGAGGGTGGACGGATGGGTGATAATTTGGATTTTTTTGGTGAGGTTTTGGGTCCCTTTTTGGTGTTTTGTTTATTTTATTATTACATCATTCATATTCATGCATGAAGGGCTGTGTTGAGGGTTCACGATGTTGGGATTAATCGTTGAGACATTTATTTTTGGGAATGGCATAGTGGCAGCGATAGGACTCCGTGTATGGCTATCGTGTATTCGTAGTTTGATATCTTTACCCAGCAGAAGTTTGCCCGAATGATCAGTCAAACGCGAATGCTTTTTAGCTCGTTGCGATAACAATTTTCGTCAAAGGAAGCCAATCAACAACGCTGCGGGATGCTTGTCACCTGCCATTCTTAGTTCCGAGTTCCCGTCCATCCAAGAAGCTGGAAGTGTGGGTGGCGGGACAAGCCAGGATCCTTGAATCGTCACCAGAATAAAAAGACGCATCACGACTATGCTTTTAATCATATCAACACTTTCTTTCCTTTACACAATGCTTTAATTCATTTACTCTACATTCATTCACATTTCCTTTAGTCACTCCTTTAATTTTCCGTACTTATCACTCGCCGCCTTTTTAAATCATGACAAGATGGCGCCGCACTTCTCCTCCTCCTCTTCTTTCCAACACCAGGAGAAGCAGACGATCTATCCACGATGAGGATCTCGATGTCGATCTCAGCACGTTACCCGACAATTACAATGATCGTCGAGATGACATTTCAGAATCCAACCACGAGCCTGCTCGGCAACCATCCAGGAAAGCAATGGGCAAGCGGCCATCACAAGATTCCTTCAAGTCAACACCTGGAAAACGAGTCGCAGCAACACAATTAACTCCTACGTCGGCGCTACCCCTACATCCTGAGTGTCGGGAGGTCTATATTGTCTCGGAGGAGGAGGATGAACGCGAGCCTGCGCCGCTGGCATCCAAGAAGGTATCCAATCAAGCATTTGAATGATTGAATCCGCCCGCTGATGTATATATTAACTAGAGGAAGGATTCAAACGAAGCCAGTGAGCAATTGGTTGCATCGAAAGGTGGAAACCTGTGGCGATATGAGCCCTTTGTTGACCACGTGACGGGCCTCATGGTCAGCACAGAATACATCACCCAGACGACCCTTTCAGGCGTTCCGGCGATGGTCATGGCACGTGTGAAGCCTATAGCTATCAATTATGCAATGTTTGTGAATCACTTTGCCGCAAATGCAGTGAAGATCGCCCAGATTCATAGTTGGTGGTATGAGAAAATCGCCAGGATTGATCCAGCCCAGAGAAACTCAGACCCTCCATGTGCCTACATTTCAGTGGTAAATGAATTATCTCAACAATTGTTTCCATTGCTGGCATTGTGCATCAGGCTCTCGCAAAGATTACTTGCTTCCGTGCAGCAATGGTATACCGCTGCAACACGTCAATGGACTCTATTTACGGATTGCGAATACAGTCGCCTACAGTGATCCGGAAAATGGTGGCCTGGCTATTGGCCAAGGACAGGTTTACATGCCCCACAAACATTCTTGAGGTAAGTTCAAAGTTCCCTTCTTGTTTAATCATTGTCTTGACGATCGATTTAGGAGTGCAAGTTTCAATTTGCAGCGACTGAAATTGTGGATCGTATTCACCGGACATACTTCTATGGCATACGACAAATGGGAATGAAAGATAGATCATTGATTGATAAAATCAACCTGACTTTCATTGCCCCCACCGCAACGGCCATCCACCATTGTCTGTCAGCCTGGAAAACAGGCGAGTTTAGGTTCCTGCCAGAGTTTGGTCCAGTAGGTGGAGCACAACATAAGTGCGATACAAAAAACATTAGACACGCGTTTAATAACGCATGCACAGATGTATTGCGTCGTCTCGATGCGGATTTTCGTTCTTCCTCGCCAGAGGTTCAAGCCAAAAAGATACACAATATCCGCAGCATGATCTGCCGAAGGATCCACTCAACTGGTACAGACCCAGCGATGGCACAACCTCACAATGCTCGGGGCAGCATTGATGAGGACTTCCTCGATTATATCCCGGAGGAGCAGATAGAGCAGCCCGACAATTCTTTTAATTGTCTCAGCAGCTTTGTTGCTCCTACTGAAGCTAGTATGCCATTCTCAGCTGTTCTGCCTGCCATTGCCAGCAGCAGCCAGCCCGTCCCCTGCAGCAACAGCAACAGCAACAGCAACGACATCACCAACATGACCAATGTTGAGAATACGGGATTAGTCAATGGAAGTACGATTGTAGAGGGTGCGATGTCGCTTGGATGTTAGGAATGGTGTCAGTGATCGGATTTAGAATTTCCTTTGTGTGCTATTTTATTCTAGCTTTCATCGATATATCATAATAGTAGTAAATGTAATAGAACTGATGGTTTACTGAAGTCTGATCTCAAACGCGTGAAATCATAATCGCGATGATGCATAACCCTCCTGCAACGAACTGCAACCTATTGACGATCTCATATCAACAAATTAAATATCGTGAACCACTTCTGCATGGAAACTATCATTGGTCAAATTAAGCCATGAGGGTCTTTAAAAACAAGAACTACCCGCTTCATTAAACGTATGGAGCGAGTTCTATCATCATCGCGAGGACTAATCGAATTGGGCAACTTAGAAGTATGCCGAGAGATGATTTGTGATATTGCCAAAGGAGGTGTGAACCGTTCGTCAAGTGCTCGTTGTCACATTCACAAGCGTGGGTACACTGGTTGTGACGCTTGAAAACAGCATCGTGACAACTCAAAGAACACTCTGGAACAGTAAAGCAATGCCATATTTCAGGGAAACCTTGATTTCATTTTTTTGAGTTTGTGGGTACAATAAACTAAATAAATTTAATGAAGGAGATTTAGTTTTTGCTGATGAAAGCTTATTCCTGGTCGCCGACCAAACGACTAGTTACTCATGTTCCAATGGTTCATGCCTAGGGAGATGAGGTGTTGTCAATATCAGACCATCATGGCATGTCGAAATATGCAGGGTCATATGAAAGATAAGTTATTAACCAATGATCGATATATCAGAGTCCAGCCTATTGACCGAATGGACTTATACGAATCAACCCTTTGTTCGACCACACTCTCTGTGTCTGAGCGAATAGGACTTAGGATTCATAAGTCCCGAGTGGCGCAGGATACTCTCCGTTCAATATATGGCAAAACTACTCAGTTGCAGACCACTCTATAATTGGCTTCAATAAAGCGTGGTCAAATTAAGTGTTCTGGCGTTTGCCGCGATTGTTAAACCGTTATGTACCCGGTGAGTATATGAGAGGGCACTCTCACTGGCTCTTGGTGACACGAACCTATTTGTTGATAATTGGCTTCAGATAAGCTAGTATCCATACGAGGTATCGCCAATTGCAATAGTGTGGCAATTCGAGCACATTACCTTGATGATGTAGTTAATACTCCTGGAGTTAGAACTCAACCATCAATGGTAGAGGCAAAGGATGATGAGGCAGTTATGTATGTGAACTCCAAAGCAGGCTTTAGCAGTCAGAGGATTGTTAACGGTGTGGATCGTCTGATATATAATCAGCGATACTGACATGGAGGAAAGACATCGCTAACATCATCTACAACAAGTTCTATCTATGGATACCTATTGACCTTCTCGACCTGGTGGTTAAGCCTTAACTTCATTCCTGTGTATTATCTATTAGTTCTGTGTCGAAGTCAACAAGGATACTTCTCCTTTGAAGTCAACAGTTGTATGTTCATTATTCAGTTCTATATCACAGATACATCTATCACCTTGTTATACTTGCTTATTCTAAGTACCTCCGTTAAAGCAAGTCATTGATCGGGAACAGAGCAAGACAATCATTATGAGTCTGAAGGAAGTCCGAAGATCAGCTGGATAGCGTGGTGATTCAGCGAATACTTCTGCCAGGATACTCTTGAGTTGGCACTACTCCTTCTGCTGAGGCGAAACTACTTTGCTATTTCTCATAGACAAGTCGATGCTTAGAGTCGTTGCAGTCGTGGACAGACGGTCCTCGGGTATAAGTGCCAGTTGCTAGGATGATACTTTAGCATCTGATAGCAGTCTGAGAGTCATTGCAATAGTGTGATGGTTCAGAACATACTTCCTTCAGGCTCTCCTGAAGTCGTGCACATCAGCATTTGATATCTTCCGACGATACTCTTTATTCGATACTTTCCATCGGCATCAGAGATCGGAACAGTCACCTCATATTCTTTGGGTGTTAATCTTCATATGCATTCAGAGTGAAGCCTTATTCATCTTCTTCTTTATCAGTCCGGAACTCATTAGGGGCTTTTATTGATCAGTACCTGGGGTGAATCTCTTGGTGTTACAAACTGCTTGCTCGTCGCATTAAAAAGACGTTACCAGAATTGCTACTGGGTTGTACCAAATGTATTTTGCATCGGGGAGACAATTGAAATATTGATTGTGATCCACGTAGTCTGTCAAGATGGCAAATCTCTTGAAACACCAAGCAATGTGATTCTGTAGCTCACCTTTTCGCATTGCACACCACTCGGCCAAGTCATCAAGGGTCTTAACTTCTGGTCGCAGGTTTTTCATCATTCGCTTGATAGGTGCTTTGGTTAAAGGCATATCATCGTTGTGATGGTGTTTTGCAGGGTTTGCATGCAGCTCTCGATACTGAAACACCTCCTTTTGGGCTTTTCTTCGCAAAATCTGGAAGGCTGCCTCATGACGATTCGCTTGTCAGCTCACTTGTTTAAGATCCATTATCACTTTTTCTGGGAGTTCAGAGGTTATATTTAAGAGGTTGCCAGGCTGGTGGATATATTCAGAGAAGTGGTTCAGGAGATGCATTTTCACAAAGTTGAAATCCGATTTGTCAACAAGATGTTGTGCAATTTCTGACTGAATCTGTGTTTTATCTGCATCAACACGATGACGCTTTGCAGCCGCAGAGAGATTGTTGCAAGCGGGGTGACTCTCCCATTCCTCCTGTGGGTCCAATGAAAGCCTTATTTTCTAGGCTTCCGAGACCTTCTTTGTAGATTTACTGGCACAGAATGGACTGAAAATATCCTTCTGATGATGAAAGTCCTCCAGATACTTCTCCATGTACTCGATTGTGGTCTCAGTATGGTACCAATACTGTGCCATAAAGTGAAATTACACAAAGTTCTTGACGCACAACAGGGCTTCTGTGAAGGGAATCCTTTCGCTCACTGAAGGGTTTAAAAGAGTCGCCGTGAAAACTGGAACAATCATGCGCCCAAGTGCTTTCATCACCTTACCACTACGTTGCATCACCTGGCTATATGGTCTGTTGAATCGAGCGAAGCCAGGATATGGAGGCATCATTGCGCAGAGCTGGTTGAATTTGTCGATCCTGGAATGTTGTTGGAGGAAAGATGTTACCCTGTCCATCAAATGCCTAAGCGTACCGAGATAGATGGTATGAAGAATATTAGGTACGATAATAGTTGTCAGAGATGCATCTCATATTCCATAGGATGCCTTCTGATGTTCCAATCGCTCGATCTTCCAAATATTGTCTGTCTTCCCATCGCATCTCCCTTAGTCGCGAGTATCATCTTGTGGAAGTATAGCCAATAGTCTCTCAATTGCCATGACAATGAATTCACTTCTCCAAATGATGATTTCGGTGCTTCGCACATGGGTCAATGTGGCGGCTTGATTCACTGCAAGCGAATGTTCCCGAAGTATTCAGCCATCCATGCACAGATGACAGGATGCCATTGCCGCATCCGACGGTCTGCACTAAGCATAAGCTTTCCAGTGTTGGAGAGCGCATCAAGAGGAAGAACAATGAGCACGAAGACCTTCCTTAACACCTCTCAATTGTGGATTTGTCGTTCCTTCGGGGCAGTTCGTTTTCCATGTCCTTTAAAGTGATATTTTGGGGGAACAGCAAAAAGGGAAACAAGGATGCTTGCAGGATTCGAAGGCTTTGATTTATTCACCGGGTCAACGTTTCCGAGACTCAAATATACTGGCCATTCCAGCTTGTCGCCTGAATAGTTTGTAAGATGTGTCTGGTCTGAACTGCCGAATAAAGGGACAATCGTAGCCCCAAGGGCTGCCCGGCTGCCATAGCTATTGAAGTGGTCAAAATCATCGCAGGTATGACAAAGTTCAACTAACATATCTGTTCATTCCGCCACCAGTCGCTTGATTTCACCTCTGAGTAGATACGTTCCTCAGCATCATAGAATACCTTTGCTGGAGCATACGACATATGTTCCCTGAATGCAGGTAGTTGCATGAGAAACTCAATGTATTCAAGAGGATTGCGGAAGACAAAACGTGTGTAATCATCGTTGCGAAGGTTGTTTGGATCGGCCAAACCATTGAAACAGACTTTGCCAGCTTTCCAAGAGTCAATGCCCATTGCGTAGGACATTTCGTTCAACCTTTTGAATAAAGTGTGAGACAAAGTGAAGTTGCTGACGGTTGCTATTGTAGGGTTCCTGAAAAGCTCATTGATAGCCGCTCTGATCAAGTTGTGCTTGACGCACCAGTGCACCAATCCAGACTCCTCCTTGCAAGGAAACGGCGACCATAGATCAATATCATCATAGAAGATGTCGAAATACTTGTTTCTAATAGGCTTGCCGGCTAGACAGTTGTCCATGTGTGGAGTACCATAAATACGTGTCCAAACTGGAGGTTGCTTTGGGTCGATACATGCATTGTCGTTGTCGGCTTCTTTATCTCTGGAATCATCGTCAGAAGGGTGAAGAAAAGGGTCGCGATGTGGTTCTCGAATGAATGGAAGTAGAATACTATCGTGCTCAATCCAAGAACCATCATCTGGCAGTTGTTCGGCTGATATGTATACTATCCTTTCTTTGTGGTTGCGACAGAGGTGAGTGATATAAGCGCCGATGTAGGAGTACGTCTACAAGCAGTAAAGACACTGTTGACAAAGATCCATCCTTTGTTGGCAAATTGAAATGTCCCAACAACATTAAGAAGCATCTCGATGTTTATTTAGCTACTCACACCATTGCAAGCCGGATGGTCCTGAGAAAAAGCCACCCATCGATTTACTTTTTCCAAAAAGGGGTCCTACCACTCTCACAAGATATCTCTCATCCTCCTTCACACGATTGCATAGTGTTTAATCGCTCTCTCAATTTCAACATCCCTGGGATCTTGAAAAGCATACCGCATCTGTATTCAGCTCGTCACAGCAATTGTTTTGCACCCTCACAAGACCCTCCTATGCCCATCGCATGATTTATAGTTGTCACTTTTTGTTAAGTTTGTACCTTACATGAACCGTGCATTGTCCTTAGATACCGACCCAGCGACATCATCGTAGAGTACAAGAACTAGAGCAAGGACAAACGAGTGAAATATGACTACAGAGCATGCTTTTAGTTGTCTCTGTGATGAACTTAAGCATTCAGTTGACAAATCAGGGCGCTTAGATGATGCTAAGCAAATTGTTTTCTAACTGAATTGCAGCCAAGATGATGTCGCTGGATCAAGAAAACCCTCCAAGCCCATATATATATTCGCCTTGCCTGCCCACTTTACTTACAATCTCCAGAACCTTCAACACACCCTCCTCACCTCTGCTACCATGACCCATCAGCCTTGACCATATATTCAACACTCCCGATGCTTGTTTAGAGTAACAAGCATTCGATATCCATCACTCAATCATTAACCACCATTGAGAATATGAAATATAATGTGATGCCTTCTGGTTGCCGAAATCAGTCGTCATAGATGCTAATACAATCCAGATGCCGACTCTACAAGTCCGCATCTGGGCCGAGAACACCAGTGTTGGAGTCAGCCAAAGGGCAGCAGAAACCATGGGGATTTGGCAGGATAAGGGTGGCTTGACAACGCAACAGATAGATATTAAAGTGAGGGAGCGCATCTGGGAGATTGCGCAGTCCATGAGCATCATCAACAAGCAAGGCGCCGGCCCCAAGCAATGGCATCTCCTATTCGATCGTTCGGTCACTCGAATCAGTGATCTGGCGTCAAAGTGGCCGCATCGGAAATCGTACATGGCAGACAAGACTAACCTCAATGGTCAGAAATTCAAGCCCACACTGGACGAGTTCATGGAGATTGGCCTTTGCCAAAGGACGAATAGGGTTGATGAAAACCTGACTAAGAAGAGGAAACTTGTGCACATCGGTATGTATTTCATTGCCCTGATCCTTCTTTTGCTCTTTCTGATGATGTGTAGATCCAGAAGATGACGAGGAAGAAACCACAGGTCACATGTCTTCGCCTATAACGGTGCGTTGCGACTCCTCATCTGATTTCCTTGTCGAGCCATTTAGCTTTACCATCGCCTATGTGGATCCCGACATTGCTGGGAAGAGGGTGGGTGGAAACACCACTCATCTATTCTCTTGGCACTGGCCTGGGGATGATGAATTGATACTTCCGATAGTCACATCAATCCTCAATAGGAGCATTTGGTCGATCATCAATGCTGCAACCCCCAGTCTGCGAGGCCCAAGCACGCGAATCCGAGAGCATTGAGGCCGCCAGGAGAAGCCTAATGCAGATGGTGGTCCGTACACCCGTCATGTTACCCCAATCTTCAATGACACTACTGCTGCCGGATGGGTAAAGGCGGCGATGAAATTGAACAACCCAATGCTTTTTTGTGTCATTCATTGTAGCCAACCAGCTGATGGCACAGCTGGTACCCAGAGGCCTATGTTTGGTGGCCGTAGCTACCATCCTCTCAATGACATCCTCCTGCCTCCAGCGAAGGATATGCACGACAATATCAGGGAGGAATTGGATGATGATGCTGAGATGTGGCATCCAAATCCAAGAAGCTTCCCGACTGCGAAAACAGGCTTCCAAAAGTTCAAACGGAAGCTTCAAAAGATGATTATCTGACAGCCACGATAACTTGAAGTCATCCGAAACCGTGCTCTTGGTCTCTTTGCTGATTACGAGCAAAGCCTTGTTGCTGATGAGGATGTGGCTTGGCTGTGCATGCACAATCACATTGTGAATTCTGCGGTTGCAGGCTTGTTGGCCCATACGATGTGTACAAGCAGCTGCCCAGCTGCAAATTAGTCGTTGTGAGGATGGAATGCCCTGGCAGTTTGGTTGTTCAAGGATTTGCGTTGTGTGTGGGTATTTTTCTGGCACTTTGGAGGGTGGATAGATGGGTCATAATTTCGAGTTTTTTGGGTCTGTTTTCAGTCTGTTTTTGGTGTTTTGTTTATTTTATTATTGCATCATTCATATTCATGCATGAAGGGCTGTGTTGAGAGTTCACAATGTTGGGATTAATCATTAAGACGTTTCTGTTTGGGAAAGGCATAGTGGCAGCAATAGGACTCAGTGTATGGCTATTATGTGATTGGTAGTTCGGTGTCTTTACCCAGCATAAGTTAGCCCAAATGATTAGTGAAACATGAAACGCTTTTTAGCTCGTTGCAATAACGATTTTCATCAAAGGAAGCCAATCAACAACCCTGTGGCATGCTTCTCACCTGCCATTCTTATTTCGAGTTCTCGTCCATCCAAGGAGTTGAAAGCGTAGGTGGCAGGACAGGCCAAGATCCTTGAATTGTCGACAGGATAAAAAGACACATCACGACGATGCTTCGAATCATATGAATGCTTTCTTTCCTTTACCCAACGCTTGTATTCATTTACTATACCTTCATTCACATTTCCTTTAGTCATTCCTTTAATTTTTTCGTACTTATCACTCGCCACAATTTTAAATCATGACAAGAAGGCACTGCACTTCTCATCCTCCTCCTCTTTCTTCCGGCACCGGGAGAAGCAGATGATATATCCACGATAAGGATCTCGATGATGATCTCAGCAGGATACCCGACAATAACAATGATCGTGGAGATGGCTATTCAGAATCCGACTACGAGCCTCTTCGGTGACCATCCAGCAGAGCAATGGGCAAGCGGGCATCAAAATATTCCTTCACATCAACACTTGGAAAACGAGTCGTGGCAACTCAATTAACTCCTACATTGGCAGAACCTCTACATGCTGAATGTCGGGAGGTCTATAATATCTTGGAGGATGAGGATGAATGCGAGCCTGTGCCGCTGGCATCCAAGAAGGTATCTGATTAAGCATTTGAATGATTGAATCTGCCCGCTGATGTATATATTTACTAGAGGAAGGATTCAAACACAGCCGGTGAGCAATTGGTTGCATCGAAAGCTGGAAATTTGTGGCGATTTGAGCCCTTTGTTGACGACGTGAAAGGCCTCATTGTTGGTGCAAAATACAACACCCCGACAACCCTTTCAGGCCTTCTGGCGATGGTCATCTCACATGTGAAACCTATAGCTATCAATTATGCGATGATTGTGAATCCCTTTGCCACAAATGCAGTGAAGACCGTCCAGATTCGTAGTTGGTGGTATGAGAAAATCGCCAGGATTGATCCAGCTCAGAGAAACTCAGACCCTCCATGTGCCTACATTTCAGTGGTAAATGAATCATCTCAACAATTGTTTTCATTGTTGACGTTGTGCATCAGGCTTTCGCAAAGATTACTTGCTGCCGTGCAGCGATGGTATACCACTGCAAGACCTCAATCGACTCTATTTACGGATTTCAAACAAAGTCACCTACAGAGATCCAGAAAATGGTAGCCTGGCTATTGGCCAAGGACAGGTTTACATGGCCCACAAATGTTAATGAGGTAAGTTCAAAGTTCCCTTCTTGTTTAATCATTGTCTTGACGATCAATTTAGGAGTGCAAGTTTCAATTTGCAGCAACTGAAATTGTGCATCTTATTCACCGGACATACATCTATGGCATACGACAAATGGGAATGAAAGATACATCATTGATTGATACAATCAACCTGACATTCATTGCCCTCACCGTGCCGGCAATCCACCATTGTCTGTCGGCCTGTAAAACAGGTGAGTTTAGGGTCCCGCCAGAGATTGGTCCAGGTGGTGGAGCACAATGTAAGTGCGATACAAGAAACATTCATCACGTGGTTAATAATGCATGCACAGATGTATTTCATCGTCATGATGCAGATTTTGATTCTTCTGAGCCAGAGGTTCAAGCCGAAAAGATAGACAATATCCGCAGCATGATTTACCAAAGCATCCACTCAACTGGTACGGACCCAGCAATGGCACAAACTAACAATGATCACGGCAGCTTGGATGAGGATTTCCTTGATTACGTCCTGGAGGAGCTGATAGAGCAGCCCAACAATTCTTTTAAGCGTCACAGCAGCTTTGTTGCTGCTACTGAAGCTAGCATGTGATTCTCAGCTATTCTGCCTATGGGTGGGTCTGCCATTGCCAGCAGCAGCCAGCCTGTCCCCTGCAGCAACAGCAACAGCAACAGCAACGACATCACAAGCATCACTAACATGACCAGCATTGAGAATATGGGATTAGTCGATGGAAGTACAATTGTAGAGGGTGTGATGTCGCTTGGAGGTTAGGAATGGTGTCAGTGATCGGATTTAGGATTTCCATTGTGTGCTATTTTATGTTAAGGGTTCTCCCTTACCAGCGATAATGATACTTGCACGTGCATGCATAAATACTTATCATGGAGTTACTCTCGGTCTAGTCACATGATATGCATAACACTTATTTATGGCACGCGGGTAATCAGTCTTATGTCCTTTAGCGGGGATTCATAAGAGTCGCGCGTCGATTGAATAAGCAAGGTTGTTGCTTAGCGGATTCATTGAAAGAATACATACTTCGGTAATTCTTATTTGATGATGCAACAATGTTGCCAGATCGAAAGGAGGTAACTCCTGCCGAGCGCATTGTTTTCAGCCACGTTCATGTCCTAGATACTAGCGGGAATGTTTGATTGGACTGGAGGTTACTCTGACACAGAAACGCAGCAGTTGATAGTCAAGGTGCTAGTAGGCGGGACCCATGACTTATTGCCGCAGGCGATAAGAACCATCGTGGTAATCTCCGGTCAAAGAGAACAGTCTCGACCTAAGCATGACGTAACTGAGGGAATTATGACGTTGGCTTATGATATGAGGCTTGAAGCAACCCTGCTCATTAATTTGAGTTAGTATGCATTGCAACGTAAGACTCGTATTCGATATGAGCTTACGCGTCAAATTCTACGTTGGCGTAGTATCGGTTGGTCGCCGATTAAATCTATGACGCAAGCCAAATAGCCTAAGAGGGTGAGGCATTAATTGCGATAAGCGTTGCCAACTAATTTGTTGGCAGACGTACCAACTACTGTCGCGATCAGGTAGTAAGATGTCATACGATTAAACCAAACATGATATCATGCGACGGATGGCCTGATTCTTATCAGGAGCGTAATGCTTTGAAACCACGTTGCATGAACACGATAACCAATTGGGAAGCGTGGCACTTATCACCGGGCGCAATTAAAGACGCGACCGCGATAAGGCTATCATGATACTTGTAGTAATAGCATTGAAGCACGGGCACACAAGACCCGCAAAGACGACTATATAAGGAAGGGGTTGTTCGGTAGGATTGAATGGCATCAACCAACAAGTCAACATTCAGAACACCGAAGAAGACCTTAAAATATTATTAAGAATTCTATCTATTATTATACTCAATATTTCTTCCCAAGACCTATTATCCACTTGTGACTACGCATTGTATGCCTGGACACAGGTACACACAGTCCGAGTACACACTGCATCAAATTGTCGAATCGTTCGGCAACCTTCTCTTCAGTTTGGAAGAGCAGGGTTTATCCCACACTTATCGAGTGGTGTTTCGTTTCTGCGAACTCGAGAATATCGATTACCTGGTGCTGAGATATCTTCGCACCGGTTTATTACCATTCAAAGAGTTTTCCGAGGAGTAGTAGTTCAACGCGGAACTACTGTATACGAGTATCAAGGCGACGGTCTTTGGCGCCGTTACAGATTTGGTCGCTCTTGCAGTTAGGCGCAAGAGGTTGAGTCTTAGGATAAGACGAGGAAAGAAAGAGAATCTTAGATAGGCGGTTGTACTTAATTCAATAAATTATTGTATTGATTATTGGGATTAAGAACCCCCGTAACATTTTATTCTAGGTTTCATTGATATATCATAATAGTAGTAAATGTAATAGAGCTAATGGTGTACTGAAGTATGATCTCAAACGTGTAAAATCATAATTGCGATGATGCATAACCCTCCCGTGACGGTTGAACTGAAAATTACTAATGATCTTGTATCAACAAATCGAATATCGTGAACCACCCCTGGAAGATAACTACCATTGGTTACATTAAGCCATGAGGGTCTTTGAAAACAAGAACTACATGCTTCATTGAATGTATCGAGCAAGTACTATTATCATTGCGAGGACAAATCAAATTGGGCAATGTACGAGTATGCCGAGAGATGATTTGTGATATTGACAAAGGAAGTGTAAACCATTTGTCAAGTGCTCGTTGTCACCTTCACAAAAGTGGGTACACTAGTTGTGAAGCTTGAAAACAGCATCGCGACAACTCAAACAACACTCTGGAACAGTCAAGCAATGCCACATTTCAGGGAAACCTCGATTTCATTTTTTTGAGTTTGTGGGTACTATAAACTAACCAAATTTAATGAAGGAAATTTAGTTTTTGCTGATGTACTTATAAAACTGTCCTTTCTTAATTGAATTCCCTTCTTTTCTAACCCATATATCCAGCTCATTGCAATAGCAGTGGGACAGAGGACCAAACAGCCCAACATCTAGAGGTTGTAGGATGTGTGTAAAGTGTGCAGGAAGGCAAATAGGGTGAATATTTCTTTTCAAGCAAAAATCAAAAAATTGCCATGTTAGATGAGAGCCATGTACATCAAGGATTAGAATACATGGCTTGCCCTTGGCACTGTAATAGTTAGCATGAGCAGGAGGTCAATCTAATGGTACAAACATCTTAATAGTATATTTCTCAAACTTCTGTTCCACCCATTCCAGTCCCAATTCATTGTCAGTCCAGTCGTTAGTGGACCATACAAATATTGCTTGCTCTTTATCTTGCACACCAGCATCAGCAAAAAGTGGAAAAGGTATTCTGAGCATTCTGAGTATTTTGAAGGTTTTTGAAAGTCAAGTTCGCATTTGGTCGATTTTGTTGGGTCCAGTTATACGAATTATACTCAGTGATATTGCATCCACAATTTGACGGGATTTTCAAACTTGTTATAGTGTTCCAAAATAGGTATAGCCTAGTTGGATACATTTTTCAATTGATTAAAGTCAGCTACTTTTATTTTTGAAAAATGGAATGAACATAGAATACTTTGCTGAATCATGACATGAAACTTGGCATTACTATTTCGAAATGACAAATCAAAAACTAACTAACTCAAATAGGAAATATTATTAAAGGTATTCAGTTATTTATTGATTACAGCTGGAGGTATTCCAAATATGGTTAGTTTGATTATGATTTGTCATGAAGATATATAAACCAAAAGTTTCATTATATTACTAAGCAAGCAATAGTACGTCTATTACATATTTCATTTTTAAAACTAGACTGACTTTCAACTATAAAACAATGTAACAGACTAAGCTATACCCCTTTGGGAATACTATACCAAGTTTGAAA
>Ga0307515_10002024_pt1 | contig 44833 bp, 9 predicted proteins | sample 17_EM_MG_FD_194513 | JGI IMG/M metagenome (GOLD analysis project Ga0307515, IMG submission 194513) | Populus trichocarpa ectomycorrhiza microbial communities from riparian zone in the Pacific Northwest, United States - 17_EM | ecosystem: Host-associated > Plants > Roots > Unclassified | place... | reverse complement strand
AGAAAAAGTTTAAGGTAAGTAGGTAGGTGCTTTATGGAGTAGTATACTTATAACTAACGCGTGTCTTTCTAGGCCTTTTATAAGTAGAAGTAGTACTATAACAGCAATACTATTATAGAAGAGAAGCTACTTCTTTTTCTTATTAAGGAGGTTATAGGCCAGCCACTAAAAGAAAAAAGCCGTAAGGCTAGTAATAATATACCTTAGGATAAGACGCGGCTCTCCTAGCGCTTAGTTTATAGCTATATTACTACCTTAATAGACCTTTACTAGACGTAAAAGGGTATAGGGATAAATAGCCACTAGTCCCCGTAGGAGGATAACGTTAGGGATTACCTAAAGGTTCTATAACGGAAGGACGCGTAGTAGGAAAAGGAGTAGTTTATAGATAAGGGTAGAAATACGCTACTTAACAGATATATAGAGGACGAGTTTAAGAGCGTTTATTATAAGCTATAGGCCCGCGGAGATTCCTTACTAAAATACTACCTCTGTACGCTTATAGATATCTTACTAGGCTACTATATACTTACCCGCGGCGGCAATAGGTACTCTACTAAGATTTTAGACCTATTTACCTTTAAGTTTAAGGGGAAAGGTCCTATACACTATATACCCCTAATATTTACTATATACGCCGGTAAGTAGAACTAGTATAGCCGCCTTAAGACTATCGGAGCTCTATATAATAAGAAGCCGCTCGTTTATATACTTAGCGGGTTAGCTTTTTACCTTCTATACTGCTAGGACCTTAGCGATAAGCCATTCCTAGACTTTAGTAAGTAGTTAGCGTAGTATAATATCCGCCTAATTAAGAGCAGCGCTAGGGACTATAAAACGGCCTTCTTATATAACTTATAGTAGGAGTAGGTTACTAAGGCATTTTAGGCCGTTAACGTCTTTTTATAGAAGAAGACCTATATTAGGCGAAGTGCTAGCGCTAAAATAGCGGAGCTAAAAGGGGTTAGCGAGAACTAAATTAAATGCGCTAGCAGGTAGAACTAGGAGTAGATAGTTGGCTACTACTTAAACTTGCTACTATAGGAGTTTATATAGATAATAGCTAGCTATTTGCTATAAATAGGCTGCTTTAAAATTTATAGGGTAAGCGTCGCCCCCCCTAATATACTATTATTAATAATCTAGCCAGAGCTAGATGTTTAGAAGGGTTAGTTTAGCCTTTAGGTTAGCTAGGTTAATAACCTCGCGGCTATAGGCGCTATAAACCTCCTATTTTATCTTTAGGAGGTTATTCTATAAGACTTAGTAGTCCTCCGCAAGATATTCCTAAGTAGCTCTATATAAAACTACCTAGTCTTCTAGTATAAGGCCTATCTACCCTTTATATAGAAGGTTAAAGCCTGCCTATAGTAGGAGGAAGAAGGCCCTAGCTAGCTATTAATACTCTATTAGGCTGTGCCGACTATTATAAACTGCCTAAAGACTATAGACGCCCGAGTACGCGAGCTATAGGCGTTATTTAACTGTATAGCTAAGTCCTAGTAGGCGTAGTCTTTATAGCTTTAATTATTTATATTTGGTAGCCTTACCTTTCGGCTTAAAGTCCCTCTAGTATCTGTATATTTACGTCTAACGGCATACTTATTAACGGTATATCTACTAACGGTATGTCTACTGGCGCCTTTATCTATTATAGAATTAAGCTAGAATATATCGGCCTAGGTAAGCGCTATAGCTTCCTCTTTACTAGCGCCGCCATAGCTATAGCTATAACTATAGCCGTAGTAAGGGCCTAAGCCTGAGTAGCCGCCTAAGTAGCTGCCTGTATATTATATATGCTATACGGTAAAGTCCGTACGGGCCCTTTAGCGTAAGTAGACTAAAGGGCTTAGAGGTAATCCTTTTATAGTAGCGCTAGATTCTAAATAGGGCAGTAGATAGTAGGCTAGCTAGTAAAATAAGCTCTAATAGTACTCCCTATAGCTTAAGGTTATTAAGGAGATTAGGTAGGTTATATAGGCCTAGAGGGTTAGTAAGGAAGCGGCTATATAGTAGGTTAATTAACAGTAGGAGTAGATATAGTGCTTACTAGATTAGCTTTATAAACAGCTTTAAACGGGTAGAAAAGCTTTAAAATAGTATATATATCTAACTTCTAAGGAGTCCTTTTAAAGCCTTTATCTATAGCCCCTTAGGGGCTTATTTTAGTGCGGTATAAGTTTAGTGGGGTACTTATATAATAGCGGCGCCTAATCTAAAACGTAAATATCTCTATTAACCTATAGCTAATTTTTACTATCCTAGTGCGAGTAGAGAGCCCTTAAATAGCTCTACGTATAGCGCTTAACGGGTATTAAGAGCGTAACGTTGCTGCGGCGTTGCTAGTAATTAAAGATTAACTGTAGATATAGGGTAATATCTATATACCACTGAGCGTATAGGCCTCCTACTTGCTAAATCGTAATTTAGCGGCTGATTTAGCTATATAAATCGAACCGTGGATATACTATTAGTGTTTACGGCTCGGCTAAGCGCCTGCTTAGTTGCTAAGCCGCATATAATATATATAACCCCTATTAATATTCGCGGATGTTTACGGCCGAGCCTATAGCTAAGCCGTAGACATTTTTAAATGTCTTTACCCCTACTAATTGAGTCGCTAATACGCGCGTACTATTAGCCTATTGGCCCAGCCGTACGCCCGTTTATTTACCTTATGCGGTAAAGTTATTTATTTAGTAGGTATACTTTCTCTACCTCTCCTCCCCAGTTTATATCTATGTATATAGGAAAATAGGAACCCCCCCTTATAGCGCAGCTTCTCTAACAGCGTCCTATATATCTTAAAAATACCATTAATTAGTCGCGTAAAGATTAACGTTATAAATAATACCGAACTATGCGCTAACGCGTAGAGTATCCTTACCCTTACGTATTTTAAAAGACCTAAAAATATGTCTTTAAATTATAAGCTAAAGTAGAAAAAGTTTAAGGTAAGTAGGTAGGTGCTTTATGGAGTAGTATACTTATAACTAACGCGTGTCTTCCTAGGCCTTTTATAAGCAAAAGTAGTACTATAACGGCAATACTGTTATAGAAGAGAAGCTACTTCTTTTTCTTATTAAGGAGGTTATAGGCCGGCCACTAAAAGAAAAAAGCCGTAAGGCTAGTAATAATATGCCCTAGGATAAGACGCGGCTCTCCTAGTGCTTAGTTTATAGCTATATTACTACCCTAATAAACCTCTACCGGACGTAAAAGGGTATAGGGATAAACAGCCACTAGTCCCCGTAGGAGGATAATATTAGGGATTACCTAAAGATTCTATAACGGAGGGACGTATAGTAGGAAAAGGAGTAGTTTATAGATAAGGGCAGAAATACGCTACTTAATAGATATATAAAGGACGAGTTTAAGAGCGTTTATTATAAGCTATAGGCCTATAGAGACTCCTTACTAAAATACTACCTCCGTACGCTTATAGATATCCTACTAGGCCACTATATACTTACCTACGGCGGTAATAGGCACTTTACTAAGATCTTAGACCTATTTACCTTTAAGTTTAAGAGGAAAGGTCCTATACACTATATACCCCTAATATTTACTATACGCGCCGGTAAGTAGAACTAGTATAGCCGCCTTAAGACTATTAGAGCTCTATATAATAAGAAGCCGCTTATTTATATACTTAGCGGGCTAGCTTTTTACCTCCTATACCGCTAGGACCTTAGCAATAAGCCATTTCCAGACTTTAGTAAGTGGTTAGCGTAGTATAATATCCGCCTAATTAAGAGCAGTGCTAGGGACTATAAGACGGCCTTTTTATACAACTTATAGTAGGAGTAGGTTGCTAAGGTATTTTAGGCCGTTAACGTCTTTTTATAGAAGAAGACCTATATTAGGTAAAGCGCTAGCGCTAAAATAACGGAGCTAAAAGGGGTTAGCGAGAACTAAATTAAACGCGCTAGTAGGTAGAACTAGGAGTAGATAGTTAGCTACTACTTAAACTTACTACTATAGGAGTTTATGCAGATAATAGCTAGCTATTTGCTATAAATAGGCTGCTTTAAAATTTATAGGGTAAGCGTTGCCCCCCCTAATATACTATTATTAATAATCTAGCTAGAGCTAGACGTCTAGAAGGGTTAGTTTAGCCTTTAGGTTAGCTAGGTTAATAACCTTGCGGCTATAGGCGCTATAAACCTCCTATTTTATCTTTAGGAGGTTATCCTATAAGACTTAGTAGTTCTCCGTAAGATATTCCTAAGCAGCCCTATATAGAACTACCTAGTCTTCTAGTATAAGGCCTATTTACCCTTTACGTAGAAGGTTAAAGCCTGCCTATAGTAGGAGGAAGAAGGCCCTAGCTAGCTATTAATACTTTATTAGGCCGTGCTGGCTATTATAGACTGCCTAAAGACTATAGACGCCCGAGTATGTAAGCTATAGGCGTTATTTAACCGTATAGCCAAGTCCTAGTAGGCGTAGTCTTTATAGCTTTAATTACTTATATCTAGTAGCCTTACCTTTCGGCTTAAGGTCCCTTTAGTATCCGTATATTCGCGTCTAATGGTATACCTACCGACGGTATATCTACTAACGGTATATTTACTGGCGCCTTTATCTATTGTAGAATTAAGCTAGGATATATTAGCCTGGGTAAGCGTTATAGCTTCCCCTTTACTAGCGCCGCCGTAGCTATAGCTATAACTATAGCTGTAGTAAGGGCCTAAGCCTAAGTAGCCGCCTAAGCAGCTGCCTGTATATTGTATATACTATATAGTAAAGTCTATACGGGCCCTTTAGCGTAAGTAGACTAAAGGGCTTAGAGGTAATCCTTCTATAGTAGCGCTAGATTTTAAATAGGGTAGTAGATAGCGGGCTAGCTAGTAAAATAAGCTCTAATAGTACTCCCTACAGTTTAAGGTTATTAAGGAGATTAGGCGGGTTATATAGGCCTAAAAGGTTAGCGAGGAAGCGGCTATATAGTAGGTTAATTAATAGTAGGAGCAGATATAGTACTCGCTAGATTAGCTTTATAAATAGCTTTAAACGGGTAGAAAAGCTTTAAAATAGTATATATATCTAACTTCTAAGAAGTCCTCTTAAAGCCTTTATCTATAGCCCCTTAGGGGCTTATTTTGGTGCGGTATAAGTTTAGTAGGGTACTTATATAATAGCGGCGCCTAATCTAAAACGCAAATATCTCTATTAACCTATAGCTAATTCTTGCTATCCTAGTGTGAGTAGAGAGCCCTCAAACAGCTCTATGTATAGCGCTTAACGGGTATTAAGAGCGCGACGTTGCTGCGGCGTTGCTAGTAATTGAAGATTAACTGTGGATATAGGGTAACATCCACATGCCACTGAGCGCACGGGCCTCCTGCCTGCCAAATCGTAACTCAGCGGCTGATTTAGCTATACAAATCGAACCGTGGACATACTATTGATGTACACGACTAGCTTTACCCCCCCTCCTTAGCGAGTTGCAGATTCGGTACGCGCATCCAATTTCGCACCAGCTGGACATAGTAATTGTAGCGAACGGCTGTGGCTGCACGTAAGGTCCTTTTTGGTTGCCCTGGAGAATCGCCTTGGTTGGCCAGGAGAATTAAACCGAAGACGACGCTTCCTTTTTTCCCCTTTAACTATGCCTCCATTATGCCCGCCAAAACGCGAATACAACGCTGTCTCTGCAGAGAGGTTGACGAAATTTGGCAATATCGTACGGGTGAAAGCCTCACGATATTTGACAAAGATCACGACACTGCGGAGGAAGGCCGCCAGAAGTAATGTTCTTGTAGCCAAGTATACGGCTTCGCTACAATTACTATGTACAGCTGGTAGCAACCAGACGAAATTGGATGCGCGTACCGAATCTGCAACTCGCTAAGGAGGGGGGGTGAAGCTGGTCGTGCACATTACTGTAATGCTAGACTTTAAATTAATATTAATAAGTTTAAGTTCTACTCTACTAAAACAAAATACCTTAGCTTAATTATTTTAACTAATAGTATAACTATAGACCCTAAAAAGGTATAGGCCTTATAGGAATAGAAGGACCCGATATTAATTAAAGAACTATAATAATTTCTTAGCTTCGCGAACTTCTACTAATAATTTATCTAAGGCTACTCTATTATTGCTATACCTATAATAAAACTCTTAAAGAAGGATATTGGATGGCTATAGGGACTAAAATAAGCTAAATTGTTTAAGGCCCTTAAGGGAGCCTTTACTTCAGTACTAGTACTAGCATACTATAACTATATAAAGAAAATAGTAGTAGAGATAGATGTATTAAATTAGGCTTTTAGTAGAGTCCTTTCCTAATATAATAATAACGGAAAATTAAAATAGGTTACATTCTTTTTTATAAAGCACTCTGCGCTAGAGTATAACTATAAAATCTATAATAAAGAACTCTTAGCTATTGTTAAGGCTTTAGAGGAATAGCGTTCTAAGCTATAAGGGACTAAGGAGCTGTTTAAAATTATTACTAACTATAAAAACCTATAGACGTTTATAACTACTAAGCAGCTAAACTAGCGCTAAGTTTAGTAGGTAGAGTTCCTTTTATAGTTTAACTTTATAATTATATATAGACCTAGTAGCAAAGCCACGCTCCCTAACGCCCTAAGCTAGCTACTAGAAATAAGGCTTAAAGACGCTAATAATAAATGCCTCCACTACTAAGCCTAAGTTATTATACCGCCCTAAAAAGTTAACCCTATAATCTTAGAAGAATTACTATATAAGTCCCGTAACTCTAATAACGTAGAGTTTATAGCCGCTTTAGACCCTAAAATAGCTAAAAAGTTACTAAATAAGTTAATTTGGCTAGGGTACTAGGAGAATAAACTTATAAGAGATATAGTGGCAGCCCTATATAATCGGAAAGCTCGCTATTAGCTAAAGAAAATTAGGAAATTATTTTATTGCAATAAATTAGAATATAGTATTATTAATAAATAGATCTACTTCCGCTAATATCTCTTCGTCCCTAACGCCCTAGACCTCCGCCTAAAAGTTACCTATTACTCTTATAGTAGCGGCCCCGCTAGTTACCCTAGCTAGGTTAACCTTTTAAACCGAATATACTAGTGGCTAGGAATTTCCCAGTTTACAGCTACCTTTATTAAAGACTGTGCCCTATACTTTTGTACTAAGACCCCTATTTTACCCCGCTTAGTTTCTTAAATTTACTAAAATTACCTACCTACCCGTAGACTAATATCTTAATTAACTATATTATAACGCTACCGGTATGACGGCGTTGGAGCTCGTCACCTAGTTAGGGGTTCGCTTAAGACTTGGCGTGTGTATATAGACGTGGCCTTACCACCTTTTCTTGCTCCTTAGCTTAATATCTTCGTAATATAGTATTCGTTCGCTTGATCTTGCAAGTATTTATTTAAGTCTCTGTTGAGACATTTATTTGATAGTTTAAGCCGTTATATTATATTAAGCTCCCCAGTTATATGTAGGCTGTGGTATTATGTCTTAGGTTACGAAGTTCTGTGGTAGCTGGGTTGCGAGAAGCTTAGTCCCTATACCGTGCAGGCACCCTTATACTTATGTTTTTTTGTTCTCTTCTTTTTTTCCCTTCTCTCTACCTAACGGCCGCCTATGCTATGGGGAAGCACGTGCCAGGCAGTAACCTCTTTCCGACCGTACGAGCTCGTCGGCTGACTAAGTAACGCGTATATCCGTCAACCGAACGCGTGTGCTTACCGACCGACCTATTGACCGAACGACGACGACGCGTCTAACGCGTATATCTGTTGACGATTGATCGACTGACCGACCGACCGAACGACCGTACGTCCACGGACGCTTGTACCGTACTGCTACCTAAATAGCCCTTTTTGATGGACACTAAGCCACGTATACTATGAGGAACGAAATCGGTTAATACTGAGACTAGTGCTATACACTGGCTGTAAGGAACGACCCTAACTAATACTGAGCTATATAAGCTTTGAGGAACGAAATTGACTAGGATTACTGACGCTAGCATTACTCTGCTATTGACTACCGATTGTGCCGATATGTATACAATCTATATACTAGACAACAGTAGTGCCGCTATGCCTACTACGACCTAACTACAACTGTGCTAATATGCCTACAGTCTTCTAACCGTACGATCGTGCCGTTACGCCTATGATCTACGACTTCCGCTTATATTGTACTGCTATAAACCAATTGATAGCCCGAACTCTACGTTTAACCTGCTATTACAAAACAACCGATAGATGAGCTCTGTGCTCGGCTACTATCGTTATTACCGCTAGTACCGTACTACTACCCGAACAGACATCTGTTGCTACGCTTACAGTTAATTCAATTTAATAATTGCTGCTCTGCCTATAGTACCACTATTGACTTCTACTACTCTGCCTATAGCTTAACCTTAATTTGACCACTACTGCTTCTGCCTGCAGTACTATAACAGACCTCTGCTGCTTTTGCCTATAGTATTCTAACTAACCCTTGCTGCTCTGCCTATAGCATCTCATCAACTACTACTGCCCTACTTGCAGCAATAACTACAACTATATACAAGGTAGATAAGTACTGGAGAATGACGCCTAAGGGCAGGCTTTTTCAAAGGGGGGGGTGATGTGACGGCGCTGAAGCTCGTTACCTAGTTAGGGGTTTGCTTAAGACTTGGCGTATATATATAGACGTGGCCTTACCACCTTCTCTTACTCCTTAGCTTAATATCTTCGTAATATAGCATTCATTCGCTTAATCTTGTAAGCATTCGTTTAAGTCTCTGTCGAGACATTTATTTGATAGTTTGAGCCGTCACAACCGGTATACTAACGCTATAGTAAGGTATATAAATATATCCTTATTATTATAGACCGCCTAACTAAAATATAATACCTTATTTTAGTAATAGGACTCTTAATAGAGGAGCTAGTTAATGGCTTTATTAATAATATATATAAGCTCTATAGTGTACCAAGCACGATTATCTCTAATTACAGCATATAATTTGTTAGCGACTTTTAGTGACGACTAAGTAAATGCCTTAAGATAACCTTATAATTAAGCTTAGCCTAGCACCTAAAAATAGACGGCTAAACTAAAATTATTAACGCTGCCGTAAATAAATACCTCTATGCTTTTGTTAGCTTTATATAAGATAACTAGGTTAATTACCTACTATTTATTAAGTTTACTATAAATAACTAAGTTAATGAGAGTATAGGCATCTCCCCGTTTTTTGTAAACTATAGCTTTAACTCTTATCTTAGAATTGAGCCTGCTAGTCTTTACCTACCGACACTATTAGTATAAGTAAAGAAGGAGTTCTTCTGCGTAAACTCTATAGCCAACTGCTTTAAGCAGATATTAATATAGCTTAAGGCCCTAGCCCAAATTTTATAGTAACGCTATAAAGATAATACTAATACCTATAGGGATAAGAGCGCGTTATTCTATAAAGGCAATATAGTTATAGTTAGCTTAGAAAATATAAAGATAAATAGACTTAAGAAGAAATAGGACGATAAATAGGACGGCCCGTACCCTATACTCGCAGTATACTAAGGGGTAGTTATAGTAGACCTCCTGGACTATATCTAAGTAAATAAATCCTTTTATATATCTAAGGTCCGCCTCTAGGCTGTTAAAGAGATCCCTAGTTAAGCAAATATTAATACTATAGAGCGTTATAATATATAAGGACGAGTAGTAGAAGAGATAATAACGGTAATATAAAAGATAAATGGGAGTTTAAGAAAATCTTTAATATATATAATAAAGACTCCTAGGGCCTAACTTATAAGATTAAATGAAAATATTATAAGGATATAACCTAGCAGCTAGAGAAAGACCTAAAGGGTTATAAATAAGCTATATAGCGCTTTTATAAGTAACACCCTAAAAAGCTAAGACCCCCAAACTAGGTATAAGATAAGGAAAAGTTACGCTAAGGTTGCAGTTAACCACCGTATTAAAATTTATAGTAGTTAAGATGTTATAGAACTTTAACCAGCGGTTAAAGTTGTCTAATTAGCTAAATTCTCGCTAAGAAACGCCACGCGGATTAATTTAGGTGGTGGTATAGAGTTTTACTAACCTTACTTACTAAACTAACTAATTAGGATTTTTTATACCCGGTATAGAAAATTGCTATTAGCTTAGTTAAGGGCAGTAAGTAAAACTAATATCTTTGCGGTAAAAAATAGGCAACCCCGTATACTGCCTATTTTTAAGTTATCTATTTAGTTTGGGGACTAAACTATTTAGGGGAGAGGAGTACTATTACGGCACTGACCTAATATATACTGTTTTATACTATCTTATACTATTCCCTACTATTAGCTAGCCTACTACTAGTGACTTAGCGGCTGGCCCTACTATTTATATATAATACCCCCTTTCTACCTTCTTCCCCTCTTTATACTATAACGTAGTTATTTAGTCTACTTTATTGCAGCACTATAATAGTTTATACTAGGTGAAACTTTTAATAGACTATATATATATAAGTAGATTAAGGCTATACCTACTATAAGAGTTAACGCCTATTAAACCTATATTTAAACTAAGCTTAAGCCTATTTTAGATCCTCTAGCTTATTAGAATTTGTAATATTTCTTATAGCTATTACGGCTTATATAATTACCTCTAAACTAAAGCTTATAGAATGCTATATTATAAAGATACTAAGCTGAGGAGTAGAAGAAGGTTGAGGAAAGGATAGATCTATATATATAAGCTAAGTCTCTAAGCGAGCCCCTAACTAGGCTGTATGTAGACGTCGTAAAGGCGGTGCCCTAGCGCCGTCACAATAGCTAGAGCTTGCCTAATTTGACTTTAATATACTAGCTATATTATTTATAAGCGCTAAGTATAAGAGAGTATTTAGCTCTATAAAATACCTAGTTACTAATACTTGTAATCGCCTTAAAGCTAACATTATTAAAGCAAACGAGTGCTTAAAATCTTAGTATGGGCGCCTAAAACCAAAGGCCTTTGAGCAAGGCGTCAATTCTAACGTTAATAATTTATATAAGGAAGAGGCTACTGCTAAAGCTGCCGCTAAAGCCGCTGCTAAAAAGGATTCTAGTGTATAGGGTAATGTAGATTAGGAAGCTAGTGAAGGAGATGGGTAAGAAGGTGGTAAGAAGGGTAGGGCGATAAGAGCGATGAGAGCCAGGAGGAAGACATTGTCAAATATATCGTTGTCGACGATTGATCGCAACTCAACGCCATGCCAAGCCTTACAATATATCAAATATCATCTGGCTGAACCGGTTCGGAGTTTCAAATAGGCTATTGGTTGGTTACAGAGGTCAAATTTGTAACCAACCAGACCACTGCTCCCACGTCGCAGCGCCGACGCTGCGCGCCGTACACACGTCTCTGCGTTTGCTCTAGCAGTCTATTGGCACGATCCTGATTGAACGCCAATAGTAATTGCTAGGTTCCCGGCCCCATCGCGTGGAGGTGCAGAGGTCGATTTTCATAAGGCCCTATTACATATAATACCAATTTTAATATTTAAGTAATTTTAATATATATATATATATATTATAAGGTGGCAAGCTCTACTCCACTCAGCCAGCCTATAAACCAAAAAGGTAAGCGAGTAACTGGCGCACTTGCTAGGTCCGCTGCGTAGAACAATATATAAGGCTAGTGACGGTTGGGGACCAGACGCACAGGCCCGTTACCTGACATATATTATTAGAAGTTAAAAGTTATTTATTAAGCCTTTAAGCCGTACTTTTACTACCTTAACTATAAAAATATTAATATTTAATATTTCAGTAAGCATAATCAGTACCGAATACTGATAAAAACACTGGACTTCACAAACAGGATCCTGACATGAGATAACAAAGCGTCACAATTCTACACAATTCTAACATCATAAGGATAAAGAGTTAACGTACTAGTCTAGATCATATCTTTCCTTCCTTCTCTGCTTCCGCAACCGCAACGGGATCCTCGACACTGATCCCAAGTTCCTCCGCCACTTCTATCTGCCTGATCGGCCCAGTAAACCACTTGCGTGCCCACAGAAGCCATGCAGTGAGGGCGAAAAAGAGGATAATCCCCACTGCAACTGGAGTATAATTGAGAGTCTGGCTAGTAACAGGGTTCGCCGTTGGCAAACAGAAGACGATAGCAATGAATCCGATCCAAAGACAAGAGATGAGGGCGACCGGCCGAGAGGCCATACCCAAATTAAAAGGGCCCTTTTTGAAATTGCTAGGCCAGAGCAGACCGATAAGGATTGGAAGACCGTAAGAGATATACAAGCCAATAGTAGCTATAGAGGTTGCAGCGCTGAAGGCGACAGCGGATCCAAGAGATGGAATGGCAAGCAAGAATGCCAGGAACGCAGCTAGCCACACCGTATGGATAGGACACTTGAATTTGACATCAACCTTGTGAAACATCCCAGGGAGGCCACCATCACGAGAGAAACCGAACATCATCCTGCTGTTGGAGGTCAGGGAAAAGAGTCCGCAATGCCAGACGCACAGGATAATCAGGGTCATGAGCACGATAGCACCATCCTCCCCGAACACATCTATGAATATTTGTAGCACAGGTTGGCCGACGCTACTGTTAACGGTGTTGTCAAAGTCCTGGATAGAAAATAGAAGAGACAGGAGGTAGAAAAATCCGAAGATACCCGAGACGATAATCGATGTCAGAACGCCTATGGGAGCGCTCCATTCAGCCTTCTTGGTCTCCTCTGATAAGTGGGCGGACGCATCGTATCCCGTTATCGTATATTGCGACAGCAAACAGCCACACACAGCCACATATGCAGGCGATGCACGCACGGACCACCCTGGGTCTCCCGTCCCATCGTAGAACTTGGCAAAAACAAATCGAGCAGATTGATGCGTGGGAGCTTTGGCTAGAACAGCAATTGCAATAGAAGAGACACCTAAGCTATGTAGTACAATCGAAGTGTTGTTCAAGTACTTCAGAATGTTAACTCCGAAAGTGTTGACGGTGCCATGGGAGACAAGAAGGGCGGCGTAAATGCCGAGAGTTCGTCCGGCAGTCGGTGTATACGTTCCCTTGACAGCGGCCAGAGTAGAGATGAGGTTGGCGCAACCAAAAGTGATTCCGGTAGTTACAGCGACCTGGCCAAGGAGGTTAAACCAGCCCGTCATCCTAAAATGATAACATAAGTTTCGCTTCAAGTCTGCTTCTTTGTGGTATAATTTACCAGGACCAGAAGGGAGCTTGAGTTTTTGGTGCTAAAACAGCTGACCAGAAATACGGGCCTCCACTGGTTGGCACAGCAGACACAATCTCAGCCATTGATAAGCCGATAAAAGTTGTCATGAAAGTCACTATAATCCAGCCCTAGTGGGAAAGGCCTGTCAGACAGACTGTAATGAGAGCAACACATCTCTCACTACTCACCACACTCATCACACCAGGTCCGCCGACTGTAAGATGTTAGTTAATTTAGTAATTCTAAGTAAAGAGATGGATTTTGGCGTACCTGTGAGGCCATAGGAAAACAAGGTTGTTATACCAGTAACGACGCTCTAGAAAGGAAAAGGCAAATTAGCATTTACATAGCATCGAGGAGCTCCGGTGTTGGTGTCGAAAATGTAGATAGTTTTGCGGAGATGCTTGGCTTACGATGATAGAGAATGACACGCCAAAATTGTGTAAGAGACTCCAACTCCTATTCAACTCCTGCTTGTATCCAAGCTCTGCAAGCTTGTCTTCATCGTGGTGAAGGACTTCGGCAGCGTCGGCAACGCTGCTCCTACGACGAGAAAACGACATTTTTACCCAACCTAACAGCACGCTTTGTTCCTATTGTGCCCTTGAGTGCCAAAGATGAAGGTGAGGGCCTCGAAGCAGACTATAATGGAGAAGAAGGCGCGATGAAACAGATGAGGTTGAAATAAGACGAGCTGGACACGCGACAGAAAGAATGCATGGTGGGATACTTGATCCAGATCCCGAGGCGCGATGCTACGCAGACTCCCGAAAGCTATCTTGGATGCCAGCTGATAAGCGGGACAGGCCTGGTGGTTCGCAGCTCGGGGGAACCTAGCCAGCTAAGGTATACCAATGCGGAGCGAGGGAAGCATGACATGGGGGTTGGAGCGCCATGCCGACCTTCAAAAGGCTTATGAGCTTATCTTTTCGTAAAACTGCGATGAACCTCCTTCCCTAATCATTCATCGCTATCGCTGGTCCCCCGTTACCAGAGCGGCAAACCGCCTTGAAATGCTGGCACGTGGCAGCACGATCACGACAGCTCGGTCGCGAGATGGCAAGTGGTAGGGGTCGCAGCTCGGCAAGGTCACGGAAAAGCTCGGCGAGGTCACAAAGTTCAACGGGGTCAGAACTTTAAGTTTGACTTTATGACCCTGCTTAACTTCTAACCCTGCTCAGCTTCCGACCCCGCCGAGTTTGTGTATATACAGCGCATATATAAATAAAAAATTTAATATATAGAATTTGAAGTATTTAAAGTATTTAATAAATAACGAATATAATAAAACACTTAATATGCATATGCAGAGCATATGCATCCCCTAGCTGCAGTATAAAATACGCGAGCTAAGTTATTAAAATATAGCCCGTGCATACGCGTCGCATATTTATAACAACAGCGGTCGCACTATAACTTCTCTATAATACTACCATAGTATATACCACGGGTATATCCTACATAACCCATATATAAGCGTTGCATATACTAATATAGTGCTAGTTAAATTTAACCACTAAACTTTATTCTCGTATACGCCCTACTTACGCTTACTATAAGCCTCTTAATTATTAATTTTAATAATCCGCAGGTAGCCGGCGCTAATAACCCTAGTACCTTCGGCTACTACTATAGTAAGCATATGCTTTATATATACCCATAAGAGGCATATACTAATAGAAGTATACAGGCCTAATTCTTAACCCTAACCCTAACTAGGTAACACCAGGTTAGTTATAGAGAACGTATATATAAGGTATATGCTTATAATAGACAAAGTACGCGCCGTAGCATTAATAGCTAGTAAAAGGCGTAAGTAAACCAAGCGCTGCATATCTATAGCATATGCTAACCTTATATAGCCCTAGCTGTAACGGTATAGAATAATGCAAGTAGGTGCTAGAAGAGCTTAACGTAAAGAGTATATATATACTAAGCGTAAACTAAACCTACCTAATCCCGCGTCTGTGTTGTCTGCTATTAACTCTATAGTATAGGTTGCATATCTATACCTTCTATATAGCGTATACTGATAATAAATATAGCTGCAATATTGTAGTAAATGGCACGCAGATATACGGCTAGGTCTTTACTACCTAGCTAAGCGTATATTCCGTATACGCATAGCATCTGCTTTATCTACTAATATAGTTATAGTACCGCCGCCATATCTGTAACGAGCACAGCGGTGCCTATATATATTACTATATAATAGCAGCTAAGGTATATACTTACTATATGTAGTAACTAACCCTTTTACTACTAATACGTCGGCCGCGGAGCTAATTATAGGAGAGAAGTATATGCCTAGTATATACCATGTATATGCAACGCTAATGTAATATAGCGCCCTAAAGTATTTTATTCTCTCTAGCGGCTAGCAGAATACTAGGTACCTATATAAGCCTAGGTAGGTTATATATATATAATATATATATAGTACTAACACTAAATATAGCTGTGGCCCTTTAGGGTTAAGGATTACGGAGTATATAGACGCCTACACTTTAATCGCGTATACTTACTCTATACCCAGTATATACCTAGCCCAAACTAACTGGATATAGTACCTAAAACTAGGGGTTTGCCGCCTAATATAGCAGGCAATTCCATTATAAGGTAAAAGCACTAGTGTCGCTTCTATATATACGCACTATACCCTAATATATCTATATATCTATATATCTATATACTTATTCCCCCTAAGTTTAATTTTAGACCTAATAGTACTTATAGGCCTAAGGGTAGCGTGTGTAAGGGATAACTATAGCCACTACTAGGACTACTACCCGATTCGGAAATAAATACTTATCTTTATATTTAGGACACTAGCAAAGTCCAACTTTATATAGGCCCTACGTATGCGTTACTAACACTACTACTTAGTTATATTACTAGCTTATATGCGTATATACTACGTATATATAAACCCCTAATATCTTCTACTAACTATAGATTAACACATACTTATGCTAGGCGTATACTAATATAAGAGAAATAACGTATTGGCCCGTCTACCCCTTCCACTAGCTTAAAGCGTAAGGTTAGTATTTTACCTATATATATTCGGCATATGCTAACTATATACGCAGCGTGGCCCGACCCCCCCAGGCGACCGTAAGAAGTCTCCCTTACTATCTACCCGCCGCTAAAAGGGCAAGTTTTCCTTATATATACCCTATATATGCACTACTAATATTTAGCAGTAGGGGGCAGAAAACCAGCCGGCCGTTATTATGGTAGTAGTAAGAGCTCTAGTAAGTCTAGTTCCTTCTATTGCGTATATTATGCTTATGCTTTATATAAGCCACGGGCGGAACCCGCCAGTTATTCCGCCTCTTCCACATAATATAGGAAGCTAGTCTTAAACTTTAAGTCCTAGTATACGCTAGGCCTATATACTATATACGCAGTATGCAGTATATATAGTTAGAGTTTTAATAAAGTTTATTTAGTAGATAGGCTAGGTATATACCTAACATAGGGCACGGGCCGATAGGCCTATATTAATTAATTCTTTATTTATGGTTACAGAACTCTATGTAATATTTACTATATATATACCTTGCATATACACCTATATGCTAATACTATACTCCTACGCCCACTTCTTAAGCTCTACTAGTTCCTTTGCTTTATTATATACGTCTTTAGCCTATTTTAATTTGTTAATTTATCGCTCTATATTTTCTATATATAGCGTATATACCTCCTTTTCTAGCTCCTCTATAGATAGGTAAGACCTATACCTCTTACCCACAGCCTAGGGTGTTTAACTTTAAGATAGTAGTAGTATATACGCTATATATGCGGTAAATACGCGTGATATATCTAATACTAATACAATATTATTATCTACTATACTTATCTGTAATATATTCTGTCTACTAAATATAGTAGGTTTAGGGGTATTAAATGGGTTCTAAGAATTCTAGGGAAGATTTAGCCTAGAATTTCTAGCTTGCCGCTTAGCTGCTTTTTGCTATTTCTGCGCTGCCTAAGCTTAGTATATACTTTATATTTGCATCGCATATATATACATTATTTCCGTAGCTATACTACTATCCGCTTTAAGTTGCAATAATTTTTCCATATATTATCTATTCCCGCCTCTTTATATAGCTCTTATATATTAAACATTTCTTATATACGGAGTTTAAGCCTTTACTAAAATATTAAAATATGCAGTGTATATACAGAGCGTATATATTTACCGTAGTACTACGGCAAGTACGCATAACTTTCAACTAGTAAAGTTATTATCTTAAAAGTAACTACTTTTACTAATTCTAGTATGCTTCTATATATATGCCCACCACTTATAAGGGACCTTTAACTTTTCCTTTATAAGCCCAGCTAGTATCTATATTTTCTTCTTATTATTTATCTAAGACGTAAGCTCTAGATGTAGTATGCATATACTTTATATACGCGCGATTAGTGTCTACTTTATCTCCGCTTCCTATATCTACTCTATAATATATCTTGCTTTATAAGTTAGAAAGCGCTTAGTAAAGTTCCGTTTAATATATATTAGGCAGAATACAAGCATATACTAAAGGTATTTATCCTATTTACGGGATAGGTTAAGTATATATAGGTAGTCCCTAAAGCCTATATATTATAAGTATATGCTAGGCGTATATAAAGCGTATACTAAATATATACTTACCGCCAGCTTGTTTCTTACACATATTAACAGTAGCTGTGCGAAATCCGGTTCCATAAATATATACAAATTGTATAGATAATTAAGCAGCATTACCTAAAACCTTAAATACTAGCTTAAACGTCTTTGCATATATAGTATATATTTTTAGGTTAAGAAAGGCGTATACTTACACCTTAATTCCTATTATCGGTATTAGCGTATGCATAGTATATGCGTAGCATAGGGTATGTATACGTTTGGAATTCTTATCCCATCCTACAATTAAGAATAAATTTATTTTACCTTAAACCATCTTAAATAATAGGTCCATTTCTATATATATTACGCGTTAAAATGCCTTAGCTTACGCGTATATATAACATACGATAAGGAAATGCTCATTATTAAAGTTATAAATTACCCGAATCTATTGCTCGGTATTCTCTTTATGTTGATTAATAAAGAACTTATATAGTATACCTACTCTACTTAGTCTCTATATATACTTAGCATATATCTAACCTATACTTACCTGTATATACTATCCCCTCTAGAAATTATACTATCCTCTCCTTTCTAATTAGAGTAGTAATTTAATCCTTAATATTAAGACTACTATGCACTATACGTAGTGTCTGCGCCCTATACTTCCTATATAAAATATAGTACTGCGGTAATAGGATAAATCGACCTATATAATAGTAAGTGTTTTATTTATATATGCTATGCATATACAGGGTATACGTGTAGTAAGGCTTAGGACTTCCACCTGCCTTATTGCCTTAACTACGTCATTAGTAAGGTTAATTGGTAGCTTTATTAGGTACGGTGGATAATATATATAAGAATTCCGTATAATAAGGCAAATATAAGGATATTGTGTTATATTAATAGGAATATAATAATCTAACTATGCACTGTATACGCGGCCTACTACCCTACCTTAGCCTTGTGGGTAGTTAAATCCTATATATACTTAGTATATGCATAGTATATATAAAATATATACATTACATACTATAATATTTTCGCTTTAATATTGCATGTCTAATATAGGTACATTCTTATTTAATTTCCTAAACTCTATATTTAATAAGTAGATAAAGGTATTAAATATCTACCTAGGCAGTCGTCGGTAATAAAGGCTAGGCAGTATACTATACTTTAGTATCACTACTGCTGGAACAACTAATAAACTCTACCTGCATATAATAAGCATATATTATACATACGCTGGCTATATACGTACTCTATGCCGAAAAAACATTATTAGTCTACTTTTACTATATACACGTTCTTATATACTAGGGTAAATATACTACCACCATAATTATAGAATACTGTGGTAGTAGCTGTATATTATAAGCATATGCCTAATATATATAAACGACGCTTACTTCTCTATGCTTTGCTTAAGCTTTTTATTAATCTCTACTACCTAGTATAGACGACTACTACGCTTTCGGAGGTTGTTAATTAATTTAAGCTTAACCTAATTATATGCCGAGTATATACGGAGTATATCCTTATAGGCGTACTCGCAGTGTCTAATGCCGCTATATTTAAATACTTAATAAAATGCTTTTCCACTCTCCCAATTATTAGTTTCTCTAAGGAGTTATAGTTATATAATCTTAGCGTTACCAGTTTAATGGAATAAAAATTAAATCTACTAGAGGTATAAATACGGCATATGCCTAGTATATGCATAGCTTACCTTTAATATATACTGCTTAATAACATCGCATACTATCTCTTTATCTATATCTATAGATAGTAAAGGTATTACTTTATAAATAAAGTGTGCAATTCCTTCTTTTCTAGTTACTAGATATTCTGGCATTATAATATAGTCTATTACCTCTTAGACAACAACTTAATACTTACCATTAAAGCTAATAAGTGCTCTATAGTCTCGGAGTGTGCTCTAGCTATTCTAAGCATATATATAGCCTATACATAGTGTCATACAAAGTCTTACCTTAAAGAGACCCATATAAAATGGAAGCCGCTATTATATACTATCTTAACCCTTACCCTCCCCAGTTTCCTCATCTTTAATTCTCTCTCTATTAATTATATCATCTTAAGAACTATTATCTTTGTATTTAATGTTAGGTACGCTCTAGGGTACCTACGTATACTTAGTATATGCGTGGTATATAGTAGTGCAAACTTACTAGTAAGCCGTTTAGCCACGCTGCTATACTCTCGTTTACTTTAGTATTGTTTTCAGTTATTATTAATATAGCGAGGCGCATATAAATGCGTGTTTATATACGTGTGTGTATATATGTATGTTTGTATATCTATATATCTACATATCTGCGTATCTGCGTGCGTATACATAGCATATGCCCTAGGTATTTGGTTTGTGCGGTTGCTTAAGTTAAATGTGGCTACCGATGCACGTTCTGTATGGGTAAAAGTGTGACCCCGCCGACCTTTTGCCGGTGGTTCCATCGGTGACCCCGTTTAACTTTCGCCGACCCCATCGGTGACCTTGTTCAACTTTTCCGTGACCTTAGTCAGCTGCACCCCGCAAGTGGTAGAAGACTCGGCCGGCTCGTGCACGATTTCTTGGCAGATTATATTACCAAACTTGAAGCTATATAAATTGCTACACCATGTTAAATTAAACTAAAAATTTAGTAGTACATATAGCTTAACTAGAAGCTTTAAATTAAATAAGCTAAAACTTAGTATTAGCGTTAAGGCCTTAAAGCTCTAAGTAAAAACATTAGGAAAATGTTCCCAAGCTGAAATTCAAACTACATGTCAAGTAAAATTAAATACTGTCAACTACGTCAATTGGCTGCCAAATGGCTGTCGTTGACGTAGTTGACTTATTTGACGCATTTGACATTTTTAACACGTAATTGGCACACTTAACACGCAATTGGCGCACTTAACACCAAACTTAATAACGTAGCTGACCGGGGAGCGAGCCACCCCACCCCACAAAGTGAGCCGCACAAGGAAATGCCTACCATTTTTAATTTCATAGCAAATTACATCAAAATCAAAAAGCCTCGGCACATTACACGATGCCAAATCGATCTTTACCCTCTCGTGAAGTCGAGACTACCATATAAGATATTATACAGGATCTCTCTTCTAGTGTTAAGCCGTCGATTCGGAAGACCGAACCCCGTTGCCCGCTCGCGCTATCTTTGATCCATCCCCTGTTGACGAAGTTCTGGAGATCAGGGACGTTTGATTCCATGAACTTAAGCAGGCGAAGGCAGCGTTGAAGTCTATAGAGAGGTTTGAAAGGAGTGACAGTCCGAAGGGGCTAGCCAAATTATTCGATGAGATAAAGCAAGCTTTGCACATAGCTGGGCAAAGTCTTTGTAGGGCGGAAGAGGCGTTATCTCAGGTGCCTCAGCCGCTTCGCAAGGAATTGGCGGTTACATAACCCAGCACGTACCCCCCCCCCCGGGGGCAATCTGCGCAATTGGCGATTTCGTTAATTTGCCTTTTTACTACCTTAAACAATCAGACGGCGACTTGGCCGCCGTTTTTGGCGGTTTGTGACGCCGTTTTCTGAGGTCGATTTGCCCGAAAAACCCCCAAAACCTGCGGCTGGTGGCCCGAGCGCTAAGGTTGTCCGGATTGCCTATATTAGCCTAGCGCAGGCGCAAATAATGTTAGCAACAGAGTAAGGCACCCTTGGCCTTTTTTAGCGCTAAGGTACGCCTAGGTACGCCCAGGTACGCCGCACACTTGCATTACCATTAGGCGCCAAAATGGGCCCCTCTAAATTTGGCTGGCCAACATACTTAAGATAGCTTCGCCCTCGCTTATTAACCACGAATAGCTACCCATCTTCTCTTCTCCCGCTAGACCTACCTATTCTGCTTACCGTCTACCTTACTTGTCTTTAAGCATTTATTAATAACAGCATCGCACTAACCCTCCTTTCTTTAATAGATTCGCTAATAATAACGTAATATGCGATAATACCTATTAGACAAATACTCTTTATCTAAGGAGAGTAAATACGTAGATTTAAAAACTAATAAAGCTAGTTCCAGTATAGACTTAACCGACGTTAATACCTATAGTAATAATAACAATAATAATTAGGTATGGCTTCTCGCTAATAAAGGCCACTTACTTAAGTACTACCTTAAATAGCTTAATATGTTTAATAAAGTAGAATATACAAAGGAGGATTATAAACCTAGTAGTACCTATCTACTTAACCGTATTAAAGAGTAGTAGTACTAGTAAGCAGCCTATCTTTTTCCGTTTCCCTACTATATTATACTACCCTAATAGCGTTAATATATAGTATAGGTTCTAGGCGTACTTAGGAAAAGACCCTTAAAAGGCCTATATAACTATCTCTCTTTATAGTCTCTATAGCTTTTTTAACTAGCTACTTAATTAACGCTAAGGGAAAGGAGGAAGGAGGTGCCGCGGGACTAAGGTATTAAGCTCCCTTAGGATATACTAAAAGGTCTACCGCCTTATATATAAAAGAGCAATTAGTGTAAAGCTTAATAGTTAGTTAAATAGGAATATATATAAGGTAAGCGTATCCTAACTACTTTTAGATATTATATACCCTAGGCTTTAGACATAACTAATTTTAGGGGTTAGGTACTTAAAAAGCTGGCTAAGAAGTATAACTTAAAGAAGATAGGGCTAGAGAAGCTCTATATATATATAGAGGACCTTATAGAAGTGCTATAGATAAACCTAATAATAACTAAAAAAGGTACTCCTATAAACGCTATAGGATACTACTCTAGCTATATTTATAACTAAGTAGTTTTACTATAAATTAGCTCTAAGCCCTCCTTAATCTCTACTATCGGTATATTAGGGTTACGCTACTTTAGGACCTAAAGGGTAGGCCCTACTATATTTTACTAAAATTTATATTTAAATTTATAAAGGAGTACCTTAGTGTAAAAGATATGTAGGTTCTTAAAGTTTTATCCTTTCCTTTTAGTTTTTCCTATTTATAACGTTATAAAATAAGTACTAATACTTACCTACTAACTAGAAATACCTTCCTTATCCCTAAAATTATCTATAACCTATCCCTTATCTTTAGCCCCTATATCTTCCTTCTTAGTCTCCTTTTTACTAATTAGGCGTTTATAGTATATAACCTTATATCTTCTAAAGAGCTAAGTAAGCTCTATATTAAGCTAGGTTATAATAAGCTACTATTATAACTAAATTAGAAACTAGATAATATTCCTATATTCCGCCGGTTATAAGGACTCTAAATAGCTAGACTATTTCTTATAATAAACCTCTTTTATACTCTACCCTTATACTCTAGATTAAAGGGCTTAGGGAGATTACTAGCTTTACTTAGGTCTTTTACCTATATTTACTTAAATATAGTGCCGGAAAGGCATTTAATAAGAATAGTAAGCTCCGTTATAACTGGCCTTTCTATTAAAAGAACTAAAGAGAAATATAAATAATATTAGCGAGGCTATATAAAACCTAATAATATAGTATACTAATATACAAACGTTCTTAAGGCACTACCTATTATAATATATTATAGTAAATATATAGGCGATTATTTAAGGCTTTTAGCCTTAAGATGTATTAATATGGGCCGCTTATACTATAAGCTGTTTAATTAATTCTTAATAACTATAGCGGCTTATAACAGAACAATCTTTATTAGTTAACAATTATCCTACTATCCGTTCTCTGCTTAAGTAAAGAGAGTAACTTAAATACTGTCTTAAAGGTAAAGCTATAAAATATCTAAAGTATAAGGCACTTAATGGCGAAATTAATAGGGAAAGGCAACGCTAGTAGTATATACTTTTTAAAGATATTAAGGAGACCTGGGAATAGGAGTAACTAGTATATAATATTAAACTACAGCTTACTAGCGTTTAAGTTAATATAGAGGCTAGGGTAATAACGGATCTCTATAAGGGCATATTATTAAAATAAAAGAAATTAGTTAATATAGTCGTTAGCATACTAGGTACTATATTTAGAGAGGAGATTTATTAACGTAATAGGGCTATTTATACAGTTATGTAATACTATAAGGTTAAGGAAGGTAGAATATACCCTACCGCTTCTAAACTTTGTAAATAATCTAGCGGTTATATAAAACTAGTTAAGACGATAGATAAGGCTAAGATTAACTCTTAAGTTAAAGCCCTAAAAGCAGCCAAAGTGTTAGTATATAGTAAGAAGAGGCTAAAGATATATTTCCTTTATCTAGGCAATAAAAACCTATTAATTAAATAGCGTATATATTTATTTTATACCCTAGGTAATTTTAGTAAATACTTTAAGCGGAAGCACCTTATAAATATTTAAAAAGGGGAAAAAATCCAATACAACCTCAATTAGGTTGTTTTGGCGTATAAGATATATATAATGTAACCTTGTAGTAGGAACTATAATAGGCTTATTATTAGGCTAGGTATATAGGTAATGCAAATTAAAGTTAACAATGTAATAATAATTGGTAGAGTGGTTGCCTAATAGATTAACTCTAATTATATTCTGAGAATTACTATAAGGAAGGAACTATTTAGGTAGGGATTAAGGGTCCTTAAATACATAACTGTACTCCTATAAAATCCTTCTTATACGTAATATACGCATACTTTATTTACTCTATTATAGATTATATAGATCCTATAGATCCTATAGATTATATTATATAACCTTAGTTACTATTCCTTATTATATAGCTCTATTGGCTCTATCTTAGACCGTACCTAAATTAACTGTATAATTATAGCACCTATCGTACTAACTGCGTGCCTACGCGTTCGGTACGCCAGGTACGCGTTTACGCGTTCAGTATACTAACCACTCGCTTATGCGTCTGGTGCACTTATAAAGCACTAACTAATTAGGGGGAGGACGCATTAGTATATAGACCATGTAGTCTGCTTTATATAATCGACAGTCACCATCTAAACAAGCATACGATACTATATGTATTTTGTGCCCGTGGATACGACTTACTTGTGCTATTAAGTTAGTATGAACACTGATTAGTAAGCGCGCATAGATTAGCAATTATTTGATACCTCCCCTAAGTGATACTTGACAGCAACCACCTGTTTAGACTCCTAGTACGACCTACTGGAAGGTCGGAAGTTGGGGATTACGGACTATTACCAACTCTGTATACTTATTTAAGTCTTAGTACGGTTTACTGGAAGTTATAAATGCGAATACAGACCTTTACGGAACCCCCTTTGAACCTTAAACCCCTATTCCTACTATACCCTCCCTTAATACCCCCGACCTCTTTTCGGACCCCTTACGGAGACTTTTACCCTTCTACGAACCGTTATAAACCCGTTAATCGCCTTTATGGACTATTATAAGACCCCTTGAACTGTTACGGACCCGCTAATCGATTTTACGGACCGTTATAAGACCTCCACCCGCTATAAGCTACTACGACCCGCTATAGCTTATATAGATATACAACGCTATATAATATGGTAGATATAAGTAAGCAAATCAGCGAAGGTCAAAAGAAGTAGAGCTAAGGAGTCGACCTTACGTCTATAGATGACGTTAACGATTATATTAATTTCAAAATCCTTAAATACGGATACTATAAGCTTCTAAACGATGACCTATGGGAGTAATATAAGGAAGACTTTGCGGACTTTACGGAAGCTATTCTTAAGGCTTATAACCCTACTGCTATCTGTAACCTATAAACCCTTTTATATTACTAAGGTGTATGGGTTAAAAAGGATAAACGAGTTACTGTTGTATGGTCCTTATATAACATAATATAGGAGGAGGACCAAATGGAATGGACTAAAGAGAAAATTCTAGACTAGGTTAAAGCTATGAATAATCTCTCTGCTTTTCCTAAACTTAATGGCATTGCTAGCCTTATATCTAACCTACTTAACCAAATTTGTCCTATAAACCTAAGTGATTTTGGAATTAATCTTATGGGCTAAAGTATATCTAGTACCTAAGTTACGGACCGTAATACCCCTGTAAACCAAAATACGGATTAAAACCCTCCTGTTAATAAAGCTATAGATCTATAACCTGCCTAAGTTATAGATCTGTAAGCTATATATCTATAAACTATATATCTGCAAGCTATATATCCGTAAGCTATAGATCCGTAAGTTATAGATCTGTAACGCACCTAAGTAAAGACCTATGGTAAGGAGCTAGCTAACCTAGCTAAGCTCTATACCGACGAATCTAAGTATAGCGGTGAAAATAACAACTTTAACTTTAAACTAACCATCTTTACGGACCTCTGTTAGAAGGCTGATATTCCTAAATAGGAGTTTAGCTAAGCTTACTCTACTATGCTGCGCGGCCTAGCACTTAACTACTACTATACTAACCTTAAGAGTAACCCCCTTAGTGTTCCCTTTAATAAGCTATGCGAAGCTACCTATAACTACTTTAAAGGACCGGAATATAAGCGTAATATCCTTACCTAATGGAATGCGACTAAGCTATGGACCGTAATTAATAAGAACACTGAAAAATCGACTATAGAGTGCCTGTAAATTCTTATTAAAGACCTTCGGCACCTATAGCACGGCCTTAACGCTAAGCTTTAAATAGACGACTTCCTGTATAATAAACTTATTACGGCCTGCTAGGAAGTAGAGCCCTATAAGTACGCCTACTATAAGCCTGTAGATACCTTAGCTGGCCTTATTAATAATCTACGCTCCTCCATTATAACGTATAAAGTCTTAAACCTACTAGGCAGCACTTAAGCCTTTATTACGGATATTTAATATCCGTAAATAGACTTAGACGTCTACTTTACGGACCGCCGCTACCGCTAGCAGTACCCGTACCGACTAAGTCCTACCTGTAACCCCTGTAGTAACCCCCGTATAAAAATATACCCCTATAGACGAACTAGCTAGAAGTGCTTTATGTGCGGTAAGGAAGGATATTAGTCTATAAGGCATACCTAGGAAGAATGTAATAAGTCTAGGAAGAGACTTAATAGCTGTATTAGCCAGTTTATTTTGGAATACGAAGGAGAGGAAGTAGAAGAGCCCCCTAATAAGTTAATAGAAGCCCTTATAATTGACTTTAACTTAGATGCTTAGGAATAAGAGACCTTAGAGACATTCTTAACCACTTTTAGACCTTTTATGGATAGCTAAGCCTTTAATATTACGACCGTATTAGCCGACCGTTTGTTTATACACTTAGTTGCGCCTAAAAACCATTCTGTAAGTACCCCTATTATAAACACTATAGATTATAAGCAGGACCTATTTGTATATATTACCACAAAACGCTATACCCCTAAGGAATTCTATGGTGTTATAATCGACATAAGTGCCTCTAAGAAGTCTACTATAGGCTATAGATAATACCTCGTATATAGGACTACTGTAAATAATAATACGGATATTAATATTACGTAAACTGGGGCCGTAAACGTCTAATTTGGCATTGGCTTAACTGTATTAATTGGATTAGTTGTAGTTAAGACCCTAATTGGCCTAGTTAACTTCTATATAGTAAAAGTAGATACCCCTTTCTTACTTTGCCTTGCGGATATAGATAGGTTATAGGTTTACTATAATAATATTACGGACACCTTAATTGGCCCTATAACTGCCCTAGGAAACAAGCATATTACCCTACTAATTATATGATGATTTGGACACCCGTTCCTTATATGGGGAGAGACTTTATAGACCTATATTTAGGAATCTTTCGACTATAACCTGTGCTACCTCACCAGTACGGAAATCTACCGCCTATACTGCCGTTTTGGCCACCTATTAGCCGAAAAGCTGTATAGAGTCCTTGAATGCTCTGGATATAATGATGTTAATAGGAAGGCAATTGACCACCTAACTAAATACTGCTTCTTCTGCTAGAAATACGGACGTTCCCTAGGCCGATTTAAGTTTACTCTTTATAAAGATCTTAATTTCAACTACTTAGTGTACGTAGACATTATGTATATTAATAGCAGCCTAGTATTATATATAATTGACGAGGCAACCCACTATTAAGCCGCCCGTTAGTTGCAAAATATATCCGCAAAATATACTTAGGATATTTTACGGACCTGCTGAATTAATATATACCTTAGACCTCCTAAGTATATTACCTATAACGCCGGTAAGAACTTTATCAGCAAGGAATTCTAATAGTATGCTATAGCTATGGCTATTTTAATAAAAGCCGTTTTAGTTGAGGCGTATTAGTCCGTTAGGCTTATTAAGCGAGCTTACCTAGCTTTATAGAGAGCCTACTAGATTATTACAGACGAGTATAAGAATATTTAAAAGGAACTAGCTTTACAGATGGCCGTAAAAGCCGTTAATGACACCGCTGGCCCTAATGGACTAGTACCTACCCTCCTGGTTTACGGAGCTTACCTAAAGATAGGCAACCTAAACCCTCTTGCTCCGTCTATTATGGAATAAGCAGCTGTAATACGGAAGGCAATAGCCGAAATAGTTAAATTACGGGCCAAATAAGCTATTAATAGCGCTCTGTACTACCGTAACGGACTAGATACAACCTTAGTTTATAACCTCCCACTTAATTCGGAAGTCCTTATATGGCATAAAAGCGGCAATTAGACCGGACCTTACTGTTTACTAGCTGTAGAAGACAAGATATGCTATATACAACTTCCTAGCGGACTAACTAGCTTTAAAAGCACGTCCGTAAAACCCTATTTTTAGTCTAAAAACACCCATAACGTTAAACCAGACAAACTGGAAACACCCCTACCTTTAGATAAACTAGAAGCACCCATGCCTATTATAGAAGTCCCCCGTATACCTACTAAACCCGCTAAATCTACTGTAAAACGTGGTTAAGGACGCCCCCGAAAGCACCCCGTAACTAAGAACCCTATAATAGAGAATTACCTAACCTCTGTAAGCACATCCGTAAGGCAATCTCTGCCTATAGATATATTAGTTCTAGTATAGGAATCCCTTTTTACGGATTTATAACGTAAAGAGATTAACGGACTACTTAAAAAGGGCGTCTTTACGGTTATAATAGATAGAGACGTTCCGTAAGGCGTCTATATATTTAACTTACGCTTTATTAATAAGATTAAGCACCCTAGTACTAATAAAGCCTTTAAGAAATTAAGGCTTGTTATACAAGCTTATAATAATAAGGGAAAGGACTTAGTCCTTACGTAATTGCCTATAATTTAATAAGTCAGTTAACAAATTATACTTGTACTTATACCTAGACTATAGTAAACTAAACCCGTAGCCCTCTACTTATGGGATATCTCGCAAGCATATATATAGTCTAATACCTACCTAAGTAGAGACATCTATATACGACTACCCCTTAAGCTTAATCTGTAACTAGGAACAATTTTACGGGTTATAAAACCTCTTTACGGAGTACTAGAAGCTGGAAACTATTAGTTTAAGATATACTACTAGCACCACGTTAGTAAACTTAAAATGGAATAGTTGACCTATAACCCCTGCCTCCTATACAGCCTATTAAACGGCCTTAGTATTATTGGACTCTAAATAGATAATACTCTATTCCTAGCAGACTAGACCTTTATAGACGCTAAAGAAACTAAACTATAAAAGGTAAAGTTCTTGGTAAAGCTATAAGAGCAGTTAACTAAGTAGACTCTAATTAAGTTTAATAGAGGCTTAATTATACAAAAGGGCAACCTAATTAAGCTAACTTAGGAATGCTAAGCTTAAAACCTAAAGCCCGTTATAGCAAAGCCTACGGACCTTACCAGTTCCTATAAAGAGACCTATAAGACCGTAAATATAAAGGACTAATACGCTGTATAGCGTGCAAGAGGCGCCTATATTGCCATAGTCTGTTAACCTAAATCTGCCTATGATTTATCCTTTGCGGCCTAGGCAATAGACCTATAAGAGGAAAATGTTAAGCAGCTTAATAAGCGTATTTAGTGGCAAATTAATAATGCAGTAAGGGGACTTACTTTTATACCACTAGACCTAAACTCCCTTAGCCTACTAGCATTTATGGATGCCTCCTTTACCAATAATAAAGACCTATTATTACAAATTGGCTTTGTAATTGTACTTATAGACCATAATTAGGACGCAAATATACTATATTAGTCTTTAATTAAGTGCAAATAAGTAACCCGTAGTGTACTAGCTTCTAAACTATATGCACTAGCTTATGGATTTAATATAGCAGCCGCAATCAAATTAACGGTCTAGAAGATTCTATAACTGGAGTAGTTACCCCTGGTTTTATACACTGATTTAAAGTCCCTCTATAACTGCCTAGTTAAACTAGGTACAACATAAAAGAAGAGGCTTATGGTTGACCTAATGTGCTTATATCAGGCCTACAAACGACATAAATTACGGAGGTTAAATGGATTAGCGGCGGTGTTACGGCTCGTACAAATGCCTCTGAACCGAAGCTTGTAGAATGCTATATTACGAAGATACTAAGCTAAAGAGAAGGAAAAGGGGTCGCCAGGACCAATATAAACAAATATATAGGGTGAGCCGCTAAGGCGCTAGCTTTAGGCGGGCCAATCACAGGTCGGCAGAATATGGCAGAATTTGGCAGGTAACGTGCGATAGCGCCGTTACATCACCCCCCTCTTTAAAGAAAGCCTACCCTTAGGCTTAGTTAAAAATAGGGTAGCACTAAGCTTATAAATATAGGATTATAAAATATAAGATAAGGAGATAAAGGGGATACAAGTACGTCCAGACTAAGTATAAAGGGCGATTATAGGCTAAGTGGAAGCACTAGGCCAAAAAGAGTAGCTGCTAAAAGTCTTGGCACGGATCTAACTAATTAAACAACTTTAACTGGCGGTCAAAGTTCCTAGACATCTAATATTTTACGGTACTGGCAGAAAACGGCAGAATATAGCAGAATTTGGCAGACAGCTGTATTAGGGCTTTAGGGCGTTTTTGTCCCTATATTCTTCCAGTAACTTATCGTCTTTATTATACCAGCATTTTATCTATTTATTTAGGTACTTCGAGGGTCCAGGCGTATTAGAGTATTAGTTATAGAATTCTTTAAGCTTCTAGGGGTAGCCTATAAAGTTCTACGTAGGGTACTAGGTTGGGTTAGGATCGTAGCCCTTCTATTAAATATGGTATTTTAGCGTTCCCCATACTATCTTACAGGCCAGTATTTTATTAACCTCCTATTTGCTATTACCGTTTACTTAAACTAGTAGGGGAGGCTTATTCTTTTGTCTAAGCAATAGGTCGTTTATAGCTTTCCATAACTTATCCGGTAAGAAGATAGGGTAAACCCTAATTAAATTTAGGAGCTTTATCTTATATAAGTTGCCTATCTTCTTAAGAACCTTATATAGTCCTGCCATCTAGTAGTCTAGCTTATAGCTAGGTCGTTTAGTCTTCTAATTCCTTATTATAACCCAGACTATATCACTAGGGGTAAAATTAGGCTCTTAACGGTGTTTATTCGCCTGCTATTCTATTAACCTTTAAGCTTTTTCTAGGTTCTTACGGGCTACCGTCCAGGCCTCCTCTAATCGCTTAGCGTACTATTAGGCCTTAGTATAGGATAGCTTCTCTTATATAGTCTAGGGTTCTTCTAGCCTTTTCTAGTTAAAGCTTATATAGGGTAAGTATCCCATTTCTAGCTAAATTGGGGCAAACCCTATAAAGTTATAGGGTAAGGTTGCTTACGCGTAGTCCATTAAGGGTAGTAGTTTAGACCAGTTATCCTAAAAATAGTTAACAAAGGGCCTAAGCCTCTGGTCTAGGTACTAATTTACAATCTCTGTCTAACTGTCTGTCTAGGGGTAATAAGCCGTAGAAAGCCTTAGCTTAATGCCTAGGATCTAGGTAAACTTATTCTAAAAGGCCGATATAAACTATAACCTATAATTAGATATAATAGTATCTAGTAGTCTATAGATTTAGTAAACGTAATAGATATATAGCCAGGCTGCCTCTTTGGCATTAATGTTCTTATAATATAGAATTAAAAACGGGCGTTTACTAAAGCGGTTAACTATAACTATAACCATATTATATCCGTCACGGTCCCTAGGTAGTTTATAAAAGTCTATAAAGATATACTGCTAAGGGCGCTTTAGTATCAGGAGTGGCTTAAGTAATCCTAGGGTCTTATCCCGTGGGATTATAGCTCTCTAGTAGTCTTCGCAGTTCCGTATATATTAATTAATATCCGCAACTATTCTCGGCTAGTAGTAGTAGCAGTTAATAATTTTACGGGTTTTATTCTTGCTAGGGTATACTATAGAGACTTAGCAATAAGCTTCGCGGATTAGTTCGGTCCATAGATTATTAACATTAGGGATTATAAGCCGCTCCTAGTATAGGAGTAATCCTTCCTCCATCTTAAAATTGGAGTCTCCTTTTATAGCTTATTCGCAGAGGGCCCTTAGGGCATTAGCCATACGGTTTACAGTTAGAAGGCGGTTAATTAGCCCTATTAGCTTATCTAAGGACTCCTCTATTAGTGCTAGCTTATTTTACTAGGAGTTTAGCTCCTTAAGGATCCGTGGGTCAAGCTGTTCTAAATAGAGGAGGGCGCACGTCCAATATTAGGTCTTTAGCTTATCCTAGGGTCCTACATCTTATTCTCTTTAGGTTAGGGTATTAGCCTTAAAGTTTTACTTACTAGAACAATATATAATTATAAAGAAGAATTAGGAGAGTATTTCGGCCTACTAGGCCTATTATTTAGTAAGCTACTTTATAGTTATAAAGTACTCTAGGGCTTTATAATCTGTATATATCTTAATCTAGGAATTTATACCTTTAAGCTCTGCGCGCTATTAGGAGAGTAATTAAATAATAGCTAGCATTTCTTTATTGTGTACTTTATAGTTACACTTAGCCGGGTCTATTATCTTTAAGAAAAAAGCTATAGGGTACTATTTGCCGTCTAAATATAACTATAATAGGATTCCCGCTACAACCCTATTAGAGGCGTCCATTTCTAGCATTAATTTAAGGTCTGGGTTATAGTAATAAAGAATTAGGGAAGAGATAAGCCGATCCTTTATCTCTTTAAAGGCTTCTATATAGCTATTATTAAAGATAAAAGGCATATCCTTCCTGGTTAGTCGTATAAGAGGTTTTACCGCAATTCCGTAGTTATAGATAAACCGGCGGTAGAAGTTACAGAAGCCAAGGAAGGACTAAATTCCTTTTACTATATAAGGGGGCTTCTAGTTACGGATTGCCTCTACCTTTTTAGGGTTAACCTTAATTTCTTCCATAGTTACGATAAACCTAAAGTATTTCGTACGTTTTACCCTAAACTTATATTTCTTAATATTAACTTATAAGCCCGCGTTCCGTAGTCTCTCCAGGACCTTCTTAATATAAACTTAATGCTTAAGTTTATCATCTAAGTATATAAGAATATTATCTAGGTATACCATGCAGAATTTATTAAGGTAATTAAAAAGAACATTATTTATATACCTTTAGTACATAGCCGGTCCGTTTATTAGTCTAAAGGGAAGAACTTTATATTTATAGGAACTATAATAGGTACGGAACGTTATTAAATCTTTAGATATAGGGTCTATCCTAATTTAGTAGAAAGCTTAGCGGATATTAAGTTTAGTAAAGATCTTTACCTAGCTTAAACGTGCAAGGGTCTTATTAATTAAAGAAATAGGATACCGGTCCTTTTAAGTAATAGCGTTTAGCTTTTAATAGTCAATATAAAAACAAAGGCCTCTATTAGGCTTTTTTACAAATAGGATAGGGGAAGCAAAAGGGGCTTAACTTAGCTCGATAAACCCTTTATCTAGGTTATTAATTAAGTACTGCTTTATTACTTTTAGCTTATCCGTTAATTAATAGTAAAGGGGGCTATAGCCTAGCAAGTTATTGGCTTCTAATTAAATCTTATAATTATACGTCCGGTAAGGGGGTAACTTATCTAAGGCCACCTTTAAAAATGCATCCTTATAGTTTATATAAATAATAGAAAGGAGGTGTTTAACTAGTTCCTCATCGGTTTCCTTAGCTAGCCTTTCCTCTCTATTATTAATAATTCGGTTAATCTTATATAGGCTCATTATAAAGACCTTATTATCCTTCCGGTATATATTAAAGTGGAACGCTATAGCGCTAATTACAGCAATATCTATAGTAGGGGGGTTGCCTAATAATAGGGGCGTACGTAACTTTAGGGACTTCTAGGGTACTAGCGTTATCATTACCCCTTTTAGCTCCTATTATATCTTTCAGAGGTTATCCCTTATATCCTATTAATACGTTCTTTTCCATACCAGTTAAATCCGTGCGATTTAGACGTCGTCTACGTTACTATCTATCCTACTTTCATACGTAGAGTCCTCTTTAAACGTAGCACTTTAGGAGAGTATCTTTATTGGTACGGAGTTCTTTCTAGCTTCACGGCGGGCGTCTTCTTAAATAAAGGCTAGGTTACGGGCCCAGACATCCTACTAGTAGGTAGGGTTAGCCTTTACGGCTAGTGTCTTACGGTCGGTTCAGATCTCCCTAATAAAGGAGGGCAACCTTAGTTTATCCTCCGGCTAGATAAACTATCTTTATTATACGTTTAACCAGATATTAAAATAGGACATCCATTTTTGTCTAAGGATTATATTATAAGACCCTAGGTCTAGGATGCAAAAGGGGATACTATATTAGCGTCGTCCGTCAAGAGCAATATATAACTTTAAGACGTGGGTAACGAGCCAACCGGCTTGGCTGTTATAGCCTTTTACCTAGATAGGCTTCTCTAGTTAGATAGCTTTTGTATTTAGAAACTTGGCAACATTATTTATATAGGCAGTATTTATAAAGGCAAAGCTATTTGCTCTAGTATTAATAAGGGCGGTTATATTAACTCTATATCCATTTTAAAATACTATATATAGAAACGTAAAATACTTTCCACCTATTAACTAACTAAGATTAATCTTTTTAAGATCGATAGGGTACCCTAGGGGGAAGTCTTTCCCTAAGGTTCCTCTTTTCCCAACTTATCTAACGTTTCTCCTTCCTCTATCTCCTTAATATCGCCTATATCTTTTAGCTCCGGGTAGGATAAGATAAAGTAACCCTATTTATCGCAGTTAAAACACATAGCCAAGGCAGGGTTAATTAAAGTATTACGGCGAATACTAGTTAATGGCGTAGTATATAACTGGTCAGGCAAGGCTCGCTAGTGCATAGTTATAACCGCCTTTAGTAAAAGAGCAGTTATAACTTATCTTCCTGCTTTAGCTCCTATAGGTATAGCTAGCGAGTTCTAATTATTACGGAGTTGCTTCTGCCAATTAGGGCGGGCGTTAATCCACTTTAGTTCTAAGTCTAATAATAGGTAATAAGCTATAAGTCTTTTATAGGTTAGTAGGTTATCTAAGGTTACAGTAATCTTTGTTTATAGCCGGATTATTAGCTTATCATATAGGTCTAATTAGTAGTTCTTAAGGGGGACCTAGCCTTCTCCTGCAAGGTATAGGAATTAAGTCTAGAATTTAGCAAAGGGTTAGTTCAGTTTTATTATTAGGCGATTATAGTTATAATAGGCATCCTATACTTTATTCGGGTTAACATAAATAGCCGCTAGGTGCCGTATTATCTTATTAATAGATATAAATTGGATAGGGGAGTCATCCTTAAACTTGGCTTAAAGGTGCCGTTAGGCGTCCCTAGTGGTTCAACCAAAGAGGTAGAGCATTTTGGCTTCTTTAGAAAGGAAATAGTTATAGTTAACGCAGAGCTTTCCTCGTACTTAAATCCTCCAATTCTTAAAGGTAGGGTCTATCCTATTAGACAGTAGTAGGGGGTTAAAGAGCTTAACGGACTTTAATTACTTTATTATTATATCCGTACTCCCTAGTATATCGCATTTAGTAGAGTAAATAGGTTGGCTAGGGCTTTAAGAAGGGGAAGCTAGGCTATTTTATAGGGCCGCAAGGCTTTCTAGGATCTCTTATAGGGTCTCTTATATATTTCTCGCTTTAAGATAATTGGCTTCCTAGCTGGCTGCGAGGGCACGAATCTACTCGCGTACGTCTACGATATTATCATTATCTTCAATTTCTGATCCCAATTAGATCTTAGGTTCCTCTCGGGTAGAGGCAGCTCTCTTAGATAAGCTTACTTTAGGTGCCATTGTTAGCTTCTTAAGGTTCGTCAGTATTATATACTTTAGTTTCAATTCCGGGGGTACAGGTCCAGTCCTGTCTAGCTTATAAGGTAGAATATTATCCAGGCCTTCCCAGGCAATGTAGAGTTGTTTGGTGTCTAAATATAGCGCGTTAATACGTCGTTGTAGACGAAGTTTCTTTAGGGTGGGATATTATTGAGGCCTTCCCAGGTAAGGTAGGGAGAGCTTAGTATAATGTTACGGCTCGTACAAATGCCTCTAAACCGAAGCTTGTAGAATGCTGTATTACGAAGATACTAAGCTAAAGAGAAGGAAAAGGGGTCGCCAGGACCAATGTAAACAAATATATAGGGTAAGCCGCCAAGGCGCTAGCTTTAGGCGGGCCAATCACAGGTCGGCAGAATATGGCAGAATTTGGCAGGTAATGTGCGATAGCGCCGTTACAGGCGGAAGCAATCTAGTAGACGCTATAACTAAGGCAAAGCTATATTAAGCCCTTAAAACCCTAATTAATATAAATAAGCTCAATCTAAAGGTTATAGAATGGGTGGAACGAGACTAACAGAGCACTATAGTTTATTTACGGCCCGTCGGAAGGCCGTATGGTACATTTACGGCCCGTCAGAAGGTTGTACGGTTTACTTTACGGACCGTAAGCAGGACTTACGGCCCGCTTAGAGTACCGTTTAGAAGGCAGCCTAGAAGACACCTTGGGAGGGATCTCCTATGGATTTCTTATATATTTCTTTTGTGTTTTACGGTTCTACTAAAGCAATTACGGAGGCTATACATAAGTGGTTCCATTTTTTAAGTACCGCTAGTGTATAATTACAGCACCTGTTGTACCAACCACGTGCTTACGCGTCTGGTGCACTCCTAAAGCACTAACTAATTAGGGGGGAGGTCGCATTAGTATATAGACTACGTAGTCTGCTTTAATATAAGAGACAGTCACCACCATCCCAAAGAGCATACGATACTATACGTATTTCGTGCCCTGGGATATGACTTACTTATACCATTAAGTTGGTACAAACAATATAAGCTAATTAGTTTTTTATTATATTTTTTATTATAAAATTATAGTTTTAGTATTTAATAAGCTATATTTAAATTTTTATAAAATTCTATAGGAAGGTTATTAAGTTATAGGTTTTGGTAAGGAAAACTATATATTGATTGGGACCGTACACGGAGGGGGGAGGACTCCTACTTAGCGATTTTAATTATTACCAGCATTACCTTCCTTACTAATTGCTTGTCTACCTCTAAGCTTAAGTATAGGCGCGACCGTAAATCTTCTACTTATATATAGTAGCCAACTTAATATATAGTTTAACTACCTTCTATTACTAATATATAGTGCTCTACGCGTATTATAACAGGCTGCCTTTTTTTACTATAGGCGAGCTTAATAAAATCCTAAACGGTCTAAAGAGCACGATAATAAAGAAGTTTAAAACTTTTATCTATTGCATAAACAGAATATAGTAAGAGCTCCATAGCGCTTATAAGCTACCTAGTGTATAAATATAGCTCCCCTAACATTACGAAGTTAATTATACGCCAAAAGGCCTTATTTACTATTAAAGTTTTAGTAGAGAATAAGGAGGAGCTAGCTTTAAGGCTTTAAACGGAGCAGAAGGAATATATAGTAAAGTCTTTAAGTAAAGGCTCCTTCTTTAAGTATCGCCTACTAGTATTAGTAAAGTGTCACGGAACGAGGTTAGGAGGCTCTGTAAATGTCGTAGTATTAACTATAGTACACGATAGGATATTGCACGAAGGTGCAAAGAGGTGCGAAGGGACCAGCACTCTATATACTGTGGGGTGCTAAGGCTCGCTAAGGGCCGCCAGGCCGGAATCCGTGATATAAAGATTATAAAGCTAAGTCGTTTAACTCTTATATTAGCTTATATATTTTCTAAGGCTCGTTTTAGTCTCTTAATAATTATTACGGAGTAAGTATAAGTGGCGATAATATATAGCAAGGTAGATATTATTAAGCTATATATATAAACTGTATAAGGAGGTTAAGACGTTATATAAGAAAAGAAGGTAAGAAAACAGGAAGAAAGGGTATATATTATTAGCTTAGTTGCTTAATTAATACGTACATAGAGTAAAATAGGATTTAGGAAGTAATCCTAGTAGAACTTAGTAGGATTTAGTAAAACTTAGCGGAATATAGCAGAATATAGCAGATTGCTATTAGATTGCCGCAGATTGCTATTAAATTGCCATCTTATAGTTAGTCTCTAGTTATTAAGTTAGTAGAAATAGGTAGACGTATATAAGGTGTTATAAGGTATATCCTATAATAGTACCCCTCTTTTAAACTTAAGCTTCTATAAGATAGGGTTATAGTAATTCTAGGTAAAGTTTATAAAAGTCTTCTGCGGCTTATATAAGTCCTATAAAGTTAATAGGTTCCTATAAGGGCTTAGTAAAGCCTCTATAACAGTGCTAGCGCGTATTACCTACTAAATTCTACCCAAGTTCTACTATATTCTACTACCTATTATATTATCTTATATTGTCGCATACTATCTAATATAGACTACCCGGCTAATCCCCGGTTAGCCGAAAAATCACGTATTTAGCTAGCTATCTAGAGTAGATTTAAAGATCTCTATAGCGCCACTAGCGCTAAGCTGTAAAGAGATGTGTATTAAGGGCCGCCCGCTAATTAAGCCGCTGATTAACGCCGACCGTAGGGTAATTAGGGCCATTAGGGCCCTAAGTATATATAAAAAAGGTCTCCCTACTTAATCCTTAATTGCGGTAGTATATCTACTATTATACCTACTATATAAGATAGCGCTGACTAACTGCGTAGAGAATAATATCGCTAATAATGTCGAATTATGCGCTAACGTGTAGTATATCCTTGCCCTTATATGTGCCGCAAGGCCTAAAAATACGTCTTTAATGTATAATCTAAAGCAGAAGGAGTTTAAGATAATACCCCCCCTTTCTAAAAGTATTGCGGCCCGCGACTGACGCGTTATTTAGCTTTAGGCCTTCTGTAAACGGAAGCAGTACTATAATAGCAATACCATTATAGAGGATAAGTTACTTCTCTTCCTTATTAAGGAGGTTGTAAGCTAGCCCTTAAAAGGGAAGAGCCGTAAAGCCGATATTAACATACCCTAAAAGAAGACGCAGCTCTTATAGCGGTTAGTTTATAGCTATATTACCGCTCTAGTAAACCTCTATTAGATATAAAAAGCTATAAAAATAGATAGCTACCCGTCTCTATAGAAGGACAGCGTTAGGGAGTATCTAAAGACGCTATAGCAGAGGGACACATAGCGCGAGAAAGAGTAGTTCGCCGACAAGGGTAGAGATACCCTCCTTAACGGCTATACTAAGGATAAGTTCTAAAGCGTCTGCCGTAAGCTCTAGGCTAGGAGCGCCGCCTTATCCCTAGAGTGCTGCTTCTATATACTTATCGATATCCTACTAGGCCACTATATACTTACCTATAGTGGCAATAAACGCTCTGCTAAGATCTTAGATCTATTTACCTTTAAGTTTAAAGGTAAAGGCCCTACGTGCTATATACCCTTAATATTTACTACGCGTATAGGCAAATAGAACTAGTATAGCCACTTTAAGATTATTAGGGCCCTATAGAATAGGAAGCTACTCATTTATATGCTTAGCGGGCTAGCTTTCTATCTTTTATACCATTAGGATTTTAGTACGGAGCTATTTCCAGACTTTAATAGGCGCTTAGTATAGTATAATATACGCCTAATTAAGAGCGGTAGGGACTGCGAGGCGGCCCTCTTATATAACTTATAGCGAGATTAGGTAGAGCGCCGGCGCTAAAACGGTGGAGCTAAAGGGGGTTAGTAAGGACTAGATTTAGCGCGCTAGGAGGTAAAACTAAGAGTAAATAGTAGGCTGTTACTTAAACTCTCTCCTATAAGAGTTTATAAGGTTAATAATAGGACACCTCTTATAGATAGGCTGCTTTAAAATCCGCCGTGTGGGTATTACGCCGCCTAATATACTACTATTAATATGGCCCGAACTAGATAAATAAAAGGGCCGTTTTGGCCCGCAGCTATACTAGATTAATAACCTTGCCGCTATAGGGGTTACAAACCTTCTCTTTTACCCCCGCGAGGTCATTTTATAGGACTTAGTAGCCCTTTATAAGATATTCCTAAGCTATCTAGTATAGAGCCACCCTATTTTTTAGTATAAGGCGTATAAAGCCTTTATATAGGATCTAGAGCCTTACCTATAAGGAAAGGAGGGGAGCCTAAGTTAGCTATTAATTCTTTACTAGGCTATACTACTTCTTGCTAACTAACTAAAGGCTTTATACGCTAAATATAAGTAGACGGCCAGTAAGGTTAAGGGCTTATTAGACTATTTAAATAAGTTCTAGTAGGCCTAGTCTTTACAGCTTTAATTATTAATGTTTAAAGGCCTTATATTTCGACTAAAAGCCCCTTTAGCTATAGCTACGGCGGCTATAGTAGCGGCTATAGCATGGCCTTAAGGCCAGTTTACTAACCCCCCACGTCTACTTATAAAAGTGGCCCCTCTAGCTCTATCTATTACGGAATTTAGCAGATATACGTCTACCTAGGTAAGCGCTATAGGCTCTCCTTCCCGTATAGCTTTACTACCGCTACTACTACCGCTATAGTCCTAGCTAGAGCCTAGGTTTAGATCTTTACCTATATACTATATAAGCCGCGCGGTAAACTCTATATAGGCCCTTTAGCGTAAGTAGACTAAGAGCCTAGGAGGTAATCCTTTTATAGTAGCGCTAGATTCTAAATAGGGTAGTAAATAGCGGGCCGGCTAGTAAAAGGAGGTTTAATAATACTCCCTACAGCTTAAGGTTATTAAGGAGATTAAGCGGGTCGCGTAGGTCTAGAAGGTTAGTAAGGAAGCGGCTATATAGTAGGTTAATCTACGGTAGGAGCAGATGTAGTACTTACTAGATTAGCTTTATAAACGGCTTTAAGCGGGTAGAAAAGGTTTAAAATAGTTATATATATAACTCCTAATAAGATACTAAAAGGTTCTCTATTAAAACCTTCGTTTATAGCCCCTAGGGGCTTATTTTGGTGCCATATAAGTTTAATAGGGTGCTTTAAGGTGCTTTAGGATGCTTATACGATAGCGGCGCGTAATTTAAAACGTAAATATCTTTATTAACCCACGGTCGATTTTTACTATTCTAGTGCGAGTAGAAAGCGCTTAGTAGGCTCTACGTATAGCGCTTAATAGGTGTTAAGAGAGCAGTGTTGCTGGTGATTAAAAATCGACTATAGATATAGGGTAATATCTATAGTCGCTAAATACATAGGCCTCCTCGCCGGCGTAATTGTGACTTAGCCGCTGATTTAGCTATATAAATGTAACTGTAGATATACTATTAGTACTGTTTTCTACTATTAGCTCGCCTACTACTAGCGTCTTAGCGGCTTGCGCTACTTATTTGTTTATACTAGCCTTAGCAACCCCCTTTCCTTCTCCTTAGCTTAGTATCTTTATTAGGTAGTAATCTATAAGCTTTAATTCCGAGGTATTTATATAAGCTATTACAGCCTCTCTATTTTATAAAATTGTCACGGAGTGAGTATAAGCGACGATAATATATAGCAAGGTAGATATTATTAAGCTATATACATAAACTATATAAGGAGGTTAAGACGCTACGTAAGGAAGGAAGGTAGGAAAACGGGAAGAAAGGGCATATATTGTTAACTTAGTTGCTTAGTTAATACGTATATAGGCAGAATAGGGTTCAAGTTATGGTCCTGGTAGAACTTGGTAGAATTTAGTGGAACTTGGCAGAATATAGCAGAATGCCGTAGATTACCGTTAGATTGCCATTAGATTGCCGTTAGATTGCCATTTCGCGGTTAGTCTCTAATTGCTAAGTCGGTAGAAATAGGTGGACGTATACAAGGTGTCACGGGGGTGTCCCGTAATAGTACCCCCCCTTTAAACTTGAGCTTCTGCGAGATAGGGCTATAGTAGTTTTGGGTGGAGTTTGTGAAAGTCTTTTATGGCTTATATAAGTCCTATAGAGTTAACGGGTTCCCATAAGGACTTAGTAAAGCCTCTCCATTTTATAAAATATATATATTAGCGTTTCCGTTTATTATACTTAATATCGTTAATTCTTTTAACAAAGTACTCGTTCTTACCGTCCACTTTAACTGGTGAAGGAGGGTCTTATATTTATTTAGGCAGGGCGTCTAATATAGGGGTAGTAGGGCGGAGGACTAACGTATAGAATACGGGGTGGATTTTAACCGTATTAGGGAGCTTTAGTTAGTAGGTATAAGGAGAGATAACCTTTTTAACCTTATAAGGGCCAGCGTTCTTCTAATTAAGTTTCTTAGTAGGTCGTTTTATGTTCAGATTTCTTATATCTAGCCAGATGAAATTACCAATTTAGTAGGCCGGTGCTGGGGTTTATTTCTTATTTACTGCGGCTTTATAGACAGATTAAGCCCATATTATCTTATTAGTAAGAAACTATTATAGTTCCTCCATCTTTTTTATAAATTTATTTACTTCTGTAACTTATAAGGCGTAATAAGCGGGGTGAGGAACATTACTGTAGGGTTTAAAACCCATTTATGGGTGCTAGCCGTAATTGGCTAGGAATGGGGAGACTTTTATAGTTTCCGAGACGGAATTATTTATAGTAAACTTGGTAAATGCAAGCCAGTTAATCCAGTTATCCTATAAATACGACGTATATATCCAAATATACTATTCCATTATAGTATTTACGCGTTCTATTTAGCCATCCGTTTCTAGGTAATACGCGGTAGATAATAGTGCTTTAATATGGAGTTAAGTAGTTAGTTCTTTCTAGAATGCTAAGACAAACTAGCTACTTCTATTAGAAATAATTGTTTTAGGGAGTCTATAGAGTTTCTATACGTAATCTAGAAATAGTTAGGCGATAGCAGGCGTTAATATATTAGGGCAGGCGACCAAGTGTCTTATTTTAGATAGTTAGTTTATAACTACTATAATATTCGTGCAGCCTCTACTCTTAGGAAGGTTAATAATAAAGTTAATTAAGATATCCTTCTATCTTTAGTCCGGAATAGGTAGTGGCTTTAAAAGACCGTTATACGTCTTATGTGAGGCTTTAGCTCATTAGCAGGTGTGGCAGCTAGAGACGTACCTTTATGTTATATTATACATATTCGGCCAATAATACTCCCGTTAGAGTAGTTCTAGGGTTTTTCCTTAGCCCGGGTGGCCAGCGATAGGTAGATTGTATACGTATTTAAGGAGTTTAAGCTTAAGCTTATTGTAATTAGGGATAACTAGATGGTTCTAGTAATATAAGCGGTTTCCGCAGGCTTCGCATTCACTTAGAGAAATCTTTTTAGAGCGTCTGATGCTATCTTGCATTAGCTTAAGCGTCTCTTAAATGAACTCGTTATTTAGGTATTCGTTAACTATAATTTATTCAATTAATCGATTAGTTATTTCAAGGACGTATACCATAAGATCTTCAGTGGGAGGGTTAAATAGTTTAGGGCGAAGCAGGGTCTGATTTTGGTAAGAGCGCGCTTCTTCTAGGGCTGGCGCGTCTTACGAGCGTTGGGTTAAGGTATTAGGCTTCTGGCCTTAGACGCCTAGGCGGTACGTAATTAAGAATTAGAAATAAGATAGATATTCTAACCAGCGGGCCTAATAATAACTTAGCTATTTCGTGGTTGTAAAGTACTGTAGGTTCTTATAGTCGCTAAGGACCTTAATTAGAAATCCAGCGCCTTCTAGTTTAGGTCGCCATTATTCAAAACATCTAATAATAGCTAATAATTCCTTATTGTAGATCTTGTAGTTGCATTTAGCTGGGCTTAGTTATTTTAAGAAGTATACTACAGGGTGTAATACTCTATCCTTGTTATATTAAGACAGGATGCCTCTAGTAACGTAGTCGGATAAGTCGGCTTCTATAACACTTATTCAGTTTAGGTTAAAGTATTAAAGTATAGGCGCAGTAGTAAACATAACCTTTAGATAGGTAAAGGCCTTCTTGCATTCCTTATTAAAGACAAAAACTTTATCCTTTTAGGTTAGAGCTATAAGGGGTAAAACTAGGGCGGAGAAGTTATTAATAAACCGTTAATAGAAATTAGCAAATCCTATAAAGGCTCTTACGTCCTTAACGTTCTTAGGTTCTTACCAGTTTATAATTACTTTAACTTTCTTTAGGTCCATTTATATACCGTTTATAGAAATAAGGAGTCTAAGGTATAGGACTTCCGTTTTATAAAACTCGTATTTATCTACATTTAATTATAGACCAGCTCCGTGTAGGGCTTATAGGACAAGGTTAACGTATTTCTAATATTTAGTTAGGTTATTACTATATATTAAAATATCGTTGATATAAGCAGTATAGAAGATGTCTAGGTAGGGGCGCAGGGTGTCGTTTATATAATGTTAAAACGAGCTTAGAGCGTTTGCGAGGCCAAATAGCGTTACTAAGTATTTAAATAGTCTATACCAAGTACGAAATACAGTAAGCCATTTATCTCCTTTTGCTATACGGAGGCGGTTAAATATAGAGATAATATTAAACTTCGTATAGTAGCGAGCCTTACTTAGTTAGTTTAGTGTCTCCTATATTAACGGGATCGGATATTAGTTCTTAATGGTAACAGCGTTAAGAGCTCGGTAGTCTACATAGAAGCGCAGACTACCGCCGGGTTTCTTAATAAAGATCACTAGTGCGGCTATAGGCGATAAGCTTGCTCTAATAAATCCTTTACTTAGGTTCTTATCTAAATACTTTTATAGTACTTAGAGTTCGTTTTAGGATATCCCGTATAAGGGTCTAAATCTAGGCTACTTTTCTTCTTCAAGTATAATCTTAT